>Ga0310697_10007631_pt1 | contig 10167 bp, 7 predicted proteins | sample 172DNAGHGlowgp2_FD_203883 | JGI IMG/M metagenome (GOLD analysis project Ga0310697, IMG submission 203883) | Sheep rumen microbial communities from Palmerston North, Manawatu-Wanganui, New Zealand - 1728 DNA GHGlow gp2 (v2) (version 2) | ecosystem: Host-associated > Mammals > Digestive system >...
CTATCGCATCACCAATGCCAACGTGCATGACACCAAATTCATGGACAGTATTGGGTATGAATCCAATGCTGTATACATTTTTGACCGGGGATATTTCGACCTCGCAAGACTTTTCGCCATACATCTCTGTGGGGCTTTCTTCGTCATCCGCGAGAAACGGCATCCAAATTTCGAGATTGTCGACGGAGACGAAGCTGTCAATGGAGAAGACAACGTCTTGCTTGACCAGACAATCCATTTCACCGGTAACAGAAATAGAGGGAATTACCCAACTGCAATCAGAAGAATTGTCTACTACGCTTCCGACCTTGGGCAGTCTTTCGTCTACTACACCAACAACTTCTATCTCGCAGGCAAGGAAATTGCCCTGCTTTACCGATACCGCTGGCAGGTGGAACTTTTCTTCAAATGGACCAAGCAGCATCTCCAAGTCAAGTCTTTCTGGGGTGATACCGAGAATGCTGTCAGGATACAGATTCACGTCGCCATCATCACATACTGCCTCATTGCAATTATCGAGCACGACCTCCAACTTGGCAGGCCTGTGGCTCAGGTACTGCGCATACTCGGAAGCTCCTTGTTGGTCAAAGACGACCTGCAGGAACTCTTCGGACGAGGAACTGATGATGGAACTGATGACGGTCAACTTGAAATGAATTTTAATTGTTAAATTTTTTAAGAGACACTAGTGTTTTGGGGAGATTACTTTAGGGTTCGCCGAGGAAGGAGAAGAGGATTTGGAGTTGGCGGGGGAGATGCGTTTTTGGGCGGGGCGGTAGCCGGTGGGGCGGAGGGCGTCGAGGAGGCCGGGGGTGAGGTTGATTTCGCGGGCGAGGAGGCGGCTCGCGGTTTTCTTGCTACAGCCGTCGAAATAGGCCATGGCAAGGTCTTGCTTGAATTGGTAATGCATAGATTTGAAATTTTTTGTTAAACATTTTGGCTGTAAGGCCGTTGTTTGTTTGGAAATTTCAAACTATGCAGTGAGGAAAGAAAGGATGCGTGCTATCTGATTATCAGTTTTCTTATGGTGGGGGAGGTGGAGAGACGGACGAAGTAGACACCGGCGGGGAGAGGGCTGATGTCGAGGGTGGTCTTGCCGTTTTCCACTTTCCACCATCCGCACACGCGGCCGGTGGCATCGGTCAGGGTCAACGTGGAGGGCTGGTCGGTCTCGACGGTCACCGTCATGCTAGCGGGATTGGGGTAAATTGAAAATTGAGAATTGAAAATTGAAAGTTCGTTGATACCCTCGGTGCTGTCGGCGACCCATTCGAAGAGGGCGACGATGGCGGTGTCGGAGGTGACAAGGATGTCGCGCGGATTGCCCATGCCGCCGTCGTTCCAGCCGAGGAACTGCCAATGGCCGCCAGTGGTGGCTGTATCAATAATCATGTAGCCTATCTCCACCGTGCTGCTGTCGGGATAGACACCGCTGCCGTAGGGTTCACAGGCACCAGCCACATTAGCAGTGACACTGACGGTGCGCCACACCGTGTCGGGCGGCGGTATTGGCAGGCTGTCGGCCGCGAAGTATGCGGTGAAGGTGGTATCGCTGACCAGCATGAGGGTACGCGTGGTGTGGGTGTCGTTGTCGTTCCACGCCACGAAGTGGTAGCCCTCGAAGGGGGTGGCGCTGATGGTCACGACGCTGCTGTCGGGGTACACACCGCCGCCGCTGACCGTTCCCATCGTGCTGTCGCAGAGGAGGGTGACGGTGCGCCAGAGGGTGTCGGGGAGTGGATTGACGTGGGTGGTGTCGGTGGAGGTGGTGTCGAAGAAGGCTTCGACGCTGAAGTCGTCGATTCTGTAGTTCCGGGGCATGGAGTTGGCTCTGAAGACGACGGCGACAGTGTCGCCGGGCTGGTATTCGTTGCAGACAAAGGAGAAGGTATCCCAGGAGGTGAGAGAAAGGAGAGTGTCGCAGCGGAGGATGGCAGTGCTGTCGAGCAGGGGTTCGTCGTTGACGACACGGGTAGTGTAGCAAAGCAGTCGACCACGAGTCCATTCAAAATCGGGGTCGGGGTTGTTGAAGTAACTACGGGCCTTGAAAGCAATGTGGAGGCTAGAGTCGGGCATGATGAAACGCGGTGATACGGCCTGGCAATGTATTAGGTATAGGACGTGATTGCTATAATTGTCGAGGTCGATATTGACGCCGTTGGTGCTTTGTGGCTCGTTGCCGACCGACTCCCAGCAGGAGGGGTAATAACCGTTGGCGGTGGACTCGAAGTCGTTGAAGTAGGGCAAGGGGTAGAGGTCGCAGTCGGTGCGGATGCTGCCGAGGGAGAGGGCCTCGGTGGTGTCGCCGTTGCAGAGGGCACTGACGGAAATCCAGTATTGGGTGGCGGGGTAAAGTCCGGTGAAGGTGACGGCAGTGGTGTCGGAAACGAGGAGGGTGTCGGGGGTGGCACCGTCGGAGCAGGTGACGAGGTAGGCATCGGCACTGGTGCTGCGCCAGGAGGCACTGACGCTATGGGTGGTGGCGTTGGTAATAGAGCCGTACTGTGGCTTGCGACAGTAGTCGAGGGCGTTGATTTGAAGGTCGTCAATCTCAAGTGTGCCATCCGAGGTGCGGAAAACGAGGTAGCAGCTAGTGTCGTTGAGGGTGAGGCTATCGGTGGAAACTTCGAAAATGGTGCCGGCGATAATATCTTCGGGCAGGGCGAGGATTTGGAAGAAGGTGGAGGTATCGTTGAGGTCGGTCATAAGGCCCACTTGGGCATCTTCGGTGTTCCAAGCGTAGGTGCGGAAGCTGACGTGGATTTGCGAGGTGGATAACTTTGGAGTGGCGGCGATGCAACCGATGCTGTCGCTCCTCGACGAGCGAAGTAGAAGCAATCTGCTCGTGACGGAAGGCCAGTGAGTATTATAGGAGTAGTTGTCGGTGACGGCTGTCCAGCATTCGGGCAGCTGTGTTGTGACGTTGTCGAAGTTCTCGTTGAGGGGCAGTTCGGCGTAGGTGTCGCAAGGGGTGTGGAAGGTCAGCGGCCGTGAGCTGAGGGAGGTGTCTCCGACACCGCAGATGGCGTAGGCGCGGGCGGTATAGTTGGTGGTGGGCAGGAGGTTGGTGAAGGTGGCAACGGTGTCGTAGGTAAAGAGGGTGTCCGTCTGGCCGTCATGTGAGAGGGTGACAAAGTGTTGACTGGCGGTGGGTGTCCACGAGAGCTGTGCCTCAGTGGCCTCGAGACTGTCTATACGCACGGTTTGCACCAAGGGGCAGAGGTTGAGGTCGTCGAGGAGGATGCTGTTGATGCTGAAATGGCTATTGCCAGTGGAACGCAGGACGAGGTGTCGACCGGTGCCGGTATAGAGGTCGAGAGGCAGGATGGTGTCAACAGTGACACTATTACTATTGGGTCGGTCAATGGTGAGGGTGTGAATCCACGTGATGGTGGAGGTATCGGTGACGGATTCGGCTATGCCTACCTGAAGAGTGCGGATTCGGCTGTTCCAGCCTGTATATTCCAGCTGGAGCTGAAGGCCGGATGCATCCATGTCCATAGCCGGTAGGATGGCCATAGCGTTACGGTAGAGGGGGAAGTTGGGCGAAGGATTCAAGTTGTAGTTATTGGGGACGGCCATGGTCCAGCACTGCGGTGCCGTGCCGTCGTAGACAGCATGGTAGGGAATGTGGAGGGTGCCGCAGGAGGTGGCAGTGCTGACGGTGTCGCTGTAGGCTGTACCGTAGAGGGAGGTTTCGGAGAGAAAGAAATCGTAGACCGTCGAAGGCGTGAGGCTAGTGATGAGGAAGGGGGAGGTGGTGACATTGAAGGTTTGCCACAGGTTGTCGGCGTGGTTGCTGTAGTTGAGGGTATAGCTGCCGCCGTTGCCGTGCCAATAGACGATGATACTAGTGGAGTCGTAGGGTGTTGCCATGAGGAGTGGTTGGTAGTAATGATGGACGGGATTGTAATGCAGGATGATGGCGTTGGCGCGATCGGCGTCACAGAGGGTGGTGAGTTCGATGGTGTAGCTGCTGTCGGGGACGAAGGGACCGATGAAGGCACCCCTGAGGTCAGAGGTGACGGTCATGGTGAGGATGGAGGAGGTGTCGTTGTCAAGATACCAGCTGATTTGCACGTCGGTGGCCTGGCGGTGGTGGCTTTCGTCGAAGGCCCATTCGATGCCGATATAGTCGTCGCCCTCCTGGACGATGGTGGCGTTGACGAGGGGATAGCAGGCGCGTTCAGTGCGGAAGGTGTTGGAAGAAGTCCAGGGACGGAGCATAGTGGTGTCGCAGAGATTGCGCACCCAGACCTGATAGAGTGTGTCGGGGAGGAGGCCTGAGATGTAGGCTAGGGTATCGACGGTGGTGGCGTAGAGGTAGTTGTATTGGCCGTCGGCGAGGCAGTAGCGAACTTCATAGCTGTTGTTGTAGTTGCCTTGGGGTGTCCAGTGGACGGTGGCTGTGGCGTCGGTGATTTCGTCGACGGTGACCGTAGCAGGACGGCGGCAGTCGGTGGCGGGCTCGACGAGGAGGTTGTCGATGTAGTAGGAGCCAGAGTTGCTGGCTCGCCGGAAGGCAAGCGCCATGGGACTGTCGTCCTCCGGGGTGAAGAAGAATTCGGCCTCGTGCCAGTCGAGGTCCCTGTACGGGCTTGAATACTGACCGACGGGGACGAAGGTGGCGCGGTCGTCGGGGTCTATCATCAGGCCTAACTCACCCACGTTTTGGGTATTGCTGCCCATTCTTTTATAGCTGAAGACCACTCGCAGAGGCTGTCCCTGCAAGTCAAGCAGCGGGGTGGAGATAGCATCGGGGTTGGCGGTACTGAAATAAGTGTTAGCCTGAAGGCAAATGTTGCCGTTGACCGCTGTAACGAGTCTTCGGTAATAAGTACTGCTGCCTGTAAAGGTGTAATGCCAGCAGGGAGGAATCTCGTCGTAGTCGGTGGAGGAGGTGGAATAGGGTGTCAGCGAGTCAAAGTCATTGAAGTAGGGCAGCGGAGTGAGGCCACAGGGGGCGGCGGTGTCCATCGTGAGGGTGAGGGCGTCTCCTTCCTCATACCAAGGGCCGCAGAGGGTGCGGGGGATGATGCGGTAGGTGCGGCCGGGGATGAGGCTGTCCACGATGAAGGGTGAGGTTTGGGAGGTGACGATGAATGAGTTTAGCGTAGCGGAATCGATGCAAGTGATTTCGATTGCGGTGGCGGAGTCGCCGACGGCGGAGGGTGTCCAGTGGACAAAGAGGTGGTCGCCTCCCAGCGGCTCGATGCTGACGGTGGCCGCATGGCAGTGGCGCAGGGTGGTGAAGTCGCCGAGCGATACCCAGTTGTCGCTCAGGGTGTCACAGAGTGTACGCACTCGGGCGAGGTAGTGGGTGTGCTCATTGAGGATGTCCAAGGTGAGGCTGTGGAGGCTGTCGGCCACCAGGGTGTCAATCACGACAACGCTGTCTTCTTTCATCACCTGCACCTCATAGGCGGTGGCGATATTGCAGCGCGGTGTCCAGCTGAGGGTGGCTCCCTCGGTGGTGATGTCGGTGATGTCTCCAGGGGATGGCGAACGGCAGATATTTGCCTCGCTAATGCTGAAGTCGGTCATGTAAACAATGGCATTGGTACCGGTAGGATTGCATGCCCAACTGATGGTGATTGTCTCGTCCGTGAAGACACTAGAGGGCAAAAAAACTTCGTAGTCGGTCCATTGGCTGGAGGGGTTGTTGATGACAGCGAATGTGTCCAACCAATAGACGATGTCGATTCCGTTGGGGCTGGTGGTGGAGCCTCCCGGACCGATAATGATTTTGCTGGTGCCACTACCGGTGCGTATATTCTTTGCCTTGAAGCGTAGAGCGACCTCCTGCACCGGGGCAGTAATCGGCGGCAAACCAATCATGCTCCATTGCCAGTTGGAACAGCGTAATCCGATACAGGTCATACTGTCCACCACGTCGATGCGGGGCCAGTTCCGTGAGGCAATGTTGATGCTCCTGACGATTTGCCAGCAGGCAGGACGTCTGCCGTCTGTTGAGAGGCTGTCGAAAGTCTCTTGCCAAGGGAGGCTGTCGATTGTACAGGTGATCTGTGCCTGTGTCTGATGACACATCAGCCCCATCAGGGCCACCCATGCAAAGAACACTTTTTTCATTTTATATCTTAATTAAGTTTAATAACGTGTTTATTGTTGTTTTATTGTTTTGTCCTTTGTCGGCATCATGGTCATCGAATGCTCCATCTGATATTTTATATGGAAGTTGATGACTGCATCCAATTCTTCGTTAGAAGCCGCATGGTATACCGCCAACCAGCGGTAGTGGGGCGAGACCAGGTTGAAGTCGACGCTGTTGCCCAGCGCATTCGAGTCACCCTGCACCTCGGGGTGGAAGCGCTGGCTCTGCCAAAAGTTGATTGTATTGGCACAATCCTCTTCAGACATTCCCGATGCGCGATAGACGGAGTCGAAGAAGGCATCCATCTCAGCCCTACTCCTCACTCCCAAGCTGTCCAGCATCCACTCCCAACCCTCGTCGGTCAGGGCCTCGAAGGTGGTGACATCGCAGGTGAGCGTGTCGTTGAGCGGGAAGTCCTTGATGAAGCCCACGCGCACACCGGGCTGGTCCTTATACCGCTGGTACAGCTCGCTGCCCTCCACCGGCTCGGGACGCATTCTCCATGCTGTCACCGCCGCCAGCAGCAGTAGCAAGACACCTATATATATGATCGCGTTGCGCTTCATCGTCTGTTTTTGTTACCTTTCCATTTTAAATCTTACCACATTCGGGTCGTCGCATGTCCCCAAGGCGCTGCAGGCGCGGTTGAGTACCAGCATCTCCCCGCCCCGCTGGTTGCAGAGCACATGACGGTTGTCCACCCGCTGGGGCAGCAGCAGGGCATAGACACCCGGCAGCAGGATGATCAGCACCGTGGCGGCCACGCGCAGCAGCAGGCGACGATGTGCGCAGAAAGCCTCCGCATCGCCACCTACCTCGCGCGACAGCCTGCGCACATGCTCAGCATCGGCCCTGCGTCGGCGGGATTGCTCTGCCTCAATGAGTCTTACTATGTCTTTTTCGTCCATATTCATATTGTATTGGCATTACGTTTCATCTTTTCAATCACTTGGGCATGGAGATGCTTGGCCTCATTCTCGCCAATGCGCAACAGGGAGGCTATCTCGCCGTCGGTATAGTCGTCGAGAATTAGCTCCAGCACACGGTGTTCCTGATGGGTGAGATTGGCGGCCAGTCGGTCGATAAGCTCGGTATGACGCCCTTCGTCGACAGCCACATGTGCGGCCTCCTCCAGTGGCACCACCTCTACCTCACGCTCCCCTTTGCGTATGCTGTGGGCAAAGACGCTGCGGCAATGGAACCGCACCCACTCGCGCTCCTCGCCGGGGGTGGCATCGGGGCGCAGCTTGTGGCGGTAGTGCCACAGCTGTGTCGTCACCTCCTGTATCAGTTCGGACATAAGCCACGCCTTTCCGCCGGCCTTCCACCAGCAGAGGCCACGAATCAACTTCCGGTGGCGTGCCACCAGAGAGTCGAAGTCGTCGAATCGGTCCGTGTCCTTTTGAGTCATCGTTTTTGTGCCTCTCTACAAATATAATAACCCAAATTTTTGAAATAGCAGAAAAAAAAGTGAAATTTTTTTTTAGCGGTAGTGCTCTTTGATGCGGTTGAGGGCGGCAAGGGGTTTGATGATGTGGTGTGTCTGCCATATTCACATTCCCTTTTTCTTGTTCACGAATGTTTCCACCGCATACAAAGGGATATTTTCCATCCAGCCTTGGTCAATGTATGGCTTCATGGAGAACCTGACACCTTTCAAGCCTGAGTACTTTTCAACATACGTCTTCAAAGACTTAGACCTCACGTTCTCCTCGGACTTTGCCTCAATCGGGATGATGTCGCTCCCGATCTGGACTACAAAATCCACCTCCACCCTCGAATCGTTGCTGCTGAAATAATGGATGGGTATGTCCGTTGTGGCCATCTGCGAGAACACATACTGTTCGGTGAACGCGCCCTTATACTCGGAGAAGATATTGTCGCCGACAAGCACATTTTCCGCAGGGACAAGCATCTGCTGGCCGAGCAATCCGACATCCAGCATAAAAAGTTTGAATATGGAAGGCTCCTCGTAGAACTTCAACGGCATTCTCGGTTGGGTGATTCTGTTCACCTTGTAGGCGAGGCCTGTGTCCATCAGCCATTGGAGTGCAAGTTCAAACTGCGAGGCCCTGCCTCCTGCCTGGATGTCCTTGTACTGGAACTTTTTGTTCTCTTTTGCAAGACTACGCGGTATGCCTTCCCATATCATTTTGATGCGCGGAACCTCCTTGTTGTCGGCATGTTTGGAGAAATCGTCCGCGTATCCCTGCAAGATACGCTGGTGTGTTTTGCTTACGGCGGCAGGCCCTGCCCCATCACAGTAGGAAGACACGGCACCAGGCATTCCGCCGACGAAATAGTACTGCCGAAGCAGTTCCACATAATGGGAGTGCAGCGAACATATCAATGGCCAGTCTCCACTCCGAAGAACCTCGGCAGACTGCTCTCCGTCCACAGCCTCTACAAACTCCGAGAAGGTCATGGGGTAGAGCTGGAGGATGTCCACTTTGCCGACAGGAAACGAGACACCTCTGTGCAAGGTGACACCAAGCAGGGAACCGGCAACTGCAATATGATATTCAGGAACATCCTCGCAGAAGTATTTCAGAGCTGTCAAAGCACGCGGGTATTCCTGAACTTCGTCGATGATGACCAACGTGTCATAAGGTGTGATGTCTACATGGGAGATGGCCGACAACGCCCTGACGATACGCCCGGTGTCGAAGTCCGCGAACACAGATTCAAGTCCGGAAACCTTCTCGCAACTGATGTACGCCATTTTTTTATATTCCGACCCTCCGAAGGATTGTAGAAGCCACGTTTTACCCACCTGCCTCGCACCATTCAAAATAAGAGGTTTCCTACTCTTACTTTCTTTCCAACTTAGTAACTCTTTGTATAATAGCCGCTTCATATATATTAATTACATTTTTCTGTACGAATAACGACTGCAAAATTACATTTTTTCTACGATATATTAAAATGTTTTTTACATTTTTTCTACCATTCAATCCAATTTCATTGTACACCTGACGTGTCTGTGTCTTTTGTCTCATGTTTACTTTTGGTATTGCTCCCAAAAGTGTCAACTTTTTTCAGGTTAAGACACTGTAGCAATTGTGGCGTTAAAACTCAATTGTCACACTGTCACGGTGTCACGCCTTACGGAGGGTCGTCGTCATCCTCGTCGTTGCGCTCTCGGTGGAGGACTTGGCGTTTCTTTTTATTGACATTAAGCGGGGTACTGTGGGGGAAGGCTACCGAATAGGCGCGGTCGAGGGCGCGGAGGTCAACTTTTCTCACTCCGATGCCCAACCGCACGGCGACCAATGCCCGCAGGAATTCGCGGCATTTCCGAGGGTGCAAACCGGGCGCGGGCAACTCGTCCAAGCCATACACCGGCTCATATTCGTGCGTCGCGGCCAGCTCGCACACTTCGCCTATCATCTCGTCCGTCGCCTCGCTCCCCAGCCACGAGTGCATCACCCTGCGGATGCAGAAGCGGCGGTATTGCATCCCAAAGAGCTGCCTCGTGCGCTCCAGCCGCTGCCAGAGCTGCACGAAGCATTGTTCATTATTCTGTATATCTATCATAACGCAAATCTCCATTAATTGTCCGTTAATTCTCGGGTCAAGGTGTCGCCCCTGCGGGGCTTAAACACCTTGAACCCTTGAACTTTTTGAACTTTGAACTTTGAACTCTTAAGCCCTTGAACCCTTAAACTTCCTTAGGTACTCCTCCGTCTTGACGTACCTTCCGCTCGCCGCATCCATCGCTATGTACCCTCGGCTCGTCCATTTGCGCAAGGCGGCACCTCCGTCGTTGCTGCGTCCCTGGCTCTGCCGCATCAGCTGGTACTGCTCGCGGGTGAACTCGTCGGGCAACAACTCCAGCAGGTTCTGAGGCCCCGACTGCCGCTGTATCTCCACTTCCTCGCGCAACTCCTTCTCCAGCTGCTGGCCGAAGTAGAGCATCTTGCACCAAAGGTTGTACTGCTGGCTCCACCGCACGAAGTCGGCTATCTCCTTGCTCCATTTGTAGCCGTGCGCCACATACAGCACCATGCCCTTGAGCCAGGCAATGACGTTGGCGCGATAGCTGAACACGCGGT
>Ga0310697_10007632_pt1 | contig 10167 bp, 14 predicted proteins | sample 172DNAGHGlowgp2_FD_203883 | JGI IMG/M metagenome (GOLD analysis project Ga0310697, IMG submission 203883) | Sheep rumen microbial communities from Palmerston North, Manawatu-Wanganui, New Zealand - 1728 DNA GHGlow gp2 (v2) (version 2) | ecosystem: Host-associated > Mammals > Digestive system >...
AGAGGTGATCATATGGCAACGTTCGAAAGATGGTTTTTCGATGAATGCATCGGAAAGTATGACGTGTGCGAACGTGATAATAACGTCCGTTTTCTGATTCGGTATATGTTAAACCGTACACAGCAACTATTTCGTTATGACGGTTTACCGGAAACGATCAATGCCCGTGTAATGGAATTGTATTTGCAAATCAACGGATACTGTGGCATTGCGGAGTATGACGGTGAATTGTATGCATATCGTGGAGGTTTGGGCGGTGAACATAACGAATATTACGAGCCGACGTTATTCACTACGGCAAATCCCTATCAGAACATGTCAAAATCCATGCGTATTGGATCAGACTGTGTAGTGATCAGGAATGACGGCACATACACGGGCATTTTGCCTATGTTGATGAGGTACTGCACGCAGATCGTAGATAATGAAATCAGTCTGCATAATACCTCAATTTGGTGTCGCACGCCCGTTATTATGTCTGCATCAGACGATACCGCGCGAGCCAGCGCGGAAAAGTACGTAAAAGACCTTGCAGACGGCAAAATCAGCGTGATAGCGGATAGTAGATTTTTAGAGGGTGTGAAAGTACACCCGGTAAGTCAAGCCGCCAGTACCACCATGCGCGAATTGATCGAGCATGAACAATACCTGAAAGCGTCACTGTTTAACGAATTGGGTCTAAATGCAAACTACAACATGAAACGCGAAACGCTGACAGATAGCGAAAACGCTATGAATAGCGACGCGTTACTGCCCCTGATAGATAACATGTTACGCGAACGTCGTGAAGGTGTCGAGCGTGTAAATGCCATGTTTGGAACGTCGATCACTGTTGATTATGCGTCAGCATGGAAGGATAACGCTGAAGAACTGGAACTGCAAAAAAACGTATTAAAAGCCGATGGAGAACAGGCTGTTGAAAACCCTGTGGAAACTGTTGAAAACGGAGGTGACACAGATGAAACTGACAACCCTGATTGAATGGATTGACACAGCACAAGGCTCGCCGTCGATTTTTAGGGCGCTGGCTGATAACGGTGCGCCGTGGGCGTCAGATATGCGCGGCGCATATGTGGAACTCGATGACATGTACATCAATTTTAGATCAGGCTGTAAAATCGTATCACCCTACGGAATACGTAGTATGCGCGCAAACGGCGAAACGCTTACGCCGGTGGACGTGGATAATATTGCAGAAGGTATTTTACGCTTATACGGTGAACGCTGGAAACGCCTGTATGACCTGTCAAAAGCCACATACGACCCGCTGGAAAACTACAGTATGACGGAGAACATGACGAACGATCAGCGCACAGTCCAGCATAACGGAAACCGTTCTGAAACGGCGCACACTGAAACCGAATCCGATTCAACCGGATTTGCTGACGATCACAGGACAGGATTTAACAGCGGTAACACGCCGTTGTTACTCTCAGAGGGAAACACCCGTGGTAATGCGGCGGGGTCGGCTGACGGCACGCAAAGCGGAACAGACGCGTATACGGACACTGAAACACATTCGTACCGATTAACGCGATCCGGTAACATCGGCGTCACTACGTCCCAGCAGATGGCAGAATCTGAAATTAAACTGTGGCAGTGGACGTTTTTCAATGACGTTGTTTTTCCGGATATTGACAAGGTGCTGACATTATCGGTATATTAAATACCGTTAACATAGATAAACATTAACGCCATTAACAAAAAGGAGGAATGTATAATGGCAACCAAAAGCGTAGGCGGTTATCAAATCGTCGATCTCAAAGGGACGGTGATTCCGGCAACACAGGCGGGGGTAACAATCCCCGGTCTGTTTGACACCATTGCCCGTTGTATCGAAAACCAAAAACCCGTTTTGATCACAAACATTGTGGTCGGAACAACCAACAGACGATATCCGGCATGTTCACCCTGCATGGTCATGCGTACGACGGCATCGTCCACAATCATCGAATTTTCGATTTTGACCGGCGGCTCCGCCGGCGAGATTGATACGTTCATTCTCAAATCAGATAGCAACATCCGCTATTCCACGTTCAGACCTGCAGAATATTCAGCCGCTGGAACGACCAGTGCAAAAAGTGAGGAGGCATAAATAATGAAAATGAATCAGGTTTACGAAATCGTAAACAGTATCGCGCAGGAGGCACTCGGCGAATCTGCCGTCGTTGCGGAGGACCTGAACAATATTGTTGACATCGGCAAAGCCTTTGAAAACATGGACGGACGCTATGATAATTTCGTCCGTCGTTTACCCGATCATATCGGGCGCGTGATCAATGTAGACCGTCCCTACAGCGCACCGATCCTGCGTAAAATGTACCGTGATGGCTGGGAGTTTGGCGCTATGTTGCAAAAAACCCGTATGAAACTGCCGCAGGCGGAGGAAAATGAAACGTGGTCGTTGTATGACGGTGAATCCGTCGATCCGTTTGTCGTAACTACTCCGGACATCAGTACCAAATTTTACAGCGACCGTACTACCTACACGATCCCGATGACAAAGACTGAGCGCCAGATCAAATCGGCGTTCAGCAATGCCGTTCAGATGAACAGTTTTCTGTCCATGATCGACACCAACATCCGCAACAGCGCCGAGGTGCGAAACGCCGAATTGGCGCGGCGCGTTCTCAACGCCGGCATCAGCGAAACGTTGTACAGTGCCTACCCGTCCGGTAACTACAGCGCAAACGCCGGCAACGTCAGAGCGGTTAACCTGTTGTACGCCTATAATCAGGCATCAGGTAGCAATTTGACCGTCGCGCAGGCGATGTTTGACGCTGATTTCATCCGGTTTGCGTCCTACCAGATGAAGAACTATATCAACCGTATGCGTGACTATAGCGCATTGTTCAACGGCGGTGCGTATGAAAATCACACCCCCGCCGACCGGCTGGACATCTACATGCTGACGGAATTCCGTAACGCCGCTGGCGTGTATTTGTATGACGGTCTCAACCAATTCAACACTGACAACGTCCGATTCCCTGATGACGTTGAAACTGTGTCGTACTGGCAGGGTAGCGGCACGGACTACGCATTTGGCAGTACGTCTGCGATCCATGTCACAAATCCGTTCGGTCATACCGTCAACGCGTCTGGCATTCTGGCGGTATTCGCTGATCATGACAGTATGGCTATCACGAATGAAAACCGCCGTGTAGACAGCATCTGGAATCCGCGCGGCGAGTATTGGAATGAATTTCACAAGTTTGACGCTGGTTTCATGCTCGACGTCAATGAAAACTTTGTGGTTTTCTTCATCGCCTGACATCGCAAAATCAAAGTATACCGGTACACACTGTACCGGTATACTACTATGGAGGTGACAATAATGCAGGTAGTTATCATGCCTATTCATATGACATCAGAAGATGGTGCGTGGAATATGGATGTAACTGTACGTTTTCCATGGCTGTCGACGTCAGAATATGATTCGTTTTTAACGGACTGGCGTGCGTTATATGGCACGGATAACGTAAAATTGCAATTACAAACCGCAACAGGAACAGCGGCATATTTTCCTTCAGAGGCGTTTGCGTTTCTGGATTCACGGTTGAATCTGTCAATGTGCATGTGTGTCGGTTTATACACACCTACGGGATTTATGACCGGATATAATGCAATATCCAATTTTGTCCCGTGTATCAGGGTAAATAACTATAATTCAATTATGAATATGCCTGTTGATCTGCATGATGATACGGCAACCGTACCCGCAGATTATAGGTATATTTACTATGTGACGAAAGAAGGTCCGTTCACAGGTCATTTTACAACAATTACGGATTATTATGACGAACCTAATAGATATTTGCGCGTTAGTGGATGTTTGTTTCCTGTTGCACGTTACGGGCATAGTAGCGGCTATCCGCAGAATGCTGATTATTATACATGTGTTATTCATATACCATATATAGTATCGGACGCGCCAAACATTAACTTGATTAGTGACAGCGATATACATGTGTTGAATATGGAGACTAATAACACATATACGTCATTTTTCACATCATTATCACGTTTTAACGAAAATACAACCGGTAACGTCAATAGGACCGAATTAGCCCGATTGATAACGCTGTCTGACGTTAAAACCTTTGAAACCGGCGATACCACTGACCCGTATGATCAGGGCGGTAATAGCGGCGGTGGCGGTGGTGGCGGCACGTTCGACAACACGTCAGACTATACGCCTATTCCGCCATTGCCGACCATCAGCGTGGCTGACAGCGGCATGGTGACGTTATTCAATCCGTCGCAGGCACAAATCCGAAATCTGTCTGATTATCTGTGGTCTGACGCGTTTGATCTGGACGCCGTGAAAAAACTGTTTGCCGACCCCATGGACGCGTTAATCGGGCTGTCAATCGTCCCGGTGGCGATCCCGAACGGCGCAGTGAAAACCGTGCGTGTGGCTGGTGTATCGACCGGTATCGGCATGACAACAGCAGGGGCGCAGTACGTCGCCGTGGACTGCGGCAGTATCACAGTACCGGAAACATGGGGCGCGTATCTGGACTATGACCCTTATACCAAATTTGATATTTACCTGCCGTATATCGGTGTGCACGCGCTGGCGGCTGATGATATTATGGGCAAAACGGTGCATGTGGTATACCATGTTGATATACTGACAGGTGCATGTGTGGCATACGTCGCTGTCAATGGTAACGTGCTATACAGTTTTTCCGGTCAGTGTTCTATTGAAATACCTATCACATCGGCGTCATGGTCGTCCGCTATTGGCGGTGCTATTACAATAGCCGGTGCTATTGGTAAAATGGCGGCAACCGGCGGGGCGTCTGCTCCGACCGATTTAATGACCATAGCAAACGCCGCGGTAAATCAGTTTAAGCCATCAATCGAAAAATCCGGCGCGATCAGCGGCGGTGCGGGTATCATGGGTATCCAGCGTCCCTATCTGATTAAAACCCAACCCCGTCAGGCGTTACCGGCGCGGCAAAATACGTATACCGGCTATCCGTCCCACATCACCGAGTCGCTCGGATCGTTAACTGGTTTTACGATTGTCGATCAAATCCATCTGAACGGCATTCCGTGTACCGATACCGAACGCGACGAAATTCTGTCACTATTAAAAACGGGGGTGATTTTCTGATGTTTGACATCAATTTATGTCAGTACGCAGGCGAAAAAAACGCTGTCACAAAAACGGTCACAACCGTTTTGACAGTGCAGGGCGATCTGCGGGAAGAAACGTCTATCACCGATCCTGTAATAGTGTTTTCCGGTGAATTAGCCGGTTTAATCAATATCAATTACGTACATATCCCTGCATGGGGGCGTTACTATTTCGTAACCGGTATTCGGTCAGTAGCCGGAAATCTGATTGAAATATCTATGCATGTAGACGTTTTAATGTCATGGGCAACGCAGATCAAACAGCAGACCGCCATTGTAAAACGTCAGGAAAACAAATGGAATTTGTATCTGAACGACGGCGTTTTCGCAGTGTATCAGAATCCGGACGTGCTGACCAAAAATTTTCCGTCCGGTTTTGGGGCACATGAATTTGTGCTGGCTATTGCTGGCTCATAAAATTAGGAGGGACATAAAATGGACTTTGACTTTAACGTTATCACCAATGCTATTTCAACCATCGGCTTTCCGATTGCATGCGTTGTGTTTCTGTGGAAATACATTAACACCACCATGAAAGAATTCACCGACGCGATCAATGCCAACACACAAATGCTGACCCGCATATCAGCAAAACTTGACGCGCTGGACGGGGGTGATAATAAATGATCAGTCAGTTAGCAACCTACACCGCATGGTCGCCCAACCACAGCGGAGAACGTTATGCACCCATTGATCGTATCACGCCACACTGCACCGTCGGTTATGTGTCTATGCCGTCGCTGGGGGATATTTTCGGCGATCCCAAACGTCAGGCGTCTGCTAACTATGGTATCGGTAAAAACGGCGATATTGCGGCGTTTGTCGATGAAAACAACCGGTCATGGTGTAGCAGTAACAGTGCGAACGATAACCGAGCGGTCACGATAGAATGCGCATCAGCCGCGACACCGCCCTACGCCGTTACGAATGGCACGTGGATTGCGCTGACGCACTTGTGTCTGGATATTTGTATCCGATACGATAAACGTAAATTGATATGGATTGCAAACCGCGCACAGGCATTAGCCTACAGACCGTTTCACGACGAAATGTTGATCACCGTACATAGGTGGTTTGCCAACAAATCCTGCCCCGGTGATTTCATTTTTGGACGGCTGGGCACGTTAGCCGATGATGTAACAGTATCGCTGACGTGTGGGACGCCGGTCTACACCGTGCAACAGGGGGACACACTGTGGTCTATTGCACGCACATGGTACGGGGTAGGTGGATTAGTTACCCTTGCCCATGTAAACGCCATACGCGCGAAAAACGGGCTATCAGGCGCGATCTCTGCCGGCGACCGGCTTTTCCTGCCATTATGAACGATCTGCACCGGGTTTCTCCCGGTGCTTTTCGTTTGTAAAATGTTGCTTTTTTGTTAACTTTACGCTCTGCCCGTTGCAAATCATTTATAGATATGGTACTATTGACATAACAGCAACCGCCCAAATTATGCTGTGACGGAGGTGATAATCAGTTTAACGGGCGATCATTACATGAAAAGAGGTGAAAAAACGATGAATCAAACGTTTTATTTTACGTATGGATTAACCGGGCATCCGTTTTCCGGCGGTTGGACAGAAATCAAAGCACCTGACATCAATTCAGCGTGTGCCCTATTCTGTGCGCTACACCCTAACAAAACGGACGGCGTTTTGAATTGCGCGTCAGTCTATACGCACGATGAATTTCAGCGCACGGTAATGAACAGAGACGGAAATTATGGTTTTCGTTGCCGTGAAAAAATCACAGTATCCATTACACGTTATTAACAGAAAAGAGGACGAGTTTATGAACAACAGACTAATCACACGTTGGGCGCGCGATCTGTATGGAAAACGGGAATATGGTGTGCTGGCATACGACACACTGCCGTTTTCGCTACAGTGGGGTTTTGAAACAAATTTTGAATTGTTTGATTCTTACAGGCAGATTGCAAGACGCATAATTGAATTGAAACGGAGTGAAAAAATTGACATTACGTGAAATTGCTGAATGTACAATAGCATCAACCATTATTCAGATTATTCCAAATTTTAACGTAGGCGAATGCCTAACTGTTACTGCTGTTTTTGTATGGACTGCCGCTCCTGACCATAACCGGGACATTTTTCAGTACGTAAATGACAAGGTAATCGGGCTTTTCCCATCCATCACAGATCCAAATGTATTACGTGTAGTAGTCAAACATACGGAGGAATAAATATGACATTGCGTAATCTTGCCAAATTAACCCATCACGCCACTATTATTCAAATCATTCCAGATTATGATTTAGCAAAAAGCATGCGCGTTCATGCGATTGCGATTGAAGCGGCGACCGTAGATCATAACCCTGACATAGCCCAATATGCCTATGATCCTGTGATAGGGATTTTCACATCCAACACAGAATTGAACGAACTGCGTGTTGTTGTTAAACACAAGGAGGATTAAAAATGACGCTTTTAGAATTTTCACGTATGTGTGCCGTCAACACTGATTTATCAATTCATCGTTTTGTTGGAAATAAACCCACAGAACACCATTTTACAACGTCAGACCGCATATGTGGTGATGACGACAGAGATTCAATTAACCAATATAGTGATTATGACGTAGTTAGTTTTTATATTTCTCACATCCATCCGCGCACGATATGCGTTCTTATCGTTTAACCACAATGCTAATTTCCGCGCGCCGGCGCGGTTAACAAAATACCGGCGAAAACAGGAGGTTATCATGCTAAATCAGGTCACTATCATGGGGCGCGTAGTCACCACGCCCACCACGCGCAAAGCGGGCAAAGATCACACTGTGTGCGATTTCTCCGTCGCTGTGGACAGGGATTACAAGGACAGTGAAGGTAACTACCCGACGGATTTTTTCAGGGTCACGGCATGGGACGGAACGGCGGAATTCATTGCCAATTATTTCGCCGAAATCGGTACGCCGATGATCATCACCGGGCGTCTGATTTTGAATCAGTGGGAAACAGATGAAGGTGAAAAACGGCAGTCCGTTCTGATTCAAGCGGAACACGTCTATTTCGCCGAACGCAAAGCAAAAGAGGAAAAGGCTGAAAAATCACAGCGTAAAACCTACGGCAAACGGTAAACAACAGCCCCGGGCGACAAGCCCGGGGTATTTTTAAGGAGGATTTATTATGACTGACATCGTTAAATCAGAGGCGATCAAGTGCGCCAAATGGCGCATTGAACACGGTATTACACAGGCAGATATTGCCGTCAGGTGCGGCTTATCAACCCCGTCTGTTTGCCGCTTTGAGTGCGGCATGCGTGATTCATTAACCACCTATATGGCGTATATCGCCATGGGCTATAATCCGCGCGGGGAGGTGCTATGAAATGCCGCGTAAACCTGTATCATTGCCTGTAGCGCCAACCGTGCAGGGAATTATCAGCATGACGCCAAAACAATTAAATAGTTTAACTATTCCGCAGTTAAAAGCCGTAACACAGATTTTGGCGTCAGCCGGTAACAAACGCCTACGATCATTTGAACGGAGGGGGGAAACGTCACCGGCATATCAGTACATCGCAGGATCAACCGGGCGTGGAAAATTCAGCACTGCAGGGAAAAATAACATATCAAAACTACGTGCTGAATTTGGGCGCGTGCGCACGTTCCTGACGTCCAAAACCGGCACGATTAAAGGGTGGACCGACGTAAAAAAACAAACGATCCAAACGTTAAAAAAACAGTATGGAATCACCATAGACCGCAACCAATGGGGCGAATTATGGCGTACCTATCAGAAACTGACGGAACTTGACCCATCCATAAAACAGGGGCGGATCAAGTACGCCGTTATTGAAAATATCACCACAAAACTACGGGCTAATCCTGAATTAACACCAGATGAAATAGCCGCAGAAATCAACGGCACAATATCGGCGCTGGAGGAGACAGAGCCCGATGATTACGATATATTCACCCTATGAAATAGACCGGTATATGCATGAAATAGAAATGCCCATAATCCGCGATAAATGGGGTGTGCCGGTTTATAATGTTCCATGTGCGTTCGATACTGAATCAACGTCGTTTTACAACGCTGACGGCGAAAAACAGGCATGTATGTACGCGTGGATGTTCGCCGCGGGAGATCGTGACGCCGTGATACTCGGGCGCACATGGGACGAATTTAATGCCACAATGGACTATTTGGCACAATTCGGGGATACTGCGCGACTGATCGTCTACGTGCATAACTTGCAATGGGATTTTCAGTTTATGCGCAAGCACCTTGAGTGGTCTAAAATATTCGCCGTATCATCACGCAGACCGGTTTATGCACGCACCAACACCGGTATAGAATTCCGGTGCAGTTATATCCTGACCGGCTACAGTCTATCCAAAATAGGTGAACAACTGCATACACATACGGTCCGCAAAATGACCGGCGATCTGGATTATAGTCTACTGCGGCATTCTGGCACGCCATTAACACCGGCGGAACTGGAATACTGTACACATGACGTTCGGGTGCTGACTGCTTATATTACCGAACAGATCGAACAGGAACATGGTATAGTTAACATTCCGCTGACAAATACCGGTTATGTTCGGCGATACGTCCGTGACGCCTGTATGCGCGATCATTCAAAACCGGCGCGGCGCGACAGGACGCGACAGCATTACCATGAATACATATCCGGACTGTCATTGACGCCGGATGAATATGATATGTTGCAGAACGCATTTCAGGGCGGTTTTACGCACGCTAACAGCGATCACGTATCATTTACCCATGATAACCGTTATATCGACCGCACAGCGTATTCTGTGACGTCCTACGATATTACATCGTCATACCCTTATGTCATGTGCGCGGAACGGGCGTTTCCTGTGGGGGTGGGGCGTATGTATGACGATCTAACAGACGTGATTATCGACAATGAAACTGTAAAACGGTTTAACTATTCGTTAAATCATTTTTGCTGTCTGTTTTCGGTCGAATTCCTGAACATTGAATGTACACACATTCATGAATGTTATCTGGCAGAATCACACTGT
>Ga0310697_10007633_pt1 | contig 10166 bp, 8 predicted proteins | sample 172DNAGHGlowgp2_FD_203883 | JGI IMG/M metagenome (GOLD analysis project Ga0310697, IMG submission 203883) | Sheep rumen microbial communities from Palmerston North, Manawatu-Wanganui, New Zealand - 1728 DNA GHGlow gp2 (v2) (version 2) | ecosystem: Host-associated > Mammals > Digestive system >...
TATATAAGGTGTCGACGGGATGATCCGACCTTTTGTTGATACGGATGATGAATGGCATCTCAGTGTAGCTGGCTTTGTCAACGAAGATTAATAGGTCATTTCCGTCGGCCACCTGCCGGTAGCCCTCTATCATCTCGTTGATATCAAGATCAGCGTAGTTGGTTAGGTCATTCTCCGCAGAAACGAACACCAGAAGGCTACGTTGTGCCGGTCCTGTGGGCTCCTGTGCGTCGTCCTTTGCACAGGCCGTGAAAAGTAAAATACTTGATATGAGAATTAATAAATGTTTCATGTCCTAATTTTTACGGTGCAAAGATAGTAATAATTGCTGAAAAATGAGTATCTTTGCAAATCAAAATAAAAAGATAATGAAGAAACTCACGATATTGATGGTCTTTTGCCTGCTATTTGCAGTGGTTGGTGAGGCGTTTGCTGGTCGTACAAAGCACACCAAGCGGCGCTCGAAGGCAAGAACACACCTGGTAAGCAAAGGCCGTAAGAACCATAAGAAGGCAAAACGTGTGATTGGCTATGTGCCCCGGGAAGTTGCCGACACCTCTAGCGTTCTCTGCGAAGACACCTGTTCACATGTTCACGGCATAGACATGAGTCATTATCAAGGCGATGTCTTTTGGGAAACCGTCAGCAACAATACGCCTATGGCCTATGTTTATCTGAAGGCAACCGAAGGTGGCGACCGCATTGATGAGAAGTTCGAGCGTAACATCGTGATGGCTCATGTTCATGGGTTGAAAGTGGGCAGTTACCATTTCTATCGTCCTAAAACCGACCAGCGGCTTCAGTTGAAGAACTTCATCTCACAGTGTATTCCCGAGGAGCAGGACCTGATACCGATGATTGACATTGAGACAACCAACGGACTCCCTACGGAAGACTTCTGTGACTCGCTCCTTACTTTCCTGGAACTGGTGGAGGAGGCCTATCAGCAGAAACCTTTGCTATATACGTTCCGTAATTTCTATAATCGCCATCTGCAAGGCAAAATTGACGGCTATAAGTTGATGATAGCTATGTACACCCCAGAGGAACCGGTGCTTGCTGACAATCGCGACATCACGATGTGGCAGTATACGGGAAAAGGGCGTATTATGGGTGTAAACGGCTATGTGGACAAGAGCCGGTTTATGGGAGACCATACGTTGCGTGAACTCCGCTTCAAACACTGAAGCGGTTTATTCTTCTATATTTTTGACAGTCTTGACGAGGTCACGGAAATAGGCCTTTAGTGAGTTCGGCTTGATTTGGTGTAACGCACCCTGTGAGCGGTCGACGTATAGATAAAAGCGCTCTAAGTTCTCCTGATTTTTCTCTTCGTCTGAAGTCATGATGAGTTGTTGCAGTGTCTCTGGCATCTGCATAAAGAAATCATCTGCATAGGCCCTAAGTCCTTCGGCTATCCAGGGGGTAAGATGAAAGGCTGTTGTCAATTTGTACAACTCGTTCCATTTCCAATCGGTCATGGGTTCAATGGGTTCTCTCTCGGCAGTCTCGTTGTCGAGTAGCCTTTCCATATTTCTAATAATGACATTCTTCATGAGTAACGTTTGGGATATCTGAACAGAATGGAAAACATAGCGGCAATGCCTATTGCCAACGGATAATAGAGGTAGGGCATGATGCTCACAGGGTTGAGCTGTGCCAGTCCGGAAGCCATTAACAGTTGTGCACCATAGGGGATGACGCCCTGCATGGTGCATGAGAAGGTATCGAGGATTGAGGCGCATTTGCGGTTGTCCACTCCGAATCGGTCGCCGATCTGTTTGGCGATTCCGCCGACGGTGATGATGGCAACGGTGTTGTTAGCTGTACAGAGGTTGACCAGCGAAACCAGTCCCGCAACAGCGAGTTCGGCTCCCCGCTTGCTGCTGACGTGTCGTGTCAGCCGGTTGATGATAAAGTCAATGCCGCCATTGTGTTTGATGGTTTCCATTAGTCCGCCGGCCATCATGGTAATGATAATCAGTTCGCCCATCCCTTTGATGCCATCGCCCATAGCTTCAAACCATCCAAACATGTCGAAGGATCCGTTATAGATGCCGATGATGCCTGTTAGGATGATACCCGTCGTGAGCACGGCCATTACGTTCATCCCGAAAACGGCCGTGATAAGGACGGTGATGTAGGGAACGACCTTTACGGCATTCACCTCGGGAACGTGTTGTGGTGAGTGGATGCCGATGCCCATGACGAGATAAACCGCCAGGATGACAATGGCTGCAGGAATAACGATGAATGAGTTGACGCGGAACTTATCGCTCAGTTTACAGCCTTGCGTAGCAGTTGCAGCGATGGTAGTATCGGAGATGAACGAGAGGTTGTCGCCGAAGAAGGAACCACCTACAACGACGGCAGTCATCAGCGCCACAGGCGTGCCCGTTTGTTCGGCGATTCCTGCGGCAATCGGTGTGAGTGCAACGATGGTTCCAACACTGGTGCCCACGGAAAGCGAGATGAAACAGGTTGCCAGGAAGAGTCCTGCCAACAGCATGTTGCCAGGCAGGATGTAGAGTGCCAGGTGTACCGTAGCGTCGATTGCTCCCATTTCTTTGGCACTATGGGCAAAGGCGCCAGCCAGGATGAAGATCCATATCATCAGCATCATCTGTCCCTTGCCGGCACCTGCGCTAAAGACGTCGATGCGCTTTCGCAAGGGGATGCCTCCAGAGATGACGACGGCATAGGCAGAAGCCACCATGAAGGCAACGGTGATGGGTACTTTGTAAAAGTCACGAGCGATAATGCTCGTGACTAAATAGAGTACCATAAACACCGCTAAGGGTGATAATGCGATGAGTCCTTTTTTCATTTATAACGTTACGCCATTCTTAAAGATAGAGATTTCGCGATAGCCGTTTTCCTCGTTGCGAGCCTTCTCGCCACTGGCTACTGCCAGCACTTTATCAATGAACTCAGGAACAATCTCTTGCATGGTGCGACCTTCGATGAGTTGACCAGCCGAGAAGTCCACCCAGTGGGGTTTGTTCTTGGCGAGGGTGGGGTTGGTTGCCACCTTCATGGTCGGTACGAAGGTGCCGAAAGGCGTTCCACGACCTGTGGTGAACAATACGATATGGCATCCGCAGGAAGCCAGCGCCGTAGAAGCAACCAAGTCGTTGCCGGGAGCCGACAGTAGGTTCAGCCCATTGTTCTGCAGACGGTCGCCATATTCCATAACACCGCTGACAGGAGCCTTACCGCACTTCTGTGTACAACCAAGGGCCTTGTCTTCAAGGGTTGAGATACCTCCGGCCTTATTGCCTGGAGAGGGGTTCTCGCCCACGGGTTCACCGTGTGACAGGAAATAATTCTTGAAGTTGTTGATCATTGAAACTGTCTGGTCGAACAACTGGGGTGTCTCACAACGGTTCATCAGGATAGTCTCGGCGCCGAACATCTCAGGAACCTCCGTCAGTACTGAGGTGCCTCCCTGGGCTACCAGCCAGTCGCTGAATTCTCCGACCAGCGGGTTGGCGGTAATACCTGAGAATCCGTCAGAACCACCGCATTTCAGACCGATGCGTAACTTCGATACGCTGACGTCCTCACGCTTGTCCTGGCTGGCCTGTTTGTAGAGGTCGCGCAAAATCTGCATGCCTGCCTCTATCTCGTCGCCTTCTACTCGCTGGGTTACCAACAGCTTGATGCGAGATTTGTCGTAATCGCCCAACATGGCCATGAAATCCTCGGGCTGGTTGTTCTCACATCCGAGGCTAAGTACCAGTACACCACCTGCATTGGGATGCAGACAGATGTCACGAAGCACCTTGCGCGTGTTCTCGTGGTCTTCAGAGAGTTGTGAACAACCATAGTTATGATGCCAAGTCCAGATGGCGTCAATATTCTTGCATCCTGTTTCCTCGCGTAGTTTCTGAGCCATCCGCTCAGCGATGCCGTTCACACAACCAACAGTTGGTACGATCCAAATCTCATTGCGCACACCGACGTCACCGTTCTTACGGACATAGCCCTTAAAGGTGCGCTTTTCGTCTTTAATGCTAAGTTTCTCGTTTACAGGACTGTATGTGTATTCGAGAGTTCCGCTTAGGTTTGTCTTCAGATTGTTCTCATTCACCCAGTCGCCAGCCTTCATAGCCTGACGCGCGTGACCGATGGGGTAGCCGTATTTGATAATATTCTCACCCTCGGCAACGTCTTTGATGAGAACTTTGTGACCAGCTGGTGTGTCCTGGTTGACAGTGATTTGCTTGCCGTCAACTTCTATGATGTCGCCTTTCTTTTTGGCGGCGAGACATACTACGACGGAGTCGGCAGGATTGATTTTCAAAAATGTAGCTTGTTCCATAAAATAATGTATTTATTTGAATTTAGTAGTTTTTATCCGATATTGGTACGTCTGTAATATTCGATGTTCTCCTTGGTCAGCAGTTCGATGGGCATGTAGTTTACCGGCTCCACCTCTTTTTTCAGTACGACGGCGCGGAACAGGGTTTCTACGCAGGCGTATCCCTGCATGTAGGCGTGCTGTGCTATGAGGCATGAGATGCTGCCTTGACGTACGCACTCTGCATTTTTCGGCACCATGTCGTACCCCATGATCTGGATGTTGCGACGGTTCGACCTCAGCAGGTATTCGCCTACCAGATGAGCCTTCGAGTTGAATGTGATACAGTGATGCAGGTGCGGATGTTCATTGAAGAACTTTTCCAGGATACTATCGTATTTCTCCCGTTTTTCGTCGAGCGGCAAGTTGACTTCGTGTATCTTGACGGCGGGGAAATGGTCGTGCATGTAATGGCGGAATCCCGTTTCGCGGTTCTCCTGCTGCTTGGAAGCCACGTTGCCGTTACGCATCTGTTTCATCAGCATGATTTCTTTTTCCCTGGGCGCCATGATCATCAGGATGCGTGCGGCAAAATAGCCTGACGCAAAAGAGTCCTGTCCGTAGAACGACAGTGGCTTGAGGTCGGGCATGTACGAGTCGAGCAAAATGAACGGGATATTGCGGTCGTGCAGAATGTCGGCATAGCGTTGTGTCGTTTCAATCTTTGAAGGCACAATGATGATGCCGTCAGGCTCCTGCTTCAGCACGTCGTTCATGGTTTTTGCAAACGTCTCGGGTGAGAACCGGTTATAATATAATACCTTGTCGGATATGCGGAAGTCTCGGTATCGCTCACAGGCAGTCAGTGCGCCTTCCTCCACTTCATCCCAGTAAGCTTCGCTCTCGTGTTTGGGAATGAGGCTGAAAAACTTGTATGACTTATTGTAGGCTAGGGCAGAGGCATAGACGTTGGGCTTGTAGTCCATTTCTTCCAGTGCCTTGTTGACCTTTGCCAAAGACTTTTGCGAAACGTTAGAACGGTTGTGTAAAACGCGGTCTACCGTGCCGGTGCTGACGCCAGCGCGCTCTGCAATATCCTTGATTCTAATCTTCTCTATGTCCATAATTTTCGCTACAAAGGTACGAATAAGTGAGCAAAACACAAAATAAAAAGCGAAAATCTTTGCATGTTCCATTTTTTTTGCTTAACTTTGTCCCCATCATTCAAACATTTATTTCAACTTAATACTAAAACAAATGGCAAAAATTGTTACTTTAGGCGAGATTATGCTCCGCCTGTCGCCCATGGGCAACGACCGTTTCATTCAGAGTGAGTCATTCCGTATCATCCCCGGTGGTGGTGAGGCTAACGTAGCTGTCAGCGTGGCTAACTATGGTCATGAGGCTTACTTCGTTTCAAAGTTGCCGAAACATGAGATTGGTCAGATTGCAGTGAATGCACTCCGCCGCTATGGTGTGAACACCCAGTTCATTGCTCGTGGTGGCGACCGTGTTGGCCTGTACTATGCTGAGACTGGTGCTTCTATGCGTCCTTCAAAGGTTATTTACGACCGCGCCCACTCTTCTATCGCAGAGGCTGATCCCAAGGATTTCGACTTCGATGCAATCATGGAGGGTGCTGCTTGGTTCCACTGGAGTGGTATTACTCCTGCTATCAGCGACAAAGCTGCTGAGCTGACCAAGTTGGCTTGTGAGGCTGCTAAGCGTCACGGTGTCACTGTTTCTGTTGACCTGAACTTCCGTAAGAAGCTGTGGACTTCCGAGAAGGCCATTTCTGTTATGCGTCCTTTGATGAAGTATGTTGACGTATGTATTGGCAACGAGGAAGACGCTGAACTGTGTCTTGGCTTCAAGCCCGATGCTGACGTAGAGGGTGGTCAGACCGATGCTGCCGGATACGAGGGAATCTTCAAGCAGATGCGCGAGGAGTTCGGCTTCAAGTATGTTGTTTCTACACTGCGTGAGTCGTTCAGCGCTACCTTCAATGGTTGGAAGGCTCTGATCTACGATGGTAAGGAGTTCTATCAGTCAAAGCGTTACGAGATCAATCCTATCATCGACCGCGTTGGTGGTGGTGACTCATTCTCTGGTGGTCTGATTCACGGTTTGCTGACCAAGCCGACACAGGGTGAGGCTCTTGAGTTTGCTGTGGCTGCTTCTGCTCTGAAACACACCATCAACGGTGACTTCAACCTGGTTGGTGTTGACGAGGTAGAGAGTCTGGCTGGTGGCAATGCTAATGGTCGTGTACAGCGTTAATAAAACTATGAAACAGTTTGAATATAAAGTAGTTACCCGTCTTATCGGTGTTGAGAAGAAGTTGAATGACCTCGGCTTCGAAGGTTGGGAACTGGTTGCTGTAGAATGCGGCACCTATTATTTCAAACGTGAAATTAAAGGATAAAAAGAAATGGCAAAATTTGATAAGTTTCAGGTGATGGCAAAGATTGCCGAGGCACCTATGGTTCCAGTGTTCTACCACAAGGACGTTGAAGTTTGCAAGAACGTCATCAAGGCCTGCTACGAGGGTGGTGTACGTGCTTTCGAGTTTACTAACCGCGGTGATTTTGCTCACGAGGTGTTCGGTGAGCTGTCAAAGTGGGTTAACAAGGAATGCCCAGAGCTGGCTCTCGGTATCGGTTCTGTTGTTGATGCTCCCACCGCATCGCTCTACATTCAGCTGGGTGCCAACTTCGTGGTTGGTCCGCTGTTCAACCCCGATATCGCCATTGTTTGCAACCGTCGTTGCGTAACATACTGTCCTGGTTGTCTGACACCTTCTGAGATTGGTAAGGCACAGGAAGTTGGTTGCGACTTCACCAAGGTATTCCCCGGCGACGTGGTTGGTCCGAACCTCATCAAGGGTCTTATGGCTCCGATGCCCTGGTCGAAGATCATGGTTACTGGCGGCGTAGCTCCCGAGGAAGAGAACCTCACCAAGTGGTTCAAGGCCGGCGTCTTCTGCGTAGGCATGGGGTCAAAACTCTTCCCCAGCGATAAGGTGAAGGCTGGCGACTGGCAGTATGTCACCGACAAGTGCAAGGAGGCACTCGGTTACTGTGCTAAGGCTCGCGCTTAATCTTCTGATTATCCTATGCGTATCAGCTTGTTCACCGTCCAATCAGGAAGCGGTGGACAAGCTGAATTCTCTTTCCTATACCTATCACTATCGTGATATCGACTCTACGGAGTACTATGCGAAGCAGGCACTGGAAGCTTCGCTGTCGTATGACGACGGACGTGCCGAGGCTCTTAACGGACTCGCCTTCGTTGCAATGGTCCGCATGGACTACCATCGTGCCGACTCGTTGCTCGTCGAAGCAACCAGTCTGACAGATAACCAATTGGAACTGTTGGTCACTTATGTGCAACAGATGCGACTCTGTCAGCGTCGCAGCAAGAACCGTGAATTCTATGAGTATCGTGAGAAGGCCGTACAGGCTCAGAAGCGCATCAATGAGGAGCGTAATCAGTTGTCGAGTCGCCAACTGAGCCGTCTGCGCTATGCCGAGTCCGAAATGGCCATTGTCACCTCCACCTATTATTATTATGTAGGACTGGAACGCCAGTCGGTCGACGCCTTGTTGCAGCTCGACATCGACGAGGTACGCCACGATACCGCCCAATACTTGAACTATCTCTACAACGTTGGCGCAGGCGGCATCCTTACCGACGGGACTGCTGAGGATGTGCATGCTGAGGAGGTTAACTACCTGAATCGATGCTTTTCCATTGCCCAGCGTTACCATTATACCTATTTCGTTGCCCAGGCTCTTGAAGGACTTGCCGACCACACCGGCGACTGGCAGCTGGCCGACGAGGCGTTGCAGCTGTTCCGTGACTATGGCGACGTCTATCAGATAGCCGGTGCCTATCGTACCTTAGCCTCTTGCTATCATGCTATGGGCGATGACGCTCGTGCGTTGACCTATCTGGACAGTGCACTCGTCGACCAGCGTATCAACCAAGCCCCCGACCTGGTCGCCAGTATCCGTGAACAACTCAGTGTGGCCTATTCTGCCGTCAACGATAAGCAGCATAGCGACTACAACCGTAATATCTACATTGATTTGCAGGAACAGACCCGTCAGGACCGTGAACTGGAAGCCCGAGCCGGAATCCTCGATCATGCAGTCAATCAGCTCAACCTCATGATATGGGCTGTGTTGGGTGCTATCGTCCTGCTTGTCTTCATGTTATGGCTCTTCAACCGACTGAACAAGAAGAGCAAGGAAGATCACCGCCTGGACGATTTGTTGGAAGAAAAGAACGACGAGGTGGCCGAGGCCCGCCTGCGTGTGGCGAAGAATGAGCGTCGCCATCTCGAACAGCGCGCCAAGGTGTCGCAGGCGATGAGTATCCTGCCCCTTATCGACCGCATCCTCCACGAAGTGAAATACCTGGATGGCGAGGACAAGCAGGATCATATCCAGTATATCCGCGAGCTGACCGATAACATCAACGAGCAGAACCAGTTGCTGACACAGTGGATACAGCTTCGTCAGGGAGAATTGAACCTGCATGTGGAGAGCTTCCCCCTGCAACAGCTCTTCGACCTCGTGGCGCGTAACAAGACCAGTTTTGCCATGAAGGGCATCACCCTCAGTGTCGAGCCTACCTCCGTCACCGTGAAGGCCGACCGCGTGCTGACCCTCTTCATGCTTAACACGTTGGCCGACAACGCCCGCAAGTTTACGCCCAAAGACGGACGCGTCGACATTTCCGCCACCGAGACTCCTGACTATGTCGAGATATCCGTCAGCGACACCGGTTGCGGAATGACTGACGACCAGTTGGCACACGTCTTCGACCGAAAGACCATCACCGAGAAGTCGGCCACTTCTCACGGCTTCGGACTGATGAACTGCAAGGGAATCATCGAGAAGTATCACAAGGTCAGCCAGATATTCAGTGTCTGCTCGCTGCAAGCCGAGAGCGAGCAGGGTAGGGGCTCGCGTTTCTTCTTCCGTCTGCCTAAGGGCGTTGTCAGGCTATTGGCTATTGGCTATGGACTTTTGGCTATGAGCCAACCGCTAACCGCTAACCCCCAATCCCCAACCGTCAACAACCTCTCCCGCGCCCATATCTTTGCCGACTCCGCTTATTTCTCCAACGTCAACGGAACCTATGCCCGCACGTTGCAGTTTGCCGACTCCTGTCGCTATTACCTCAACGCCCACTATCTGAGCCAACACCCTGATGGTCGTCTGCTGATGACGCGCCAGGAAGACAATGGCACACTGCCTGCCGAGATACAATGGTTCCACGAGTCGTTGTCCACCAACTACCAGATTATCCTCGACATCCGCAATGAGGTTGCCGTTGCGGCATTGGCACTCCACGAATGGTCACTCTATGCATATAATAATAAGGTATATACGCAACTCTTCAAGGAGATGAGTGCCGACAACACGCTGGCCGACTATTGTCGCACCATGCAGCAGTCGCAGACCAACAAGCGCATTGCCGTCATCGTGTTACTGGTGTTGCTGGTCACCATTGTCCCTGCTTACTACATGCTCTACTACCGTCACCGGCTTTACAACCGATTCCGTCGTGAGCGCATGCAGCTTACCAATATCGAGATGGCCGACGACGAGTTGCATCGTGCCGAACTCGAAGACTCCGTGCTTCACGTCTCCAATGCAGTGCTCGACAATTGTCTGTCCACGCTGAAACACGAGACGATGTACTATCCCAGTCGCATCCGTCAGTTGGTCGATGCCGGTGATGTCGACTCGCTCACCGAGGTTGCCGCCTACTATCGCGACCTCTATAGCATACTCATCCAGCAAGCCGTCGACCAGGTGGAGCGTATCAAGCTGCATGTGCGCCCCGTCCG
>Ga0310697_10007634_pt1 | contig 10164 bp, 10 predicted proteins | sample 172DNAGHGlowgp2_FD_203883 | JGI IMG/M metagenome (GOLD analysis project Ga0310697, IMG submission 203883) | Sheep rumen microbial communities from Palmerston North, Manawatu-Wanganui, New Zealand - 1728 DNA GHGlow gp2 (v2) (version 2) | ecosystem: Host-associated > Mammals > Digestive system >...
GACATCGCCTTCCTTGATTGCACCGGTAGGGCACTCGCTCTGGCATGTTCCGCAAGCTACGCAGGTATCGGCAGAGATTTTGTAAGCCATAATGATAGTTTGTTTAATTATTTCGCGATGCAAATGTAACAATTTGTAGTTAACTTTGCAATTATGACAAGAGCATTCTTCAGAGTAATCATAGCACTCGCGACGGCCGCAGTATTCGGCCTGTCAGCCCATGCCCAGACCAAGTTCGCCGGAGTAATCTCGGCCGACAAGACCGTCCACGACTGGGGCGATGTCACCGTCAAGGACGGTCCGCTCGACTGCACCTTCACGCTGACCAATATCAGCGAAGAGCCCGTCGTGATCCGCAGCGTCACCAGTTCGTGTGGATGTACGGGCGTCGTGTGGACCCGTGAGCCCATAGCCCCCGGGCAGTCCGGCACCGTCAAGGCGACCTACTCCAACGACGAGGGTCCGTACGCATTCGACAAGGTGCTCACAGTCTCCATCGAAGGAGTCCGCAAGCCCCTTATCCTCCATCTCCGCGGAGTGGTCCACCCCAAGAAACTCCCGCTGAAGGAGACTTATCCCGTACAGTTCGGCGCCCTGGGATTCAGGGATTCGCTGATCAAGGTGGGCAACCTCAGCCAAGGCGAAGTCAAGAGCGCCGAAGTGCGTGTGGCCAATGTGGGCAAAAAGCCCATTACGGTGAGCTTCACCGATGTCTCCCCCTTCCTGTCGTTCACCCCTTCGGAGCTCAAAATCGCCGGCAATTCCACCGCGACTCTGGGAGTCACCGTCACTGCCGACCGAAGCCTGTGGGGCGAGAATTTCTACTATGCAGCTCCGGTAGTGAACGGACAGAAGCAGGAGGGCCACATGGCATTCAAGGCAACCACACGCGAGAACTTCGACTCGTGGAGCGGTGAACAGCTGCGTAGCGCCCCCCTCGCCCAGTACGACGGCTCCGTTGTGCCCGCCCCGGTCAAGGCCGGCACCCCAATAACGGCGAAGTTCGTGATTGCCAACAAGGGAAAATCTCCTCTCAAGATCTACAAGGTCGACGCGGGCGATGAAAGCATCAGCGTCAAATCAGCCCCCGACAGCATCAAGACCGGAGGCAAGGGCACAATTGAGGTCGAGGTCGACACTTCCTCCAAGAAATCCGACAGTGAGTACCTCGGAATCGTCACTCTTTATACAAATGATCCTGCCCACGGCATAATTCATCTTTATATTGACGCGATTATTTTGTAACTTAGCGGCAAATTTTACGGCAGATGGCCCAGGAACAAATCTATAACTACACAGACGAAAACATACGGACTCTCGAAGGTGTGATGCACATCCGGATGAGGCCCGGTATGTATATAGGAAGGCTCGGAGACGGCCGCAGCCAGGACGACGGTATCTACGTGATGCTCAAGGAAATCATCGACAACTCGATAGACGAGTTTGCGATGGGCTTCGGCAGGCAGATAACCATCGATATCAGCGAGGAAGGAAAGGTCTCCGTGCGCGACTACGGCCGAGGCATTCCTCTGGGGTCGGTAGTCAAGGCTGTCAGCGTGCTCAACACGGGCGGCAAGTTCGACGACAAGGCTTTCAAGAAGTCTGTCGGTCTCAACGGCGTCGGCTCCAAGGCTGTCAATGCCCTTTCCGAGGAGTTTTTCGTCTGTTCCTACCGCGATGGCCAGTTCCATTCTGCAAGTTTCGTCAAGGGCGAGCTTAAAGAGGAGAACGAAGGCCCGACCAAAGAGAAGAACGGCACCCTGATTTCGTTCCTGCCCGACAAGGAGATGTTCGGAAACTTCGCCTTCAACATGGACTATGTGGAGACGATGGTCAAGAACTACTCCTACCTCAAGAAAGGCCTCGCGCTCGTGCTCAACGGAGTTACCTACCGCTCGGAGAACGGCCTTCTGGACCTCGTCAACGACAACCTCAGCGAAGAGCCTCTCTACCCGCCCATCCACCTCGAAGGCGACGACATCGAGATAGTCCTCAGCCACGGCAATGCCTACGGCGAGAACATCTCCTCGTTCGTCAACGGCCAGAACACCCGCGACGGCGGCACCCACCTCGCCGCCTACCGCGAAGCCATCGCCAAGACCCTCAAGGAGTTCTTCAAGAAGAACTACGCCCCCGAAGACTGCCGTCAGGGCATCGTGGGCGCCATCAGCATCCAGATCCAGGAGCCCAAGTTCGAGAGCCAGACCAAGATCAAGCTCGGCAGCACCTACCTCTGGGAGAAGAACGGCGACGTCGGCCCCACCATCCGTTCGTTCGTCAACGACTTCGTTTCGCGCGAGCTCGACGACTATCTGACCATCCACAAGGAGATAGTCCCCGTCATCGAAGAGAAGATCAAGTCCAACCAGCGCGAGCGTGAAGAGATTGCCGGCATCCAGAAAAAGACCCGCGAAAAGAACAAGAAGGCGAGCGTCTACAACAAGAAACTCCGTGACTGCCGCTACCACTACAACGACAAGATCACAGACAGGACTCCCCAGGAGATTCAGGACTATATCGACGCCTCATCGATTTTCATCACGGAGGGTGATTCCGCATCCGGAACCATCACCAAGGCCCGCAACGCCAATTTCCAGGCCGTGTTCTCCCTGAGGGGCAAGCCCATCAACTGCTACAAGGAGAGCCGCAAGAGGGTGGCCGAGAACGAAGAACTCAACCTGCTGATTTCCGCCCTCGGAGTGGAGGACGACCTCGAGAACCTGCGCTACAACCGCATCGTGGTCGCCACCGATGCCGATGACGACGGTATGCACATCCGTATGCTCGTGCTCACCTTCTTTATGAAGTACTACCCCGACCTCATCCGCCGCGGCCACGTGCATATCCTCCAGACTCCCCTCTTCAGGGTCCGCAACAAGAAAGACAATGTCTACTGCTACGACCAGCTCGAGAAGGAGCAGGCCATCCAGAGGCTCAAGACGGGAGTCGAGATCACCAGGTTCAAAGGTCTGGGAGAGATCTCGTCCGACGAATTCGCCGACTTCATCGGCGAGGGCATGCGCCTCGACCACGTCAAGCTCGCCGACGAAGAGTCCATCGCCGAGATTATGGAGTTCTATATGGGCGACAACACCATCGAGCGTCAGAATTTCGTCCGTGCCAACCTCCGTTCCGAAGAAGAACTCGAAGACATCGACATCTGATGAATCAGAAGTTCCACAAATTCGTATTTAACAAGATACTCGGCTGGTCGAGCACGGAGCCGATGGTCCCGGAAGACAAAGCCGTCATCCTCGCCGCGCCCCATACAAGCATCTACGATTTCGTCGTGGGCTATTTCTACTACCGCTCCCTTGGGGGAAGGCTCCGGATCATGATCAAGAAAGAGGCCTTCTTCTGGCCGCTCGGCCCCATCCTGAGGCGCCTCGGTGCTTTCCCGATGGACCGCAAGAATCCCCAGAGGATGATGATGAGCATCATCCACGAAATGGAGAAGCCCGACACCAAGTGCCACCTCACGATCTGCCCTGAAGGCACACGCAAGGCCGTACACAAGTGGAAAACAGGTTATCACACCATCGCGAGGGCCTGCAATCTCCCCGTCTACCTCGCGCATTTGGACTACAAGGCCAAGGTTATCGGCACAGGCCCGCGCGTCGAACTCACCGATGATGCCCGCGCCGACACCAACCGCATCCAGCAGATGTACGAAGACATGCATCTGACTGCCCTGCATCCGGAAGGATACAGTACGAAGTAATAAAATCAGAATACTACTTTTTTGCGCAGCCGCTTCGCGGCCCTATTCCGGGCAAATACGCAAAAAAGTAGTATTCTGATTTTTATATGTAAAAATAAATTTCTATATTTGCAGCCCCCAAATGGGGAATGTATAATAATTAACGTATAACAAAATGATCAAACAGTACGAAACCGTTTTCATTGCAACTCCCGTTTTGTCTGACGCCCAGATGAAGGAAGCGGTTGCCAAGTACACTGACCTCATCAAGAACAATGGGGGCGAAATCGTGTACGAAGAGGACTGGGGCCTGAAGCAGCTCGCTTACCCCATCCAGCACAAGACATCAGGATTCTATTACCTGATCGAATTCAAGGCGGAACCCGAGTTCGTAGCAACTCTCGAGACTCAGTATCACCGCGACGAGCGCATCATCCGCTACCTCACCGTAGCTCTTGACAAGGACGCTATCGCTTACGCAGAGCACCGCCGTCAGGTCCGCGCAGCCAAGGCCGCCGCTCCTCAGGTCGAGGAGGCACCCAAGGCAGAAGAGACCGAAGCAGATGTTGAACCCGAAATCGCAGAGGAGGCATAAACTATGGCAGCTAATGTAGAAAACAGCGGTATCCGCTATCTCAATCCCCCGACCGTCGAGGTTCGCAAGAAGAAGTATTGCCGCTTCAAGAAAGCAGGCATCAAGTATGTGGATTACAAGGACGCTGAGTTCCTCAAGAAGTTCCTCAACGAGCAGGGCAAGATCCTTCCCCGCCGTCTCACCGGTACTTCGCTCAAGTTCCAGAGGAAAGTCGCTCAGGCTATCAAGCGTGCACGCGCCATCGCCCTTCTCCCTTATGTTACTGACCTCCTTAAATAATTATTGAGAGTATGAAGATTATCCTTAAGAAAGAAGTCGCAGGTCTCGGAGAGGCTCTCGACGTAGTAGAAGTCAAGGCTGGTTACGCTCTCAATTATCTCGTTCCTCAGGGATACGCCATCGTCGGTACCCCTTCCGCTCTCAAGCAGAACGAGGAGACCATCCGTCAGAGGGCTCACAAAGAGGCCAAACTCGTTGCTGACGCTCAGGCTCTCGCAGCCAAGGCAGAGGCAGTAGCTATCAAGATCGCAGCCAAGGTTGGCGAAGGCGGCAAGCTCTACGGCGGTATCACCGCTGCTCAGGTTGCTGAGGCTCTCGCAGCTGCCGGCATCGAGGTCGAGAAGCGCAACATCGACGTTCCTGAGATCAAGGCCCTCGGCGAGTACGAGGCAAAGGCCAAGTTCTACAAGGGCGTCTACGCTACCCTCAAGGTCGCAGTTGTAGCCGAGTAATCAACTCCATGCACATACGTCCGTTGTGATACGGACATTTCCAGAATCCGGCGCGGTCATCTTCCAAGTTGACCGCGCCGCTTGCTTTGCGTCCCCAGTACCACTCGCCGTCAGGGGCGATGATCGCGCGTTTGATGTAGTCCCAGGAAGCGAGGCAACGGTCCATGTCGGCCTGATCTCCGGCAAGCTGCCAGCGGTTCAGGTAGCCCACGACCGACTCAGCCTGCACCCACCAGTCACGGTCTTCCTTGCGGTATCCGGTAGCAGGATCGTATTCGCAGATCATTCCATCGGGGGTAAGGCCCTCGGTGGCGGCGCGGGCGAGATCGCGGCTGGCTCCGAGGCACTCGAGGTAGAGCAGGCGGTCGAGCGGATCGCCGCTTTCGCAGAGCACATCGGCCGCTTCTACAAGAAGCCAGGAAGTCTCGATGTCGTGGCCGAATGACTGCATCGCTCCGTGAAGTTTCCAGTCTTCGTCGAAGAACAGCCCAAGGTGGCCGTCCGGCTGGATGATACGGTCGAGGAAGATGCGAATCAGATTTGAGAGTCTGTCGTGCAGCCCTGCATCCTTCCACACACGGTAGAGTCCGGTGTAGGCTTCGAGGATGTGCAGATGGGTGTTCATGGTCTTAGCATAGTTCTCATCCTTGTCCGAGAGCCGCATATCTTCGATGGTCCCCCACTCTCGGGTGCAGGCTTCGATGTAGCCGCCCTTGACCGTGTCGAGGCTATGCTCTTCTATCGAGCGGAAGAGCGCTATAGCCTCGTCTAGAGCCTGCGGATCGCCGGTAGCACGATGGTATTCCGACAATCCGTAGACAGCGAATGCGATGGCGTAGAACTGCTTCTTTGTGTCGAGCGGGCGGCCTTCGGAGTCGACGCTCCAGTAAGCCCCGCCCAACTCCCGGTCGATGAAATGCCCGAGGATGTAATCCTTCGCACGCGAGGCTGCTTCCAGATATTCGGCGCTTTTGAGCAGACGGTACGCCTGTGAGAATGTCCAAAGGATACGGGCGTTGAGTATCAGGCCCTTGGGGGCGTCCGAGTCGAGCCGTCCGCGGCCGTCGATCCGACCATAATATCCCCCGCGGGGGTCTGTCATCCTGTCAATCCAGAAAGGAAGGATATTGCAGGTCAGCTCCAGAGCCGCCTCCTGTCTGAGTACATTAAGATCCATAACTATCAGCAAATATATCAATATAAATCGTAACTCCGCGAGAAATTATTTCGGCTACTTCCGGCAAGAAGTCCAAAAAAATACTAAATTTGAGAAAAGAATATGAAAAAGACTTTTGCTCTCGCCCTTTTAGCCGCCATGATCATTTCTTGCCAGCCGGATAAGCCTGTGCAGCATATCATAGACATACTCAAAAAGGTGCAAGCCGAAGGGAGGGTGCTCTACGGCCACCAGGACGACCTCCTCTACGGCCACGACTGGAACGCCAACGAAGATGGAGACCATACCTTCGAGCGTTCCGACGTCAGGGCGGTCGCCGGAGACTACCCTGCCGTTCTCGGCCTAGAACTCGGTGATTTCGAGCTCGGGAAGACCCGCAACCTCGACGGCAACTACCTTGACCTTACCCGCGAAGCGGCCGTGAAGCACTATCAGAGGGGTGGAATCGTCACCATCAGCTGGCATCCAAACAATCCCGCAACAGGCGGCAACGCCTGGGATCTGACTGGCGGCGACGTAGTGGCCCGACTGCTTCCCGACGGCGATCTCCACGAAATGTGGATGAAAAGGCTCGCGCTGATTACCGATTTTCTGGAAAGCATCAAGACTCCCGACGGCAAACCGGTCCCGATAATCTGGCGCCCCTGGCACGAACACACCGAAAGCTGGTTCTGGTGGGGTTGGGACTTCTGTTCCGCAAAAGAATTCAACGACTTCTGGATCATGACCTACGACTACATGGTCCGCGAAAGGGGCCTTAAGAACCTCCTGTGGGCCATCTCGCCAAACGGGGTCGAATGGTGGGAGAAGTGGCCGGAGCGCTACCCCGGCGACGATTATGTGGACATAGTAGGCCTGGACATGTACTGCCCGACATGGATGCCCCAGCCGGAAGCTCTTCCTTTCTACATCAAAAGCACCCGCCTGCTTCTGGCTTCGCTCGATGCCTTTGCAAAGGAACACGGTAAGATCCTCGCCTTCACCGAAACCGGCTACGAAGGCCTCACGTACCCCACATGGTGGACCGAAGTGCTCGCTCCGGCAATCAAAGGCTTCCCCATTGCATATCTGCTCACATGGCGCAACTGCAGCGAGCCCCAAAGGCGCGACACCCACTTCTACGCTCCGTTCCCGGGAGGCCCCACGGAGCAGGATTTCCGCGAATTCATAAAAGACAACAATATATCCCTTCTTAACGACATCAAATAACAAGATGGATTGGAACATAACTCTCTCCGAGCTCCGTGCTGATCACGAAAAACTCCTCTCGAAAAAGAACCGCCCTGTCTACTGCGGCGGGGTTTACGAACGCTATGAAAACCCCGTTTTGACGGCGGCCCACGCCCCGCTGGAGTGGCGCTACGACCTCGACCCCAAGACCAATCCGTTCCTGATGGAGCGCATCGGTATCCATGCCGCATTCAACAGCGGCGCCATCAAGTGGGGCGACAAATACGTGCTGGTAGTGAGAGTCGAAGCCGACGACCGCAAGTCGTTCTTCGCCGTGGCCGAAAGTCCCAACGGAGTGGATAACTTCCGTTTCTGGAAGCGCCCGATCACCATGCCCGAATGGGGCGAACCTGCGACCAATGTCTACGACATGCGTCTGACCCGCCACGAAGACGGCTGGATCTACGGTCTGTTCTGCGTAGAGCGCAAGGACCATTCCCTCGAAGGCGACCTCTCGGCCGCTACTGCCGCATGTGGCATAGCCCGCACTAAGGACCTCGTGAACTGGGAGCGCCTGCCCGACCTCAAGTCGGCTTCGCAGCAGCGCAACGTCTGCCTCCACCCCGAGTTCGTAAATGGCAAGTATGCCCTCTACACGCGCCCTCAGGACGGTTTCATAGACGCCGGCAGCGGCGGCGGAATCGGCTGGGCGCTTATCGACGATATCACCAACGCAGAAATAAAGGAAGAGAAAATCATCAGCGCCCGCCGCTACCACACCGTCTACGAAGTCAAGAACGGCGAAGGGCCGCACCCGCTGAAGACCCCTCAGGGCTGGCTGCATCTCGCCCACGGCGTGCGCGGCTGCGCCAGCGGACTCCGCTATGTGCTCTACATGTATATGACCGCGCTCGACGATCCGTCCCGCGTAATCGCATGGCCCTCAGGCTTTTTCATCGCCCCCGACGGAGAGGAGTATATCGGCGATGTGATGAATGTCGCGTTCTCCAACGGCTGGATCGAGGATTCTGACGGCAAGGTGTTCATCTACTACGCATCGTCGGACACCCGCATGCACGTAGCGACTTCCAGCATCGAGCGGCTCGTAGACTACTGTCTCAACACCGAGCCCGACGGCGGTCGCACAGGACTCACGGTAGAAAGAATCAACAGACTTATCGATAAGAACAATGGCTAAAGTTAAACTCTCTGAAAAAATCGGATACGCCATCGGCGATGCCGCTGCAGGCGGCATTACCTGGAAGGTTATGTCCATCGCATTCCCTCTTTTCTTCACGAATATATTCGGCCTCACGGTCGCTGACGCCGCTACCCTGATGCTGGTCGCACGCCTTTTCGACGTCATCACCGACCCGCTGATGGGGGCGCTTGCCGACCGCACCCAGTCGCGATGGGGCACCTACCGGCCGTGGCTCATCTTCGGGGCGATTCCCCTTGGCGTAGTGTTCGCACTGCTGCTCTACACACCCGACTTCGGGCTTACCGGCAAACGAATCTGGGCCTATTCGCTCTACCTGTTGATGATGGCCGTTTACACCGCCGTCAACGTGCCTTACGGTTCGCTTCTCGGAGTGATGACCGACGATGACAATGAGAAGAACCAGTTCTCGTCGTTCCGCATGGTCGGCGCCTACGCGATGGGCTTCGTAACCCTGCTGTCGTTCCCCTATCTTCAGAAGATGATCGGAGGCTCTCCCGCCCACCAGTACTCGACTCTCGGAGTCATCCTCGGAGGCCTTGCCGCCCTCGGCACCCTCGCATGCGGCCTTCTCACCAAAGAACGTCTCAAGCCGGTACGGGCCGAGAAGTTCTCTCTGAAGCCGTTTGCCGACCTCTTCCGCAACAAGCCCTGGATCTACCTTACCCTTATCGGAATCTGCACCAACTTCTTCAACGGATTCCGCTACGCAGTGGCCGGTTACCTTCTCGAATACTGCCTCCACGGCGATGTCACGGTCAATGGCCTGATAATCAACTACACCGTCTTCATGACCTTCGGAGAGGTCACCTGCATGATCTTCGGCGGCGTCGCTCCGGCGTTCACCAAATGGGTGGGATCGAAGAAGAAGGCGTTCGGATGGGCCGCAATCATCTGCGCAGTCACATCTATCGCATTCTTCTTCATTCCGATGGACCCGAAGTACATCTGGGTAATGATCGCAATGGTTATCCTCACCTCCATCGGTATCGGCATCTATTCTCCGCTGCTCTGGTCGATGTACGCCGATGTGGCTGACTACGCCACCGAGAAGAACGGTACTTCATCTACCGGTCTTATCTTCTCTTCCGGCACTATGGCCCAGAAGTTCGGCTCAGCCATCTCCGGCGCTCTCGTGGCAATGTTCCTCGGAATTGCCGGCTTTGTCTCGGGATCGGATCCCGTCACAGGCCAGACAGTTGTGACCATCGCCAACGAGGCCTCCGTCCAGCAGATGATCTGGTCGCTGTTCTCTCTTTTCCCCGCAGCGATCGCCCTTTTGATTCTGCTTCTCCTCCGGCTTTACCCCATCAACAAATAGTTAGTAGATTATCTTTATGAAGAAGCATTTCGTAATTATCGCGGCGCTGCTCTGTTCTCTGAGCCTATCCGCACAGACTTCTCCCCTCGATGTCCAGGAACTGACCCTTTCCAACGGGATGCAGGTGTGGCTCAACCGCGACGCCTCGCAGCCTAAGGTCTACGGCGCAGTTGTCGTCAAAGCCGGAGGCAAGGATTGCCCCGACACCGGTCTTGCCCACTACCTCGAGCATCTCCTCTTCAAGGGAACCA
>Ga0310697_10007635_pt1 | contig 10164 bp, 4 predicted proteins | sample 172DNAGHGlowgp2_FD_203883 | JGI IMG/M metagenome (GOLD analysis project Ga0310697, IMG submission 203883) | Sheep rumen microbial communities from Palmerston North, Manawatu-Wanganui, New Zealand - 1728 DNA GHGlow gp2 (v2) (version 2) | ecosystem: Host-associated > Mammals > Digestive system >...
ACCGCGAATGGTCACGGCTTTCGTAATGTCTGTGGCTTGGAACGAACCGGACGACAAGGTGATGACATCGCCGTGCTCGGCTGCGGCATGTGCCTCCTTCAAGGCTCCTGCACCATAGAAGGTGGAGATTTCTCCTTCATGGCTCAAGGTAGCCAATACGAAACTCTGTGCATAACTCATGGTTGCTGCCGCGAGGGCAAACAGAGAAAGGAATAACTTTTTCATCTTGGTTTGTGTATTTAAGTTAAACATATAATAAAATGTACGTGCGAGGGGCGAGTACTCCGCTGCACAAACCAAGACCGAGACGAATACGAAAAACGTGGAGACTGGCTGCTGCCCGTTCCACGCATAGAGGCCCTGAGATTGCCCTGCAATCAAGAACGAGCAACCATAGACCCCACGCCGATATGTACAGCATACCCCCTATGATGATAGAGGAGTATGCATATATACATACCCATGGGCATCTACCGCTGCTATGTTTCATGATTGCAATTTGAAGTTTCTCAGGTTTCTATGCGTCAAGAACAAAGCGTCGAGTAAACGCCTTTATTATGTTTCTGAGTTCCACTTCCCTAACCCATCCGCATTAGAGCCTACTGCCCTTCTGCCCGGCGCGAGTGCATAGCTGTCGCTACAGCTACTATAGGAATTCAGCTACAAAGATAGTATTTTTTGCAATACATGCAAAGGAACAATACTTTATTTTAAATTAAAGTGTGTTATTATGAAAACTGAAGGACATATAGTTATGGTTATTCATGGGGCTTCCATGGTAATTCGCGTTAATATTAGTTGTTGAGTCCTGATACATTCCTTTGTGTTTCGCCCTAAGCGTGTTCCGCTAATGGCCAGACTTGGTGAGGAAACCTTTTCCCCTGTGCTGTAAACTTCCTCGCGCTATTGTTACAAAGTCACCTTAGCAGTATATAAAATTATTTTCAAGACTTGAAAATATATAACCAAGCCTTGAAAATATATAATCAAGCTTTGAAAATATATTTTCAAGCCTTGAAAATAATTTGTAAGCAGGGCTCGGAACATTTTGTTCCGTAGGTCGAGAGGTTTGTTCTCTTGTCCTGATAAAAAAATTATTGCTGTCCGGGGAAAATTCTCTCTCTTCCTTCTAGGTCCTTTTCTATCGGTCTTTCTGACGAATAGCAGCTCATGGCGGCTTGCCAAAAGTCTCGAAGAGACGACAGACCACAGACGGGGGTGATAACCCCCGGTAATATTGCAACAACAGAGAAAGCCCCGAAGGGGCGACAGAGACATAAGCAAGTTGTTATTATACAAGTTACATATTCTGTCGCCCCTTTAGGGCTTATTATTGTTCTTTGCCCTTGTTCCGGGGGCTAACGCCCCCGTCTGTGGTCTTTCGCACCTTTGGTGCTTATTTACCGGACACCAATAATACAAAAAAAGGAGGCAACACTCATCGGTGCTGCCTCCTGTTTTATCTTACGCTACGTTTGTTTAGAAGAAGATGTAGCGGTTGTCTGTGATGTTTGCTTTCTGAGCGAGCTCGCTTGTGAAGTTGCCGAGGTTGCGTGCAATGGTCTGCTGCAGCTTCTGCTCTTCCTGAGCCTTGTCGAACTTGACGTCGTTCTTCTTCTGGTCGAGTACCTGATAGGCATAGACAGCAGCCTTGCCCTTGATGCCGGACTTGAAGTCGCCCTTCTTAGCCTTGCTGACGGAGCCGCTCAGTGCGGGTTCGCTGGAGCCGACCTTCGAGATGAAGGCGTTGCTGGCGAAGGTGACGTGCTTGATGGTGTCTGTGACTGCGCCTTCTATCTTGGCTACGTCGGCTACGCTCTTGGCTGCGTTCATCTTCTCAGCCAGGAGTGCTGCCTTCTTATCCTTCATCACTTCGCTGGTGAGGAAGGAGCGGATTTGTTCGTCATCCCATGACAGATAGCCTTTCTTGTGGATGCCTGTGAGCATGATGACCAGCAGGTGGTCGTTCTCGCCGCACTCATAGAGGGGAGATATGTCGCCTACCTTGGTGTCCTCGTTGAAGAGCCAGCGCATGGCGTCGCGTGTGCTGCGTACATTGGCGATGGTGTGTTCCGTGTTGCTCACGCTGTTGCGTGTCTGCACGTTATAGCCAGCCTGAGCTGCATTGGCTTCGATGTCCTCTACCTTGCTGTTGCCAGCCAGGAAGCTGCTGAAGTTGTTGTAGGCTTTTCCGTAGGTCTCCTTGCTGAAGTCCATGGTGCGCTTGATGACAGCGACGTCGTACTTGGTGATGATGTTGCGACGGTCTGTGACCTGAGTGATGATGACGCCCTGACCGTCGAGCACAATCTTGTTGTTGCTGCCTACGGCTGCGGTGGTGATGGTGTTGATGAACTTGCGGTTGTTCTCGTCGATGGCCTGGCCCTCATACTGGTTGCTGGTAATCCAGGTCTTGGTAGCGGGCTGGTCGTACTTCTTGGCGATGGTGTCGAAGTTGGCACCTGCTGCGAGGGCGTTCATGATGCTGTCGGCGGTCTTCTCGATGGAAGCCATGTCTTTGCCGGGAGCAGCAATCTGGCGAATCTCGACAGAGTCGGGCAGGCTGACTTTACCGATGAGGCGTACGATGTTGATGGTGTTGTCGTGGTCATGTACGAAGGGACCAACCTGTCCGCCGACGCTCAGAGAGTCGAGCTGCTCTACGATGTCGTGGGGGAGTGCCTTTGCGCTGATGGGCAGTACGCTGTAGGGTACCGTGCTTGCAGCCTCGCGTACTGTCTTGGCGGGGTCTGCACCTTCGGCCAGGGCCTGTGCATAGCCTTCCATTTCCTTCTGGAGGTTGGCCTTGTCTGCGTCGCTGGCTGTTACGTTGATGTCGATGTACTTGATGTCGCGTGTCTCTTGCTCTGTGCGGAACATCTCTTTCATCTCTTCGTACTTGGCTTTGATTTCGCTGTCCTCAACCTTGACATCGTCGTCCTTGACGCTGCTGAAGGGGAGGGCTGCCAGGTAGATGTCGGACTCGTTGGTGCGACCGTCGAAGTTAGCCTGAGCGCTGACGGGGTTGCTGACCATCAGGCCGTTGAGCAGGGCCTGGTACTTCTGGTTCAGTGTCTGCTGGCGGATGGACTTCTCGACGAACTTCCAGTAGTTGTTCATCTGCTGGTACTGCTCCTTGATTTCGGAGCTCATCTCAGCGTTGTTCATCACCTCGTTGTACTGGTTCAGGAACTGCTTGAGTGCGTTGACGTCGAATGTGCCCTGCTGTGTGCGGAAGGGTGTCTGTGCGAGCATGGGGCTGCGGCCTGTGTTGATGATGTCTTGCATCTCAGCGTCTGTGACTGTGATGCCGAGCTTCTCGCATTCGTGCTGCATGAGCTTTTCGTTGACGAGAGACTGCCAAACCTGGTCGCGAATCATGGAGAGCTGGTCGTCGGTCAGAGTGTTGACACCCTGCGAGAATTTAACGACATCGGTGTATTCTTCCACCTGAGCGTTGAAGTCCTGTACGTTGATCTTTTCTCCGTAGATTTTGCCGACGCGCTGGCGGCTCTCGGTCTGTGTGTAAGTGAGAGAGCGCACGAACTCTTCGGCGATGAAGGCAAACAGAGCGAGACCCACTGTTGCAATGAGAATCCTGCCTCTGTTGCGGATTTTCTGTAATGTTGCCATTGTTTTTATATGTTTTGTTTATGTTATTAGCTTAAAAAGCGCACAAAGGTACGCATTTTTTTCCACATAGAAGACATTTACATGAAGAAAATTCCATATTTAAGTGAAAAGTGAAAAGTGAAAAGTGAAAAATGAGAGTTTCATCCGTCAACTTTAAACTCTAAACTATGGACTATGAACTATGGACTATGGACTATGAACTATTACTCCTCTAAGAGCTGCTTGAGGAAGGCGTCAAGGTCTTCCTCCAACCCGTCGAGCAGTGTGCTGTCCAGCATGACTGTCTCCTCGCTGTCGATGATGACCAAATCCTGCAGCGTCTCGTGGTCCTCGTCAATCAGGACGAAGCTGAAAGGCTGCATGATGCTCATCTTCCCGATGCTTGGACGCAGGTTCTCGATGCAACTGCGCAGGATGGGTACGATGTCCTCATAGAAATTCTCATCGGGACTCTTTATCCATTCCTCTACGACGCAGCGGTCCAATTCCTCGTCATCATCGTTGTAGGTGCGTATCTCGCCCGTGTAGTTGCTGACCAGGAGGTGAATGTCCGTCATAACGGGCTCTGCCTCTGGCGGGAATTTCGCAATGACTTTGTGCAATGTGCGCTCAATCTGCTGGATGGTCTGTTTGCTTGCTTCCATAAGGCTATTATGAGAGGTTAGGGGTTAGAGGTTAGGGGTTAGAGGTTAGAGAAATGTCTCAGTTGTTAATTAGGGGCAATGGTATTCTCTAACCACTAACCTCTAACCACTAACTACTTATATCAGGTTAAAGGTTCTTTCCGTGACACTGCTTGAACTTCTTGCCGCTGCCACATGGACATGGGTCGTTGCGGCCAGGCAAGTTCTCGCGACGAATGGGCTGCACGGGCTGACGGTCTCGTGTGTCGCGTGCTGCAGCCTGTTGCATTCCGGCATCGGTCAGCTCGCCACGCGACTCCTGCAGGCGGGGACGTTCGCGGCTTGGTGCTTCTTGCTGCTGCGGGGCCTCCTGAATCTGCAGCTCTGGTATCATGGCTCGCATGATGATGCCTACCGTGCGGTCGTTGATTTGGTTTATCATGTCGTCGAAGAGCTTTGCACTCTCCAGCTTGAAGATGAGCAGGGGGTCTTTCTGCTCGTAGCTGGCGTTGTGTACGCTGTGCTTCAGCTCGTCGAGCAGGCGGAGGTTCTCCTTCCAGGCATCATCGATGATGTGCAGGATGATAGCTTTGTGGAAAGCGGTCACGACTGAACGCGACTGGCTCTCGTAAGCCTCCTTGAGATTGACGGGGATGTTGTACTGACGGTTGCCTGCGATGACGGGCACCATGAGGTTCTCGTACATCGTGCCTTGCGGACTCTCGTAGATGTGGGTCACGACCTTGTGGGCATTGTGCATCATAATATCCGTCTTCTGCTGGAAGCGTTCCAGAACCTTCTGGTAGGCCAGTTCAGCCACGTCGTCGAGCTTCATCGTCTCGAACTGCTCGGCTGTGAAGGGCACCTCCATAGCCATGATTTCGAGGAAGCGCATACGGCAACCTTCATAGTTGTTGTTCTCGAGTATGTTGCAGACGCGGTCCCAAATCATGTTGCTGATGTCCATGCCGAGTCGCTCGCCGATGAGGGCGTGGCGGCGCTTCTCGTAGATGACCGTACGCTGCTTGTTCATCACGTCATCATATTCCAGCAAGTTCTTACGCACGCCGAAGTGGTTCTCCTCCACCTTCTTCTGCGCGTTCTCAATGCTGCGGGTAATCATGCTGTGCTCGATCATCTCGCCGTCCTTGAAGCCAAGGCTGTCCATCACCTTGGCGATACGTTCGCTGGCGAAGAGTCGCATCAGCTTGTCCTCGATGCTGACGAAGAAGACGCTGCTGCCTGGGTCGCCCTGACGACCGGAACGTCCGCGAAGCTGACGGTCCACGCGGCGGCTTTCGTGGCGCTCTGTGCCGATGATGGCAAGTCCGCCTGCTGCCTTCACGTCGGGCGAGAGCTTGATGTCCGTACCACGGCCTGCCATGTTGGTAGCGATGGTCACAGTGCCGAGCAAGCGCTCGTCGGTCTTTATGAGTTCGGCGGCATCGCGTGGCTCGCGCTTTTCCTTCTTGGCCGTTTCTGCCTCGATACGTGTCTGATAATTCACTGCGGCACTCTTCTCGTTGAAGGCTCGCCCGTCGGTAGCTACATAGACAGTGCCCATCGCACTCTGTCCTGCTAATGCTACGATGTCGGCCTCCTTCTGGTGGAGCTTGGCATTCAATACCTGGTGAGGTATCTTGCGCATCTGGAGCATCTTGGAGAGCATCTCGGAAATCTCGACGCTCGTGGTGCCGACCAGTACGGGGCGACCGCTGGTGCGCATCAGCTCGACTTCCTCGATGACGGCCTTGTACTTCTCTCGCTGTGTGCGATAGACGCGGTCGTTCATGTCTGTACGGACAACAGGACGGTTCGTCGGTACTTCCACGACGTCGAGCTTGTAGATGTCCCAGAACTCGCCTGCTTCTGTGACAGCAGTACCTGTCATGCCTGCCAGCTTGTGGTACATGCGGAAGTAATTCTGCAGGGTTATGGTGGCATAGGTCTGTGTGGCAGCCTGCACTTGGACGTGCTCCTTGGCTTCGACAGCCTGATGCAATCCGTCGCTCCATCGACGGCCTTCCATGATGCGGCCCGTCTGCTCATCCACAATCTTGACTTCGCCATCCTGGATGACATATTCGTCGTTGAGGTTGAACATGGTGTAAGCCTTCAGCAGTTGCTGTATGGTGTGGACGCGCTCGCTCTTCGTGGCATAGTCGTTGAAGATGCGGTCTTTCTCCTCAATCTTCTCTTCGTCAGTCTTGCCGGAAGAGTCGATTTGCGACAGTGTGGTGGCGATGTCGGGCAGGATGAACAATTCGGGGTCGTTGACTTGTGAAGCCAGCCATTCGTTGCCCTTGTCGGTCAGCTCCACGCTGTTCAGCTTCTCGTCAACCACGAAGTAAAGCGGATTGGTTGCCTCGGGCATACGGCGGTTGTTGTTCTCCATGTAGATTTCTTCTGTGGAGAGCATCCCTGCCTTGATGCCAGGTTCGGAGAGGAACTTGATGAGCGGCTTGTTCTTTGGCAGAGCCTTGTGGCTGCGGAAGAGGGCGAGGAAGCCTTCGGCCGTCTTCTGCTTGTCGGCAGCCTCCGTGCCTTCGGCAATCAGCTTCTTGGCATCGGCCAGATACTGCGTAGCCAGTTGCCTTTGCACACCGACGAGGCGTTCCACCAATGGCTGATACTGTTCGAACTGCTGGTCATCGCCCTTGGGGACAGGACCAGAGATGATGAGCGGCGTACGGGCATCGTCGATGAGGACGGAGTCGACCTCGTCCACGATGGCATAGTTATGGGAGCGCTGTACGAGGTCTTCGGGGCGCTGCGCCATGTTGTCGCGCAGGTAGTCGAAGCCGAACTCGTTGTTCGTTCCGAAGGTGATGTCGGCGAGATATGCCTTGCGTCGTGCCTCGCTGTTGGGCTGATGCTTGTCGATGCAATCGACGCTCAGTCCGTGGAACATGTAGATGGGGCCCATCCATTCGGAGTCACGCTTTGCCAGATAGTCGTTGACTGTGACGACGTGAACACCGTTGCCTGTCAGGGCATTGAGGAAGACGGGGAGCGTGGCAGTAAGTGTCTTACCTTCACCCGTGAACATCTCAGCTATCTTACCTTGATGCAACACGGTACCGCCGAAGAGCTGTACGTCGAAGTGCACCATATCCCACTTCAGGTCGTTGCCACCTGCCACCCAATGGTTGTGGTAGATGGCCTTGTCGCCTTCGATATCGACGAAGTCATGCGAAGCAGCGAGGTCGCGGTCGAAGTCGTTGGCAGTGACTTCAACAGTCTCGTTCTTTGCAAAGCGTTCTGCTGTGCTCTTGACGATGGCGAACACCTCAGCGCGTTCCTTGTCGAGAGCCTTCTCGAAGGTATCAAGGACGTCCTTCTCCAGCTTGTCTATTTGTGCGAAGATGGGCGCGCGGTCTTGAATGTCGGTACTGGGAATCTTGTCTTTCAGCGTTTGTATCTGCTGACGCAATTCGGTGACGGTGTCCTGTATGCGCTGTCTGATGGCTTTGGAGCGGGCACGGAGTTCGTCATTAGAGAGTGCCTGAATCTCAGGATAGACCTTCAGCACTTCTTCTACCATGGGCTTGTATGCTTTCAGGTCACGGCTTTTCTTGTCGCCGAAGATCTTTACCAGAAACTTGGATATATCCATATAATATATATATAATGTGTATAAGGCCTCCCTCAACCCCTCCTAAGGGGGAGCGAAGGGATGCGGTTATTGTTTTATCTGTTTGTTTCTCTCATTTTGTGTTTCTATTGTGTTCTCCCTATGGTTCTCACCTCTCCTCGGAGAGGGGTAAGGGGGTGAGGCTTCTTAATAGTTAAGCGGAGCCTGCGGACATGCGTTGGGGGCTCGGATGCGCAGTGTCTGAGCGATAGTGGGTGCCACGCGGTCGATGGTGACAGGTATGTGTACCTTCTCAGGCACGATGCCAGCACCCAGGAAGAAGAGTGGGAAGCTCAGATAGGACTCTCGGCTGAGCGACTGCTCGATTGTCTCCTCGTTTTTGAGGAGCCATCCTGGTGATACCTGTATGAGTATGTCGCCCGAGCACTTCGGGTTGTATGCGTTGCGCAGCTTGCTGATGCCAGGCGTCCACGCACCGAGGGCGAGTCGTTGGCTGGTATAGACATCTTTCACGCCGCTCAGTTGGATGAGGAAAGCGCTGCATCGGTCGAGCACCTCTGCCAGGTTGAGGCTACGGTTCTCGATGAGCTTGAGGTTGAGATACAGTTGGTTGTCGATGGCAGTCTCCACATAGTTGCCAGGGCCATACACGGCGATGAGGTACATGTTGAGCAGTGCCTGTGCCTTGGTAATGGAGAAGACGCCTGTAGGGATGCGGTACTTGCTGAGGTCCATCATCTCTTCTGAGTCGAAGTAGCCAGTGCTGGTAACGATGAACAGAGCCTTGTCCATGCCGACCTTCTCATCCACGAAGTTGAAGATTTCTTCGAGTTGGCGGTCCAGGCGGGCGTAGGTATCCAGCATCTCCATTCCGTACTTCGTGGCGGACTGGTGGTCGTAGGCACCGGCGTAGTAGGTCAGGGTCAGCATGTCGGTGACGGCATCTGTGCCGAGTCCTGCCTTCTCAATGGTCAGCATTGCGAAGCGGTTCACTTCGTCGTTGACGCAGGCTGTGGCCTTGAACTCGCGGTACTTGCGGTTGCTGTTGAATTTGTGGCTGAAGGCTTTGACCTGGTCCTTCCCTGTGGAGACGAAGTACTGGAAGTTTGCCACGTCATCGTTGAGTGGCTTCCAGAGGATGTTGTCTATGCGGCTCTCGAGAGGGGAACGGACGTCGTATTCCGTGGCCCAGTCGGGATAGTTGTCATAGTAGCAGGTTGTCGCCCACTTGCCCGACCAGTCGTCGAGCCAGAATGCTTCGTTACCTGCATGTCCGGCAGCGATGATGGCAGTCTCGCGAGTTGGTGCAATGGAATAAACGAGGCCTTTCCCTTCGGAGGATATCTTCAGCTCGTCGCCGATGGTGGAGACGGCCAGGTGCTTGGGCGAGGACTTTTCTGTGGTGTGGATACCCGGGTAGATGTCGTCATCGACGCAGAAGACGGGTCTCAGCGTCTGTCGGTCGAGCCAGTGGTTGCCGACGATGCCGTTGACGTAGGGGCTTGTGCCGGTCATCAGACAGGCTGTTGCCGATGCAGGGTCCGGTGAGCTGAACGGGTATTCTGCCTGCGAATAGAAGCGTCCCTGTTCCTTGAGTCGCTGGAAGCCTCCTTGTCCGTAAAGCGGTGTGAAGGCGTCCATGTAGTCGCTGCGCAGTTGGTCAATGATGATGTTCACCACCAACGACGGCACTTGCGGGGCTTCCTGAGCCATCGCCCATTGGCCATTGACCATTGACCATTGGGCAAGAACAAGGAGAGAATATAGGAAGCGTTGGCTCATTTAACTTTAACCCTTTTAGTTTTTAACCCTTTTACTTTTTCACTTTTTAACCTTTTATCCTTTGTAAGGTAGTAGCTTACTGGCCTTGTGAGCAAACACAGCGCCAAAGGTACGGTTATTTTTGCGAATACCTGCGGAATCCAAGGAGAAAATAACAAGAATAATGCCAAAAGCGCAAATTGGAAGGCATACCATAGGGTTGACTCCCTCTGGATGGCAGATTTTATGACAAAGGGAATGCCAATCAAAGCGATGGGGTTGAGGACCCATATCTGCCAATTGGAATCGACGGCTGGGTGCTGCGAGAAGAGGAACATGAAGGTGAGCAGCAAGCCTGCCGCACCTTGCAGCAGCAGCAGCAGAACGTCCCAAAGCCAGAAGATGCGCTTTGTCCATACTTCGAGCAGCAGGATGAGGAGGCAAAGGCCACCAAAAGCCAACATCATTTGAACTGGGGATAAAGACGCTATCCCATCCAGTCCTTTGTGGAGAGAGGAGGAGATAGTTGAAGTGTCTGTATCCTCCTCTTTC
>Ga0310697_10007637_pt1 | contig 10161 bp, 6 predicted proteins | sample 172DNAGHGlowgp2_FD_203883 | JGI IMG/M metagenome (GOLD analysis project Ga0310697, IMG submission 203883) | Sheep rumen microbial communities from Palmerston North, Manawatu-Wanganui, New Zealand - 1728 DNA GHGlow gp2 (v2) (version 2) | ecosystem: Host-associated > Mammals > Digestive system >...
GAAAAGCGGTCGAGGCGTCAGAATGTACACAAAAGAGGACATCGAAGAGGTGCGCCTCGTCTATAATCTGCTTAAGGTTCGCGGCATGAAGATTGCAGCCGCGAAGCAGGTTCTGAGCAAGAACAGAAAGGCAGCAAGCGAGACATCCGAAATCATTGATCGTCTTCAATCCGTCCGCGCAGAACTGAAAGAAATCAGCCGCGAACTGGGAGAGTTGTAAACCACCTCAGCCTAATTGGCAAATTAGGCGTGGCTCGTTGGCAAATTAAACGTGCTTAGTTGAGCAATTAAGCACGCTTAATTTTTATCTGCACCACTAGCACATTAAATCCATCCTGCCCGTCTTCCTCAAAAAAAAAAGCAAAGTCCTTCGACCTCGCTTTATTCGAAGGAACCAGAGAAACCATGTCTTATGTGCATTTGGCAGCGACACAACCTATAATTTTCGCTGAACATTTTGGCAAGTTGGTTGAATAAATTTTACCAGTTCACCTAATGTTGCTATCTTTGCTGTCAAAACACTAATCACAACTCAAAGCTTATTATTAGAATCATCCTTTATTAACAGCAAAGGTTATGAAGAAAACACTGCTAACATTACTCTTGGTGATCGGAACGCCAGCGGCATACGCTGAAGGCTACTCATACCTCACCTTTGAGACGACAGACGGAATGAAGATTTCCGTTTCTGTAGAATCACTCACGCTAAGCATCAGCAATAACACCCTAACGGCTGGCTCGAAGACATTCACCCTCTCGAACCTCTCGAAGATGTTCTTCTCAGAAACCGACGAGACAGCTACAGATATTAGAGAGGTTACTTCTGCTGCGCTTGACGACGCCATCGACATCTATGACCTGCAAGGACAGAAGGTGCCGAAAGACAAGGTGCGCAATGGGGTATATATCGTAGAAACAAAAGAAAGAACATATAAACTCGTGGTAAAATGAGGCGAACATTATTATATATAACAGCCTTTATGCTGACGATAGCAGCTTCAGGGCAGACACTGAACGTCGCTGTAGACAACGTCATCTATCAGTTTCCCGCCTCACAGACAGGCGAGATGACATACACTGACGGCACGACACTGACCATCATGGGTAAGACATTCACACTTGCCAACATCGATGCAATGTTTGTTGATGAAACTGAAGTGACTGACAATCTAGTCAAGATAGAATACAACACTTCGTCGGCAACGGTCTTTGTGGCTGGCAATGTGGCACAGTACGTCACTCCAACCATTAGCGGAGCACACGTCAGCATTGCACAAAGCAACACCGAAGCCGTGGACGACGACGAGATTACCTACCAGCTCTCCGGCACGACAGACGACGGCGACTTCCAGCTATCAGGTTCCTACAAATGTACCGTCTCGCTGGCAGGTGTGACGCTCACCAACCCCAGCGGTGCAGCCATCAACATCTCCAACAAGAAGCGCATACAACTCAGCGCAAAGAAGAACACGGAAAACACGCTGATGGATGGTAACGGCTCACAAAAAGCATGCATCTACAGCAAGGGACAACTCCAGCTGCAGGGCAACGGCACACTCAATGTGGTAGGTAATCTGAATCACGGCATCAAGAGTGCATCATATGTCAGCATCAAGAACCTCACACTGAACATCACCTCCACTGTCGGCGACGGCATTAACTGCGAAGAGTATTTCCTGATGAAGAGCGGCACAGTGACGCTTAGCGGCATAGGCGACGACGGCATACAGTGTGACCTGGGCGATGCCGAAAACCCCACCGAAGAGATTGTGGCAACGGATGAGGTCGATGCTCACGAAGACGAAGATACAGGAAACTTCTATCTTGAAGGCGGCATACTGACCATTACTGCCGATGCTACCGCCGCCAAATGTGTGAAGAGCGAAGGTAGCATCAATGTCAGTGACGGAACATTCATGCTGTATGCCAATGGAGCCATCGACCTCACTGAAACCGACTGGGACGGAAACATCGACCCGTCGTACACTTCCGGCTTCAAGGCTGACGGCAACTTCACGCAGAGCGGCGGCGACATTACCATCAGTGTGACAGGCGGCGCAGGACGCGGTATTGGCGTTAATGGCACACTGACCATAAATGACGGCAGCATTAACGTCACCAACACCGGAGCCACAAGCAACAGCAGCACCTATCATTGCACGGCAAAGGGTCTGAAGGGCGGAGTCGTGGCACTCAACGGCGGCACTGTGACTGTCACCATGAGCGGTGCATCGGCCAAAGGCATCAAAGCTGACAGCGACGACGGCGGAGGGCACATGACTATCACAGGCGGTACAATCAATGTCACCACATCTGGTGCTGGCTCGTATGACTATACCGATCGCGACTCAAAGGGCGCGGGCTGCCTGAAGGCTGACGGCGACATGGGCATAAGTGGTGGCACACTCACATTGAAATCAACCGGCACGGGCGGCAAATGCATCAAGGTGGACGGCTCACTCCACGTCAGTGGAGGCGAAATCTCCGCCACCACCACAGGCGGCACCTTCTCGTCGAACAACAGCAAGTCACAGCCGAAAGTCATCAAGAGTGACGGTGGCATGACATTCAGCGGCGGGAGCATCACAGCCACGTCGAACGGCCATGAAGCCATCGAAACCAAAGGCATCCTGACCATCACCGACGGCACAGTCTATGCCTTCAGTTCGTCGGACGACGCCATCAACTCCGCCTCGCATATGTATCTGCAAGGTGGCACAGTGACGGGTGTCAGCAACGACGGCATCGACAGCAACGGCAACATGTACATCAGCGGCGGCACAGTCATAGCATGTGGGGCAGGTGGTGCAGAGTGCGGCTTGGACGCAGCGGAACGCTACAATCTCTATATCACAGGTGGCATAGTGCTCGGCATTGGTGCAGGCAACAACACCGTCACCGCAACTTCTGGCTCGCAATGTGTTCTCAGCACGACAAGCAATACTTATTCGGCAGGCACGGCTGTTTCTGTCAAGAGCGGCTCAACGACACTTGCATCGTTCACCATTCCAACAGGCTACTCGCCCTCTTCTGGCGGCGGTGGCGGCGGACATGGTGGGCCAGGAGGAGGACCAGGAGGAGGACCAGGGGGAGGACCAGGGGGTGGCGGTTCTGGCTTTAGCTTCCTGCTCAGTTGCTCTGGACTGACTTCCGGCAACAGCTATACAGTGACCATAGGTTCCTCGTCAACCTCATGCAAGGCAGCTACCAGCTATTCGGGAAGATGATGTTACAATAAAATCCCTGATTCTTCCGTTTTATATATATGAAACGAAACGTCTGGCTGAAACAATCGCGTCAGGAGAACCTGATATACTTGGCAATATGGGGTTTGCTTTTTGCAGCCCCGCTGCTGAGTTTGTATATGCGGACGGCTGGCGATTCAAATGCCGTGTTCGACTGGACTGAGGTGTTTATCGTATGGCGTCGTTTCATCCCATTCCTGTTACTGTTCCTCATCCATAGCTTTCTGTTGGCACCGCTCTTAGTACACAAACAAAAGCGTGTGGCTTATTTCTCCTTTATGGCTATCATTGTTGTAGCCTTCACGTTCTATCAATGTTCCAATAGACCAGAGGAGAGGCCACGGAAAGGCACGCCGGTAGGATTGGCCAGGAAACCGCCAATGACACTTGAAGGCAAGCACCCGCCGCACGCCAACGATGTGTCACCACAAGCTGAGATGCGTCCTTTACACAAACCCCATCACAAAGCGCCACCTCCCATTATTGGCGAGCATGATATCATGGCTGTTGTGGTGCTCATTCTGATGCTTGGCGGCAATCTGGGCGTCAAGTACTACTTTAAGACGTGCGATGATCGTAAACGGTTGGCCGAGTTGGAGCGGCAGAACCTTGAGCAACAACTGGAGTATCTACGATACCAGATAAATCCGCATTTCTTCATGAACACGCTCAACAACATCCATGCCCTTGTTGATATTGATCCGGTGAAAGCAAAGGACACTATTCTGGAGTTGTCGAAGATGATGCGCTATGTCCTCTATGAAGGCAACAAACAAGGTGTGCCACTCTCCAGAGAACTCGACTTTGTCCGCCATTATGTAACGCTGATGCAACTACGCTATACGGATAAGGTGAGGATTTCGCTTGACATGCCTCAGGTAGTTCCAGACCGCCAAATAGCACCGCTGATACTCATCACGTTCATCGAGAATGCTTTCAAACACGGTGTCAGCTATCAGCATGAATCTTTTATTGAAGTGAATATTTACATAGAGAATAACAAGCTGAAATTCACATGCCGTAACACAATAGCAGAAATGCCGAATGAAGAGAAAGGCGGCGTGGGGCTGGCCAATATCCGAAAGCGACTCTTTCTGCTCTACCGCAACAATTACATACTACACATCCACGATGACTCAGACATCTATTCCGTTGGTCTTGTCATTCCGCTTAAAACCTAAATCATAAATATTCATGATCCGCTGTCTCGCCATCGACGATGAGCCTTTGGCTCTCAAGCAACTTGTCAGCTATATCAAGAAAGTGTCATTCCTGGAACTCACGGCACAATGCCATAGTGCAATGGAAGCGCGTTCGATCTTGAGAAGTGAGACTGTCGATGCCATCTTCTGCGACATCAACATGCCCGACCTTGGCGGTATGGAGTTCGTCAAGTCGCTTGCCGTACCTCCACTCATCGTATTTACCACTGCATACTCTGAATATGCCGTGGAAGGCTTTCGTGTGAATGCCGTCGATTATCTGCTAAAGCCATACAGCCTGCAAGAATTTCAAAGGGCAGCAAACAGGCTTAAAGAAAGGATGGGTTTCATACACATGGAGCCGCTGGCACCCCTCGCGTTTGGGAAGGAGGAGAGGGGAGATACCCTTTTCCTGAAGGCTGGTCAGCGCATCGTGAAGGTGAGTGTTCCCGACATCAGATACATCGAAGGAATGAGTGAATATGTGAAGGTGTGGCTGGACAGCCAAGCTAAGCCCATCGTTACTCTGCTATCAATGACAAAGATAATGGAAAACCTGCCCAGATATTTCATGCGCATTCACCGATCATACATTATCAACCTCAATAAGATTCAGGAAGTAAACAAAAACCGCGTCATCATGGATGCCAACACTTACCTTCCCATCGGAGACTTGTACAAAGATGCTTTCCAAAGATACTTAGACACAAAGTTTTTAGGAAAATAGGTTTTCACCAAACAATACAAAAAGAAGCAAAGTCCCTCGACCTTGCTTCTTTTGTGGGCGCTGAGGGATTCGAACCCCCGACCCTCTGCTTGTAAGGCAGACGCTCTGAACCAGCTGAGCTAAGCGCCCTAACAGACTGCTTTCTCTTGAAAAGCGCTGCAAAGGTACAACAATCCCTCGAAACCTGCAAGCATTTCGCCAAAAAAGTTTAACAGAGAGACCTTTCGAGTTAATAAAAGCAGAATTTCTAAACTCTAAACTCTAAACTCTAAACTTTTTTTCGTACCTTTGCACGGAATTTACACATCTTATTATATATAAGGAAGCGAAATGAAGCATTTCAGACTTATCGACAACCTGATGGGGTGGCTCACCTTCGCCATCGCTGCCTATGTCTATTGCAGCACGGTGGAACCCACCGCGAGCTTTTGGGACTGCCCCGAGTTTATAACGACAGCTTACAAGCTGGAAGTCGGTCACCCGCCTGGGGCACCTTTCTTCATGCTCACAGCCAATCTATTCACTCAATTTGTGAGCGACCCCACGAAAGTTGCGCTGATGGTCAACATGATGAGCGCCTTGTTCAGCGCCGCTTGCATCATGTTCCTCTTCTGGAGCATTAGTCATCTGGCTCGAAAGCTCGTTGGCGTGAACGGACAGGTACAGAATCTTGCTCAACTAATCACGGTCGAAGCAAGCGCGTTGACGGGTGCGTTGGTCTATACCTTCAGCGACACCTTCTGGTTCAGCGCAGTCGAAGGCGAGGTTTACGCTTACAGTAGCCTCTTCACGGCTGTTGTCTTCTGGTTGATGCTCAAGTGGGAAGACCACGCCGACGAACCCGGAAGCGACCGTTGGCTTATCCTCATCGCCTATCTGACCGGCCTGAGCATCGGCGTTCACCTGCTGAACTTGCTCTGTCTGCCTGCCCTCGTCCTCATCTTCTATTATAGAAAGGTGAAGAATGCCACGTTGAAAGGTGCCATGCTGTCGCTGGTCGGCAGCGGACTGCTCATTGCTGCCGTGCTCTACGGCATCGTGCCGGGCATCGTGAAGGTAGGCGGCTGGTTCGAACTTCTCTTTGTCAACACCCTGAGCATGCCTTTCAACACGGGCGTCATCGTGTACATCGCCCTGCTCGTAGGCATCGTGCTTTGGAGCATTTGGGAAACAATAAAACAGAAGAGCCGCACCCGAATGACGCTCTCCTACCTGCTGAGTGTGGGCATGCTGGGCATTCCGTTCTATGGTTACGGCTGGACGAGCATCATCTTCGGCGTGATTGTTCTGGCTCTGCTTTATGTCGCTCTTCAATGGAAGAAAGAGGGCAAGCCGCTTGTTACCGCTCGATTGATGAACACGTCGCTGCTCTGCATGCTCATGATAATGATTGGCTACAGCTCGTACGCCGTGATTGTCATCCGCAGTTCAGCTAACACGCCGATGGACCAGAACTCTCCCGAGGACATCTTCACCCTGGGAACTTACCTGAGTCGAGAGCAGTACGGCGACCGCCCGCTGCTTTACGGACAGGCCTACACCAGCCAAGTTTTGCTCAAGCCCGACGGTAACTATTGCGTTCCAGTCAGCAAGAAGGGTGCTCCCGTCTATCAACGTAAGGAGAAGCAGGACAAGGAAAACGAGCCCGACCGCTATGAGATTCAGCGCTACAAGACGGACTATGTCTATCAGCAGAACATGTTCTTCCCTCGCATGTACAGCGAAGCCCACTCTGGAGCCTATGAAAGCTGGATGGGAGGCGTCAAAGGAACGGTCAAGACATACGAGCGCTGCGGCGAGATGGTGCAGATAAAGACACCGACACAGCTCGAGAACCTGCGCTTCTTCCTCAGCTATCAAGTCAACTTTATGTATTGGCGTTACTTCATGTGGAACTTCGCAGGACGCCAGAACGACATTCAAGGCAATGGCGAATGGGAGCATGGCAACTGGATTACGGGCATTCCGTTCCTCGACAACATGCGTCTTGGCGACCAAAGCAAACTGCCAAGCGACCTCAAGGAAAACAAGGGACACAACGTCTTCTACTGCTTACCGTTGCTGCTTGGCCTGATTGGTCTGCTTTGGCAACTCTTCAAGAACGACGAGAAGACTGCAAATGGTGAAGGCGAGCAGCAGTTCGGTATCGTCTTCTTCCTCTTCTTCATGACGGGCCTCGCCATCGTGCTGTACCTCAACCAGACGCCCATGCAGCCTCGTGAACGCGACTATGCCTATGCCGGCTCGTTCTACGCGTTTGCCATTTGGGTAGGCCTCGGCGTGGCAGGCATCGCTTACTACCTGCAGAAGCTCTTGAAGAACGAGATGGCTTGCGCTCTGCTCAGCTGCATCTGCATCCTTGTGCCCATACAGATGGCAGGTCAGACGTGGGACGACCACGACCGCAGCGGACGCTACACTTGCCGCGACTTCGGCCGCAACTATCTCGAATCGCTGCCAAAGACAGGCTTCCCAATCATTTATACAAACGGCGACAACGACACCTTCCCTCTTTGGTACGCACAAGAGACCGAAGGCTTCCGCACCGATGCCCGCGTCTGCAACCTCTCTTACCTGCAGACCGACTGGTACATCGACCAGATGAAGCGTCCGTCGTACGATTCTCCGGCCGTGCCCATACACTGGAGCAGGCTGCAATATGTTGCAGGAACTCGCGAGGGAATAACCGTTCGACCAGGCACTTTGGAACGCCTTGTCGAGTCTTATAAAGACGACCCGCAGACACTTCGCGACTTGCTTGGCGACGATCCGTTCGAGCTCAAGAGCATCATCGACAACTGGGTGCTCAGCGACAATCCCGACCTGCGCTTCATCCCAACCGACAGTATCGTCTTCACCATCGATAAGGAAGCCGTCCGTCGAAGCGGCATGATGATGGCTGGAGACAGCATTCCCGACAAGATGCACATCAGCCTCAAGGGCAAACGAGCTGTCTATAAGAGCGAGATGATGATGTACGAGATGATTGCCCAATGCAACTGGGAGCGTCCTCTCTACGTTGCCATGACCGTCGGACCTGACAACTACGGACACCTCAACGACTACTTCGTGCAGGAAGGACTTGCTTATCGTATCACGCCATTCAAGACAACAAATAGCGGCAAGGACATCGATACGGAGAAGATGTACGAGAACCTGATGACGCGCTTCGCTTTCGGCGGTATCGACAAGCCGGGCATCTACCTCGACGAGACCGTTATGCGCATGTGCGGCACCCATCGCCGAATCTTTGCGGTGCTGGCTTCCAGGCTTGTTCAGGAAGGCAAACTCGACAAAGCTGCCGACGTTGTAGCTAAGGTCGAGAAGGTCATTCCACCAAGCAATGTGCCTCACACCTTCACCAGCGGCTCGCTCGAGTTAGCACGTGTCTGGAACACCATCGGCGGCAAGAAGGAAGCGAACGACATCGCCCTTTCCATCGCGAACAAGGCTTCCGAGTACCTCGAATGGTATCTGAACCTGCCGAACAAGATGCTGCTGCTCGACCAGAAGGAGTGCTTCAGCTACTTCTACCAGATGCACAGCGCTTTGGGCATTATGGAGAGTGCCGGCAGCAACAAGGTCATGGAGCTCAGCAAGAAGCTCGACCTTTACAACCAGCTCATTCAGGCCCGCTTCTATGGCAGCGTCGGCATGGATGCGCAAGCAGAAGAAGCCGATGAAGCAGAAGAGGAGGAAGCCTATGAAGAAGAGCTCCTCGAAGACGATACCATATAATGTTCATTGAGCAGCCGCCTAAAATCTTCCGCTGGTTCTATCCCCACGCTTTGTGGCGGATAGAACCGCACAGAAAGGTTGTCTTCCTTACCTTCGACGACGGACCTATCCCCGAAGCGACGCCCTTTATCCTTGACACATTGGATCGCTTCGACGTGAAGGCCACGTTCTTCATGGTGGGCGACAACGCGGCAAAGTACCCGCACCTGCTCGACGAAGTGCGGATGAGAGGACATCAGATCGGCAACCACACCTACAACCACATCTCCGGAGCACGCCACACGCCATGGACTTACCTCTCCAACATCGTGAAGGCGAACGAGCTGTTCCACACCAAGCTCTTCCGGCCACCGCACGGTTGGATAGGAATGGTGCAGTACCGAGTGCTACGCTACTGCGGCTTCAAGGTCGTGATGTGGGACGTTGTGACGCGCGACTACAGCCGTCTGCTAACTGCCGACGACGTCGTGAACAACGTGAAACGCTTCACCCGAAACGGCAGCATCATCACGCTTCACGACTCGCTGAAGAGTATCGACAAGCTCAAGCACGCCTTGCCCGAGATACTTGCTTGGCTGAAAAAGGAAGGATATGAGTTCGGCGTTATTGAATAGCAAACTTGTCAAAGCCCAGGCCTCGCGCTTGGGTTTTGTCGCTTGTGGCCTGGCAAAGGCAGAACCTGTGGCTGAGAGCTTTGCCATACGCTACCGGCGGTGGCTCGACCTCGATTTCTGTGGCGAGATGGACTACATGCGTCGCAACGTCGAGATGCGACTGAAGCCGGACTTGCTCGTGCCTGGCGTAAGAACCATCGTCAGCCTTGCCATGAACTTCATGCCTTCGGAACATCAACCCGGCATCAGCCTCTATGCACAAGGCAAGGACTATCACGATGTCCTTCGGGAGCGTATGCAGCAACTCATGCAGGCTTGCGGACTCGAAGGCCGGTGCTTCGTCGATACGGCACCCGTGCTGGAGCGTTATTGGGCTTGGCAGAGCGGCGTCGGAATCGTCACTCAGAGCGGACTCGTTGCTGTACCTGGATATGGTCCCACTGTCTTCCTCGGAGAACTTTTCCTGACGCAGGAAGCCGACACTTACGACGAGCCTCTGCCCGACTCCTTGCCAGAAGAGGTTGGTTGGGCAAAGGTCTGCCCCGCTCTCACACCCGAAGGCCTCGACGCACGTCTCTGCATCAGCTATCAGACCATCGAGCATCGTGGTCCGTTGCCCGACAATCTTCGGCTCG
>Ga0310697_10007638_pt1 | contig 10159 bp, 10 predicted proteins | sample 172DNAGHGlowgp2_FD_203883 | JGI IMG/M metagenome (GOLD analysis project Ga0310697, IMG submission 203883) | Sheep rumen microbial communities from Palmerston North, Manawatu-Wanganui, New Zealand - 1728 DNA GHGlow gp2 (v2) (version 2) | ecosystem: Host-associated > Mammals > Digestive system >...
TGAGCGTGCTTTTCTGCCTGACGATGCACACCTTCCACGCGCTGATCGGCAGGTGGCTGAAGCAGCCCTTCATACGGGCGGCGGCGGGCGGCGCCGTGATCGTGCTGCTCACACTGCTGGTGGGCACCCGGGACTACAACGGCGCGGGCGGCGACGTGATCGAGCGCGCCATCGGGGGCGTGGCCCGGCCCCAGGACTTTATACTCAAGCTGTTGTTCACCGCCATAACGCTGGGCAGCGGCTACAAGGGCGGCGAGATCGTGCCCACGTTTTTCGTGGGCGCCACCTTCGGCTGCGTGGTGGGACCGCTGATCGGTCTGGATCCGGGCTTCGCGGCGGCCGTCGCGCTGGCGGCCACGTTCTGCGGTAACACCAACTGCCCGGTAGCCTCGGTATTTCTGGCGGTGGAGCTGTTCGGCGGCAGTGCCGTGCCGCTGTTCGCGGCGGCCTGCGCGGTGAGCTACGCGCTCTCGGGCCGGTTCAGCCTGTACCACGCGCAATTAAATCCCTTTGCGAACCTGAAGCGGGGCGAGGTGCTGCTGCCCGGCGAGGAGGAATGATTTATGATACTGTTCATGTGGGCGCTGTTTGTGGTGCTCAACGGCAGGCTGACGCTGGAAATCGCGCTGTTCGGGCTGGGCATCGCCGCGGCGGTGTTCGCGTTCATGCGCGGCTATCTGGGCTGGAGCTTTGAAGAGGAGCGGCGGCTGCTGATGAAGGGGCCGGCGCTGATATTGTATGCGCTGCGGCTGTTCTGGGAGGTCGTGAAGGCCAACCTGACCACGCTGGGCTGGGTGTATGGCAGGAAGCGGCCCGAATCCGCCATCGTCACCATTCACCCCACATACAAAAAGCGCTGGCAGCACTGGCTGCTGGCCAATTCCATCACCCTCACCCCCGGCACCATTACGCTGGAGTGCGACGAGCAAACCACCGTGGTGCACTGCCTGGATCAGAGCATGGGGGAGGGCCTTGAGGGCTCGGAGATGGAAAAACAGATCGGGAAGATCGAGTGAGTCGGACGGGGGAGCAAGCAATATGACACAGGCTTACACCACATTATTCACCGCCGCGCTGCTGATCCTGGGCGCGCTGATGATCGCCTGCCTGGTGCGGGCGATCCTGGGCCCGAGGATCGCGGACCGGCTGGTGAGCATCAACATGACGGGCACCATCGCCATCATGATCATCGCCCTGCTCTCGGTGATGCTGAACGAGGGGTACCTGCTGGACATCGCCATCATATACGCCATGCTGAGCTTTCTGGCGGTGGTGGTGCTGGTGAAGGTATTCATCGGCATCTACATGGCGAACCGGCAGAAGGGGGGCGCGGGACAATGACGCGGTTTGTGATCTGCGCGGCGTCCATCGCCATAGGGCTGTTCTTTGAAATATCGGCGGTGATCGGCGTGTACCGGTTCGACACGGCCCTGCGGCGGATGCACGCGGCGGCGCTGGGGGACACCATGGGGCTGTTCTTCATACTGCTGGGCGTGATGGTGGCCGGGGGGCTGAACCTGGCGGCGGTGAAGTGCCTGCTACTGATCTTCCTGCTGTGGAACACCTCGCCCATCGCCTCCCACCTGATCGGCAAGCTGGAGATCGAGACGAACGAGAACCTGGCCAGGGAGGTGGTTTCGTGGAAGCGCTGAATGTGCTGCTGCTGGTGTTCATACTGGTGTGCGCGGTAGCGGTGTCCGTGACGAAGGATTTGCTGACCTCCATCATCATATTCATGGCTCAGAGCGTGGCCATGTCGGTGGTGTGGATACTGCTGAGGGCGCCGGATCTGGCCATTACGGAGGCGGCGGTGGGCGCGGGCATCACCACGCTGCTGATGTTCGTCACCCTCAAGAAGCTGCACGCGATACATATTCAGGGGAAGAAGGGCGAAGATGAAGACGAATGACCTGAAGTGGCTGGCCGACGGCTCCGAGGCGCTGGACGAGGCGCTGACCCGGGAGTACGGCGAGCCCGAGCCGCCGGAGGCGCCTGACGCCTTCGAAATGCCCCACCCCCGGGAGAACCGCTATTACCGTCTGGTGCACAACTGGACCAACCGCCGGGGGGAGAAGCTGGTGAACCGGCTGTATTCGGCGATGGTGATGCTGATCTGTGTGGGCATCTGCGCGCTGCTGATCTTCACCACGCTGGACATGCCCCACTTCGGCGACGCCAAGCCCCTGGAGGACGACGAGCTGTCCACCTTCTACGTGGAGGAGGGCTACAGGCACACGGGCGCCGCGAACATCGTTACGGGCATCATACTGGAGTTCCGCGGCTTTGACACGCTGGGCGAATCCCACGTGCTGTTTATCGCCGTGTGCACGGTGCTGATGCTGCTGTATACGCCCAGGAAGGACGACCCGCGCAGCATGCGGGAGTGGCTGGCCGCGGAGGCGGACGACCGCCAATACGAGCCCCACGGGGATCTGATCCTGCAGCAGGGCACGCTGGTGCTGGTGCCGCTGGTGATGGTGTTCAGCGTGTACATACTGCTCAACGGCCACCTGTCCCCGGGCGGCGGCTTCTCCGGCGGCACGATCCTGGGCGCGGGGCTGATACTGTACCTGCTGGCCTACGGCTTTAAGCGCACTGAGCGCTTCTTCAACTTTCACACCTTCCGGGTGCTGTCCACCTGCGCGCTGGTGTTTTACGCGCTGAGCAAGGGCTATATCTTTTTCACCGGGGCCAACGGCCTGGATAACGGCATCGGCACCGGGCGGTTCGGCGAGATACTCTCCGGCGGGCTGCTGATGCCGCTGAGCGTGGCCGTGGGCCTGGTGGTGGCCTGCACCATGTACGTGCTGTACACGCTGTTCAGAAAGGGGGATCTGTGATGCTGCACGCGCTTTCCGACCACATCGAAGAGGTGGCCGCGCTGATCCTGTACGGCATCGGCTTTTCCAACCTGCTGCTGAACCGGCACATGATGAAGAAGATCATCGGTTTTTCGATGATGGACAGCGCCATCTACCTGTTCCTGGCCTCCTACGGCTACATCCGGGGCAGGGTTTCGCCCATCATGGCCGCCGAGACGCCCGCGCCCAGCGTCACCCAGTTCGTCAACCCGCTGCCGGCGGGGCTGGTGCTGACGGGCATCGTGGTGTCGGTCAGCTCCACGGCCATCATGCTGGCGCTGACGGTGCGGCTGTACCGGCGCTATCACACCCTGAACATCGACGAAATCGCGATGCTGGCGAAGGAGGCGGACGAGGCTTGATCTGGTGGCGGAACATCCCCTTCTTTCTGGTGTGGACGCCCCTGCTGTTCGCGTCCATCACCGCGGCGGTGAAGCCGAAGCTGGCCCGGTTTCTGATATTGCTGTTTCCGGCGCTGGGCGTGGTGCTGGCGGGCGTATTAACGGCGAAGCTGGTCGAAGCCGGCGGCGCGTTCACCTACGCCATGGGCGCCTTCGGCGCGCCCTTTGGCAACGAGCTGCGCGCCGGCGCGCTGGAGGCGCTGCTGGCCACGGCCTTCTGCCTGATCATGCTTTTGAGCCTGTTGGGCGGCTGGAACCGAATGAACGTGCAGATCCCCCGGCAGCGGCTGGGGCTGTACTGCGTGATGGTGATGCTGCTGCTGTCCGGCATGATGGCGGAGGTATTCACCAACGACATGTTCACGGCCTACGTGTTCATCGAAATCATGACCATATCGGCCTGCTCGCTGATCGTGGCGCGCACCCGGGGCCGCACGCTGTTCGCGGCCACGAAGTACATGATATTCAACCAGCTGGGCAGCGGCCTGTTCCTGCTGGGGCTGGCCATGCTGTACTGCATGACGGGGCATCTGCTGATGGGCGACATCCGCCTGAAGGTGGACGCGCTGGTGGCCGGGGGCGAGCACATGGATTCGCTGACACTGGCGGTGGCGCTGATCACCGTGGGCCTTGCGGTCAAGAGCGCGCTGTTTCCCTTTCACAGCTGGCTTCCGGACGCTTATTCCGGCTGCACGCCGGCCTCCAGCGCCATGCTGTCCAGCCTGATCTCCAAGACCTACATCTTCCTGTACATCAAGTTCGTGGTGCGGGTGATCGGCCTGGAGAACCTGGACGCGCTGCACCTGCGGCCGATCCTGCTGGCCTGCGCCATCGCCAGCATACTGATGGGCTCCATCGACGCCATTATGGAGAAAAAGCTGCGGCGCATGATCGCCTATTCCTCGGTGGCGCAGATCGGGTATATCTACCTGGGCATCGCGGTGGGCACCGAGGCGGGCATCGCGGCGGCGGTGTTTCACATGATCGCCCACGCGCTGGCCAAGTCGCTGCTGTTTCTGACCGGCGACCGGCTCATCGGCGCATCCGACGGCGACGCCCACTTCCACGAGCTGCGCGGCGCGGCCTTCCGGGCCCCGGTGTGCGGCGCGGCGTTCACCGTGGGCGCGCTGTCCATCGTGGGCGTGCCCCTGTTCGCGGGCTTCGCCTCCAAGCTGTACCTGTGCCGCGCCTGCCTGGACATGAGCAACCGCTGGGCAGTGGTGGGGCTGATGGTGCTGGCGGTCAGCACCGCGCTGAACGCGGCCTATTTCATCATCACCATCGTGACGCTGTACCGCACGCCGCCCCACGAATACACCACCCGGATGCATCACCACTGGTACAGCACCGCCGCCCTGGCGGCCATCGCGGTGCTGCTGGTGCTGGTGGGGCTGCTGGCCCCGCAGCTGTACGGGGTGATCCAGGCGGGCATCGGCGTGCTGGCCTGATGGCCCGGCGGCCATCACGGCAATGTATCATAACAAAACCAAGGGAGGCCTTCCTCTATGATGCTGTTATCCATACTCCTGCCCCTGGCGGGCGCGCTGGCGATCTGGTGCGTACCGGCCGGAAACCGGCGCGCGCTGAACGCGTACACCGTGCTGGTGCTGGCGGCCTCGGCGGCGTGCTGCGCGGCGGTGGCGCTGGGCGCGGACCGGACGGTGACGGTGTGGCGGCTGACGGACAACCTGTCCATCGCGCTGCGCAACGACGGCGTGTCCCGGCTGTACCTGGCTTTTATCTCCATCGTGTGGGTGGCGGTGGGGGTCTACGCCATCGGCTACAACGCCCACGACCCCAATCCCCGCCGTTTCGACTGCTTTTACATCGGCACCTACGGGGTGCTGGCGGGGCTGAGCATGAGCGACAACGCCGTGACGCTGTACATGTTCTACGAGATGATGACGCTGATCACGCTGCCGCTGGTGATGCACACCATGGAAAAGGAGGCCGTGGCGGCGGGCATCAAGTACCTGGTGTACTCGGTGTTCGGCGCGAGCACGGCGCTGCTGGGCATATTCTTCCTGGCCCATTACGGCACCACGCTCACCTTCACCCCGGGCGGGGTGCTGGATATGGCTCGGGTGGCCGGGCACGAGGGCCTGCTGAGGGCCATCGCCTTTGCCATGATCCTGGGCTTCGGCGTGAAGGCGGGCATGTTCCCGATGCACGCCTGGCTGCCCACCGCCCACCCGGTGGCCCCGGCGCCCGCCAGCGCGGTGCTCTCCGGCGTGATCACCAAGATGGGCGTGCTGGGCGTGATCCGGGTGATCTTCTACCTGATGGGCGTGGACTTTTTGAAGGGCACCTGGGTGCAGACGGCGTTCATGGCGCTGACGCTGGTCACGGTGTTCATGGGCTCGCTGCTGGCGCTGCGGGAGAAGCAGCTGAAGAAGCGGCTGGCCTATTCCAGCGTGTCCCAGGTCAGCTACGTGCTGTTCGGCCTGTCCACCATGTCGCCGCTGGGCCTGACGGGGGCGCTGCTGCACGTGGTGTGCCACTCCTTCATCAAGAACACGCTGTTCATGGCCGCGGGCGCGATCATCCATCAGACGGGAAAGACTTACGTGGACGATTTGACCGGGGTGGGCAAGGTCATGCCCAGGACGCTGCTGGCCTTTACGGTGGTGTCCCTGGGGCTGATCGGCATACCGCCCACGGGGGGCTTCGTGAGCAAGTGGTACCTGGCCGAGGGCGCGCTGAGCCTGGGCTGGAGCGCCAGCTGGATCGGGCCGGCGGTGCTGCTGTGCAGCGCGCTGATGACCGCCGCGTACCTGCTGACCATCGTGATTCACGGCTTCTTCCCCGGGGACAAGCCGGTGGTTCAGGGCACGGAGGCCCCCGCTGTGATGTGGGCGCCCATGCTCCTGCTGGCGGCGCTGTCCGTGCTGGCGGGCCTGTTCCCGAACCCGCTGATTCAGTTCATACAGTCGGCCACGCGGGCGCTGTTCTGAGGTGGCCTATGCTGATTGTGACGATGCTTTGCCCGATACTGGGCGGACTTGTGATCGGGTGCGTCCCCGGAATGCCGGCCAGGACGCGGCGGGCGCTGGCGGTGGGCGTGGCGACGGCCACCTCGCTGCTGGCCCTGGCGCTGATTCATGCCGGCGTGCCCGCGCGCACGCTGCTGACCTACTCCCCGCGGTTTTCGCTGACCTTCCGGCTGGATCACCGGGGCGAGGTGTTTCTTAAGCTGATGGCGGTGCTCTGGCCCCTGTCCACGCTGTACGCCACGGAGTACATGGCCCACGAGGCGCGGGAGGCCACCTTCTTCATGTGGTACCTGATCGCCTACGGCGTGATGATCGCATTCTGCTGCGCGGCGAACCTGCTGACGCTGTACGTGCTGTACGAGTGCGTGACGCTGACCACGCTGCCGCTGGTGTGGCACAAGAAGGACCACGATTCCATCCGCGCGGCGCGGTCCTACGTGCGCTACTCCATCGGCTGCGCGGCCTTCGGCTTTGCTGCGGTGGTGATGCTGTGCGCCTATGGCGGCAGCGGCTTCGTGTGGGGCGGACACCCGTACGAGGGGCTGTCCGACAGGCTTCTGAACGTGATGTTCGTGACGGCGTTCTTCGGCTTCGGCGTGAAGGCGGCGGTGTTCCCCTTCAGCCGGTGGCTGCCCAAGGCCGGCGCGGCGCCCACGCCGGTGACGGCGCTTCTGCACGCGGTGGCCGTGGTGAACGCGGGCGTGTTCGCGGTGCAGCGGGTGATCTACGACGTGTTCCCGCTGCAGCGGCTGCGGGGCGGCTGGGGCCAGCATGTGGCGCTGGCCGCGGCCGGGCTGACCATACTCTACGGCGCGGTGATGGCCGTGCGCGAGCGGCACGTGAAGCGCCGACTGGCCTATTCCACGGTGAGCAACCTGGGCTACATGCTGCTGGGCGCGGCGCTGATGACCTCCGCGGGGGAGACCGCCAGCCTGATGCACATGGTGTGCCACAGCCTGATCAAGATCGTGCTGTTCTTCGCCATCGGCGCGGTGATGGTTCAGACCGGGAAGACCCAGGTGGCCGAGATGCGCGGCCTGGGGCGGCGGATGCCGGTGACCTTCGCGGCGTTTCTCGTGGCCTCGCTGTCGCTGATGGGCATCCCGCCGCTGGCGGGCTTTTCCAGCAAGGTGGCGCTGATCTCCGCGGCCATCGACGCCGGCGGCGCCTGGGCGCTGCTTGGGCCCGGGTGCCTGATCGCCTCGGCGGTGCTCACGGCGGTGTACACGCTGTCGGTGGCGCTGCCGGCCTGGTACACCGGTGAACCGGCGGAGGGCGGGCGGTGCGACCCCACCTGGCGGATGCTTCTGCCGATTATGCTGATTCTGGCGCTGATGATCGCCGCGGGACTGTGGCCCGGGGCGCTGATGGACACGTTGAGGAACAGAGTTTGATATGATGATATTGCTGATGCTGGCGCTTCCGCTGTGCGGCGCGGTGGTTTCCACGCTGTGTGCCAGGCGGAGCGAGGATTTGCGGGACGGGGTGTATCTGGCCGAGATCGCGCTGGTATTCTGCGCGGCGGTGGCCGGGTTTGCGCTGGCGCTGGGCGGCCGCGGGGAGGTGGCCAGCCTGCCGGGGGTGTGCGGTCTGGGGCTGACGTTCAGGCTGGACGGCTTCCGGGCGCTGTACGCCCTGATCGCCGCGTTCATGTGGCTAATGACGGGACTTCTGTCCAGGGAGTACTTCGCCCACTACAAAAACCGGACGCGGTACTACCTGTTCAACCAGATCACGCTGATGGCCACGCTGGGGGTGTTCCTGTCGGACGACTTGTACACCACCTTCGTATTCTTCGAGATCATGTCGCTGGCCTCCTATCCCTGGGTGGCTCACGACGAGAACGACGGGGCCATGTCGGCGGCGCGCACCTATCTGATCATCGCGGTGTTCGGCGGCATGGTGACGCTGATGGGGCTGTTCATGGCCTACAACCGGCTGGGCTCGCTGAGCTTTGACGCCTTCGAGGCTGCCCGGGGCCGGGGAGACATGGCCGTGCCCGCGGCGCTGATCCTGGTGGGCTTCGGGGCCAAGGCGGGCCTGTTCCCGCTGCACGTGTGGCTGCCGAAGGCCCACCCGGTGGCGCCGGCCCCGGCCAGCGCGCTGCTTTCCGGCGTGCTGACCAAGACGGGCGTGTTCGGCCTGCTGGTGATCGCGCTGCGGCTGATGGCGGGCGTGAAGGCCTTCGGCGACGTGATGCTGGCGCTGGGGCTGATCACCATGGCGCTGGGCGCGGTGCTGGCGCTGCTGTCCAGCAACCTGAAGCGGGTGCTGGCCTGCTCGTCCATGTCCCAGATCGGCTACATCACCGTGGGCGTGGCCATGGCGGTGCTGCTGGGCGAAGAGGGCGGCGGCGCGGCCAGCGGGGCCGTGATGCACATGGTGAACCACTCGCTGTTAAAGCTCACGCTGTTCATGGCCGCGGGCGTGATCTACATGAACCTGCACAAGCTGGAGCTGAACGACATCCGGGGCTTCGGGCGGGGCAAGCCGCTGCTGCACATCGTGTTTCTGCTGGGCGTGCTGGGCCTGTCCGGCGTGCCGGGCTTCAACGGCTACGTGGGCAAGACGCTGATCCACGAGGGCATACTGGAGTACGCCCACGAGCTGAGGCGTTTCAGCGTGTACAACGTGTGCGAGTGGGTGTTCCTGTTCGCCGCCGGCATCACCGGGGCCTACATGCTGAAGCTGTACGTCGCGCTGTTCTGGCAGCGGCACCCGAAGCGGCAGGCCGAGTTCGACCGGCTGAACGGCCGGTATATGAACCGGCGCTCGGCCTTCGCGCTGGGCGGCGCGGCGGCGCTGATCCCGGTGCTGGGGCTGTTCCCGGCGCTTTTGGAGCGGTGCGCGCAGATCAGCTCGGGCTTTACCGGGCTGGAGGGCGTGTCCGGCATTCCCTATTTCAGCGCTTCAAACCTGAAGGGTGGCGGCGTGTCGCTGGTGGTGGGCGTGCTGGTGTACCTGCTGGTGGTGCGCCGGTACCTGATCCTGCCCAAAAAGGGCTACATCGCCATCACGCCGGAAATCAACCTGAAGGACAGTGCTCCGGCCAGGGCCCTGGAGACGCTGACCCGGCTTTGCTGCCTGGCCTTCGACCGGGCGGTGGAGAACCCGTTCGTGCTGAGCGTGGTGCCACGCCACGCGGGCAGGGCCTTTGACGGGCTGGATCACGCGGTGGAGAACCCCTTTGTGCTGAAGGCGGTGCCCGCCTGCGCCACGGCGGTATTCCGGTTCCTGAACGGCATGGTGGACGGCGTGGTGCTGCTATTCAAGCGCACGCTGTTCCACAGAAACGCCTCCCAGAGCCTGTACCGCTCCCACGCCGGCTATCGCGCCTTCGCCTGGGTGGGCGGGCACCTGCTGGACGGCTTCGCGTTCCTTTTGAACCTGACCTTCTACCGCGAGCACCCGATCAACGTGGACTTCACCTACGTGCTGGCCGCCCGGATCTACGATCGGGACACCGAGCTGGGCCGCATCACCCGGAGCGTGTCCTTCGCGCTGCTGCTGTTCTCCGCGGGCCTGCTGGTGGCGCTGGTGTACCTGCTGGTGGTGTGGTGAGGCGCGGGATTCCCGCAAACGATTCTACCGCTTCTTTCGCTTTCCCCCCCTTTGTGAATCCGGGTATTTTGTGTTACAATCTTAAGGAAATACCGCACAAACGGGCGGCATGTCTGGCGGTGCCTTTTCCGCCATGCACATCCTGCAAATTCCTTGACTTGCCGCCAGCAAGCCTGCGAAATTTGCAGACGCGCCTGACGGAAAATTCACTCGCCAGCCAACCACCCTTATTGTGTGGTATTTCCTTAACACCAAAGCGAATGAGGAGGGCGAATGTATGGAAATGATCAAGCATCCCACTTCCAAGGCGGACATCGAGCTGAAGGTCAGCAGGGGCCACTTT
>Ga0310697_10007639_pt1 | contig 10159 bp, 5 predicted proteins | sample 172DNAGHGlowgp2_FD_203883 | JGI IMG/M metagenome (GOLD analysis project Ga0310697, IMG submission 203883) | Sheep rumen microbial communities from Palmerston North, Manawatu-Wanganui, New Zealand - 1728 DNA GHGlow gp2 (v2) (version 2) | ecosystem: Host-associated > Mammals > Digestive system >...
TTCAAGCCACGCAGGATGCTGATGCTGGAAAGCGTGTCGGGCTCATCCACCATGACGGTCTGGAAGCGTCGCTCGAGCGCCTTGTCCTTCTCGAAATACTTCTGATATTCGTCGAGCGTAGTGGCACCGATGCTCCTCATCTCGCCTCGGGCAAGTGCAGGCTTCAGAATGTTAGCAGCGTCCATCGCGCCTTCGCCTTTACCGGCACCCACGAGCGTGTGTATTTCATCAATGAAAAGGATGATGCCGCCCTGACTTTCCGTCACTTCCTTGACGACGCTCTTCAGCCTTTCCTCGAACTCGCCCTTATACATCGCACCTGCCACGAGCGCGCCCATGTCGAGGCTGTAGAGCTGCTTGTTCTTCAGGTTCTCAGGCACATCGCCACGCAGGATTCTGTGTGCCAGACCTTCCACGATGGCGGTTTTACCCGTACCTGGTTCGCCTATCAGAATAGGGTTGTTCTTTGTTCTGCGAGAAAGTATCTGCAAGACGCGACGTATCTCGTCATCACGGCCGATAACAGGGTCGAGCTTCCCCGCCCTAGCCTCGTCAACGAGATTGCGAGCATACTTCTGCAGGCTTTTCTCTTCTTGTTGATTTGGATTGTTCTGTATCATAGTCTAAAATCTCCTTCACTTCTTTTGAAACAAATTCCGTGCAAAGCCCAAAAGCCACGACAAAATGGCAGATAGTACGACAAGATGACTTAGGCACAACCAATGTATCATTTCCAACTTAGTGCCTGAAACCCCGATGAATAGGACGTGGAACGTTTTGGCTCATTAGGAGAAAGCTTCGTTTCCACAAATTCCACAAATTCCACAACTAATTTTGAGAGAGGTGCGAGGACTATATATTATATTATAATTTACATATTATATTAATGGGTAAATAATATAGATAGCGGAAGGCTCCTGTCTTTTTTCCACTTGTGGATTTTGTGGAATTTGTGGAAAGGGGGATTACTTGCTCAAAATCAGCGGTTTGCGTTTCCACAAATTCCACAGATTCCACAAGCCGTTTTGAGAGAGGGGTAATTTCACACACTCCAACAGCCCGTGCTGAAAATTGGCTGAATTGGTGTTGAATTTTGCGTCAATTCGATAGCCGAAATTTGGCCGCCCGCGAAAAAGGCCGTATCTTTGTAACGTAAATAAAAACACACCCTGCCAAAGAGGCAAACATAACACGTTATGATGGCCAAACATAACACGTTAAGTTTCCCAACTCGGCACGCCATATATGAAATAAGGACACGCAGCGGCGCATCCTTATCCAAAGAAAAATTGACTTACTGATTAAAACTAGAACTCAGCGTTTCTGGGAGTACGGGGGAACGGAATGACGTCGCGAATGTTCTGCATCCCAGTCACGAAGAGGATGAGACGCTCGAAGCCAAGACCGAAGCCTGCATGCGGACAGCTGCCGTACTTGCGGGTATCGAGGTACCACCACAGGTGCGTCAGGTCCATACCACGACGGTTGACTTCCTTCATCAGCTTGTCGTAGTTCTCCTCACGGACCGAGCCGCCAATAATCTCGCCAATAGACGGGAAGAGCACATCGGTGCCCTGCATGGTCGGACCGGGAGCGACAGCACCCTTGTAGCCTACGCTACCGCCGTCGGAAGTCTCTTGGTTCTGCTTCATGTAGAAGGACTTGAACGAACGAGGATAGTCGGTCATGATGACGGGCTTCTTGAAGTGCTCCTCCACGAGATAGCGTTCGTGCTCGCTGGCCAAGTCGTCGCCCCATTCGCATGGGAACTCGAACTTCTTGCCGTTCGACTTCGCCTCCTGCAGGATCTTGATTCCCTCGGTGTAGGGCAGACGGACAAAGTCCTCCTTCAGCACGCCTTCCAGACGCTCGATGAGGGTCTTGTCAATCATCTTGTTCAGGAACTCGAGGTCGTCCTTGCAGTTGTCGAGCGCCCACTTCACGCAGTACTTGATGAAGTCCTCCTCGAGGTCCATCAGCTCCTCTTGGTCGAGGAAAGCCACCTCGGGTTCAATCATCCAGAACTCGGCAAGATGACGGGGCGTGTTGGAGTTCTCGGCGCGGAACGTGGGGCCGAAAGTGTAGATGGCTCCCAAAGCGGTTGCGCCAAGCTCGCCCTCAAGCTGACCGGAAACGGTGAGGGAAGTCTGTTCGCCGAAGAAATCATCATCATAGATGATCTTGCCCTGCTCGTCCTTCTTCAGGTCGTAGAGGTTCTTGGTGGTGACTTGGAACATATTGCCGGCACCCTCGCAGTCGCTTGCCGTAATGAGCGGCGTGTGGAAATAGAAGTAGCCGTGCTCGTGGAAATACGTATGGATAGCCATCGCCATGTTGTGACGGATGCGCAGGATGGCTCCGAAGGTGTTCGTGCGGGGACGCAGATGGGCTACCGTGCGGAGGTACTCCCAACTGGCACCCTTCTTCTGCAGGGGATAGGTGTTGTCGCAGTCGCCCAGGATCTCGATACTCGTGGCCTGAATTTCGCTGGCCTGGCCAGCTGCAGGGCTCTCCACGAGTTTGCCTACGACACTCAGGCAGGCACCAGTCGTGACGCGCTTCAAAGTCTCCTCCTCGAAGTTGGCCTCATCGCCCACAATCTGGACATTCTTGATGGTCGAGCCGTCGTTCAGGGCAATGAAGAAAATGCCTTTACCGCCGCGCTTTGTGCGAACCCAACCCTTCACGTTGATGTCCGACCCGTATGCTGTGCTCTTCAGAGCGTCAATAACTTTTGTACGTTTCATAACTATGAACTCTTAACTATGAATTATGAACTTTATTCAAATGCTCCCATCTGCAGCATCTCGACCTCTTTCTCCGTGAGGAAACGCCAATCTCCGCGACGCACATTCTTCTTGGTCAGACCGGCAAAGTATACGCGGTCCAAACGGATGACTTTGTAGCCGAGGTGCTCGAAGATGCGGCGGACGATACGGTTGCGGCCGCTGTGAATCTCGATGCCCACCTGCTTGCGGTCGGTCTCGCTGGCGTACTCCACAGCATCTGCGTGAATCTCTCCGTCCTCGAGTTCGATACCGTCGGCAATCTGCTTCATATCGGCAGCCGTCACGTTCTTGTCGAGATAGACATGGTAAATCTTCTTCTTGAGGAACTGCGGATGCGTCAACTTTGTGGCAAGTTCGCCATCATTAGTAAGAAGGAGCACGCCAGTCGTGTTGCGGTCGAGGCGGCCAACAGGATAGATGCGTTCGCGGCAAGCGCCCTTCACCAGGTCCATCACAGTCTTGCGATTCTGCGGGTCGTCGGCAGTGGTCACATAGTCCTTGGGTTTGTTCAGCAGGATATAGACCTTCTTCTCGATGCTGACAAGCTGATCATGGAAATGCACTTCATCCGAACGCTTCACCTTCGTGCCGAGTTCCGTCACGGTCACGCCGTTAACCTTCACTACGCCAGCCTCGATGAACTCGTCTGCCTCACGACGTGAGCAAACGCCTGCATTTGCGAGGTATTTGTTCAGGCGGATTGGCTCGTCCGGATCAACATGCGTCTCCTTGTACACAATCTGCTTCTTCATGCTGTACTTGGCATTGGGATTGTAGCCGGCCGTGCGTGGACGACGGTTGTAACCGCCCTGACGCTGCTGGTAACCACCCTGACGCTGCTGATAGCCGCCTTCGCGAGGTTGATAGCCGCCTTCGCGGTTGTAGCGGGGACGATAGCTGCCCTCGCGATGCTGATAGCCGCCTTCACGGGGCTGATAGCCGCCTTCGCGGTTGTAGCGGGGACGAGGCTGATAACCACCTTCACGAGGCTGATAGCCTCCCTCTTCACGATTGTAGCGAGGACGATAACCGCCTTCGCGATTATAGTTGTTCTGGCGTGGCTGATAGCCGCCTTCGCGATGAATGCGAGGACGCATCGGACGCCCGTAACCACCAGGTCTGTCGTTGTTGCTGCTGTTGTTGTAACTCTGCGGACGATAGCCATCACGGCGGTCGCCGTTCTCTGATTCGGAGAATTTCTCTCTCCAGTTGTCTTCGTTAATCATTTCTTTTTTAAGTGTTTGTGGATTAATGTGTTTTTCTTATATCCCCGTATAGGTATACGGAGTGATTGCACGCAACTCTTCCTTCACGGATTCGCTGACGTTCAAATCTTCAATGAAATTCTTGATCGTCGCCTCGTCGATGCCTTTACCAGTACGGGTAAGGGCCTTCAAGGCTTCGTATGGATGCGGATAAGCTTCGCGGCGAAGGATGGTCTGGATGGCTTCGGCACAAACGGCCCAACACCCTTCCAGGTCGCGACGGATGGCATCCTCGTTCAGGACAAGCTTGCGCAGTCCCTTCAGCGTACTCTTGATGCTGATAAGCATATGCCCCATCGGAACGCCGACATTTCTCAACACGGTTGAGTCCGTGAGGTCTCTCTGCAAACGGGAGATGGGCAACTTCTGGCTGAGGTGCGCCAAGATGGCGTTTGCGATGCCGAGGTTGCCTTCCGAGTTCTCGAAGTCGATGGGGTTGACCTTGTGCGGCATAGCGCTCGAACCGACTTCGCCAGCCTTGATCTTCTGACGGAAGTACTCCATCGAGACGTATTGCCAGAAGTCGCGGTCAAGGTCGATAATGATCGTATTGATGCGCTTCATGGCGTCGAAAATGGCGCCAAGGCAGTCGTAGTTGCTTATCTGAGTCGTGTATTCCTCGCGTTCGAGGCCGAGACTCTCGCTCGTGAACTTGCGTCCGAAAGCGCGCCAATCGTACTGTGGGAAAGCGACATGATGGGCGTTGAAGTTGCCCGTCGCACCTCCGAACTTGGCCGTGATGGGACTTGTGCGGAGCATCTCGAGCTGACGCTGCAAGCGATAGACGAACACCATCACCTCTTTACCCAGACGCGTAGGACTGGCAGGTTGGCCGTGAGTTTTCGCAAGCATGGGAACATCCTTCCACTCTTCTGCAAACTGCTGCAATTGAGCGATAAGTTCCTCAAGCAGAGGATAATAGACTTGTTCCAAAGCTTCCTTGATGCTGAGGGGCACACTCGTATTGTTGATGTCCTGACTGGTCAGGCCAAAGTGGATGAACTCCTTGTATTGGTCCAGATTGCCGATAGCGTCGAACTTCTCCTTGATGAAGTATTCCACAGCCTTCACATCGTGATTCGTGACGGCCTCGATGTCTTTCACACGCTGTGCATCCTGCTCCGTAAAGTTGCGGTAGATGTCGCGAAGTTGCTCGTCGCCGACGGGAATGCCCTGCAACTGCGGCAGAGGCAGATGCATCAAGGCAATGAAGTACTCCACTTCAACGCGGACACGATAGCGAATCAGGGCATATTCCGAGAAATACTCCGCAAGCGCTTCTGTCTTGCCTCTATAACGTCCGTCGATAGGCGAAACCGCCGTCAGCATATCAAGTTCCATATGATGTAAAGATGATCTAATTAGTGTTCTGGTCTAAAAACGTGGGTGCAAAGGTACAAAAATAAATTCAAAACACAAAATTAACAAATTCAAAAAACGCTAAATAGACAATTATTAAGAATTATTTACTATATTTGTTCTCGAAAACTGACAAAACTAACGCTCATCTAATACAAAACACACAGAATATGGAGAAGATTATCGGACTTATCGACGCGCCATTTACCCCGTTTTACGAGAATGGCGACATCAACTTGGAACCCATTCCAGCATACGCAAAAATGCTGCAGAAGAACGGACTGAAAGGTGTATTCATCAACGGAAGTAGTGGCGAAGGCTATATGCTGACACCCGAGGAACGCATGCAACTGGCCGAAGCATGGATTAAAGCTGCACCCGAAGGCTTCAAGGTCATCGTGCACGTAGGAAGTTGTTGTGTTCGCGAGAGTCGCAAACTTGCCGAGCATGCTCAGAAGATTGGCGCCTGGGGCATAGGTGCTATGGCGCCTCCATTCCCTAAAATCGGCCGCATAGAGGAACTTGTGAAGTATTGCGAGGAGATTGCTGCAGGAGCACCTGCCCTACCCTTCTATTTCTATCACATTCCCGCCTTCAACGGCGCTTTCCTGCCGATGGTGGACTTCCTCAAAGCAGTTGACGGTCGCATTCCGAATTTCGCCGGCATCAAGTACACCTTCGAGAGTCTCTACGAGTACAACCAATGCCGACTCTACGGCGGAGGCAAGTTCGACATGCTTCACGGACAGGACGAGACCATCCTTCCCTGCCTCGCCATGGGTGGAGCAAAAGGCGGCATCGGCGGCACCACGAACTATAACGGAAAGAACCTGGTCGGCATCATAGACGCTTGGAACAGAGGCGACCTCGAGTCTGCACGCGCCTTGCAGGACTATTCGCAGAAGGTCATAAACGTCATCTGCCATTTCCGCGGAAATATCGTGGGCGGCAAGCGCATCATGAAGTTGATCGGCCTCGACCTCGGCCCCAACCGTACGCCCTTCCAGAACATTACGCCAGAGGAAGAGATTCAACTCAAGAAAGAACTCGACGAGATAGGTTTCTTCCAACATTGCAATGAGTTTGCCCCCCTCTAACTCCCCCAAAGGGGAGAAATTCCCATCTCACATCATATAAATATGGCAAGATATAAATGGCTTTTATCTCTATTATTGTGCTCCATCCAAGTCTTTGAGTTCCCCGCCCATAGTTCCCTCCCCTTTGGGGGAGGGTTAGGGAGAGGGGCTGTCAAGGTGGCTTGTGTGGGCAATAGCGTGACCTACGGCTACGGCCTGCAGGACCGCGAGCACGACTCCTACCCGGTTCGCTTGCAGCAGATGCTGGGCGAGGGCTACGAGGTGCAGAACTTCGGGCACTCTGGTGCTACCTTATTATATAAGGGACATCGGCCCTACATCGGCCTGCCGGAGTTCCATCAGGCGCTCGACTTCAAGCCCGATTGGGTGGTCATCCATCTTGGGCTGAACGACACAGACCCGCGCAACTGGCCGGACTGGAAGGAGGAGTTCATCCCGAACTACCGCGCCCTGATTGATTCCTTCCGCTTGGTGAACCCCGAGGCCCGCATCCTCGTCTGCAAGATGACGCCCATCTTCGACCGTCACCCGCGCTTCCAGAGCGGCACGCGCGACTGGCACAAGCAGATACAACACGCCATCGAGCAAGTTGCACAAGGCGCCGGAGCACAGCTCATCGACCTTTTCACGCCCCTGCACTCGCGTCCCGACCTCTTCCCCGACGCCTTGCATCCCAATCCCGAAGGCGCGAAGATTCTGGCGAAGACCGTCTATTCGGCACTTACGGGCGACTACGGCGGCCTGCATTTACCTCCTGTCTATTCCAGCGGAATGGTCTTGCCGCGCGACGAACCTCTCCTGTTGGAAGGTCGTGCCAATGCGCGAAGCAAAATAAAACGCGTGCTGAGCAAGGACGGCAAGGTGGTGGATGAAGGTGAGACTTTCTCGCGCGCCGATGGCTCGTGGTGGATGGAGATGTCCGAAATGAAGGCTGGCGGCCCCTATACGCTTACCATTACCGCCACGCCGCTCAACCCCGACCACTATCGCTTCTACTATCCCGAGAAGTACCCCTATCTGCTCAAGAACCTAACGAAAGCCGAGCCGCAGACGCTCACGATAGACAGCCTCTACTTTGGCGACATCTGGCTGGCAAGCGGACAGTCGAACATGGAGCTGCGCGTGGACCAATGCAACACGCTCGAGCAGGACCTTGCCGACGCCAAGCGTCTCGCCAGTCGCCTACATATATATAATATGCCCGCGCGAGCGAGGACGGATGCTGTGGAGTGGGACGACAGCGTGCTTCGCTACACGAACGAGCTGCGCCACATGGACTTCCAGGGATGGAAGACGGCTTCGCCCGAAGTGGTCGCCAAGTTCTCTGCCGTCGCCTTCAACTTCGCCCGCGTGCTTTGCGACAGCTTGCCCGACGTGCCCATCGGCATCATCTGTAACGCTGTGGGAGGCTCTACGACGGAGTCTTGGATAGACCGCTCGACACTCGAATGGGAGTTCCCCAACATCCTGCGCGACTGGCGGAATGGCGACTTCGGACAGGCTTGGGCACGCGGCCGCATGACGCAGAACATCGCCCACGCCCTCAACAAGGAATCGGCTGCATACAATCCCCTCCAGCGCCATCCCTACGAGCCTGCCTACCTCTTCGAAGCAGCCATCGCGCCCCTCGGACATCTGCCCATCCGTGGCGTCATCTGGTACCAGGGAGAGAGTAACGCCCACAACATCGAGGCACACGAGCGGCTCTTCACGCTCCTTGAGCAATCGTGGCGTGGGTTCTTTGCCCAGCGCTGGAGGAGCGAGTTCCACAAGAAGCATCCCCTGCCCTTCTATGTCGTCCAGCTCAGCAGCCTGCCGCGACCTTCGTGGCCTGCCTTCCGCGACAGCCAGCGCCGCCTGGCTTCCGAGCTGCCATATACCGCGCTCGTAGTCACAAGCGACCTTGGCGACCCGAATGACGTTCACTACCGCACGAAACGTCCTGTAGGCGAGCGCCTTGCCCTGCAAGCGTTAAAGCATACTTACGGCCATGATTTGGAGAGCGAAGGCCCTACGCTTCGTTCTGCTGTCCGAGGAAAGGACAACAACATCTGCCTGCGTTTCGACCATGCAAACGGCCTCAGTTGCACAAAGGGCTTCGAGATTGCCGCCTACGACGGTATGTTCCATCCTGCCGACATCAAGATAGAGGGCGACAAGATACTCCTCTCCTCGCCTGCCGTCAAGAATCCGACGCTGGTCCGCTACGGCTGGAGCGGCTTCACAGATGCCGACCTTCGCAACAAACAGGGCCTCCCAGCCTCGACCTTCAGCACCTCGGTATGGTAAAAACGAGCTGAACCGACTCTCAATATAGTCTCTATTGGTCGCACAATAGCCTCAAAAAGACGAGCTGTTTGCGCAAAAACTGCAGCCGAAGGGTCTCAAATGCCCCTTTGTGACTGCAAAATCATGGTTTTTGTTGTCATTTTACGAGAACATTTATTCCGTCAAGTGAACAGAAAAAGCACAAAAATCCACCCCAAACGGGCGTTTCAAGCATGCTTTTTGAGGCTTTTTAGAGGGTAATTTTGCAGAAAATTGCACCTCCTTTGAGACGGAAAGCACAGTCAGGGATGCTGTAACACTTTGCCTTTTAGAGAGTTAAATAGCCTGATATACTGTCTGCAATCTCAAATCTCAAATCTCAGTTATTATTTAAGTGGTATCCACATCCCTCTCTTATATATAATATATATTATAATTAATTAATTATTAATAAGTTATAAGTAATATAAGAGAGGTTTTCGATGTGGATGGTATCCTTTTTTTTAACTGAAACGCTGAAACAACTGAAACGCCCAGCCTTTCCTCATTCACTCTTCCTCTCTAAGGCCTCTAAAAGAAGACAAAATCATTAGGGAAATCAGACACCCCGCAGAACCCCGCTGTTTTGCCCCAGAATCGCTTCAAATCCCTCTGGTGTATATTTCTACCTCCGAGGCAAAAAGAAGCGCTCTACGGGGCTTAAAACGAGAACTTAAAATTCTTTGAATTTTAACTTGACTTTCACCCCTGCTGACACACCCCTGGTCGACGTCAAGTTCTTTGGCCTTGGAGAGGAATAAGAGTGAGTGAGTGAAGAACGGCTGAGTCAATGACAAATGACAATAATGACAATTAAAAAATGAATGACAATAACCCCCTATATATTATATATAATTAATTAATATATAAATAGTTATATATAAGAAGGGGTAATTGTAACATCAAAACATGAAACTGTCATAACTGTCATTTGTCATTGAAGGCCAATAATTATTCATCTAAAAAGCAGATTTACAATGAGATACGATATCGGTAAGGCTGATGCTCTCAGGATTTCCGGCCTCGAAATGTGACAAAAAATATCAAAATAAGCCTCTTTCAGGCCCCGAAACATGTACTTAAACCCCTCGTTCCGATGCTTTTCCCTCTATTTGGCGCATCTTTCCTCGCCGCAAAAATTCAAACAAAGGGCCTCTTTCGGATGGTTTTTTGCACAAAACAGGCCTTTCAACACGCGAAAACGGCACTCGTGGCACGTCAATTGTCACAAAAAAGCACGTTAAACTGTCCATCGCAGCACGTTAACTGTCACAACTAAGCACGTTAAAATGGACAACAACACACGTGTAATTGGCAAACTTCACACGTGTCGTTTACATTT
>Ga0310697_10007640_pt1 | contig 10159 bp, 3 predicted proteins | sample 172DNAGHGlowgp2_FD_203883 | JGI IMG/M metagenome (GOLD analysis project Ga0310697, IMG submission 203883) | Sheep rumen microbial communities from Palmerston North, Manawatu-Wanganui, New Zealand - 1728 DNA GHGlow gp2 (v2) (version 2) | ecosystem: Host-associated > Mammals > Digestive system >...
TCGCGGTTGCCCTGTAGGAATTGCCATGCGGCTGATGCGACACAGTTCCAGCGCCATGACCTTGGACGTTTATACCCATGTCTTGCAAAACGATATGATAAAGTGGGTTGATTAACACAAGACTTTGTGTAAAAAAGTGCACACCAACTTAGTACGTCTTTGATTTATAAGGGGCGGACATTCAAGCTATTTTAGTTTTTACAGATATACATATATATGTATCAAACATTTAGACTTTGAGGGCTGTTGAAAATTCAAGAGTTCCACATACTCCATAATTATGTGGGGGGCGTGAGATGGAGAACGTTGAAAATAAAGAGATTCCATTGTTGAACAGCTATGATATACTACATGGCGAAGGTTCGTCCTTGCGTCTAAGAAAAGGTTTCACCCTCATGGAGCTTATGGTCTATATAGCTCTGCTTGGGGGTATTGTCCTCATTGCAGGTCAGGCGTTCAGCGATAGCACAAAAATGCGTGTGCGTACGCAGAACATGTTGGAGGCTTCCGAAGTTGCGGAGAGCGTCGCCAATCTAATAAAGACCGATATTGCGCAGACTGGTGCAAAAAGTGCAATAGAAGATGGAGTGTCTGGTGTCGGGGCGGAATACGGAAGCAAATTCAGTGATATTTATAAAGACGTTTATATGGATTCAGACAATGAAACTACCTCCAATAGGGATTCATCCTCTTTTTCTGTAGTCACCAAGGCGGATGGTTTCGACAGTCTTACCTTACGGCGTTTGCGTTACGATGAATGCGACCATTATCTGGCCATAGAACAAGTTGCTTGGTATGTGAAAAACGGATCGTTACGGCGTAAATGCAAATTTTTGCAAATAAAGGAAGGAACTCTCGTAAATACTGCTCCGTGTTACGCTTGGATTCCCACTGACGATCCTTGTACTGACTCGACGGAAATCGAGATTACGGAGGGCGTGAGTGCATTTACGGTTATACCGGGAAAACCCGGTGTTGTGGGAGATAATATCCAGCTCTTTCCGGCGACAGGTGTAACGGAGTTTAGGCTAGTGGGTCGAAATGATGCGGCTCATCTTGAACTACCGCTTATTACTAACGAAGCTGAAGAAATTAACAAGGGCGGGAATACGCAGACCTTGACCAACTTCTACCAGAACTACGACCCTATAGATGAAAAAATAAAAGAAGTTGGACGAAAAGTCAACGAAGTGATCGCTATTCGTAACGAGACAACTACGATAACATCTTGGAAGTCTTTGTGCAGTCAAGAAGGCAACCATTTTACATTTGAACCTGGCGAGCAATATGAGATTTCATTTGAAATATCTTCTCCGGGCGCAAATGATGACAAAAGTAAAATGTTCGTTCCTGGTGTGGATTACATGTCTGTCGGCTTTAGAGACAAAGAAACAGGCGATTTGCCCAAAGTAAACGGTGTCGTGCAGGTGAACAACTTTACGTTCTTCCCGCCTATGGGCTTGAAGGGAGAGGGCAGTGGTCCGGGCCGTTCCATGCGGTTCTCTGTAGCAAAAAAAGTTGAAAACGCGTGCCTTGCATTTACCTTTGCCTGTTATTCACCACTTGTTTCTCAAGGAAAAGTTTCTATTACAAACTTAAGACTTACCAAGATTCCTAGTGCAAACTACAATTTTGAAGCTTACGATTTTGAATCCCACAAGCACGACAAGCAAAACGTGAAGGCTTTTTTGCTAAAGCTGGATGTTAAACGTAATGGTGAATCTGGACATGTTGATGTTGTTGTCTCGGCACCGAGCAACGGTCCCCACGACTAGGAGGAATTTTATGCATTTAAACTGCAAAAACCTTTCGTCTTTCGTCTGTAGCAAGCCACGTAGTGGTCTTGCGTCCTCTCGTCTAAAAACCGGTGTGTCACTTGTCACCGTGCTGCTGTTTATGCTTGTCGCGACAATTGCCGCGACTGCTACGTACAAGTTACTCACAAGCGGGGGCTTTTCTAGCGCAAGCAGAATGAAGCAACAAGAGGCCCGTCAGAGTGCTCTTGCCGGTATTGAAAATACCCGTATGTGGATGACTTTCCACGCCAATGATGTAGGCGCTTTGGTGAAGGCTTTCATCGAAGGCGGCAACAAACCCATCAATCTCGATGCTAGAGTACGTCGTTGGCAACGCGCTAAGCAAGATTACCATGTATGGCTTACCGGTGTAAACACAGAAAAAAGTACGTATAAATTAAAAATTTTATCATCTGGTGTATCGCAGATTTTAGGAAATACAGAAAATGATGCAAACGTTACGGTTGCCACATGGAATGAATCTGCCATTTTTAATGTCGATGGTCTCTATCAGGTAAAACTTCTCCATGAGGAAGTTGTTGAAGAAGTTGTTGCGTCTATCCCATTCAAGTATAACTACTTTGGCGGTTCGACTCAATCTCAGGGACATATAAAGGCCTATTCGCTGCTGATTAATGGAGATTTGTACGGATCTAACCCGGCATATACAGAAGAAAATCTTATTGTTACAGGAGACGTGTATATAACGGGTAATTCCGTTGGTGCTGGGAACACGGCTTGTATTGGAGGAGATCTCTTTGCAAACAACGGTGTTCTTGGTCGTGATTTCTATGTCGGTGGCAATGCAGATCATTTCTCGTTTCCCTCGACATCTGAAGCTGCGGGACTCCACAATGCAAATGTTACGGGAAACGTGTATATTGAAGGTGATCTTGCTGCTTCTTCTACAGGTGATCAGAAATTTCAGCAAAATTTGACTCTGAATGGTAAATGGTCAACAAATCTTAGTGCACACGTAGCTCAAGTGGCAGGGAACCTTTGTCTAGGGGAAGAAGGTAAAGTTGTTATCAGCGAAAAAAAACCTGATCCGTCACGGTCTTTTAAGGTTGGGGGAAACGTCTGGGCCGAGTCAACTTGGCCGATATGGCTAAAAGATGGCCAGAATAACGAGGCTGAATATGACAGGATTATCTTGGGAAATAAAACAGATTCGAAAGTTTACATCAAAAGCGCCCATAATACTGCTGATTACGTGACCCTTTCGGAGAATAGAACATTTGTTGAATCGAAGGACTATTACAGGGGAACCTCCGGTAGTGCTTATGGTATGGGTACTGCAAAATGGGATAATAAAACGACTCGTGTATATAAAGAGCTCCCTCCTCATTTGAGGAATAGAGGTGATGCTTACTACCTTTATTATTACAATGGTCCGGGGCAAGATGTGGACTTCATTGTGTCGCGCACTGGTGGCTGGGGCATGGGTTTTGGCGGTACGACTTATTATGCAAGCTATTATGTCGAAAACCAACCGTTTTATACGACCGGTGGTGGGTATGGTTTTGGTTATCAAGCCGCAGGCAACCATCTTCTGAATTACAATGGAAAACCAACAGGTTCACCGTATTGTAAGGCTTCTCCCGATAAATGGCGCCCTGAATGCGGTGTTACCCCATGGTTCAAGTCTTTAGGAACGGTGTCGAATGACCTTTCCGGAGGTCGAAATTTTGAATGCGCCGATTCTGTTAAGGCCCATTGCAATAAACTTTGGAAAAAAAAGAAAGGGTGTCCTCATGAAATCAAGAGTGGAAATGCAGATTATTTGGTCGAGGACATTATTGTAACCGCCTATGATAAATTTGTAAGTTATGCAAACAAAGGTTGTACCGAAGTTACCCAATGGGGTAATAGAATGTCTGAACTTTTAAATCAATGTTATAGGGATAACTCGAGTAACCCGCAAAAAGCAAAGCAGAATCTCTATAATGGCTATCAGGTTGTGAAAGTTGCGGATCCTGGTCAAATAAGGGACCCAAAAACACCGTTGAAAGGAAAATTCATTATTATTGTGACAAACAAAATGGGTCAGCAAAAATTGCCACCGACCACATCTGATTCCTATGTTTTCCTCTATTTGACTCAAGGGACAAAGACTACTCCCAAAAATCCAGGAAATACGCATTTATATACGCTTCAGCCTGCTTCTGACAATGGTACTTATAATTACTTTATCTATACCAAATATGATATTGATGGCCTTATGTTCAACAATTCGGTTTTTAGTGGTTCCATTTATGCGGCCGTTGGTAATCCAGAAACAACTCCTAGTTGTGCGAAAGCTGGTGATATTAAAACTCGTCAGATGGTTTTCAATGAAGATTTGTTCAATGATTTGTCGGCAAATGGGGTTGTTTGCCCTGCTTCTGTAGGTGCATCTTGTGGAGGTGCTGTTAGTTCATCCAGTTCTGCGGCAGAAGAGTCCTCAGCTTCAGCGGATCAAAGTTCTGGTTCCGGTTCTACTTCGTCTGAATATGATTCTTACTATATTTCGATGGCTCCGCAGTTGGGGGTGAGATTGGAATCCCAAGGCAAGAGTAAAGAACCACTTCCTGAAGTCGATGGAAGTGGTGTGACGGTACTTAATCCATCATTTATTGTTCTTCCTCGTATCATTTATGTGCCACGCGATCCCTTTGGAAGTTTGGCGGATTACTATAATGTTCAACCGCTCAATGGCTCCACCACGAAAAAGTCGGATGTGGTAGTTTCTTCTTGTAAGGGACCGGGATCAGCTTCGTTGTATACAACAGGAAAACTTTACACATCGGAAAAACTCACTCAAGGACTCTATACTTGTACGGCCTCGGCGCCAAACCATCCTGATCCTGATGTCCCCTTCTGGGTTGTTGTCGGAGGGAACGAAACTCGCGATACGAAGATTATTTCATTTGCGCTTGAATCCCAAGAAATGGGCACTGACGACCAGAAGGATGTCCTACTTGTTGTTCCGCCCCTTGCGGCTGACCTTGAAGTCAATGTCTATTGCCCTGATGTTGATAATGGTGCATGGTTCTATAATTTGGGACCTAATGTGACGCGCAGTGGTTCGTTGTGCACGATAAAACTATCACCTAATGCAGAACAAACTACTCCGAAGCTGGCAACGGTAAGAACAACGAATGCCGTGGAAGGAACTTTATTGTTCCAATTGCTTGCTGGTGAGGGCTACATTCCTGGTTCCCCTTCTTCGACAGAACTCTATATCAAGTCCATTATGCACCTGAATCGCATGGATGTAACAGAAGCCGATATCAAGGAATACTGCAAAACTGCTACTTGTCCTGAAGGATATGCATCATATTGGCCGGATTGCGATTTTTCTGGAGAGTGGGTGGCGCCATCAATGTCTGCAGTCAACAAGGTTGCCAACAATTCGTGGGCTATTTTGATTAGTGGAACTGAGAACGTAACTCTAACATCTGTTGGCCAAAACGATTGTAAAGTGATAATTCCACAAACTAATAATTCCATTGCCGTAAATAGTGTGCAAGCGAATATGACATATTATTTGCGGGCGAGCGCAAAAGCCGATGTGAGGCAATTTACGGTGGGGTTCTCAGGGAATGTCGGTAGCGGAAAGCGTCCGGTAATAAATGTTTATACCGATCACGGACTTGTTAAAACATGCGAGTACGATAAAGCTACGGCTAGTTCCGAAACCTCGGCAAAAATATGCACTGCGTCTATTTTTAAGGGTGAAAAAGTGACCGTAAAACTGGGCGACTCTGATATCGAAAAATTCAGTTTCTGGAAGTGCTCTGGTGAAAGTTGCCCGACGACGGACGAGACAATCACAAGCAAGACTTACGAACCGTTTACCCTTTCGGATGATGCGACCGAGTTGATTGCTGTCTTTGGCGAATCGGATAAACATTGTTTCTTTGACGAGTTCAAGCGGGATTCCGTGGGCTGCGATGCAACTGATATAGAAATGGAATACTGTATAGATAAGTGCGGCAATGATGCCACTGACGTGTGTTCCGCAGCGGATGATGCCTCTGGAACCTCTACGCATGCCAAGTGGCACCTGATATCCGGCATTCTTTCTCAGATTATCACGGGATCGAGCGGCGAGATTCATATTGACAAGTCGGTTATCAAGAAAAAGAAGCAATCGGCTCGTGAACCGGTAGTCGTAATGAGTTCGGTGAATGCGGGCATCGTGGGTACGCTAAAAGCGTTGATTAACGTTCCGCGTGTAAATTCCAGCTACGACAAGTCTGCTGTAAACATCAAGAAATCGGGATTCATGCTCCGTGCCAACAAATACGGCAACGATTATTTCATGTTGAACTTGTACGAAAATGGCAACGGAATACTCGAAGCACAACTGACAAAGGGTTCGACTAGCTTGTCTGCGACATTGACTAATGACCAAGGTATCTCGGCATACGTGTCCAATTCGAAAATGATTATGGTGACAGCGGACGTTACAGCGCAAGACTCCCTTAAAGTACGCGCCGAGGTGGGCAACTTCTATGGGACTCCTGCAAAATACGAATGTACATTCGCTTTGGCCGATTTCAACAATGCTTTGGCCGATGCGGCTCACGAATATGTCGGGTTTAGCCTTGCGGACCCGAACTTCAAGATTTACGGAATCGGTTGGAAGAGCGGAACCTACAATTCGGAATGCCACGATACTTACCCCACGGTCAAATGCTCGTTTGCGGCAGTCTCGGTGGATGGAGTCATCAAGACGGATACTCTCGTAAAACCTTGGGTGGGCCATTCTGGGTGGTTTGATTCCCAATCATGTACACCGTTGTACTATTACTATAACGGCGATGATGCTTGTGGTAGCCCTGATGAATCTGGTCTAGAGTGCAGTGGAGGTTATACTTTTGCTAAAAGTGGTGCTGGACAACATGGCTTCAAGGAACAGGACAAGGATATGAAAACAGCCAAGGCCTGGTTGTCTTGTTATGCGTCGGACAATAAGGCTGTAGCTTGGTCTGCGTCTGCACAAGACAATCGTGCACACTGCGGTGCGTTCTGGACAGGAGAATTCCGTGAATGCGCTGCTCATCAGGATTTGTTCAGCGGAACTAAGGTTGTAAGTTATGGTTTGGAAGAAACTATCGTTTTCGGTAGTACTCAGAACCCCTATGCCAAGCAGAATCTCAGGGCGGCAACACTCCACATCACGCTCGAAAATACGGACAACAACGAAGTTGAAATTTGGCTCGTCAGTGAAAGCGACAACTGGGGTGACAACGACCACGAAAGCCATTCCGTCAAGATGACGGGAAATACAGGCTCATTCGATGTCATACAGGAATTTGCTACAGGTTCGAGTGGTTTTGATCCTGAAAACGTAAAGCAGATTGTTCTGAAGAATCATGGTTCTGGGAGCGTCACCGTGAAGTCGATTACGAGTTCTTGTGCAAACGCTATAGGTATAACATACTGTAGGGCCGATTTTGATGGCGACAACTGGAATGTGACGACTCAAGTGACGAACAAGGCTCTTGTTACGCAAGAACAAGTTGTAGCGACCGTCGAAGGAGGATCTTACGGACACAATGTGACTAAGAATGCAACTGGCGATGATGGAATCGCATGGAATGGAGATATTGCTTTAATCAGTATTCCTGATCCGAATATCTATACTCAGCATAAAGGCAAGCATTATGTCTTCAATGCAACGATTACTGGCAGCACGGCCGAGCAAACGGCTACAAAACAGTGTTCCGTGTCTCCAGACCCGGTTGGAACGGTTGACGTTAATTGCTCTGTTGTCGGGAGTATCGCAAGCGGAGCAAGATTCCCAACATTCAATATCGATTTTAACGGATGTCCGGGAGCAGGCTGTGCCTACGAAGTGTATATCGATGGAACCAAGTTTGTTGATGAAAGGGTTGAAAAGACTTCTGCCCGACACTCTGCTGACCAGACTGAAACGTGTAATGTTACTGCAGGCTGTGAACATACCTACAAAGTAAGGAGTACGACGAGCCCTGAACTTTTCGATGAGTGCAGCGCAAAGTTTAAGGTCATGCGAAAAGAAGAGGAGGTCCCGCCAACTGTAATATGCGGTATTTCGACAAGTCCAAACAGCTTCTCAACGGACCCCATCTTTACAGGGAACAGTGTGTATTTTGTGGCGTATAATGAAAAATCCGAAGACAAAACCTATAGCGTAACCTTGAAAGAAGGAGAAACATTGAAAGGAAACGCGACTTTGCAACGTTGGTCTCAAAGAACAAATGTCGCAAGTTTGGGTGCTCTCGCAAAGGGAACTCACTCCTACAGTCTCTATGTTGGTGAAGAAAAAGTGTGCGATGCCAGTGTTACGGTGAACGATGTTACGGGCGCCTGCTCCATTGGCGGAAACCCTTATGTTGGACAACAAATTTCAGTCAATGTTACTGGAGTTAATGCAAATACGCAGTTCACATGGACGTTGACAAAAGATGCTCAAACAATCGGCTCTAGAACGATAGATTGCGGTTCAGGGGGGTGCTGGAATAACACCATGAATGCTCCGACGACAACGGGAACATATTCCTATACAGTGACAAAGGGAACAAATACGATATGCACGGGAAGTGTGAATATTGGTTCGATACTTTCCTGCTCGGTGGATCCTGCTGAACTTAATAGGAAGGCGTATTACACATTCTCTGCAACCAGAAATTTAAATTGTTGGAATTGCTCATTCACATACGACTCTGGAACTCAGAGTAATATATCGTTCCCCGATGGTTCGAATACCGTTGAATTAACCAAAATGGCAATGGTTGCCGGCGAAAAAACGTTGACTTTTGCCTGTACATGTGAGAATAATTATGGTACAAGTTGTTCTGAAAACATCACAATTAATGATGCAGATGAACCGTTTACATGTCCGACAGACAATAATCCCTATGAATGGGAATGCAAATCTGGCAATACTTCTGGTGGTTACAATAATTGGGGTACCGGCGCACGATGTGTAAAGATAAAGGCTTCGAAAGTTACTGTCCAGTCAAGCAATGCTCAAGGACGTGCATTCTGTGTTAATGGTAATGAAGCGGAAATGAATGGAAACGAAATTATGACAAAGGAGTATTCCGCTGCTGATGATGGCTATATCACGGTTTGTGCTACAGCTGGAGATTTATCATATACATATATTGGTTGGTATAATTGTGTTCTTTCGAATACAGGTGAAAGTTCTTCTAGTGTCGCGGAAAGCAGTAGCAGTGAGGGAACAACCTCATCGGCATCGCCGACGAGTTCTGGGTCTGTTACTGAAATGGTGATAACAAATGGACAATATCCTCCTCAAGTGAATAATGTTGCTAGTGGAACATGTTTCTCCTTGTCTGGCATTTGGAATAATGATTGCAATCGTCATCCGCAGTTGAATTGTAATGTGACTTCAGGAAATGCAGGCATTCGAATTACCTATGGTTCAAATCATTGGGAGACTCAAAATTATAATATAAAGCAGGATTTGGGCGTTGCAATGCCCTGCTCTCCAGATCCAGCAGTATTTATAGATCGGGTTTGTGTCGAATGGACCAATGGCACCGCGGGCTGGTGTAAATTCGAAAATTAGCAAAGACTTGCATATTTAAAGCTCCCCGCCGGGGAGCTTTTTCTATAGTGGAAAACTCAACTACAAAGCTAAAGGTTCAAGTTTCGTATATAGGACCGAGTGCGGCCTCATATAACGATCTCAGTTTATTTCGCAGTGAACGTAGCTTGCGAATCACGCAGTTCAAGCACTTTTTCCATGGATAGGTGCGAGTACTTGACGATTTCCTCGATAGGCTTATTGTCCGCGAGCATGTCGAGAGCTGTTTCAATACGTTCCTGTTCACGACCTTCCGCACGAGCTTTTTCACGGGCTCGTATTTTGTACAATGCCAGACGATCCAATTCCTCTTCAGTCCATACCATATCGTTTGCCTGATCCATGATGAGCCTTTCCGAAGCGCGATTCACCAGAAGTCTGCGGTCCTCGGCAGTCTGTAATTTGACACGTAAGTATTCGCCAACTTGATGTGATTGCGCCTTTCGTCTTAAATGCCTATTTGATGGCGAGCATCGCTGAAATGACGTCGTCCGGGATGTTCTGCGAACGGAGATATTCGGCCCTCTGGCTGTCACGAGCGGCGTTCGCGGCCTCGTTTTTGGCATCACTAGCGGCTTTGCCTTTGAGGTAGTATTCGGCTTCAATCGCCTCACGTACATGGATGTCGTCTGACATTTGAGCCTCCATAGTTTTTAAAAAGTCCTGCTTCACGCGACTCACGCGCAAGCGTTCAATCGCATCCGAAAATATCGGGTCGTCTGATTTCGGGACTTTGAGCGGCCCTTGCGAAATGAGTCTGAGCCAAAAGTCCTCGCGG
>Ga0310697_10007642_pt1 | contig 10158 bp, 10 predicted proteins | sample 172DNAGHGlowgp2_FD_203883 | JGI IMG/M metagenome (GOLD analysis project Ga0310697, IMG submission 203883) | Sheep rumen microbial communities from Palmerston North, Manawatu-Wanganui, New Zealand - 1728 DNA GHGlow gp2 (v2) (version 2) | ecosystem: Host-associated > Mammals > Digestive system >...
TCATTAGCTTTGCTTGCAAAGCGCTAACGATTTCCTCTGGCTCGGGAACGATACCGCCGAGACGGCCGAACTGCTCAACGGGAATCACGCCGTTGACGGCCAGACGCACGTCCTGCACCATCTGACCGGCATTGATCTCAACCACCAGGATGCCCTTCTTGGTCTTAGCCAGCTCGGCTATCTCCTTCGTGGGGAACGGCCACAGCGTGATGGGACGGAACAGACCTACCTTCAGGCCCTCCTCGCGAGCCACCTCAATGGCCTTCTCCGACAGACGGGCGGCTGAACCGAAGGCCACGATGGCATAGTCGGCATCGTCCATCTGCTGCTGCTCATAGCGAACCTCCTGCTCCTGAATCTTGCGGTATTTCTCCTGCAGGGCCAGGTTGCGGGCCTCCATAGCCTCGGGCTTCAGCTCCAATGAGGTGATGACCACGCGCTCACGGTTCTTGGGCTTTCCTGTAGAGGCCCACGGGCACTCACGGATAACCTCCTCGTCGGTACGGCGGGGCTTGAACGGGGGCAGCACCACCTTCTCCATCATCTGACCGATGACACCGTCAGAGAGGATCATGGCGGGGTTGCGATACTTAAAGGCCAGCTCGAAGGCAAGGTCAACGAAGTCGGCCATCTCCTGCACGGAGTTGGGAGCCAGCACAATGACGTTATAGTCGCCGTTGCCGCCACCACGCGTAGCCTGGAAATAGTCGCCCTGCGACGGCTGGATGGTTCCCAGACCGGGACCGCCACGCTGCACATTGACAAACACGCCCGGCACCTCGGCACCGGCCATATAGGTAATACCCTCCTGCATCAGGGCTATGCCCGGACTGGAGGATGATGTCATGGCACGCTTGCCTGCACCGGCAGCTCCATACACCATGTATATTGACGCCAGCTCGCTCTCAGCCTGCACCACCTGCATACCAGTGGTCTCCCAGGGCTTCAGCTCGGCCAGGGTCTCAATGACTTCACTCTGCGGAGTAATGGGATAGCCGAAATAGCCGTCGCATCCGCAACGAATAGCAGCATGGGCTATCGCCTCATTGCCCTTCATCAACACAACATCCTTTTCTTCTGCCATAACTTTACTCCTCCACACGTTTACGATACACGGTAATACACCCGTCGGGGCAGACGATGCCACACGAAGCACAGCCTATGCAGGCCTCCTCATTGGCAGCCTCCACATAGGGATAGCCGTGAAGATTCACTTTTCCGGCCATAGCAATAACCTTCTGCGGACAGGCAATGATGCACAACTGGCATCCCTTGCACCGCTCAGTGTTTACCTCTATGGCACCTTTCATTTTTGCCATTTTACCTTAATATTAAAAGCACTAATTCCGAAATTGGGTGCAAAGGTACGAATTATTCCCTAAACAACAAAACAAATTCTTTCTTTTTTCAATCAAGTTGCCCATGCAATGCCCGTTCCAGACAGGCTAAATCGTCCTCTGTGGTAGCCCATGAGGTCACAAAACGGCAGATGGTGCGATGCCCGCTGGTCTGGCCCCAATGGGTAAACTGTATCTGGCGCGACAACCGGTCCACTTCCGCGTCAGGCAGAATCACAAACTGCTGGTTGGTAGGAGAGTCGAGCCAGAACTCATAGCCGCTGTCCTTGAATATCTGCTTCATGCGCATGGCCATGTCAATGGCGTGGCGCGACAACCGGAAGTAGAGGTCATCGGTAAACAGAGCCTCAAACTGCAGCCCTATGAGTGCGCCCTTGGCAATGACGGCCCCATGCTGTTTCTGGATGCTGAAGAAATGCTTATGAGCCTGGCGGTTTGTGAACACCACGGCCTCACCGCAGAGAGCGCCAATCTTTGTGCCGCCAATGTAGAACACGTCGCAGTGGCGTGCCAGGTAGGGCAACGTAATGTCGCAGCCGTCGGCCATCAGCCCATAGCCCATACGGGCACCGTCAATATAGAGTGGTATGTCATAACGCCGGCACACCTGGTAGATATCGTCGAGTTCGCGGGCGGTATAGATGGTGCCCAGCTCAGTAGGGAAGGTGATATACACCAGTCCCGGATACACCGCATGGGCGTTGTTGCCGTCGTGCATGAAATCGTCCAGATACCTGTCCAGCACCTTTGCGTCCATCTTGCCCTGCTCGCCTGGCAGCACAATAATCTTGTGCTCTGTAAACTCCACGGCACCAGCCTCATGCACATTGATGTGGCCTGAGTCGACGCAGATGACGCCCTCATACTGATAGAGCATAGAGTCGATGGTGGTGGCATTGGTCTGAGTGCCTCCCGTCAGAAAGAAAATCTGTACGTCAGGCATGCCTATAGCCTCACGTATACGGTCTTTGGCCCGTTCCGAGAACTCGTCGAATCCATAGGGCGTTGGCTTGGCATCGTTATACCTCACCAGATTCTCCAGCACCTTAGGGTGTGCCCCGTTGTTATAGTCGCATTCAAAGGATATCATATCATATAAATTTAATCCCTAAGCACACCATTGGCTTAGGGATTATACATATCTTTGCAATAGAAGGCCATGATGTCGTCAAGCATCTGCTTGGTTTCAACGGCCGGACTGTCTGGGTCCAGTTCTATGGCCTTGATGTAGCAGTTGATGGCTTCGTGCCACTGGCTCTGCTTGCGGTGGGCATTGCCCTGCTCATACCACTCTTCTGCTGTCATACTATTGTCTTAACTCCTTAACTCCTAACTCCTAACTCCTAACTCCTAACTCCTTCAATAGTATTCGCGCTTGCCGGCAGCCAGCGTGTTCTTCATCAGCGAACAGATGGTCATGGGACCCACGCCACCGGGAACAGGAGTGATGTAAGAGCACTTGGGGGCTACCTCGTCAAACTTCACGTCGCCATTCAGGCGGAAGCCGCTCTTCTTCGTGGCATCAGGCACACGGGTGGTGCCTACGTCAACGATGACAGCACCTTCCTTCACCATGTCGGCCGTCACAAAGTCGGGCTGGCCGATGGCGGCGATGATGATGTCGGCCTGGCGGCACTCTTCCTTCAGCGTCTTCGAGCGTGAGTGGCACACGGTGACTGTCGAGTCGCCATACTGCTTCTGCATCATCAGCTGGGCCATGGGCTTACCCACAATGTTCGAGCGTCCCAGAATGACACATTTCTTGCCCGAGGTCTCTATGCCGTAGCGCTTCAGCAGGGTAATGATGCCTAAGGGCGTGGCTGAGATGAAGCAGGGCAGTCCGATGGCCATGCGTCCCACGTTGATGGGGTGGAAACCGTCCACATCCTTGCGGTAGTCGATGGCCTCAATAATCTTCTGCTCGTCAATGTGCTTCGGCAGGGGCAGCTGCACAATGAAACCGTCTACATCGTCGTCCTTGTTCAGCTTGTCGACACAAGCCAGCAGTTCTTCCTCGGTGATGTCTGCCTCAAAGCGGATGAGGGTGCTCTTGAAGCCGCAGGCCTCGCACGCGAGTACCTTATTTTTTACGTAGGTCTCCGATCCGCCGTCGTGGCCTACCAATACTGCGGCCAGGTGGGGCTGTTTGCCGCCACGGGCCATGATCTCCTTTACCTCCTCGGCTATCTCAGCCTTAATTTGGGCAGCGGTGGCTTTGCCATCAATCAGGCGCCCACCCCCAGCCTCTCCCGAGGGGGAGGTGAGTTTGGTTACTTCTTGTTCTGAATTACTCATTGTCTATCTCTTTTTATTTTTTTTACAATTCAAACTCCCCTCCCCTCGGGAGGGGTTGGGGGTGGGTTTTTAGTGTTTCATTTTCATAGCCGCAGCCATCTGCGCCATCTTCGACGACCCCATGCCGCTGACCATCTTCATCATCTTGCGTGTCTGGTCAAACTGCTTCATCAGGCGGTTCACATCCTCAATCTTCGTGCCTGAGCCGCGGGCTATGCGCAGACGGCGGCTCTGGTTGATGATGTCCGGATTCTGGCGCTCCTTGGGTGTCATACTCTGGATGATGGCCTCTATCTGCTTAAAGGCATTGTCGTCAATATCAATGTCCTTGATGGCCTTGCCCACGCCGGGAATCATGCTTGCCAGCTCCTTGATGTTACCCATCTTCTTGATTTGCTGAATCTGACCCATGAAGTCATCGAAGTCGAACTTGTTCTTGCGGATCTTCTTCTCCAGCTTCTTCGCCTCCTCCTCGTCAAACTGCATCTGGGCGCGCTCCACTAACGAGACGACGTCGCCCATGCCAAGGATGCGGTCGGCCATGCGCTCAGGGTGGAACACGTCGATGGCCTCCATCTTCTCGCCCGTACCTACGAACTTGATGGGCTTGGTGACGACGGTGCGTATCGACAGGGCAGCACCGCCACGAGTGTCGCCGTCGAGCTTGGTCAGCACCACGCCGTCGAAATCCAGACGGTCGTTAAACTCCTTGGCGGTGTTCACGGCATCCTGACCTGTCATGGCGTCAACCACGAAGAGTGTCTCGTCAGGCTTGATGGCCTGCTTCAGACGGCTTATCTCGTCCATCATCTCCTCGTCAACGGCCAGACGGCCGGCGGTATCTACAATCACCACGTTGTAGCTGCCCTGCTTGGCCTTGCGGATGGCGTTCTGGGCTATCTCGACCACATTCTTATTGCCCTCTTCTGTGTAGACATCAACGCCGACGGTCTGTCCCACCACTTTCAGCTGCTCAATGGCGGCCGGACGGTAGACGTCGCAGGCCACCAGCAGCGGCTGCTTGTGCTGGCGCGTCTTCAGCAGGTTGGCCAGCTTGCCGCTGAACGTGGTCTTACCGGAGCCTTGCAGACCCGACATCAGGATGATGGCCGGACGCGACTGCAGGTTCAGGTCCACGGCCTTGCCGCCCATCAGCTCGGTCAGCTCGTCGTGTACTATCTTCACCATCAGCTGGCTGGGCTTCACTGCCGTCAGCACGTTCATGCCCATGGCCTTCTGCTTCACCGTGTCGGTGAACGACTTGGCAACCTTGTAGTTGACGTCGGCATCAAGCAGTGCGCGGCGCACGTCCTTCAGGGTTTCTGCTACGTTAATCTCGGTGATTTTTCCTTCACCCTTCAGTATCTTGAACGACCGTTCAAGTCTTTCTGATAAGTTCTCAAACATATTGCTTTTTCAATTTTTAGGGTGCAAAGGTACGAAATAAATTGCAGAAAGACAAAGGAATACTAAAAAAAAATGATTACCTTTGCGCCACCAAAGCCAAACCGCACATGAAAAGAATACTATTTGTCTGTCACGGCAACATCTGCCGCAGTCCTATGGCTGAGTTTGTCATGAAGCACCTTGTCAGCCAGGCCCGCCTTGACAACCACTACTACATAGAGTCGGCTGCCACCTCGACTGAGGAGATTGGCAACGAGGTCTATCCCCCGGCCCGCCGGAAACTGGCTGAGCACGGCATAGGCTGCAAGGGCAAGACTGCCCGCCAGATGACCCGTGCCGACTACGAGCGTTTCGACCTGCTGATAGGTATGGACGAGTGGAACATACGCAACATGACGCGCATCAGCGGCAGCGACCGGCAGCAGAAGATTCACAAACTGCTGGACTACACACCACGTCCGGGCGATGTGGCCGACCCGTGGTACACAGGCAACTTCGAGGCCACGTGGCAGGATGTGTTGCTGGGTTGCCGGTGCCTGCTGGAGCTACTGGAGGAGGAGCGCGTCAGATAACCTCGTCGACGCAGGCGTCATACCCCTCGGTGGGCACTTCGGCCACGCGCTGGAAGGGGAAGCAGACACCAATCTTGCGGGCGGCGGAAGCCTGGGGCAGGAACCGGTCATAGTAGCCGCGGCCACGACCCAGGCGACGGCCCGCAGCATCGAAGGCCACGCCGGGCACCAGAATCACGTCTATCCGCGCGTAGTCGGTGAACACCTCGCCGGTAGGCTCCATGATGTGTAAGACGCCCTCAGCCATATCGGCCGCCGTCGTATAACGGCGCAGTTCCATGTGCTCACCGTCGGTCACGCGGGGCAGCAGCACCGTTGTGCCCTGAGCTGCAAGTTGCTCTATCAGCGGGCGCAAGTCCACCTCGTCGGGCAGCGGCCAGAAGGCCATGACCGTATGGGGAGCTGGATGCGAGTCATGGGGGGCAAGTCGGGCGGACAGTTTCTCTACGATGTCTGCCGACATCCGTTCCAGCTGGTCGGCATGCTGACGCTTGGCATCGCGCATCTGTTGGCGCAACAGAGGTTTGGTCAGCGCCGATGCCTGACGGGCAGAAAACTCACAGCCGCAATACTGTTGGTTATAGAATTGAAACGCCTTCAGCAGCTGGTTACGCCGCTCCTGCAAGCCGCCCTTGCGCCAGTTCTGTGCCCAGAACACGGTGCCTGCCACCTGCTGCTGTGCCAGCAGTCCGGCGCGGTTCACCTGGTCCAGGTTCTTCCAGCGGCTCGAGGCCAGCGTGGTGGCAAAGTAGCGCAGCCCCAGTTCCTGAGCCTTACGGGCTGCCGCCGTCAGCCGCAGCGCAAAGCACCGGTCGCACCGCCGGCCGCGCTCCGGCTCGTCCTCCAGTCCGCAGACGGCCGTCTGCCACCCACGGTGGTCGTAGTCGCCGTCTATCCAGCGCAGCCCCAATCCTTCAGCGTGCCGCTTGCTTTCCTCCTTCCTGATGTTATACTCTTCGCGTGGCCAGATGTTAGGGTTATAATAGAATATGGTGGGCCGCACACCATGCTCCACCAGCCACTCTACGATAGCCGATGAACAGGGGGCGCAGCAGGCGTGCAGCAGCAGTCCCCCACCCTCGTCCAAAAGGGCAGGCATCTGTATAGCCGCTGTCTTCTCTTTCTTTGTTCCCATTAATAGCAATAAGCGGGTGCAAAATTAGTAAAAATCTGGCAAGTCGCAAAGGACACAAGGGAAAAAACTTATATCGATCTTTTCCAGCACAACAATGGAGCAAGAGAAACCTAATAAAATTAGGATGAAGAATTTATCCAAAATTTCGGTAATCTGCAAAATAATCATTAACTTTGCACCCAAAAGATAAAGAATATGAGCAATTACAGATATAGAATAGAGAATTACCACTCCATAGGGAAAGCCGATATTGCCATCAATGGCATTACTGTTTTGGCTGGGGGCAATGGTGCAGGTAAGAGCACCTTGGCAAGATGGCTATATTACATTGTAAACGTCGCTTATAATTATGAGGCCAATCGCTTTGAGGAATACCAGCAAAGCCTTGCTAACATGGTTGGGCAATTTGCAACTGCAAGGAAAGAATTTTCAGAGAACAACGATAACGACGATTTTCTTAGTAAAGCTAAGAGGTCGGTATTGGGTATAAAATATGAAGGAGTTGAATCTGCCGACGAAGTATTGAATCTATACAATGCTGCAACCAATCAATTCTTCACAGACTTGAAGAATTCCCTACCTCGAATGAGTCAAAATGCTCTGAATAGGATTCTAAACTATCTTCAGTTGGAACGGAGTAATGATACATCTAACGAGGTATGGATTGAGCAACTCTTAAAGAAAAAAATATCCCAGGGACTGTCTGGAAAAGAAACATTCCTTCTGAGGCAGAAAAACCGCCCTATTGACAAGTTCTTCGATAAAATACGTAGGGTATATCGTGAATCCGACAGGCCTGATACAATTTCTTTTCAAGAAGATGGTGTAGATATTATAGCAACCGATAAAATTGGCACATTGCTTGGATTGGATAGTTCTATCTATATTGACACTCCTATGGCTTTAAGCATAACAGACTCTACAAATCATTTTTGGAACGAGTTACTGCTTATGTTAAAATATCAAGGAGATTCTGTAGAAGTTGGCTCTGAGGCTAAAAAGGTATTAAATCAGATTAAAACCATAACAGGTGGTGAGGTCGTTGAGAAGAAAGATATTGTCGGACAAGAAGAGCTGTTCTATAACAGAAAGAGTGACAACCTGACCATCAAATTAGAGAATGTTGCAACGGGTATAAAAACCTTTGCCTATATAGAACAACTCCTTCGTAAAGGCTATCTCAACAATCGTGCCATCTTAATAATCGATGAGCCAGAAGCCCACCTTCATCCTCAATGGATTGTTGAGTTTGCGCGAATTCTCGTTATGCTCAACAAGGAGGTCGGACTAAAAATAATGATTGCCAGCCATGACCCAGATATGGTTTCTGCTATTCGTTATGTCGCTGATGCCGAAGGAGTGATTACCAATGCCAATTTCTATTTGGCAGAGCATGATGCAAATGCAGAGACTTATACCTATAAGGCATTGGGGCATGACATCGAACCCATCTTTGAGTCTTTTAACAAGTCATTTGACCTTATTGAAAAATACGGAGTTGACAATGGCTGAATATAAGATAGTTGATCCATCAGCCATACATGTTAAAGGAATGGCTTCTACTGATATATGTGGCTTACATGCCCTTCTCAAGCAGGAAGGGTGTATAGATAGCGAGAATCTGTTCTCAGATAGAGAAAAAGCAATTGCCCTTGATGGAATACAAGAACGTCTAGCTCAAAGAAGCCACACCGACAAACAAGCATCAGCCGACATGCTTATCTGTATTGCCAATGGGAGATATGTACTTGCTGATGCTAAGTTTCGACAGGAAAATGTAAAAAACATATCTGGGCATCACGCATTTCACCCTTACTCACTATATAGTCAATGAAATCCTTTACCGTACAGGCGGGAGAATCATACCACTGGTCTCTTTTATGTCGTATCAGTTCGTAAAACATGATTTGAAAATTCTTTCAGATGAAATTCGCGACAAAATTACAAAAATAAAATGAGATTTAAAGGAAAAGATGCCCAAATCTTCACCATTAAAATTATCTCCCTCCGATGACTATAGATGAGTTACGTATATATAGGCAAAACAGAAAACACCCCTCACCTCTGACACCCACACTGAATATCAGCTACTTACAAAGATTTTGCTAACACCCAAGGTGACACCCAAGGTGACACCCAAAGTAGCACCCGGCATCACGGCGGCATCGGAAAATCCCGGCCTCTCGCTCGGACGAGAGGCCGGGATTTTTTCGTGAGAGGCTGGGATTTTCTGGTAAGAAGCCTGGATTTTCCGGCAAGCCTGAATACTGTTGGGTGCTACCTCGGGTGGCACCCAAACCAGAGTACTGACACCCAAAAACCGTACTGACTATCAACGGGTTATGACGCTGGGTGTCAGAGGTGAGGGATATTTTTAATTTATACTATAGTCCGCGGGCCTTCCAGATACGCTCCTTGGCGGCATTGATTTCCTGGAACTTCTTCTCGGCGGCCTTGCGCACGTCTTCGCCAAGGGAGGCCACCTTGTCGGGATGGTGCTCCAAGGCAAGCTTGCGATAAGCCTTCTTCACCTCGGCATCCGACGCATCGGGACTGACGCCCAGCACCTTGTAGGCCGACTCCAGGTCGTCGTGACCAAGGTTAAGCATCGAGTCAACCTCGCTTGCCGAGATGCCCATCCACGAGGCGCACTTCTTCAGCGCTACCACCTCGGCAGGGTCCACACGACCGTCGGCCTGGGCTATCTGCGTCAGAAAGCTCAGCAGCTGCAGGCGCTGCGCGAATTCCATCTGGCGGTTCATCTGCTGACAGCACTGGCTGACCGTGGCCTCGAAGCGCTGCCAGCCCTGCCGCTGCTGCTCGTCGAACAGCTTCTTCAGAATGTCGTTACCCTGACTGACGGCCACCTCGCCGAAGTTCTGGCGCAACATCTGGCGTACCAGTTCCATCTCTGAGTGCATGGCACGGCCGTCGGCCTTGATGATATACGAGGCCAGCACCAGCAGGGCGAACAGGAAGCTGTTGCGGTCGCCCTGTGCCTGTCGCTGCTGTTCTGAGAACTGCGTGCTGCGCTCCGACCCGAAGCCGAACGTTCCGGCATTGCCGGGGTTGTTGACTGAGTCAAGACCCGACTCAAAGAGCGAGCCCAGCAAATAACCGGCCATGGCGCCCAACGGGCCGCCGGCCATCCATCCAATGATTCCTCCTATCCACTTTCCTGCTGCCATAGCTTTCTTCTATTTTCTAATTTCAGTTGGCAAATGTATACAAAAAAAATGAATTATCAGTCAGCAAAGCCAAAATCTTTCATCTGAAGCCTGCTTTTTTATAAATCAGGAGGCGGATGCCCGATATATTGTCAGACATCCGCCTCTTTCCACAAGGGTGTATGATTGGTTTAGATTCCCCAGTCAGCGGCACAGCGCTCGTT
>Ga0310697_10007646_pt1 | contig 10156 bp, 6 predicted proteins | sample 172DNAGHGlowgp2_FD_203883 | JGI IMG/M metagenome (GOLD analysis project Ga0310697, IMG submission 203883) | Sheep rumen microbial communities from Palmerston North, Manawatu-Wanganui, New Zealand - 1728 DNA GHGlow gp2 (v2) (version 2) | ecosystem: Host-associated > Mammals > Digestive system >...
CAGCCAGCAGCCAATCTCCGACCACGCCACGCTGAACCGCAACGAATACCGCGGCATGGAAGGCTTCGTGTATGCCATCACCCCGTTCAACTTCACCTCCATCGCGCTGAACCTGAACGTGGCCCCCGCCCTCATGGGCAACGTCACCATTTGGAAGCCCTCCACCACCGCCATTCTCTCCAACTACTACCTGATGAAACTCCTCCAGGAGGCCGGTCTGCCCGACGGCGTCATCAACTTCCTGCCCGGCAGCGGCTCCGTCATCAGCGAGGTGGCCTTCAAGTCGCCGCACCTGGCCGGCATCCACTTCACCGGCAGCACCTCCACCTTCAAGAGCTTCTGGAAGCTCATCGGCGAGAACATCGACATCTACAACACCTACCCGAAGATTGTGGGTGAGACCGGCGGCAAGGACTTCATCTTCGCCCACAAGACCGCTCCCGCCCGCGAACTCGCCGTGGCCATCCTGCGCGGCGCCTTCGAGTACCAGGGACAGAAATGCTCCGCAGCGTCCCGCGCATACGTGCCGAAATCCCTCTGGGAGCCTACGCTGCAACATATCAAGGACATGATGAAGACCGTGAAGATGGGTGACGTCCGCGACTTCTCCAACTTCGTGAACGCTGTCATCGACGAGAAATCCTTCGACAACATCGCCGGCTACATCAACCGCGCCAAGGCCTCCAAGGACGCCGAAATCGTGGTGGGCGGCAACTACGACAAATCCGTCGGCTATTTCGTGGAACCCACCATCATCCTGGCCAAGACCCCGGACTACGAGTCCATCCGCGAAGAGATCTTCGGACCGGTCATCACGGTGTATGTCTATGAGGACGACCAATACGAGGAGATGCTACACGTCTGCGACGAGACTTCGCCGTACGCCCTCACCGGCTCCATCATCGCCCGCGACCGCTATGCCATCATCCAAGCCGAGAACATCCTGCGCCACTCCGCCGGCAACTTCTACATCAACGACAAGCCGACCGGCGCGGTGGTGGGTTGCCAACCCTTCGGCGGCGCCCGCGCGTCCGGCACCAACGACAAGGCCGGCAGCATGCTCAACCTCGTCCGCTGGATCAGCTCCCGCTGCATCAAGGAGACCTACGTCCCCGCCACGGACTACGGCTACCCGTTCCTCGGATAATCTATTGACAAACAATATTGTAAAGGCCGTTGCCAAAAGTGGTGACGGCCTTTTTTTGCGATGCAGCAGTGCACATGAAAAGATTTTAAAATCTACCTACTGCTCCACGAAAACCAGATAGTACCAGTCGGCAGGATCTCCTACTCCCTCGCTGGGTGCATAAAGATAGACCGCCACCTTCTTGTGGGTTTTGCCGTAATAGTATCGAAACTCTTCCTGCTTGGACAGAATTTGCCAAATCCGCTGAAGGAAAATCTCTTGCTCCGTATTGACTATGCAGTATTGACCATTATCGTTAATAAACGCGATTCTGCCCTGACCGGGATAAGGCAATCCATTGTTTGTCTGATTTCCGGCTTTGAAAGATTCGGGAAAATCCAACATGCCGCACCCCATCCAGACAATGGAACCGGAAGCAAGCAGATTGTCGGTGTTTTGATAGAACAGTTTGAACCATCCGAAATCAGCAGGTGCTTGATATTGCGCTATGAAGGGAATCTCATTGCCTGAACTGACCGGATTCTGAACATTCAATGCGTAAGATCCCAAAGCCTGAAAAGTCAGATAGTCCACCTTTGAAATCAGGATGTTCTTGTGCATATCCGCTTCCGAGAAAACACCCTCCGGGAAAAAGCCATCTGGAAAATCATTGGGCTGCCATCCTGCACGAGCATTGTAGATGCACAACTCCACCCAATTCATGTATCCTGTAGAAACGAACATCTCGTAAACATTCGCATAGATGTCATTTCCTCTGAAAGAGATGGAAACTTCAGCGGTAGGATCCACCATTTCCACTGCGGCCATAAAAGATTCGTATGTACTGAAACTTTGACTGCTTCCGTTAACGCGCATCGAAAATGAGGCTCGCACCAGTTTTGGGAACGCGGATGAGTTATGGAACTCTTGCATCCATTGCTTGAGAATCGGCAACATGACAGATAACTCCTCATCTTTAACATACAGTTCCCCTTGTTTGACAGCGGCATTTGTGGAATAAATGGAGACGATTTTCGTAATATCTTCTTCCGTTTTAACGTATCTCTCTCCATTGTAAAGAAATCCGTTTTGGGAAAGCAGGTCCGCCACGTTCCCCGATTGGCTTCCGATGCATGCTTTGAGCATCGTGAAATCGTTGGTGACCGGATCGTTCACTTCAGGCGTGTAATCAATCGGCTGAATTTCCACTGGAACAGGAATCGGATCTTCCAGATTGGAATTCACGGGATCTGGATTCACGGGATCTGGACTACAGGCCGCAAAAAACAGCGCAACGAGGCATCCTGCGACTATCTTCCATTTTGGGAAAAAGGGTTTCTTATCCATATTTACATTAGTTTTTAGGGGTGAGAAAATCTGATTATCTATCGCTTGCAAAGATAATTTTTTTATTAAAACACGGGAAATCGAAAAAACTTTGAGGAGTCACCTCAACAAAAAATGTATCTTTGCCACAACTTTAAAACCCCATAGCAATGAAAAGTCTCAAAATCGTCAAGAAAGAATACCAGCGGGTCGGTTATGACGCGCAAGCCATTGAACCTGTGGAATATACGGAAGGATACGCCGAATATGACGACCACGGGCAAATCACTAAGGAAGAGCGTTACGAACCCGACGGGACCCTCAACACACTTACCGTCAACACGTACGATGAAAATCAGCACCTGCTGCAAACCGAGCAATACGACCAAGACCATATCCTGTTGCAAAAAACAGTGAACAAATACGATGAAAACCAACGGCTTGTGTCACAGAGCAACTACTACGGCGATGCCTCCGACGAGTATGTCACCAAATTCCACTACGACGAAGCCGGCAATGTGGTGAAGCAGGAGGTCTATGTGAACGACAAACTCGACTACGTGGAGAAAACCAGCACCTACACGGACGGACGGCCCGACACGGTGACGGAGAACGACGACTACGGCAATCCGATGTACATTCACCACTACGAATACGACGAGAAGGGGCAGGTGACCGTCTATGTCCGCGACGAGGTGCAGAACAAGGACCGCCGCACCTACGAATTCACCTATAACGATCACGGCGACCGCGTGAAGGATCTTATCTACGATTACGACATGAAGCTGATTGCTAAGGTGAACCGGACCTTCGACGAGCAGTTCCGCCAGACGGAAATCGTGGAGGAGGACTTGGACAACTACCGCCGCATCACCATGGAGTATGACGGCGACAGGGTAGTGAAGAACACCATGTTCAACAAGAAGGGCGAAATCACCGGATGGGCGGAGTACGAGTACGCCGACGACGGTCGCCAGAGCATGGCCCGCGAGTTCATCCACGACGAGGTAGAGCCGGAGAACTTCCGAATGCTGCGGGAGACGCTGTATGTGCGGGGATAGGGACAAAAACGGTTGGAGTGTTGCCGGTGCCTTTTTTTGACGGATTTCGCATGCCCGCGCATATCCGAAATTTATGTACCTTTGCGGCCTTAAAATTTCAAGACGATGTTACAGATCCAACTTTTAAGAGAAAATCCCCAAGAGGTTATTGACAGACTGAAAATCAAGAATTTCGATGCCACGCAGCTGGTGGCTGAAATCCGTGAACTGGATAGCGAGAACCGCAACCTGAAGAAAAAAATCGACGACAACCTGATGGCCCAGAACCAGGGCGCGAAGAAGATCGGGCAGCTCTTCAAAGAGGGCAAACGCGACGAAGCCGAGACCCTGAAGGCCGAGATGGCCGCCCTGAAGGAGAGCGAGCGCACCGACCGCGCCAAGCTCCAGGAACAGGAGGAGTTGCTGCAAGGCAAGATGGTGCTGCTGCCCAACCTGCCCAACGCCGCCGTGAAACCCGGCAAGGGCGCGGAGGACAACGAAGTCATCTATACCGAGGGCGATGCCTCCAATCTGCCCGAGGGCGCACTCCCCCACTGGGAACTCGTCAAAAAATACGACATCATCGACTTCGAGCTTGGCACCAAAATCACCGGCGCCGGCTTCCCCGTCTATAAAGGCAAAGGTGCCCGCCTGCAACGCGCCCTCATCGACTTCTTCCTCGACGAGGCCACGGCCGCCGGCTTCACCGAAATCCAGCCTCCCTACATGGTGAACGAAGACTCCGCCTACGGCACCGGCCAGCTGCCCGACAAGGAGGGCCAGATGTACCACTGCCAGGTCGATAACTTCTACCTCATCCCCACCGCCGAGGTACCCGTCACCAACATCTACCGCGACGTCATCCTCAAGGAGAGCGACTTCCCGTTGAAAAACTGCGCCTACTCCGCCTGCTTCCGCCGCGAGGCCGGCTCCTACGGCAAGGATGTGCGCGGCCTCAACCGCCTGCACCAGTTCGACAAAATCGAAATCGTGACCATCGAGCACCCCGACCGCTCCTACCAGACCTTGGAGGAGATGACCAACCACGGCAAGAGCCTGCTCACCAAGCTCGGCCTGCCCTTCCGCGTGCTCCGTCTCTGTGGCGGCGACATCAGCTTCACCTCCGCCCTCACCTACGACTTGGAGGTCTATTCCAAGGCCCAGCAGAAATGGTTGGAGGTCAGCTCCGTCTCCAATTTCGAATCCTACCAAGCCAACCGCTTGAAACTGAGATATAAAGATGCTACGGGCAAGACGAAACTCGCCCACACGCTCAACGGCAGCGCCCTCGCCCTCCCGCGCGTGCTCGCCGCCCTCCTGGAGAACAACCAGACCGACAAGGGCATTGTCATCCCCGAAGTGCTACGCCCCTACACCCGTTTCGACATCATCGACTAACTCCGGATGAAGCGACTCATCGTCATACTTGCCCTGCTGCTCTTCTCCTGCGGCGGTGCCGTCATGGCACAGCAAAGCCAAGAAGAGCAGCTTGCCATGCAGTATTACAAAGACAAGGAATACGACAAGGCTGTGGAACTTTTTGAGAAAATCCACGCCAAAAAGCCGGATTCCTACATCTATTATTACTATTACCACGCCCTTTTGGAACTCGAGCGCTTCAACGATGCGGAAAAGATGCTCAAGAAGCAGGTGAGAGCCTACCCGAATGTCCAACGCTACAAGGTGGACTTGGGCTATGTTTATGAACGCTCCGGCGACAATCCCAAGGCTGAAAAAACCTACCAAGAGTGCTTGAAAAACCTGCAGGCCAAGGAGACTGCCGTCAGTGAGCTCAACAACGCCTTCATGTCACGCGGAAAATACGATTATGCCGCCGAAGCCATTCTCAAAGGTCGGAAAATGCTCAACAATGAGCAATATCTCTCGAAAAACCTCATCAGCATCTACAAAGTCCTGCACCAGAACGACAAAATCATCGATGAAATCATCGAACTGGTGAAAACCGACAACGAAAAGTATCAGAACGACGTGCAAACCGCCATCCAAGACCTGCTCATGGACGACGAAGACAACTACCTGTACATGTCCATCCGCACGGCCCTGCAGAAATTCTCGCAGAAAAATCCAAACAACATCCTTTGCATCAAGGAATTGTATTGGATAAGCCAACTGCACAAGGACTTTGAGGAAGCCCTCATCCTGGCGAAATCCTTGGACAAGCGACTGAAAATCGAAGGGGTCTATACCTACGAACTGGCACTTGCGGCCGCCGAGAATCGCGACTACGCCACTGCCATCGAAGCACTGAACTACATCATCAAGAAAGGGGAGGAGACCCATAACTACGTGCAGGCGAAGATGAAGATCTTAGATGTCAAGTACATGCAGCTCCTCGAATCCTCGCCAGTGAAAATGGTCGATGCCATCAATCTGGAACAGGACTTCCGCAAAGCGTTGGAAGAGAACGGCATCCATTCGGGCACGATGGACTGGATTCGCAAATATGCCCACCTGCTGGCCTTTTACGTCAACAAACCGCAGGATGCGATGGATGTGCTCAACCAGGCCATGGCCGCCACCCGCGACAACAAGGAGAAGAACCAGTACAAGATCGACCTCGCCGATGTACAGCTCTATACAGGGGAGATTTGGGATGCCTCACTCAACTATTCGCAGGTCGATAAGGACATGCCCAACGATGTATTGGGCAACGAGGCGAAGTTCAAGAACGCCAAGCTCTCTTTCTACATCGGGGAGTTCAATTGGGCGAAAAGCCAGCTCGATGTGTTGGCCGCCGCCACCACCAAGCTCATCGCCAACGATGCCATATACACCTCCATGCTCATTTCCGACAACCTGGAAGAGGAGGACGAAGGCGACGATTCCGACACCACGATGACCCTGTTCAGCAATTCCGAAGGCAACCTCGCCTTGAAGATGTACGCCAAAGCTGAGTTCCTGATTTTCCAAAACAAGGATGACGAAGCCCTGAGAGCCCTCGACTCCGTGATGATTCTCTCCCCATTCGGCACGCTGGTCGATGACGCGCTCTACCAGAAAGCGCTCCTCTACATCAAACAGAAAAACTACTTGGAGGCGGAGCGACTGCTCCAACAGGTAGTGGAGAAATACGGAGACCAACTGCTGGCCGACGACGCCATATTCCAACTGGCGGAACTCTACGAATATTACCTGAAAGACATCCCGAAGGCCATGGAACATTACCAGAAAATTCTCAAGGAATACAGCGATAGCCTTTACGTGGTACAGGCGCGGAACCGTTTCCGGACGTTGCGAGGGGACAACGTAAATTAGGCACGAGGTTGAAAGATACCATCCAAACACAACGATATGATACAACTCAAACTCGCTAACATAAAAATTCCTGTCGGGAACGAAAAGAACCTTAAAAACCTGGTTTGCAAACAGTTTCGTATTCGCACAGAAGATTTGGCGGATTGCCGCATTGTGCGTCAATCGGTTGATGCGCGCAAAAAAAACGACATCCAATACAACTTTCAGGTTGTCGTCACGGTGCCCGACAAATACCGCTCCCTGTTGGAAAGTCCTGATGCGTCCGAGCCAAGTCCGTTGCCCGAAATGGGCTACCCGGAATGGAGGCACGACCTTCCGCCGGTGGTGGTCGGATTCGGGCCGGCCGGCATGTTCGCAGCCCTTTACCTCGCCCGCTGCGGCGCCCATCCCATCATCATCGAGCGCGGCGAACGCATCGAAGAGCGACAACAGACCGTACAGCGTTTCCTTTTCACGAAAATGTTGAATCCCAACTCCAACGTCCAATTTGGCGAAGGAGGAGCCGGCACTTTCTCCGACGGCAAGCTGAACACGAATGTCAATAGCGAATATAACCAATTCATACTGAACGAGTTTTATCAGCATGGCGCTCCCGAGGAGGTCACCTACCAACAAAATCCGCACGTTGGCACCGACTACCTTTCCAAAGTGGTGAAAAATATCCGCACGGAAATTGAAACGTTAGGCGGTGAATTTCACTTCAACACCCTGTTTGATGCCTTTGAACGAGACGGCGACAAGCTCACTGTTCATTGTAACAACGGCAAATCGTTTACTACCAGATATTTATTATTGGGATTAGGTCATTCGGCACGTGACACTATCCGTATGCTACACCGTCGGGGGCTGCTAATGGAAGCCAAAGCATTCTCCATCGGGGTGCGTATGGAGCACCTGCAACGAGACATCAACCGGATGCAGTACGGCGCGGCAGCCAACGTGCTCCCTCCAGCCTCCTACAAAGGAGTGGTGCACATCGGAAACCGCGGAGTCTATACCTTCTGCATGTGCCCGGGCGGCACTGTGATGGCTTCCACCAGCGAAGAGGGGAGTATCGTCACCAACGGCATGAGCGATTTCAAGCGCGACAAGGCCAATGCCAACAGCGCCCTGCTGGTGAGCGTCACGCCGGAGGATTTCCTGCAAGGGTCAGTGCTGGATGGCATGGACTATCAGGAGAAATATGAGCGGTTGGCCTTCCGAATGGCGGGTGATGGCCGTGCCCCGGGCAACCTTGTGGGCGAATTTCTGAAAGGGCAGGTTGCCACGCGCCACCGCAAGGTGGTTCCCTCTTACCCGCACGGGCTCTGTTACGGGGATTTCAGCCGCTGCCTGCCGGATTTTGCCATACGTGCCTTGCGCGAGGCACTTCCGTTGCTTGACCGCAAGTTGCACGGTATTGCCAATGTGGATGCGGTGTTGACAGGAGTGGAGACACGTTCCTCCTCGCCCGTGCGCATCCTGCGCAATGAGGAAAGAACTTCTTCAGTACCAGGTATTTACCCTATCGGTGAAGGTGCTGGATATGCAGGTGGCATCATGAGTGCCGCCATCGACGGACTCAGAACCGCCATACATATTTCTGCATCATCCCAAAGTACCCGCTAATTCCAAAGACAGAAAACAGACGCTGTCTAAAATCTCACGTCTTACATCCCTCGCCTAAAAATGTTGGCCCTTTTTTGTACTTTTGCGTCATCATTGTAAAAGAACGAAAAATGCAGGCGAAACAGTTTTGGACGAAGGCGTACCAGCGAAACATCGCGAAGATGGTCGGGATGTGCTGCCGCTATGTGGGCGACCGCGCGGTGGCCGAAGACCTCGCGCACGAGGCGTTCCTCAAGGCCATCGAAAAGTCCGGGACCTACCGCCGCTTCGGCAGCTTCGACGGCTGGCTGATGCGCATTAACCTCAACACCACCCTGGATTACCTGCGGCGACAACCGCAATTTCTGTCGATGGATGACGATACCGTGGGGACGCGATTTATCGCGTCTGAATCCGACATTGTCGAGACGTTTCATGAAACATGCATCACCGAATCTGACCTCTCCGAATCCGAAATCCTCTCCGCCATCGCAGCCCTGCCCGAAAAACAGCGCGCGGTCTTCAATCTGTATGTCTTTGATAACCAATCTCATACGAAAATTGCCGAGATGTTGCAAATTGGGGTGCGCAGTTCGAAACGTTACCTGTCGGAGGCGCGGGTGCAGTTGCAAAACGCCCTGAACAATATTGTCCGCCACAAAAAATCTGGTCTTATGATATTGCTCCCACTTCTCCCTTGGAAATCACACGCCATCGACCGTCTCTGCCGTGCGAAGCTGAAACATTTGGCATTGTCGCCGGCTGCACCGTCGCCCTTGTCCGCTGTCAACTGGACCGCCGCGCCGAAGCAGGGTGTCTGGATGGCCATCACCGCCGCGAAAGCCCCCGCCGTCGCCACGGGCGTGGTTGCCACCGCCGTGACGGGATCCGTTGTCGCATGGCAGGTGCAACCCGCACCCACACCCGCCAGCCCGGCCCCGCAAGAGACGGCGGTAACCACGTGTGTTGCAATTGATTCCGATTCCACGCACGCAAACAACGATACCGCCGTTGTAGGGACGCGATTCATCGCGTCCGCCAACCTCGCGTCCACCGCCGACTCCCCATATCCTGAACAGCAAGTAAAAGGAACCGAATCATCTGTTTCACCATTGCCCGCAACGTCTGGCACGTCCGCGCCGGCTTCTAATCATAGCCTGAAGAAGTTCGAGCGCAACGGCTACTACGGTCTCCAAGACGAAAAAGGAAACATCGTGGTATATCCGAAATACACGGACATACGGCCGTTTGACGAATACCGGACCGGCTGGGCAATGGTGGAGATATTCGGGTTCCAGGGGTTTGTGGATAACGCCGGCAAAGAAGTCGTGCATCCGCAGTACGACGACATCGGGAAGTTCGGGCGATACCGCGACGGCTGTGCCCTCGTGCGGAAAGGGAACTTCTACGGCTTCATCGACAATACCGGCCAGGAGGTGGTGCCGGTGACGCACAAAAAGGACGAACTTATAAACTAATCAATGAATGACATTTACGATATATATAACCTCAGTTCGATGGAGATTCCGCCGCGAACGAAGTGAGCGAGCGGAAACTCCAACGAAACATTTAAAAATCCAAATACAATGAAAAAAATAGCATTAATCATCGCAATCTTATTGTCCATCAGCGTAATCTATGCGCAAGAACGTATCACCGCCAGCGGGGGCATCGTCACAGAAGAATACAACTTGGATGCCTTCACCTCCGTGGACATCCGCTTCGTGGGGGATGTGATTATCCATCAAGACCCTCACCACAAAACGAAGGTGACCGCTAACGAAAATGTGATCCAGCATGT
>Ga0310697_10007647_pt1 | contig 10155 bp, 5 predicted proteins | sample 172DNAGHGlowgp2_FD_203883 | JGI IMG/M metagenome (GOLD analysis project Ga0310697, IMG submission 203883) | Sheep rumen microbial communities from Palmerston North, Manawatu-Wanganui, New Zealand - 1728 DNA GHGlow gp2 (v2) (version 2) | ecosystem: Host-associated > Mammals > Digestive system >...
GCTATTTCGACTCTTTCAATAAAAATGTGAGCTATCCTTTCGGTTACGGTTTGTCATATACGACTTTCGCTTACAGCAAGCCAAGCGTGAAGAAGAGTGGGGAAGAGATTGAGGTGAGTGTGACGGTGAAGAATACGGGCAAGGTGGCTGGTAAGGAAGTGGTGCAGGTGTATGTGTCGGCACCAGAGGGAAAGATGGAGAAGCCTGCGAAGGAGCTGAAAGCTTTTGGTAAGACTCGTGAATTGCAACCCGGCGAAAGCCAGACGCTGCGCATGAGTTTGCAACGTCGCGACCTTGCTTCGTTCGACGAGGAGCAGAGTGCATGGGTTGTGGATGCTGGCACGTATCAATTCCTCATTGCAGCTTCTGCTAACGATGTTCGTGCCACTGCTTCCCTCAAGGTGGATGCGCTGAAAGAGCCAACCACCAATGCGCTTAAGCCACAGGTGGAGCTGAAGAGGCTGAGCGCGAGGAAATGAAAAAAGGCTTCGGCGAAACCGAAGCCTACGGTGGAAGGGGATGGCTTCGGAAGAACCGAAGCCCACAGTGGCTCAGCTGAGGACGACATCCAGCACCATCATCAGGGAGAAACCGATGGCAAAACCGATGGTGCTGAGGTTGGAATGAGGCTCTGTGGATGCCTCGGGAATCAGTTCCTCTACCACTACGTACATCATGGCTCCTGCTGCGAAGGCAAGGGTGTAGGGAACAAAGGGAATGAGAAAAGCGGACAGCATCATCACGAGGATGGCACCAAGGGGTTCGACTGCTCCGCTCAGGGTTCCAATCACGAAGGAACGCCATTTGCTGTTGCCTGCTGCACGCATTGGCATGGAGATGATGGCTCCTTCGGGTACGTTCTGTATGGCAATGCCGATTGCCAAGGTTGCTGCTGCCACTTCGGAAATGCCCACTCCTCCTTGCATGGCTCCTGCAAGCACTACTCCCACTGCCATGCCTTCAGGCAGGTTGTGGAGCGTGACGGCAAGTGTGAGCATGGCGGTTTGGGACAGATGGCTCTTGGGGCCTTCTGGACTCTGGGCATCGATGTGGAGGTGTGGCGTGAGCAAGTCGAGCAGGAGGAGGAACCCCATGCCGATGAGGAAACCAACCGTTGTGGGCATGATGGCCATCTTCCCCATGCTTTCGTTCATCTCCATGCTGGGCATCAAAAGCGACCACACGCTGGCTGCCACCATCACGCCTGATGAGAAGCCCAAGAGCAGTTTTTGCAGACGCACGGGCATTTCATTCCGCATGAAAAACACGAAGGCGGAACCTAACATCGTTCCTAAGAACGGAATCAGCAGGATGAAGATGATTTCTTGAGTCATGGATGAATGAGGAACGGTAAATGAAGAATGAAAAATGAAGAATGAAGAATGAGGATTTGCAAGGAAAATATTCTTCATTCTTCACTCTTCATTCTTCATTTTAACACTGGTTTACTTGGCAATCTTATACATCACGAAGGTCTTTGCTGGAACGCTACCTGTGAGTGTTGGAGCAGAAACTGTGATGTTGCTGGTCTTTGGCACGTACTTCGTTGGAGCATCGAGAGTGTTCTCGCCTTCGAGTTTGTCAGCAGTGAAGGAGGTGAGCGTAGCACTCTTGCTGCCCTTCATGCCCTTGAGATTCACGCTGAAGTCCTGAGCCTTGTCGCCCGTGTTCACAATCTTCACGATGATGCTGTTCGATGGCTTGTCATAGACAGCACTTGCAAAGAGACCGTCTTGGTCGTTATTGCCAGCCACAGGCTTTCCGTTCATAGTAAGCTGAAGCACGTTCGTACCCTTGTTGAGCGAGAACATCTGCTGCACGTAGTAAGAGCATGAGCGGAACGAGCGGAGGTTGTCGTACCAAATCATGTCTGGACGCCACTGCCAACCGTCGATGTGTGCGAAAAGAGGAGCGTAGGTTGCCATGTGAACGATGTCGGCATTGCGCTCCATGCCTGTCATGAAGGCTGCTTCAAGGAGGGCAGCATTGAAGTGGTTCCATTTCTTGCCTCTTCCGTGGCATGCATACTCGCCTGCAAACACCTTAGGACCCTTGCGGTCGTAGTTGTCGTAGCGGTTGCCTTGAGCAAGGAACCAGCTTTCAGGACGATAGAAGTGCTCGTCCACGAGGTCTGCCTTCATCTTCTTCATCTCTGGCCAGAGGTACTCGAACTGCTTACCTTCTGAGTCAGGTCCCGAGGTACCGATAATCTTGATGTTAGGATACTTCTTGCGCACTTGATCCACGAATGGCTTCAGGTTTTCTGGGTAGATTTCGCCCCACTGCTCGTTACCAATAGCCACGAATTTCAAGTTGAATGGAGCAGGGTGTCCCATGTCAGCGCGAAGCTTTGCCCATGTGTTCTTGGCAGGGTCGCCGTTGGCAAATTCAATGAGGTCGAGCACGTCGTCGATGTAAGGCTGAAGCTGGTCAACAGGCACGTGAGCAGCACTGCGTTCTGCACCGTTCTGGAACTCGCAAGAAAGACCTACGCTGACCACAGGCAGAGGCTCTGCACCAATTTCCTCGCTGAGGCGGAAATACTCATAGAAACCGAGTCCGTAGCTCTGGAAGTAGTCTGGGTAGAAGCGGTAGTCGAAGGTGTAGTGCCAGCGGTTCTCGTTCAACGGACGATTCTCAACAGGACCTACCGAGTTCTTCCACTGATAACGAGTAGCGAGGTCGGTACCTTCCACGATACATCCACCAGGGAAACGGAACACGCCTGGATGGAGGTCTGCCAATGCCTGTGCGAGGTCCTTACGCATACCGTTCTCATCGCCATTGAATACGTCAGCTGGGAAAAGGCTGATGTGCTCCAGGTCTAACACTGCACTGTTGCGGTCGAGCATCAAGCGGAGCGTACCCTTGTTTACCTGCTTGTTCGACTTAATCGTCAAGGTGTATTTCTTCCAATCCTTCGAATCCACGGTCAGTTTTTCTTCGGAGAACTGCTGACGCTCGCCCATCGTCGATGGGTCGCAGAGCATCACGCGGAGCACTGCCTTACCGCCATTTGGTACGCGTGCCCAAACAGAGAACTTATAGTCAGCATTCTGCTCGTAGCCAATGCCGAAGTAGCCTTCGTTCTCCAATCCCGAGAACTTGTCGCGGTGTCCGCTGTCGCCGATACGCACATAGTGAGGGTTCTTGTTGAATGGACCGTCATTCTTCAGCTGGAAGTTGCCGAAAGGCACCCAACCCGTGAAGTGATTAGGGAATTCAAACGAGCGGTTCTTCACGAGTTCACCATACAGACCGCCATCGGCAGCGTAGTTGATGTCCTCGAAGAAAATACCATACATGGTTGACTGAACAGGTGCACCCAGCTTCTTTGTGTTGAGTTCCATCTGATGAGTTTGCGCCATTGCGCTGGCTGCAATAACGAATGCAGCAAGTGTTGTGGTTAGTTTTCTCATTTTTTATTAATAATATATTAATTGGTTATAAAATGTTTTTTCTTGTTCTTGATATAGATGCCACGTTGAGGCTTGGTTGAGATTTCACGTCCTTGCAAATCAAAGATTTTCGCTTCACGCTCCACACTCCACTCTTCACGCTCCTCACATTCCACACTCTCAATGCCAAGTGCCTCCTTCGAAACGAACTTCATTTGGAAATGGTCGGCACTCCACCACGCAGAACCCGAGCCTGTGCCCTTGGCGCTAATCGTGATGGCATCCCCTTCTTTCACCTTGATGGTTGGCAAACTCAGGCGCATCCATCCGTTCTGATATTCACTGCCTTCCACGGTTTTGTTACCTACACCCGTCAGACTCTCTGTCAACGTCTCTGCACCATACTGAGCCGAAAGCGTCAGGGTCACATTCGTGCTGCCTCGGAGCAGAGCGCTCACCGTGTATTCACCTTCTGGCAGGTTGGAAATGGTCTGAGTCATCGTCGAGTTGAGTCCATTTCCCTTCCACTGGTTCCAATACGTGTTCGAAGCCTCTCCGTCGAATGCTTCGCCCGTGTTCGTACCGAGGTTTTCGGTGGTCCATTCGTTCAAACCATCGTTGCAATCAGGATTCTTGATGAATCCGAGGTCGGTTTGGCTCGATGCTTCGTCGCCAAAGGTACGAACAGCACGCAGGCGGAAAATGTCCTCACCGAGCGTGATGCCTGTCATCGGCATGGCATAGTTGAAACTCGTTTCGTCAAACAAATATCTGTCCGTCACTTCATACAGTGTTTCCCATTCGCCCGTTTCCTTGTTCTGATGCTCAAGGACGAGACGTTCTGTGTAGTCGCCATTGTTGTTCGTCAAAGTGAAACAGATGGAGTCGCCACTGAATTCATAGCTGATGTTCGGAATCTTGATGCTTGGCTTCCACCATGTTGGCACTTTCTGGTAGTTCGCGTTGTAGGCAAAGGTCGATTTGGTGTCGCGATACACCTTTCCAGCTGGAGTCACCCATCCATCGTCGTTGATGAATCGGCGCGAGGAAGTGTCCCATTGGTAATAGCTGTAACGCTCCACGAAAGGACAGCGTTCCAACATGTCCACGATTTCCAGGATGGCAGCGCGGTTCTTCTCCAACTGCTCACCATAGTTAGAAGGCCAGCTCTCCTTGGTCCATGATGCACCGTAAGCCCATTCCGTAATCCAGATAGGTCGCCCTGTTTGGTCGTATATGCTTTTCAGTTGGTTGTACCAAGCCGATGCGCCATCAGCCTCGTTGGGGCCCCAATAGGCATGGAGGGCAACAAAGTCGCAGCGGTAAGACATGTCATCCACATGTCCGCAGTATTCGGTCAACCAACTTGCATCGGTTGGAGCAGGCGAACCGATTCGCATGCCCGTTTGCAAGAAGTCAGGCGTCTTTGTGCAAGCAGTCCATGAACTGATGACACCGCCGCAGGAGCATTTGTCGGATGTGTGCTGCTCGGAGTGTTCTGGCTCGTTGAACGATAGCACATGGCTCGACCCTGTCAGTCCCGAAATCTGACTCCATGAAGGCCAGTACAGATGCTGCTTGATAGGCACGTATTCGTAGTCGTTCGTCGAGTAGCGGTCGGCGCTCCATGTGTAGTACCATGTGGCGTCCATCTTGCTCATGCCACCCCAAACGCCGTTGTTCGACTGAGTGGAGCACCATCCCTTCTTCGAAACGTAGTTCCAAGGACGGATGCAAATCGACGACACACGTTTCTTCAGTGCGTCGGGCATCGATGGCACAAGCAGGTCGTGGTGATCTGCCACATACACGCGGCTATATCCTTCGCCGTTCTCGCTGCTGGCAAGCACAGCCATGTAGCCGCGTTTTAGCACAAAGCTCGACAGCGTGTTGTTGTATTTGTTCAGCGTCGAATAATTCCTGTTCTTGAAAGTCACGGCATCCCCTCCGTAGAGTTCGTCAGTATAGCCAATCAGCACATTGTCGGTGGAACGACTTGCCATCACGGCTGTTCCATCTAAGTAGATGGCAACACGCACATTCGACCCTTCTTTCGCAGCATTTCCGTTCACCTTGATATAAGGTAGCCACGATGCAATCACCTCGCTTGGCTTTTGATTTTCGAAGATAATCCACGACTCCTTATTAAGGATATTGATGCTTCCCTCGCCTGCAAACGGAGTCTCGCTGATGATGTGCAGGTCGAGCGTGTCAATCAGTTCGATGCTTTCATCCACTTGGTAATAGTCCTTCTCAGCTCTCTTGATGTCGTTGGTGAAAACATCTGTTTCTGCTGCCAAGAGTGATGCCTCAAAACCGCCTTCCACGACGGGAATCACCGAGAAACGTGCCATGGATGCAGCTGCTTTGTCGTAATACACAGGCACGTACTCGTCCTCGCTCCAGTCGCATCCCAGTCGTTTCTCCGTATTTTTCTTGCTGACTATCTTCTTACCAAACTGTACGTCTAAAGCCCACAAGTATTCGTTGCCTGAACCCTTTTTGTCCTGATACACCAAACTCCATGAGTCGCTCGTGCTGGCAGCGAGATATTTGCCTGTACTCTTGTTCTTCAGATACACATACCCTTCCGTTGAAGATGCCTCCGCAATAAACACGTAGGAATTCGCATCTGCATTCGTTCCTATGGTGGAGAGACGAGGCTTCGTACCGTCGGCAGTCAGTCCCATCACCTTTTGGTAATAGTCGCTCACGATGTAGTATTCACCCTTGTCCTGAATGGCAGCCCAACTGTTTTGGCTCATCCCGACAAGTAGTAGGAGTAAGGTGCAAATATTCAAAAGTAATGTACGAATCCGCGTCATTAGTATTGGTTAGAATCGTTAATAGTAAGTTAAAGGTGTGTTCTAAAAATTCTGTTTTATGATTTCTTACAAAAATATGAGATTTCGTTTCGGTTGCTTTTTGTTTGATTTGAAGTCTTTTTGCCACTTTTCTCGGTTACATAGCTCGCTATGCGCCCTCAAAAACTTACAAAAATCCACTCAAATCAATTCAAAAATCAACTCGACATAATTTATAGAACCCACCTAAAAAGCTATGAGTTAAGAGGTCAGAAGCCATGCAGATAATGTGTCCTTCATCCTTCTTGGGTGCTTTGTCCCAGAGTCCGAAGGCAAGGACACGCTTCTCTTCACCGTATTTCTTTGCAAAAATAATGATAATTAACGAAATTCTCAAATTATAAAGAAAAAACTTATCAAGTATAAAGTACAAAGTACAAGGAACAAAGTACAAGGAACAAAGGACAAAAGACAAAGTACAAAGGACAATGTACAAAGGACAAAGGATGAAAAGGAAATAAGGGGATTTACTGAGGCGCTTTATGGGATTATTTGAACCTCATGTGAGGACTGACTGAAGCTTTCTTTTGGATTCAACTAGTTGCCGAGGGCTCGTTATCGAAACGGCGAGCGCTCGGCGTTGCGATGGCGAAGGCTCGCCGTGTTAACGTTGAGGGCTCGGCATTTCAGTAAAATCAAAGGAAATCTTCAGTAAATTCAAAGGATTAATTCTGTAGAATCAAAGGGGAGTTTCGGTGCAATCAAAGACGAGTGGCAGTACATTTGGCTGAAAAATGAAAAATAATGACGATTTGTTTTTCAAATCATGGAGATTTTGTAAATTTGCGACTTGAAAAATAAAAGGTTGAAAAACAAAAGTGAAAAATAACATTATTCATTTATAATTCATTGTAATATCATGGTTATCACAATCATTGTTATCTTAGCCATCATCTGTCTCGGCTATTTCATCGCTACTCAGCGCTCACTGGTGAGTTTGGACGAAATGTGTAAGAACGCTCTGAGCCAAATCGAGGTTCAACTCAATTCCCGTTGGGATGCCATTCTGGCACTTGCCAAAACCGCTGCACAGTATGCCAAGCATGAGTCGGAGACACTTATCGAGGTGATTCAGCGTCGTCGTGGCGAGAAGATGGACGACCCAGCTACGGTGAATGCGCAGATGGGTGAACTCTCGCAAGTGATGGGGCGCCTGATTGCCATTGGTGAGGCTTATCCCGACCTGAAGGCTGCCAGCGTGTATCAGGAGGTGATGAACGGTGTGAACAAGTATGAGGAGAATGTGCGCCTGAGCCGTATGGTGTATAACGACACCGCTACAAAGATGAACCGCATGGTTCGCCAATGGCCTTCGAGCATCGTTGCTTCTATCTTGCATTTCGCTACGAAGGATTACCTCAAGGTAGATGATGAGCAGAAGAAGGGCTATCCAAACATGGATGAAGCACTGAAAAAGTGAGACAAATAATTATAAAACGAATACTTGGGATATAATAAACCACGAATTACTCGAATTTACACGAATATAATATTTAATTTTTTCGAATTTCTCTAATTTGAAAAATGCTGACATTTTTGTTCGTGAAATTCGTTTTAATTAATAAAAAAATAATTCGTGTAAATTCGTGCAATTCGTGGTTGAAAATCGTCCCATGTTATTGCTAAAGCCTATGAGGGTTCATCATTGTTTGCCACAAAGATTCTTTGCGGTGCTCGTTGTTTTTCTCTTGTCTGTCATCACTGCTCTTGCGGGTTCTAAGCTTAACGACCTCAACATACATGTGGTGCTGGATAGCAATGGTGATGCACGTATCACGGAAACGCGCCTGATGCACATCACTTCTGAAGGTACTGAATGCTACATCGTGCTTCAGAACCTGAAAGGGCAGACTATCAGCGACTTGGAAGTGAGCGACGAGAGTGGCATGTCATTCAATAATATCGGTGAATGGGATGTCAATCGTAGTCGTTCCGCGAAAACGGGCAAGTGCGGCATCGTCACCAAGAGCAATGGCTACGAGATTTGCTGGGGATTGGGCGAAGGAGGAGAACGCATCTACATCACCAGCTACACGGTGCATGGCTTGATGAAGAGTTATGAAGACTCCGACGGATTCAACTGGATGTTCGTGGCAGAGGGTGTGAAACCACGTCCTCAGCATGTGAAACTCACTATTGAGGCTGCCGAAGGGGATACGCTCATCTCGCCCGAAAACACTCGCATCTGGGGCTTCCGCTATATTGGCGACATCGTGTTTGAGGGCGACAGCATCCATGGCTATAAGATTGTTGCCGAGAGCAGCGAACCTTTCAAAAATGGGAGTGCGATGGTGGCGATGGTGGAGTTCGAGAAAGGACTGTTTAGTCCCGAACTCAGTGAGGCTCGTGGCTTCGAGGATGTGAAGGGAAAAGCCTTCGAGGGAAGTGATTACACGGTGGAGCACAAGAAATTTAGTTTCAAGGATTGGCTTTTAATCATCTTCGGATGCCTCCTCGTTCTTTTTGTTCCTATCGTTTTGATTTGGAAACTCATTCAGTTTTTGAGATTGCGTCGTGCGACGAGAAAGGATTTGCTGTGGTATCGCGACATTCCTTTCGGAGGCAATCTTCAGGAAGCCAACAAGGCAATCAATGCATTCAAATGGGTGTCGTTAAACAACGACAACATGCTCTCTGCTTGTGTCTTGAAACTGATTCAGATGGGTGCTCTTCATATCGGCACAGGTCTGGACAAAAAGGGACGAACTGTCCAACGGTTTGAAATCAAGGAATTGCCCGACGCAGGCACACAACCAGAACTTTTACGCAAAATATTTCACATTTTCAAACTTGCTGCTGGCAATGACAGCGTTCTCGAACCCAAGGAACTGAAGAACTACATGAAGGCGAAGGAAAATCGTCCAGAGATGGACAACTTCGTTGATTCCCTTCATAAGACCAATAAACTTTCGTATTACAAGGACAAGATAGAGGAAGTGCGAAGGCTCAACGGCTTGAAAAAATTCCTCAAGGAGTTTACGCTCCTCGATGAACGCGGTGCCCAAGAGGTGGGGCTGTGGAAAGACTATATGGTTTATGCCACTCTCTTCGGCATTGCCGACCAGGTGATTCGCGACATGAAGAAGATTAACCCTGAATACTTCCAGATGGATGACTTGGCAAAGGAAATGGCTGACGACATGACTCTTCCTGTCATCTACTCCACATTCCGAAGGAGTACCAATAGGGCTATCGATAATAAGGCTGCCCGCGAGGCTCGTGCTTCGGGTCGAGGTGGCAGTGCTTCCTGGGGCGGAGGTGGAGGCTTCTCAGGCGGAGGCTTCGGTGGTGGCATACGATGAATGGCTAACCTCAACGAAGACGAAAACGAAGGCTTTTCCATCCGGATGGCAGTTTTCGTTTTCGTTGTCGTTATCGTTCTTTTCATTTTATTTGGTGCAAAAGAAAATTCTTGTTATCTTTGCGGTCAATGAAAAGAATCGTTGTGTTGACAATGTGGCTCTTAGTGGCATCGGTAGCCTTGGCGCAGCAATGGCCAAGGACGGTGATGCGTGGCGATTTTGAAGACCCAACGATGGTGAGGGATGGGAAGGATTTCTACATGACTCATTCCTCTTTCTATGACTTTCCTGCTTTCTTGATTTGGAATTCGACCGACTTGATGAACTGGACACCGCTCTGCCGAGTGGTGGAAGATGTATGGAGTGGGGTAGCGGTGCGTCCATTGTTGCAGAAAGAGGCAAACGGACGTTTCAGCCTATGCTTCGAGGTGGGTGATTCGCTCTATCGCTATGAGGCGGAAAAGGCGAGAGGACCGTGGCAACGTGTGTCGGTGAGCGATGCCAAGGGCAGAAAGAACTTCCATGATGTGTTTGGTGCGCACAAGGTGGTGCGGGTGAATGATGCGAAAGGGCAGGACTACGTGGTCTATC
>Ga0310697_10007649_pt1 | contig 10153 bp, 8 predicted proteins | sample 172DNAGHGlowgp2_FD_203883 | JGI IMG/M metagenome (GOLD analysis project Ga0310697, IMG submission 203883) | Sheep rumen microbial communities from Palmerston North, Manawatu-Wanganui, New Zealand - 1728 DNA GHGlow gp2 (v2) (version 2) | ecosystem: Host-associated > Mammals > Digestive system >...
AATCAAAAAAAGCCGGTTCTTTACGAACCGGCTTTAATTATTTATACAGACAGCTGACGTTTCTCAGCAGGCAATGTTAAAAGGTATTGCCTTTTCGGGATTGTTGATATCTGTTTTACCGCTTGTTACGATAGCTTTGGTAAATAAGAGTAAAAAATATGATGTGACAAATGTCATATCGCATTTGTTACATATAACACTACACAGGTGACATTCGGACAGCTATAATGGCATTGTAAGATGAAATACGACGTGAAACGGATTGAAAACGTGTACTTGAAGGAGGAACAAAATGTCTGAAACAGTTGTAGAAGTTAAAAATCTGGTAAAAAGGTATAAGGAACTTATAGCTCTTGATAATTTCAATATGAAGATAGAAAAGGGTGAGGTGTTCGGCCTCTTAGGACCGAACGGATCGGGTAAGACCACCACCATCAACTGCATCCTTTCACTTTTAGATTTTGATAACGGGGAAATCGATGTGTTCGGTGAGAAGATGACAAGCCAAAGATACGATCTTAAAAAACGTATCGGTATAGTCATGCAGGATGTGGCCGTATTTGAAGAGCTTAGTGTTGAAGAAAATATCGATTATTTCTGCGGCTTATATATAAACGATAAGAATAAGAGAAAACAATACGTGGAAGAGGCGATCAATTTTGTAGGTCTCGAGGAGTTTAAGAAATTTAAACCCAAGAAGCTTTCCGGCGGTCTGCTCAGACGTCTTAATATTGCCTGCGGCATAGCGCATAAGCCCGAACTGATCATACTTGATGAGCCGACAGTGGCTGTAGATCCCCAGAGCAGGAATAAGATACTTGAAGGTATCACCGAGCTGAACAAAAAGGGTGCCACTATCATCTATACCAGCCACTATATGGAAGAGGTCGAACAGATATGTACTCACATCCTTATAATGGATAAGGGAAAAAATGTTACCGAGGGTTCGGCGGAAGAACTTAAGCGAAGCATAAAAAATACGGAAAATATCATAGTATATATAAAGAACCTGAATGATGAACATGTAAAAGCCATAAATGCGATCAATCATGTCTATGATGTGACTTATATGTCGGGCAGGCTTGAGATAAAGTGTGCGGGCGGCAGGCACAACATCTCGCATGTGATCGATTATTTTGCATCAAATAATCTGGATTATGACAGGATATATTCGGAACTTCCTACACTTAATGATGTTTTCCTTGAGATAACAGGTAAGAACTTAAGAGATAAAGAATGATATTTATGCGGAAATAACAGGAGATGACACATGTTTTTTAATATATTTAAGAACCAGCTTAAACTCGGATTCAGGAATAAATCAAATGTGTTCTGGACTTTAATGTTTCCTTTGATCCTCGGAACATTGTTTAAGATCACATTCGGAAATATCTACAGTGAATATACGTCGGATGCCATAAAAACGGCGGTAGTATTTGAGACGGATGATGAAGATATAAGGAACAATACAAAAGCTTATCTTGAAGGTCTTACGATGAACGACCATAAGATGCTCGATATAAGCTACATGGATTATGAGAGTGCCGAAGCCCTGCTTAAGGATGATGAACAGGTAAACGGTATCATAAGTGTCAAAAATGACGGAAGATTATCACTTGATATTATCTCTAACGGCGTGCTTTCAACTATACAGGAGACCATCACTACCATATATAATCAGAATGTCGGCCTGATAGAAAAGGTGGCAGCCGAGCATCCGGAAAATCTGCCGGCAGTGTTAGAGGGCATACAAAAAAGAGCAGAGTATATTGATACACACAACTTAGCAGGCGACAATAAGGATCCTTTCGTTTCTTATTTCTACAATCTGATCGCCATGACTGCATTATTTGCTGCACTTACAAGCTTAAGGATCGGCAATAACTGTCAGGCCAATATGTCGTCGCTCGGTGCCAGGACAAATGCATCACCTTTAAGCCGTATGACCTTCCAGGCAGCAGCCTTCATTGCAGCATATATAGTCCAGACTGCTATCATATTTGTGGGTATTACATATATGCTGTTTGGAATAAAGATCAATTTCGGCGGTGATATCCCGCTCGTATATTTTACGACAGCTATAGCCTCTCTTTTAGGTACATCGCTCGGATTTGCGGTAGGAAATTTAGGAAGCTTCAATCTGGATAAGAAGGAAAGCATACTTGTGGGTCTCACACTTACCGGATGCGCTCTCTCGGGTCTCATGTACGGAGATATGAAGGTGATCATCACGGAGAAAGCACCTATAATAAACAAGATCAATCCGGCAGCCGTGATAAGTGATTCTTATTATTGCCTCAATATGTTCGGTGTAGGTTCAAGATATCTTATGACTTTATTGTACATGCTGGTGATCTCGGCAGTACTTATCACTTTGGGACTTGTTATGGGCAGGAGGAATCATTATGACAGTATTTAAAGCTTTTTTTAAAGTGCTGAGAAAATATAAGATGTCCCTTATCATGTATCTGGTGATATCTCTTGGCATTATATACATACTTTCCAGTTTTAATACAAAGGGAAATGCTTCATATTACAGAGTAAGTCAGGGTATAGCGGTCAGGGATAACGATAATTCCGAAATATCCAAAGGACTTATAGAGTATCTTTCGACCATAAACGAAATAAAAAATGCGAAAGAGCTTACTGATGAACAGATAACCGATATGATATATTATACAAGGATCTCAAACAGTCTTATAATCCCGGAAGGCTTCGGAGAGGCGATCTTAAACGGAGAGGATGCTTCAATGTTAAAGATCGAAAGCACCAAGAATGCCGGTGCGAGAATGGGCTACAGTGTGGAAACGGAGATCGATTCCTATCTGAATCTGCTATCAGGATACCTTGAAGGCGGATTTGATATGGCAGAAGCAGAGAAGCTTACAATGGAGGCCCTTGCCGACAACAGTTCCGTCAATGTGATAGCCGAAGTTAAAGTGGAAGATGATAAGTTATTCACTATGTTCCAGATGCTGCCTTACGGCATACTTACCATGCTGTTTTCAGCAGTATTGCCCGTGATCTTAAGGTTTGGGACCATGCTTCTTAAAAAAAGGTCCGATATTTCTTCGACACCGGCTTATAAAAGGCAGATATCGATCGCACTTGCAGCAGGACTTGTTTCGGTATTTATCGTCATCGCTCTGATAGCTTTGGCTTCGGTTCTCGCAAAAGAAGCCTTTACCGGAAGATGGTGGCTGGTAGTGATCAACGTTGTGACGTTAAGTATTACGGTTGTAATGCTGTTGGTGGCTGTATCGAATCTCAACATGAAACCTGAGGTTGCGTCCGCTTTTACCAATGTGGTAGGTCTGTCGTTTTCATTCCTTGGCGGTATATTTGTTCCGATAGAGTTTTTGGGAAGCGGAGCAAAGGTGATAGGGCAGTTCCTTCCTACCTATTGGTATTCCGAGGCTTTAACAAGGATCAAGGCGGACGGAGGTTTTAATGATATTTTAAATTGCCTCTTGATTCAACTGCTGTTTGGTGTTATGGTTATGGGTGTAGGACTTGTAGCAGGAAGAAGTATACAAAAAAGAACAGCTTAAACCAACATGAAGAATTTTATAGACAAAGCAGTAGTAATGCTCTTTTCCTCCCTGCTGATATTAAATATCTTCTCCGGAAGTTACCGTGTGATCATGTTGTTTTTACTGGTGATCGCGGCTTCATTTACCAGTTTCTTAAGAATGCTCGGAGGGAAAGGGCTCCTTATAAACAGAATATTGTCAGTTCTGATCGGGATATGCACTGTTTTTTTCACGGATGCGATAGTATTTTTACCGATAGCTGCTTATGAAATATATTTAGACCGACTTTATCCAGCCGGTCTGGTTTTGGTTGCGGGGTTTTTGAGGTTTTGTACCGGAGATGGCTTTGAAGGAAATCTGCTTAAAACTTCTTTGGTATCTTTGTGTGTTTATTTAACGGCGGAGACACTGCTTGCGGTATATCTGGCATACAGTACACAGCGGTTATCGAAATATGAGACGGAAAACAGGAAAATACGTGATGAAAGTGAGATAAAGAAGGAAACCTTAAGAAAGCAGAACAGAAACCTTATGGAAGAACAGGATAAGAGTATAACGGCTGCACAGCTTTCGGAACGTAACCGTATAGCCCGGGAGATACATGATAATGTAGGTCATATGCTGAGCCGTTCGATCCTGCAGGTCGGAGCCATGATGGTGGTACATAAGGATGAACCTGTGGGTGAAGAGCTTAAGGTCTTAAGACAAACACTTGATACCGCCATGAACAATATCAGGGAGAGTGTACATGACATAAGGGATGAAGCCATTTCGCTCAGTTCGGCGCTGGAAGAGATAGTGGAACCTTTAAAGGATAGCTTCAAGGTGTCATATGAATTTGACGCGGATGAGGCTGAGATACCAAAGGATGTGAAGTATGCCGGCATCAATATCGTAAAAGAAGCGGTGTCCAACATCATAAAATACAGCAGAAATGAATGTGTGGATGTAAGGTTTATCGAGCATCCTTCGATGTATCAGATAATAGTGCATGACTATAAGCAGTCAAAGGATGTAAGTCAAAGAACCGTTCCCGTGACCGATACTTCAGGTGAGGGCATGGGGCTGGAAAATATAAAGACCAGAGCCGAGAAGCTCGGAGGTAATGCAACTTTTACAAATGACAACGGCTTCAGGGTATTTGTTAGAATTCCGAAACAGAATGTATAAAAAAGTCAAAACTGAGCGGAGCGAAGAATCTTAAGGAGAACGTAGATGAAAGTCTTGATCGTAGATGATGATAATCTTGTGGCAGTGAGCCTCAAAACAATCCTTTCGTCGGACAGTGAAATAGAAGTTACAGGCATCGGAAATGACGGAACTGATGCCATAAGGCTGTACGAAGAACAGCAGCCCGACGTACTGCTTATGGATATAAGGATGAGCGGTATGTCCGGTCTGGACGCCGGAAGTGAGATACTTTCCAAGCATAATGATGCAAGGATATTGTATCTTACTACGTTTAACGATGACGAGTATATCATAAAGGCCATATCCATAGGGGCTAAGGGATATATCATCAAGCAGGATTTTGAGAGTATCATACCGGCGGTAAAGTCGGTATATAAGGGACAGAGCGTGTTTGGAAATGCCATAACCGAAAAACTTCCCGGTATCATAAACAAGAAAAAGACTTTTGATTATGAATCCTTTGGTATCACACCCCAGGAGAAAGAGATAATAGAGGAGATAGCAAAGGGCCTTTCCAACAAGGAGATAGCGGATAAACTGTGCCTGTCCGAAGGAACGGTAAGAAACTATCTGAGTAACATATTGAGAAAACTGGACTTAAGAGACAGGACCAATCTGGCAATTTTCTATTATCAAAACAGGTAGCCCGGTTGGTTTATAATATATCTCGGACTCATCGGTATCGGTGCAGGATTACTTATAAGAGGCAGACTTGCAGACAGAAAAAAAGATGCTGAAAAGGATTCTGAAGAATAATTGATAATAGTTTTAAAACCGGTAACGGAAAAATCCGCTACCGGTTTTTTTAGTTTGCGCGCCATGGGCGCGCTCTAACGGGTGCAAGTCCCGAACACGCCCAGATAGTGGGAAGTGTATAGCCGAACAGCAAGGGTGTCCATCGTGAGGTGGAATCTGAAGGAAGCTGTAAGCAAATCTCTGGTCCGACGGACAGAAATCACATACAAGGCTAGGCTACGAGAGATAAGTTGGCTAGAAACAACGAAGTCTGATAACTATCACTTTTGTAGTAGCAGAGTAAATGTGGCGGATATATGGAGAGAAAGAGCGTGCACCTTAAGCGTGGAGGTCTCACAGAGGCTCCATTAGCCTAGTAACAACGAACTGTGAGAAGTCAGCCGAGCCCATAGTAGTGAGGAAGTCTCTGTAATGGAGATGGAGCGAAGGGGTGAACAATCAATAAGTTTGAGTATGTCTCGATTTGCAGAAATGACAACATCTGCCGTATCCAATCGGGTAAAAGGTGGTCAAATCAAGCGGGGCGGAAAGGAAAGAACGCATGGACACAAGTAGTCTAATGGAGCAGGTACTATCTAATGATAACCTCAACAGAGCGTATCTGCAAGTCGTACGAAACAAAGGCGCAGAGGGAGTGGACGGAATGAAGTACACGGAACTCAAAGAACACCTTGTAACGAACGGCGAAATCATCAAGGAACAGTTGAGGACAAGGAAGTATAAACCTCAGCCTGTACGAAGAGTTGAGATACCAAAGCCGGACGGAGGTGTCAGAAACCTAGGAGTACCAACAGTAACAGACAGATTCATACAGCAAGCCATCGCACAGGTGCTAACACCAATCTATGAGGAACAGTTCCATGACCACAGTTATGGATTCAGACCTAATAGATGTGCACAGCAAGCAATCCTAACAGCGCTCGACATGATGAATGACGGTAATGATTGGATTGTAGATATTGACTTGGAAAAGTTCTTTGACACAGTAAATCACGATAAACTTATGACCATCATAGGTAGAACTATTAAAGATGGAGATGTTATTTCTATCGTTAGAAAATACCTGGTCAGTGGAATCATGATTGATGATGAGTACGAGGACTCTATTGTGGGAACACCACAAGGAGGAAATCTCTCGCCATTACTGGCGAATATCATGTTGAATGAACTTGATAAGGAGATGGAAAAGCGAGGGCTTAACTTTGTAAGATACGCAGATGATTGTATCATCATGGTTGGAAGTGAAATGTCTGCTAATAGAGTCATGAGAAATATCTCGCGATTCATTGAGGAGAAACTTGGTCTCAAGGTCAACATGACCAAGAGTAAAGTGGACAAACCACAAGGACTTAAATATCTTGGATTTGCATTCTACTTTGATTCAAGGGCACATCAGTTTAAGGCAAAGCCGCATGCAAAATCAGTAGCAAAGTTTAAGAAGAGAATGAAAGAACTCACTAGCCGTAGTTGGGGCGCTAGCAACAGTTACAAGGTAGAAAAGCTCAATCAGCTCATCAGAGGTTGGATAAACTACTTCAAGATAGGTAGTATGAAAACACTTTGCAAGGAAATGGACTCAAGAATTCGTTTTAGATTGCGTATGTGTATTTGGAAACATTGGAAAACTCCACAGAATCGTATAAAGAATTTGATGAAGCTTGGAGTTGATAAAGACACGGCTTGGACTACAGCCTATACGGGTAAGAGGATAGCCTACGTATGTCAACGAAGAGTAATGAACTTTGCGATTAACAAAGAAAGACTAACCCGCTTTGGATTAGTCTCAATGTTAGATTACTACACCGAAAGATGTGTTAATTGTTAAGTTGATTGAACCGCCGTATACGGAACCGTACGTACGGTGGTGTGAGAGGTCGGGAAAATTTATTGAATTTTCCCTCCTACTCGATTGCAAAATGATAATCAGTTGAGAAAAACATCTAAAAACAATTAAAAGTAGAAAAAACGAAAAAATTCTATCTAAAATAAAATTATAGTAGAATAAAACTATGGCGCACAACCACAAATTGTGTTATACTGTGGTCAAATCAAAGGAAAGTTGAATTCAATTTCTCGAACAACCGACAGGAGGTATATAAAATGGCAAAGATAACAAATGCATTTTCGACTAACTTACAGACTTTAAGAAAGAAAAAGGGTGTAACACAGGAGCAGCTGGCATCATATTTAGGAGTCAGTCCTCAGGCGGTATCGAAATGGGAGAACGGAAGCTACCCGGAAGGCGACCTTCTCCCTAAGATATCGGAATACTTTGAGGTTTCCATATCGTATCTTTACGGTCAGGAGAAAGAAAAGGTTTCTATAGAACAGGAAGTACAGAATGTTCTTCGTGATGTTTTGGATGATGAGATAAGAAACGAAAATTTCGATCGATCGGAATATTTTGACAAAATATTGGATATAGCATGGGCGTTTCAGATTTCCTCCTATAAAAGTAATAAGTATTATTATAAGCGCCCGGAAGTTGCAGAAGGAGAAAGAACTGTTTCTGTCATATCGGACAATGCCGGTTGCGGATATTATAATCTGAATCCGGATACACAGTTTTACTCAATAGTAAGGGAACCCGAAAAAGGATTTGCTGCAAATATCCATATTTCGGATGAGATGCGTAATATATTTAAGGCACTTGGTGAACCGGGAGGACTTGAGACGCTGTTTTGTTTCCTTACACTTAATTGTAATGAATGTATTACCGTTTCATCAATTGCGGACAAGGTGGGGATAGGTGTTGAACAGGTTGAATCGATAATTAAAAAATTCAATATCGGAAATGATATATATAAGCCTATAAGCTGTATCAATGTGATCAAAAAGGATGAGAAAGAGAAAGCCTACATCACTGATCTGTCAGGTATATCTATTTATATAGTATTACTGCTTGCGGCTGAAACCATTGTCAATCCGCCTCATGGATATACCATGCAGATAGGCAACAGGAATAAACCCTGGTTTGATAAAAAAGATGTTGATGGGATACTTAAGTTTATATGGGAGAACAGAAAATAATGGCTGAATATAAAGAAAGTAAAGACAATCCGCTCCACAGAGAATTCGGGCTATGGAGCAATACAAAGTATGTACTCGGAAAAGCAAAGGAATACTGTGCATCCGCATTGGTACTTGCGGCTATAGGCATGGTAGCTTCCTCAATACTTCAGTATTTCTGGGGTGTGTTTGGAAAGTATGTGCTGGATATTATAGAAAACGGAGCAGGTGACGAGGCAAAAAAGCACAATCTAATAATATTTTTGCTGGTAGCAGGCATTATAACCACGGTGCTTATCGTAAGCAATACAATATCAGGTTCGCTTACATGGTATAAGTACATTGATATCCGTATGCGTGTGATAAGCGAAAGAGTAGACAGGGTATTGGGACTCAATTATGAGATTTTGGAAAGACCGGATGTGCTTGATATGCATGAACGTGCCTTAGAAGCCTGCAATGACAATCAAAACGGTTTTGAAGGAATGCTGCATATCATACCGGAACTGGGACAGAATCTGCTTACGGTAATAGTCACATTTGCAGCCGTTACGGTACTTGACTGGAAACTGATAATCTGCCTTGTGATCCTGGCAGTCATACAATTTCTTTATTACAGAAAAATAGTAAAAAAAGACAAGGAAGAAGTCTGGGATAAGCTTTCACCGATATGGCGTAAGATCGGTTATATGTCAAGAGTTACACAGGACTTTGAGTACGCAAAGGATATCCGTTTATTTGGGTTGAGCAAATATCTGGTAAATAAGCAGAAGAAGATATTCCGTGAAAAAGAAGAAAGAATGGACAAACATTATAATATGTGGTCCGGACATGCATATTTTGCGGGGCTCGTTACACTGATTACCAAAGGACTCGTATATGCGGTACTTTTTTATGCGGTTATTAAGAAGGACCTTACGATAGGTAATTTTACTATGTTCCTTGCATTATCGACCGCTTTTTCACAAAGCCTGCCGTTTTTGCTGTTAAGATTCGGTGATTATAAGAAATGCTCTCTCCGAGTTGATGACTTACGAACATTCATGGAGCTGGATATAATTAAAAAGGAAGATACTATCCCCCTTCCTGAGGCAGATGCCTATACTATAGAGTTTAAAGATGTAAGCTATAAATACCTTAAGGCAGAAAACTATGCATTAAGACACCTGAATTTGAAAATAAATGCGGGTGAAAGGCTGGCGGTGGTAGGGCTTAACGGTGCCGGAAAAACCACCATGATAAAGCTGCTGCTCCGCCTGTATGATCCGACGGAAGGGCTGATCACCCTGAACGGTGTGGATATAAAGAAATACGACCGCGAGGACTATTACAAGCTGTTTGCTCCGGTATTTCAGGATGTAGAAACATTTGCATTCCCCATAGCGGAAAATGTATCCATGAAAACCACTGCGGAAACCGATAAGGAAAAAGTAGCAAAGGTTCTGGAAGAAGCCGGACTTTCGGATAAAATAGCAACGCTTAAACACGGGATAGATACGTATATCACAAATATCGTAGAAGATGACGGAATAGATCTGTCCGGAGGCGAGAAACAGAAGCTGGCTTTAGCAAGGGCTCTTTACAAGGGAGCTAAAGTCGTGGTACTTGACGAGCCTACTTCGGCGCTTGATGCTATAGCCGAACAACAGTTATACGAACGCTTT
>Ga0310697_10007653_pt1 | contig 10150 bp, 4 predicted proteins | sample 172DNAGHGlowgp2_FD_203883 | JGI IMG/M metagenome (GOLD analysis project Ga0310697, IMG submission 203883) | Sheep rumen microbial communities from Palmerston North, Manawatu-Wanganui, New Zealand - 1728 DNA GHGlow gp2 (v2) (version 2) | ecosystem: Host-associated > Mammals > Digestive system >...
TATTCCAGTTGCTGTTGCGTCTGCGTGCCAATGCCATCTGGCCGGGTATGCATACGGGCACACCGGGCTTCTTTACCATTCCCGGCAACAAGGAGATGGCCGACTCGTGCGGCATCCTTATCGGTACCAGCCACTGTGAGCCTCTCTTAAGGAACAATGTGGCCGAGTGGGACCATTCCGTGCGAGGCGCCTATAACTATATGACCAACCGTGAGCAGGTGCAGCAGTACTGGATAGAGCGCCTGAAAGAGGTAAAAGGCTCGGAAGAGTTCTTTACTATTGGCATGCGCGGCATCCACGATGGCTCCATGGAGGGTGTGAAGACCAAAAAGGAGAAACTCGACGGCCTGCAGCAGGTTATTGATGACCAGCGTGAACTCATCCGCAAGTATTATAACAAGGATGTTGAGAAGGTGCCGCAGGTGTTCATCCCCTATAAAGAAGTGCTGGAAATCATGGAGAGCGGCTTGCAGGTGCCTGACGATGTGACCCTGATGTGGTGCGACGACAACTATGGTTATATGACCCGTCTGAGTGATGCCGAGCAACAGAAACGACAGGGTGGGGGAGGTGTCTACTATCACCTTTCCTACTGGGGACGCCCCCACGACTATATATGGCTGACAACGACACAGCCTGGTCTTGTCTACTCTGAAATGAAAGCCGCCTATGACCATAACTGTCGCAAGTTGTGGATTGTGAATGTCCACGATCCGAAGGTGGCCGCCTATGATTTGGAGTTCTTCCTCGATATGGCGTGGAATATCGATGCTATTCATCCCAATACCATCAACAATCACTTACAGAACTGGCTCTGCACCCAGTTTGGCGAGGAAGTAGGTCAGAAACTCTTTCCTGCCATGAAGGAGTTCTATCGACTGTGTGGCATCCGCAAACCGGAGTTCATGGGCTGGACACAAGTGGAACTGGCCGACCGAAAGGCTTATCCACGGGGGCGCTCACAGGTGGTCGACACCGAGTTTACCAACGAGTTTGGCAATGAGACCAATCGCTACCTCAATGCCTATGCCGCAGTGGTGAAAACTGTCGATGAGGTAAAGTCCTCCATTCGCCCCGAGTTGCGTGATGCCTATTTTGCCGCCATTGAATATCCTGTGAAAGGTGCAAGGGCCATGGCCGAAAAGCATCTCTTTGCGCAGATGGCCCGTTCCCGCTATCAAGGGCAGACCGGCCAGGCCATGGAGGGCCGCGACGTTTACATGAAGCAAATGGCTACGCTAAGCGTGCGTTCCTATCGCGACATACAGCAACTCACCGATTATTATAATAATGAGTTGTCTGGTGGCAAGTGGCATGGCATTATGAACATGATGCCACGCGACCTGAACGTGTTTAATCCGCCATTGCTGCCCTACCTGCCCACCGATGCCGAGCAGCAGGGCATCCGCCGCCCCACGTTGCCTGTCAACGACTTGCTCCCCTCTGACGACTATGTTGCCCGCAATGCCTGCGACTTCCAAGATGCCACTGAAGGCCTCGCTATTATCCAGATGCTCGGTCATTCGATGAATGCCGTCAGCATTCCCAAGGGTGGTCAACTTATCTATGAATTCGAGACGGCGCAGCAAGGGGAGGCCATGCTCTACACGGCCATGATTCCCACACAGCCTAACGACAGGGGCGACCTGCGTTATCAAGTCACTATTGACGACCAAGAGCCCGTGGTCATCTCGCTGAAGGAAAAATACCGTTCCGAATTCTGGAAGACAAGCGTGCTGCGTGGACAGGCCTTGAAGACAACACCTGTAAAAGTGAGCAGTGGTCGTCACACGTTGAAGATAAAAGCCCTCGACGACCATATCATCATGGACCAGTGGATGCTCGACTTCCAACCCAACCGTAAGTTTTATGTCATACCCGTTGCCAAATGAAAAAGATACTCTTTACGCTGCTCTGCCTGCTCACAACGGGGGCAGTAATGTCTCAGAAACACAGTTATAACATCGTGTTCATTGGTAATAGCATCACCTATGGTGCACTGCACCAGCAGCGCGAATTAACGGCTCCGCCAGCACAGTGCGCCCGTTGGCTGTGCCAGCAGGAAGACATAGACACCGTCTATTTCCGCAATTGTGGCCGTAGCGGCAAGACCACCTATCATTTCCTTCCAAATAAGGCCGATGTGGTGCCGGCAGGCGACAAGTCCTACTTTGCCGATATGGTGGCCAGCACCCGTTCGCTTGTCAGAGAACATCCCGACATGCCACTCATCTTCAGCATTATGCTGGGTACCAACGACACCGTGGAGCGTCCGCGCAACGAGCATACCACTCCCGATAACTATGCCGCCAATCTTTGTACCATCATTGATTCGCTGCTCGCACTCTGGCCCGACGCCCATGTGGTGCTCAACAAGCCCATCTGGTACTATCCTGACTATGTGACAAAAGGAGGCTCTGTTGCTTCAAAGAAAAGCCTGAAACTGTTAGATGCCTATTACGATTGTTTCTCGCAGGTGGTGGCTCAATGCAAGCCAGGTCATGTGCACATCGGCGATAGCGAGGCTTACGGCTACTTTAGGCAGCACTATAAGACCGACATCTTCGAAGAGAAGGACGCCCGTGGCAAGTCCTATTGGCTGCATCCCAATGAGCAAGGCGCACAGGTGCTGGCATCATATTGGGGCAAGGCCATCCTGCCTGTCATAAAAGAAATGCCGGCCTTTGACCCGCTGAAAGGCAAGAAAATCGGTGTGATTGGCGACAGTTACGTGCGCAACCACCGTGACCCTATTGAATACACCTGGCACTATAAGTTTGCAAAGAGACATGGTATGCAGTATTATAACTATGGCAAGAATGGCAACTGCATAGCCCTTGACCTACAGAAATGGGGCAATGGCATGTATAAGCGTTATGCCTATATGAACGATTCGCTTGACTATGTGGTGGTGATTGCCGGGCATAATGATGCCTCGCAGGGACGTATTGATTCAATAGGCATTGACACCTTCAAGGAGCGTCTGGCTATTCTTTGCCAGGGCCTGATAGAAAAATATCCTCATGCCCAGATATTCTTCTTCACCCCTTGGGCTTGCGAGAACTTTGTGGGCAGTCCGCGTCAGCAGGTGGTCGATGCCATGATAGAGGTGTGTGGCAGTTACGGCATTCCTGTTTTTGATGCTGCCCGCAGAAGTAATATCTATGCCACGAGCGAAAAGTTTCGCAAAATCTACTTTCAGGGGGGAAAGGGTACTGACACTGCCCATCTTAATTCCAAAGGCCATGACCGTTTCCTGCCTGTGGCAGAACAGTTCATTCTCCAATATGTTCCGCGATGAGAAAAATCTTTTTCCTTGTTTTCATGAGCATGGCCGTCATAACGGCAAGTGCTGACAGAGGCGATGCCCTCAAGGGCATCTGGCCTGTCACTGACCCCAGCCTTTTGAAGAGTCTTAACGGCGAGTGGCAACTAAAGGTGGTGAAAGGCATCAGCGATGACAAGACCGTTCCTGACAGGGATGTCACCTGGGGCACCATCCCTGTGCCGGGCTGCTGGGAACCCTACGGCTTCTCCGAACCGAAATACAACTATCCCGACTCGCTCACTGGCTATTATCGTACCACCTTCACCGTGCCAAAGGGGTGGAAGGGACAACAGGTCATTATTCGGCTCGACGGCGTGTTGCGAGGCTATGACCTCTGGCTCAACGACCAATATGTGGGTACATGGGAAAGCGGTTACAACACCTGCCTCTTTGACCTCACACCCTATCTCACAAAGAAGGCCTTCAAAGGTGAACCGCAGCAGTTAGCCATGCGCGTCTACAGTCAGTTCAAAGGCTACGAGTTCGACTGCTTTGACGACTGGGCTACCATGGGCATCTTCCGCGATGTGACACTCTTTCCTGTGCCGCTCACCCATCTCTCCGACCTCACTGTAACCACGAAAATCAATGGCGAGGTGACCGTAAAGACGGAGATAGCCAATGCAACACCACAGACCACCACGAACTATGAGATTCTTGATGCCACTGGCAAGGTGGTCTCCACAGGCGAAAAGATAATCGACCCCCAATTGTGGACGGCTGAGACTCCATATTTATATACGTTGCGCGTTTGCGTAAAAGAAGAAGGCAAAACACTACAGACTTTCACACAGAAGATTGGCATCCGTGAGATCAGCATCGACGGAAACATCCTGAAGGTGAATGGCCAATCCGTCAAACTGCGTGGTGTCAATGCGCACTCGACAGACCCTTATACGGTGAAGGTTATTTCTGATGCCCTTACCCTTAAGGACATGCACATGATGAAGGAGGCATCGGTCAACTATATGCGCTTGAGTCACTATCCCCGCGAACCTCGTTTCTACGAACTGGCCGACTCACTGGGTTTCTATCTCGTTAGCGAGGTGCCCTTCGGCTTTGGCGACAAGCACCTTAGCAAACGCAGTTATCAGGACATCTTGATGACACGTGCGCAGGCTACTGTCAGTCGCGACAAGAACCATCCGTCGGTCATCGTGTGGAGTGTAGGCAACGAGAACCCGTTGCCGCAGACCTGCGTAGAGGTAGGCGATTATGTGGGGCATATCGACCCTTCGCGGCCATACTGTTTCCCGCAGGTTGGCTCCTACTTTAGGAAATTCTGGGAGAAGGCTGGTGGGACCAATAGGACTAATGGGACCAATGGGCATCCGTTCCCGTCGAAGGCACCTGTCTATGCCCCCCACTATCCAACTACGGAACAGATAGGCGGCTTCTATCAGCATCTTGATCGTCCTGTCATCTTCACAGAATACTGCCATACTCTGGGCATCTCGTTTGAAGACCACGACCGTCAGTGGGACATCATCGAACGTACGCCAGGCATCGCAGGCGGCTCCGTCTGGGAGTGGGCCGACCAAGGAATGCCGTTTAATACCTCCCCCGCCCCCTCCGAAGGAGGGGAGGGCTTAGCAGTACCAACTGAATTTTCGCGTTGGCGTACCGATGGGAGTGAGCGCGACCAGAAGGTATATACCTCCGAGACTGGCGGTTTTGAGATGAAAGGCAACTTCGGCACCGACGGCCTGCTCTATGCCGACCGCACACCCCTGCCTAACTACTATGAGTTGCAGCATAACTACGCCCGTGCTTTCGTCGGCATACAAGGCTGCGGATCTTTGGCAGCCAACCTGTCAATAACCAATAGGTTTGATTTCATTGACTTGAAGGACCATGTCACTTTCAATTGGGCATTGACGCTTAATCGTGATACCGTGGATAAAGGTTCATTTAGCCCTGACTGTCCTCCCCACACCACCGTTCCTTACAGGTTCCCGCTGCCAATGATTCCTCAGGAGGTGATAGACAGTGCGCTCTACGCTCTCCACTTTGCACTCACAGATGCTGATGGTCACACCTTCCTACACCAGTCGTTTGTGCTGAACAAGCCCTACACCGTGTGGACAGGTTCAGGCAACCCCATGGAATTAGTGCAGGAACAGGCCATTCGCACAGGCCGCAAGCCAACGATGGCTGAACGCATCACGCAGAAAGGACGACTGCTGCAGAAATATCTACTGCCCCTTGACAGTAAGGAAGTAAAAGCCGAGGTGCAGCAGAACATCGCCGAGGACTGCAACATCACTTTCACCCTTACACCCGACACGGCCAACGTGTTCCGCTCGGAACTCGGACTGGCTTATCTCTTAGACAAAAGCATCGACCGCGTGCAGTGGATAGGCTACGGTCCCTTCGCTTCTTATCCGGGCCGACAGCAAGCCAACCGCTACGGCTTCTGGGCCAAGCACATGGATGACCTCTACTTCGAGGGCAACCATGCCGGCATTGATGCTGCCCTCCTTTCTGACAAAGACGGCAATGGCGTGCTTGTCGTGGGCGACTCCCTCAATCTCAACTTCGAGCAGACTGACCGAGGCATCGTTCTCACCGTCAACGCCGCAGTCAGTGGGCAGGGACCAAAGTTTGCTAAGACAAAGTTCCCTGGATGGCAGGTTGGCGACGGCCCCGTCAGCGCCACCTTCCAACTATACCGGATAAAAGCAGACCATTGGCCATCCGTCGTCAGCAGCCTCTTCATCCCAGCCCGTCAGGTGCCATCGCCCTACAAACCTTTCCAAACCCAGTACGACACCTATCTGCTGAATTACGACAGCATCATCGCGCTCAGCGTGCCCGTGATACTCGTGGCAGGTCAGTCGAACGCCGACGGTCGCGTGCCCTTAAGTGCACTTCCTGACGAACTGAAAACATACAAATACTGCCAGTGGAGTTACGGCAGTGGTGATTATGAGACCGCTGATGGCACTTTCGTACCCTTCAGTCCTCGTGTAGCCAAGCCGGGCATAGAACAGAGTTGGGGCTTCGATGCCATGGTCTATCATCAGTTAGAGGAACATTGGCAGCGCCCCTTCTATGTCATCAAACATACCGATGGCGGCACCGCTATCGACCCTGACTGCAAGCGCAGTACCCACCATCTTTATTGGAGTGCCGACAGCATGTTCCTTCGCAGCACTACCTCTGCCAGCCATGGCGGTCGCTCACTGCTCAAAGCCTTTGAGCAGCAGATTGACGACTGTCTGCCACACCTGCCGCAGGATTACGACATCAAGTGCCTCGTCTGGCATCAGGGCGAGAGCGACTGCGAAGCCCCCGACCGCTATTATGATAATCTGAAAGCCGTTGTTGCTCACTTGCGCCAGCACCTGGCTGCAACAACTGGCAAGAAGAAATACCTGTGCCTGCCCGTGGTCTGCGGTACTTATGCCAAGGGCAGTCGCATGCGCACCCCACAAGTGGTAGAAGCCCTCGAACGCCTGCAACGTGAGGATCCTAATTTTCATGTGGTCGATGCAGCAGACCTCACCCTACAGCGTGACCGTCTGCACTTTGATGCCCGTGGTTCACAGACCCTAGGCCAAAGATTTTTTGAGTATATGAAAGGACATTCAATAGTGCTTTCATACTGATACGAAACATGGATTTATCTGTTTTTACCCTCCGTGGATAAACAATTTACCCTCCGTGGGTAAAATGATTACCTCCGGAGGGTATAATGTTTGAGACGGCAGAAAAACTTAGATGAGGTTGTTGCGCTCAATATCCTTGAAGTAGCGGTAGGTGCCCACCTTCAGTTCGTCGCAGGCGGCATCGTCGGCCACAATGATGCCGTGCTGGTGCATCTGCAGGGCAGAGATGGTCCACATGTGGTTCACCGAGCCTTCGACAGCGGCCTGTAGGGCGCGGCACTTGGCATGGCCGTTGACCAGAATCATCACTTCCTTGGCTGCCATCACGGTGCCCACGCCTACGGTAAGAGCCGTCTTCGGCACTTTGTTGATGTCGTTGTCGAAGAAGCGGCTGTTAGCGATGATGGTGTCGGTGGTGAGGGTCTTCTGACGAGTACGGCTGGAGAGACTGGAGCCTGGCTCGTTGAAGGCGATGTGCCCATCGGGGCCGATGCCTCCGAGGAAGAGGTCGATGCCTCCGAACTTCTCTATTTCCTTCTCATAGTTGGCGCACTCGGCGGCGAGATCGGGTGCATTGCCGTTGAGGATGTGTATGTTCTCTTTGGGGCAGTCGATGTGGTTGAACAGGTTGGTGAACATGAAGGAGTGGTAACTTTCCGGGTGCTCTACGGGCAGGCCTACGTATTCGTCCATGTTGAACGTGACCACGTTCTTGAACGAAACACGACCTTCCTGATAGGCTTTTACCAGTCCGCGGTACATGCCGATGGGGCTTGAACCTGTGGGTAGTCCAAGTACGAAAGGCTTTTCTGCTGTGGGTTTTGCGGCGTTGATTTTCGCTATCACATAATTTGCTGCCCATTGCGACATCAAATCATAGTTGGGTTCAATAATTACTCTCATAATTGTGTTTGTTTTAAAGAAATAAATATAAAGTTTATTTGAAAATTTTCCGTACTGTTCCGTCAGACTTACGTATCAGCCAGATACCGTTGCTGCCTGCAGCAGAAACACGGCGGCCGTTCAGGTCGTAGACCTCCCCTCTCCGACTATCCGTCAGAGGGCGGTTCTCAACGATTCCTGTCAAGCTTCCGCCTCCCATGAAGTCAAAGGAGATGAATCCTTCTTCCGACATCTGTATATTGGTGATGGGCTTTTCCAGCTTTATCTTACCCTCCAAATTGGGATAGTTCATTTTCACTGGTGGCACGGAGTTATCCGTCAGTTGATTATTGACAAAAGTCGTCGTATCCGTTGACCAAGGATAGGGTGAGGAACTAAGATAATAGCTGTTCAGACGCGTTTTGTTAACATATTGACTGCTGATGATTCTTGCACTATATTTTTCCATCAGCAACGTGTTCCAATCGTCGTAGTCCATATTGTCGGCATGAACCAGTTCGAAGCGCCGCTTGTTAGCATTGTTGTTTACGCTATTATTTGACCACACGGACCTGTCATAATACACATGATAGACAACCAGTCCTTTCCCTGGCGCACCGAAGTCCCATCCACGCTGCTGACGGTTCTCCAACAGCAGGAACTCGCTGTCAGAATGGGTAATCTTATAGACATCTCCACCCTCAGCAACAGGCTTCATATCCCTGATAGAGGCCGGATCGGCCAGTTCTATAGGTTCAATCCATCCCAACAGCCATTTCTCCATAGAGGTGTAGTTTGGCGGGCACCATCCATAGTTAGTGAAATTGCCTCCATCCATCAGATCCCATTCGTCGCAGACAGAATAGCCTGCATCGCTGGATGTTGGATAGATGTCAGGCAATCCCAGCGAGTGGGTGTATTCGTGACAGATCGTACCAATGCCGCAGGAGGAGTTGTTATCCCACAACTCACAACTACAGGTGTAGTTTGAGATTTTCTTTCCGTCGTGGGTAGTGATAGCGGAAAATGTAGAGGTGTTCGGCCAGATATAGCCATAGCAAAATTCTCTGCTCTGATTACCGGCATAGCCTGCCGAAATGTAGATTACCTGATTAATGCTTCCGGTATTGTTCCAATCGTAGGGAGTGAAATCATGGTTAGGATTCTCAGCCAGCATCATTCTCGTAGCCTCCATCATGGGATCCCTTCCATAGTTACGGGTATTTTCAGTAGGGTTTGTTATGGGCTGTGCCTTGGAAGACACCTTGTAAGGGCCAAAGACATCGAACTGGAGGTTAAACATTCCTCCCGACTGGTCGCGGAAATAGTCGGCCACACACCCCATTCCATCACGCTGGTTGTACCCCCCTTCATTGAAGATGCGGTTATATGTTTCCTTCGGGTTCTCCATCTGGAAGTCTGTGTCAGAGTAAGACAACAGAATGACCAGCTGACGATAGACCTTGTCCGGATTCCATGTATTGTTAATGGGAGGCAATTTGCGCCGCCCGATGGCGCGCGCCGCTGCAACATCATCGGCTGCCGTCAAGTCGGGTGTGCAATCGCCCTTCCTTAACCCTATCTCCTGTGCCGACAGGCCCGTCAGCACCAGAAAGGCAAAACTCAGTGACAGTATTATTTTGCGCATGGTGTCCAAGGCTTCAGTTGCTTGAAGAAATCGTTGCCCTTGTCGTCGACAAGAATAAAGGCGGGGAAGTCTTCCACCTCTATCTTCCAAATGGCTTCCATTCCCAGTTCGGGATATTCTACGCATTCGATGCTCTTAATGCTTGATTGCGAGAGGACGGCTGCTACACCGCCGATGCTGCCCAGATAGAAACCTCCGTGCTTCTTGCAGGCCTCGGTGACGATGTCGCTGCGGTTGCCTTTGGCAATCATGACGAGCGAGGCGCCGAGGCTCTGGAACTCGTCTACGTAGGGGTCCATGCGGTTTGCCGTGGTGGGGCCCATGGATCCGCAGGGATAGCCCTCTGGTGTCTTGGCAGGTCCGGCATAGAGCACGGGGTATTTCTTGAAGTATTCAGGCATAGGCTCACCAGCGTCAATGCGTGCCTTGAGTTTGGCGTGGGCAATGTCGCGGGCTACGATGATGGTACCTTTCAGGTTGACGCGGGTGGAGACGGGGTACTTGGAGAGTTCCTTGCGGACAGCGTCAATGCCTTCGTTTAGGTCAATCTCGATGGTGTTCTTTCCTTCACCAGCCTTGGCATACTCGGCGGGAATCAACTCTGAGGGGTTGGCGTCCATCTTCTCCAGCCAGATGCCGTCGGCATTGATCTTGGCCTTGATGTTGCGGTCGGCCGAGCAA
>Ga0310697_10007656_pt1 | contig 10148 bp, 7 predicted proteins | sample 172DNAGHGlowgp2_FD_203883 | JGI IMG/M metagenome (GOLD analysis project Ga0310697, IMG submission 203883) | Sheep rumen microbial communities from Palmerston North, Manawatu-Wanganui, New Zealand - 1728 DNA GHGlow gp2 (v2) (version 2) | ecosystem: Host-associated > Mammals > Digestive system >...
TTCCGGTCGTTGCGGTAGAGGCAGATGGATCCGCCTGCGATGACGTCGGCCGGCTGGAGCGGTAAACTGGAACTGCGGCGCGCGCTCATTGCTCTTCCTTCCTTCCGAGATCGTCGATCAGGCGCTTGAGCGCCGCTGCGCGCTTGAAGTCCTCGCGGGCGACGGCGGCCTTCAGCTCGCGCTCGAGGTAGGCGCGGGAAGCCTCGCCGGTGACTGTGGCCGGCATCGAGCCTACGTGCTTCGGGCCGTATTGTCCGGAGATGAACGTCTCGTGGATGGACTTCGCGAACACCTTCCAGCAGTGCGGGCAGCCGAGGCGTCCGCTCTTCTTGATCTGCTCCCAGGTCGTCTTGCAGGCGGGGCATTTCGTGTGCGTCCGCTTTCCGCTTTCCGCCACGCCCTTCATGAAGCCGAGCGTAGCCTCCACCAGGTTCTTGACGAACTCCGGCGGCTCGTCGTCGCCCTCGAACGAGAGCACGGGCCCTTCCTTGTCGGGCGCGTCCTTCTTCTTTGGCGCATGCCTTGCCTTGGCCGCGCACGACTTGCAGACGAAAAGCTCCTTGTCCTCGCCGTCCTTCTTCACGTGGATGACGGCGGCGGCGTCGGCCTCATGGCAGATTTCGCACTTCATGGCGGACTAATCGGCGTAGAGCGTGGGCACCTTCTGGCCGGTGGAGCGGAGAGGCTGGCGCTTGGCGGCTGGCTTCCCTTCGGCCTTAAGGGCCGCAGGGGCAGGGCGACCGGAGGGCTTGGAATTGGCGGTGGTTTTATTGTCCTTAGATCCTTTAATGTCCTTGGGGGCGGCTTTAATGTCCTTGGGATCCTTGGAGGCTTTAATGTTCTTGGGGGCTTTAGGAGGGGCCTTGGGGTCGTCGGTGGCAACCTCTTGCGGCTGATGGGCCGGAGTGATGCTGGTGGCCTGGTAGAGCTTGATGCAGCCCCAGGCCAGGAGCGCCAGGATAACCAGAGCGGTGAAGATCAGGAGCGTGATTCGCCAGACGCTGCGCGGAATCTCGCGTACCGACTGAATGACGCCGTGCGAGACGCTGGAAAGGCTCTTCCTGAAACGTTCGGCGGCGGAAGGACCTTCCCCGCCGAAGGAGGATTCCGGGGTGAGGTAGGGCGAGTCCGAGAAAATGTCGGCCGTATGCGACGCAGGCGGCTGGCTTGCCGCCGGGGCGGGCGCCGCCGGAGCGGGTTTTTGCGGCTGGTCGAACAGTTCCAGTCCGCGCACGACGGGAGGCGTCTCCTGCACCGGTTCAGGGGGTGTCGGCTCCGCAGGCGGCGGGGCGACAGGGGCTGGCGGCGGCGGCACCGTTACCGGCGGCGGCTCGGGGACTGGTTCAGGCACGGGCTCGGGCGCCGGAGGCGGCGTAAATGGAACGGAGACCGGCGGTGGCGCCTCGACCGGCTGCGGCTCGGGGGCGGGCGGCGGCGGTGCTTGCACCGGCACTTCGCGCGTACGGACGATCGGTGCGCGACGGCCCTCGTAGATGTCCATGAATTCCTTGACCAGCGGAAGGGGGTCGAGACCGACGCATTCCGCGTAGAGCTTGACGAATCCGCGTCCGTAGATGGGCGCGGCGATGCGATGGAAATCTTCGTTCTCCATCTCCTCTACGATCTGGACGAGCATGCGCGTCTTCGAGGCGATCTGCGAGGTGGTGAGGCCCTTGGCTTCGCGGGCGGCTCTGAGGGTTTCTCCGAATGAGGTGTTCATTTTGTGGCTCGTGGTTCGTGATTTGGGTTAAAGGGTGGTGCCGAAGGGGTCTTCTTCCTCGGACGGCTGAAGACCGTCGGAGGCTGGACGGTCTCCGGAATCGGACGGGTATTGGCTGTCGGGGTGGACGGGGACGCCCTCGCCGTCTGCGGAAGCGTCTGGGGACGTGCCGCCGGTGAGGAGCGTTTCGGGGTCGATTAGGATCTCGCGAGGGCCTGCGCCCTTGGAGGGACCTATGACGCCGCGCTCCTCCAGCAGGTCGATGAGGCGGGCGGCGTGGTTGTAGCCTATTCCCATGCGGCGCTGGAGGTGCGAGGTGGAGGCGCGCTTGGTTGCCTGGAGGACCTCGAGCGCGCGGCGGTAGAGCTGGTCTTCCTTGCTCTGAGTCATGCCGGCGGGCGCGGGCATGCCGCTGGCGGTGGCGGCGGCGAGCGGCTCGTCGGAATCTTCCGAACCTTCGCCGTCCTCGCCTTCGAGGGCCTCTGTCGGGTCGGCCTCCTTGATCTTCTCCAGGCGCTTTGTGAGGGCCTCGTCGAACTGCGGGTTGGAGTGTTCGCCGATGAAGGCTAGTATGCGCTCGATCTCCTCGTCGGAGATGAAGGAACCCTGCGCGCGGAGGAGGCGGCCGTCAGACAGCTTGAAGAGCATGTCGCCCCTGCCTATGAGCTGTTCGGCGCCTTGCGCGTCCAGGATCGTGCGCGAGTCGATGGCGCTGGAGGTCTTGAAGGCGACGCGGCCGGGGATGTTGGACTTGATGGTGCCGGTGATGACCTTGGTGTCCGGGCGCTGCGTGGCGAGGATGAGGTGGATGCCGGCGGCGCGGGCGAGTGCGGTGAGGCGTGCGATGAGTGGATCGACCTCCTTCTGCGCGGCCTGCATGATGTCGGCCACCTCGTCGATGATGATGACGATGTAGGGAATGGTGCGGGGCAGGTCCGGGTTGCCGCCCACGGTGGTCTCCTCGCCGCCGAGCAGGTCTGGCTGCGTGACGGTCTTGCGGTTGTTGAAGTCCACGATGTTGCGGCACTTGGCGCGCTGGAACATCTTGAGGCGCTTCTCCATCTCGACGACGGCCCAGCGGAGGCCGAACATGACCTTCTTCGTGTCGTTGATGACGGGCACGAGCAGGTGCGGAAGGGCGTTGTAGGACGTGAACTCCACGCGCTTGGGGTCGACCATGATGAACTTCAGCTGGTCGGGCGTGCGGCACATCAGGAGACCATTTATGATGGAGTTGAGGCACACGGACTTGCCCTGTCCGGTGGCGCCGGCGACGAGAAGGTGCGGCTGCTTCGCGAGATCCACCACGAGGTCGTTGCCGGCGGCGTCCTTGCCGAGAAGGAGCGGCAACTGGAACTTCGAGGGGGAGTTCTTCTGCCAGAGCTCGCCGTCGATGATCTCGCGGAAGCAGACTGGGGCCGGCACGGCGTTGGGCACCTCGATGCCGACGGCGTTCTTGCCGGGGATGGGCGCCTCGATGCGGAGGCTCTTCGCCTGGAGCGTCATCTGCAGGTTGCGGGCGAGTCCGGCCACGCGCTCGACGCGCGTGCCGAGGTCGAGCGAGAGCGCGTACTGCGTCACGACGGGTCCGGCCACGTAGTAGGCGAGCGTCGCGTTGATGTCGAAGACCTTGAGCGTGTCGACGAGCCGCTGTGCAGTCGCCTCGATGTCCTCGCCCGGGCCGCCCTGCTTGGGCGGCACCTCGTTGAGAAGGGTGACCGGGGGAAGGACGTAGGGGCCCTTGTCCTCCGGCTCCGCGACGACAGGGGCCTGCACGGCAGGCGCGGCAGGAGGAGCGACGGGGGCGGGCTTGGCGGGGGCCGCGGGCGCGGAGCGCGCGGGGACGATGGGCTGGGGCGCAGGCTGGGCGGGGGCAGACGGTGCGTCATCTTCACGGGCCGGGAAGAAATCGCGCGAGGCGGCCTCCTGCATGCGGCGCTGGGCTTCGAGCTTCGCCTGGCGTTCCGCCTCCTTGGCGGCCTGCGCGGCCTCGCGCTCTAGTCGGCGCTGTTCCTTCTCCGCATCCCTGGCGGCCTTCGCGGCCGCCTTCTCGGCGGCGATCCGGTCCTTCTCGGCCTGGCGCTCGGCCTCCGCGGCGTCGTGCGCAGCCTGTGCGGCGGCTATGGCGGCGGTCCGCTCCTCTTCCGATATCGCCTGCCGGCGATCGGCCGCCCATGCGGTCAGGAAACCGATGCCGCTGATGATGTTGCGGAAGCCGACCGTGAGCAGGATGGCGAAGAGCGCGAGGCTGGCCATCAGCACGCTGGAGCCGAACGGGGAGAGGAGGCGCGCGAGGAACCGCGTCATCACGAGGTAGCCGACCGCGCCGCCGGCGTTAGGAGCGATGTTCAGCTTCATCAGGAGAGGGTGTATTGCCGAACCCATGCCGAGCAGCTGGAGGAGGCAGGTGACGGCGAGGACGAAGAGCGTCACGCCTATGGTCCGGCGGCCTGGGTGGAAGGAGCGCCCGAGAACGAGGCGCAGGCCGCAGAACACGCAGACGAGCGGGACGGCCCACACGCCGAGCCCCAGCAGCTGGTAGCCGTTGTAGGCGAACCAGTCGCCGACCACGCCGATGAGGTTCTCGGTGGGAAGCGGGGGCGTGCGCAGGGCGGCGACGCACCGCCAGTTGTAGGATACGAGGGCGAGCAGCGGGAAGAGGGCGATCGGGAACATAAAGAACCCGATCAGGCGGCGGCGGAGCAGTCTGGATTCGTTTCCGCTAGCGTTGTCTGGAGGTCTCATTGGCGACGGGTCCCTTCATGATGAAGGACTGCGTGTCGCGCAATGCGTCCTTCATGGCGAAATAGATGACGATGGCAAGTATGAGGGCCAGTATCTTCAGGCCCCAGTTGCCTTTTGACGGAAACAGCTTCATGTCCTGGCCTCCTCTGCCTTCGGAGCTTCCCATGCCGGCAGGTCGGTCGCGTCATCCGCCGGCGCGGGGTTCCTCCCGAACAGGCGCGGGTGCTTCTCCCTGCGGCGGCGGAGCCAGTCGGCGAACGTCTCGGCCGTGGTCTTCTGCTGCGGCATGGCCTTGCGCACCCAGCGGAGTATGGCGGTGCGCGAGGCCTCGCCGGTGTCCGGGTAGCGGATGAGCTTGCCGTTGTGGGCGACGGATATGCGGCGCGTCTCCTCGGAGACGACGAGCACGAGCGCGTCGGTCTCCTCGCTGAGCCCGACGGCCGCGCGGTGGCGCATGCCAGACCCTGAGAGGTCGCTCATGTTCGATACGGGGAAGAGGCAGTGCGCGGCGGCGATGCGGCCGTGGCGCATCACGACGCCGCCGTCGTGGAGCGGCATCGGCTCGGTGAAGATGGCGAAGAAGAGCTCTGGCGAGACGAGCGCGTCGAGCGAGACGCCGGTCATCTCGTAGCCGCGCAGGGAGATGCCGCGCTCGAACGCGATCAGCGCGCCGGTCTTGGACTTGGCGAGCTTGAAGAGTATCGAGACGATCTGCTCGGGCGTGGTGTGCGAATGCATGCCATGCGCGCGGCGGCGGTCGGAGAACAGGAACGCGCCCATCGAGGCGAGGCCGCGGCGGATCTCCGGCTGGAAGATGACGACGCTCGACATGGCGAGGTAGATGAGTAGCCAGCGGACGATGGCGGACAGCACCTTGAAGTGGAACAGCTGCGTGAACGCGATCAGGAGCGCAAAGAGGATCGCGATGCCCATGAGCGCCTGCCCGAAGCGCGAGCCGCGGGCCGCCTTGAGGATGGCGTAGATGACGACGTACAGGATGAGTATCTGCACGGCGTCCGGGAGGTAGGTGACTATGGACGAGCCGATGGACGAGAACAGCTCCTGCCAATGTATGTTCATGCCGCGCCTCCTGTCTGCTCTGACGCGGCGGCGAGCGCCTCGGCCACCTGCAGCGCCTGCTTGGTCTCCTTCACGTCGTGCACGCGCAGGACCGACGCGCCGTTCATCGCGCACCACACCGCCGCGCCCACGCTGCCCCCGAGACGGTCCTGCGGATCCTCCGCGCCCGTGATCGCGCCGATGACGCGCTTGCGCGAGACTCCCACCAGCACCGGCGCACTCCTGGCTAGCCGCCGGATGCCGCCGAGGAGAGCCATGTCCTCCTCCCGCGTCGTGCCGAATCCGATCATGGGGTCGACGAGGATTTGGGAGTTGAGGGTTGAGAGTTGAGGATTGGTGGCGGACGTGGCGCCGGTTGCCGGCTGTCGCATGTCGAAAACGAAGCTCGCCGGGAGCACGAGGCCGCAGCGTGTCTTGTCAGCGAGCTTGAGCATCGGCGGAACGGTGGAGGCGTATACGCAGTTGAGGATCGCGGCGCCGAGGTCGAGGGCGCGCTCGGCCGTCTCGGGATGGTAGGTGTCGATGGAGATCGGCATGGTCGGCTGCTCGCGCGCGAGGATGCGCAGGACCGGCTCGAGGCGCGCCCACTCGGCCTGCCAGGAAATGGGCGTCGCGCCGGGGCGGGTGGATTCCGCGCCGAGGTCGAGCATGTCCGCGCCTTCCCGCGCGAGGACGCGCGCGCGGGAAAGGGCCGCCTCCGTGCGCAAGCAACGCACCCCGTCCGAGAACGAGTCGGGCGTGATGTTGACGATTCCCATGACGCGCGTCCGGGAAAGGTCGATCTCAAACTGTCTGCATGTCCACTTCACTCTCAACTCTCGACTCTTCGCTCTCCACTGTTTCTTCTTCGCTCCTAGCTATTCCCAGCAGCTTCTCCACGTCGCGGCCGTCCATCGTCTCCTTCTCCAGTAGCGTGGTGGCGAGGAGCTCGAGCTTGTCGCGATTGTCGTTCAGGAGCTTCGTGGCGCGGGCGTATGCGGAGGAGATGAGCTCCTGCACCTCGGCGTCGATTACTTCGGCCGTCTTCGAGGAATACGGCGGCGGCGCCTCCTCGGTCGCGAACTGGTTGGGCTCGATGAACGCCTGGAAGCCGAACGTCTTGCTCATGCCGTAGCGGCAGACCATCGCGCGGGCGATGTCGGTGGCGACGGCGATGTCGGACGACGCGCCGGTGGAGATGTCGTGCGTGTGCATCTCTTCCGCGATGCGTCCGCCGCAGAGGACGGCGAGCTCGTCGAGGAAGTATGTGCGCGAGCGGTTGAGGACATCCTTCTCCGGGAGCGTCATGGTCACGCCGAGGGCGCGTCCGCGCGGGATGATGGACACCTTGTGGAGCGGATCGGCGTTCTCCACGAGGAGCTGGAGGAGCGCGTGCCCGGCCTCGTGCCAGGCCGTCGTCTCGTACTCCTTGCGCGTGAAGCCGGCGCTCTTGCGCTCGCGGCCCCAGAACACCTTGTCGCGCGCCTCCTCGAGGACGGCGTGCGGGATTTCGGTCATGCCGTTGCGGGCGGCGAGGAGGGCGGCCTCGTTGATGATGTTGGCGAGGTCGGCGCCGGAGTGCCCGCCCGTGCCGCGCGCGAGGCGCGAGAGGTCCGCGTCGGGCGCGAGCTTGACCTTGGCTGCGTGGAGCCTGAGTATCTCCTCGCGGCCCTTGAGCGTGGGCAGGTCCACGTTCACCTGGCGGTCGAAGCGGCCGGGGCGGAGGAGCGCGGGGTCGAGGATGTCGGGGCGGTTGGTGGCGGCGATCACGATCACGCCGTCGTTCGTGCCGAAGCCGTCCATCTCCACGAGCATGGCGTTGAGCGTCTGGTCGGCGCTGCGCACCGCCGTGACGCCGCCCGCGTTGCGCTTCTGGCCTACGGAGTCGATCTCGTCGATGAAGATGATGCAGGGCGCGCTCTTCTTGCCCTGCTCGAAGAGGTCGCGCACGCGGCTCGCGCCCACTCCCACGAACATCTCCTCGAAGTCGCTGCCGCTGATGGAGAAGAAGGGCACCTGCGCCTCGCCGGCGATGGCCTTGGCGAGGAGCGTCTTGCCCGTGCCGGGCGGCCCCACTAGGAGAATGCCGCGCGGGATGCGCGCGCCGAGCTTCGTGAACTTGCCTGGATCTTTGAGGAACTCTACAATCTCCTGCACTTCCTCCTTGGCTTCATCGACGCCGGCGACGTCCTTGAACGTGACCTTCCTCTTGCCCTTGTTCTCGTCCATGAGGCGAGCCCTCGACTTCCCGAAGGAGAACATGCCGCCAGGGCCACCGCCGCCCATCATCTTGCGGTAGATGAGGAACCACATGAGCGCGGCGAACACGCCGAAGATGAGCAGCTGCTGCATGAAGGGGCCGAGGAGCGGCTCCTCTTCGCGGATGGGGCACTTCACGCCGTTCTCGGCGAGGAACTCCATAAGGCGCTCGTTCTCGTTGGGGACGAGGTTCACGCGGAAGTCGGCGGTGTCGTCGCGCATGCGGCCGACGAGGTAGGTGCTGCCCGACTCCAGCTTGCGCACGCGCTCGACGCGCTCCACGCGGTCCGCCTCCACGGCGGCGCGGAACTCCGTCTGGGACAGTTCGCGGAACCGCCTCTGCTCCGGGTTCATCAGGCGCATCGCCAGGAACGACGCTGCAATGACGGCGAAGACGATCCACCCTCCGCGGCCGTTCGGCACGCGCGCCGCGCGCGGCACGGGCCGGGGCGCGTGCCGCGGCTTCTTCGGGGCTGACTGCTCTGCGTTCGGATGCTCTTTATCTTGCTCTTCGGACATGAGGGACAGTATAGCAAAAAAGGCCGCGCCGTGCGGAATGAATTTGCGTCGGATCGTCCGAAAAAAAGCCGGGCGGCGGTTGCGGTTTCGGCGGATGTGTGATATGATTCGCCCAAATGAACAACAAGCAGAGAAATACGGCAGCGTTTAATGCCGCGGTAACCGTGACGGTCGCGGCCTTTTTGTCGTTTCCCGCGCCGGCCGACCTGCGCGAGGACTTCCGCGAGCCGCAGGGCGTGACGCGGGAAAACACCGGGCCGCTCTTCTGGCTGCACGGCACCGAGACGGAGGCGCGGCTCCGGGAGATGGTCGGACGCGTGGCCGAAAGTGGACAGGGCATCCTCACGATCGAGTCGCGTCCGCACATCGACTGGATGCGCGCCGGCTGGTGGCGCGACGTGGACATCGTCCTTGACGAGTGCCGCAAGCGCGGCTTGAAGATGATGGTGTTCGACGACTACTGGTGGCCGAGCCAGGGCATGGGCGGCAAGTACCCCATCCCGGAGAAGTACCAGTGCCGCGACATCAAGGCCGCGGTCTACGCGAAAGGCGCTGCGCCCGACAAGGTGGAGAACGAAATCTGCCGCGTCGTCGCGACTGAAACGAAAAAGGGCTTCTTCAGGCTGGGCCCGGACGGCGACAAGACCATCGTGTATTCCTGGCATGTGCCGCCGAAGGGACGTGTGCAGGGACTCGGTGGCTCACAGGGGCGTTTCGCGTATGTGAACGGTCTGGATGAGGAGGCCGTGGACTGGTTCCTCGCCAACTACTACCAGCCGTACTACGACCGCTACCGGTCTTCCTTCGAGGACGGCACGATCCCCGGCTTCTTCTTCGACGAACCCGAGACGATGGGCGTGTGGGGACCGACGTTTGAAAAGGAGCTGAAGGCGCGCGGCGAGAACATTGGCGAGCTGCTGACGGCGTTCAAGTTCAAGCTTGCCGATCCCGAGGCGCAGGCGCGCGCGATCTACCGCTACCACGACGCGCGCGTCGAGGTGTGGGGACGCACGATGTACGGACGTCAGAGCGCGTGGTGCAGGAAACACGGTGTGTTCTCGAGCGGACACTTCATGGAGCACGCCGGTTGTTTCTACAGTCTCGCGATGTCCGGCGGCAACGTGATGCAGCTCATGAAGTACGTGGAGGTTCCGGGCGTCGACCTCGTGTGCCGCCAGTACTACCCCAACCAGCGCGAGGACAGGCGGCGCCAGATCGACTTCGGACAGATGCCGAAGTACGGTTCGTCCACCGCGCACGTCTACAACCGCCACAACGGCAAGAACTGGTGCGAGATTTTTGGCGCGTACGGACAGGACCTCACCTATCCGCAGATGAAGTGGCTGTGCGACTGGCACCAGTACCAGGGTTGCTACTACATGATCCCGCACTCCTTCAATCCGAAGGCGCCGTACGACAGGGACTGTCCACCGTACTTCTACAACGGCGGCAAGGAGCCGCGCTACCCGCTCTTCCGCGTGTGGGCCGACTACAACAACCGCTGCGCCCTGATGCTTTCGGAAGGGGAGCACGTCTGCGCCATCGCGCAGTGCGTCCCGGGCCTGAGCGGCCACGTGGGCAAGATGATCCGCCCCGAGATGTTCGCGTTCGCGATTCAGGACGCGCAGCTCGACAGCGACTGGATGCTCTATGACGCGGTGGAGAGCGCAAAGATCGGCAGGAATCCGCGCACGTTGCGTCCCGCGCTCCGCACGACGAACGGCAAGGAGTGGTACGACATCCTCACGCTCCCCGCGACGGAGTTCGTGCCGTATGCGGTTCTCGAGAAGGCGCTTGCGTTCGCGAAGGCCGGCGGCGTGGTGGTGGGCTACGGCATCAAGCCGTG
>Ga0310697_10007660_pt1 | contig 10147 bp, 15 predicted proteins | sample 172DNAGHGlowgp2_FD_203883 | JGI IMG/M metagenome (GOLD analysis project Ga0310697, IMG submission 203883) | Sheep rumen microbial communities from Palmerston North, Manawatu-Wanganui, New Zealand - 1728 DNA GHGlow gp2 (v2) (version 2) | ecosystem: Host-associated > Mammals > Digestive system >...
CCGGTCGACCCGTCTCTGGTCGAGTTTGAGGACGAGGTGTGCATGTAAACTGAATGGCTTTTGCCATTCAGTTTACGGGAATTGCAGCTCTCTGCGCGCTTAAATTTCTTGCCTCCCCTTCCGGGGAGCCAAGCCCATAAACGCCTTCCCCTTGAGGGGAAGGTGCCCCAGTGCGCACACTGGGGCGGATGAGGTGTGGACACGGCGACAGCGCAAAAGCGGCAGGCTCCACCTCATCAGTCGCTGCGCGACAGCTCCCCCAAAGGGGGAAGCCAAAGATGAATAACACGGAGGAATGTATAAATGAAATACTTCGGCGGTTGTGACGTTGGTTCCACCTATACCAAGGCAGTCATTCTCGATGAGAACGGCAAAATGCTTGCCGACACCACCATTCGCAGCAAGATCAATTCCGAGCAGTCTGCCATCGCGGCCATGGACGAGGTGCTGAAAAAGGTCGGCCTCGACAGCAGCAAGGAACTGGCCTACCTCATCGGCACCGGCTACGGCCGCAACAAGGTCCCCTTTGCCGACGAGAACATCTCTGAGATCTCCTGCCACGCCATGGGCGTGCACGTGACCGATCCCAGCGTCAAGGCCATCATCGACATCGGCGGCCAGGACGTCAAGGGCATCAGCATCGACACCGACGGCACGGTCAAGAACTTCGCCATGAACGACAAGTGCGCCGCCGGTACCGGCCGCTTCTTCGAGGCCATGGCCCGCTCCTTCGAGCTGAGCCTGCCCGAGTTCTCCAAGCTCTCCCTCACCGCGAAGAACGTCATCCCCATCACCGCCCAGTGCACCGTCTTTGCCGAGTCCGAGGTCATCACCCTCGTCGGCGAGGGCAAGCCCATGGACGAGATCGCCGCGGGCATCGAGATGGCGGTTGCCAAACGCTGCTTCGTCATGGCGAAGAAGGCCGGTGCCACCGACAGCATCACCCTGACCGGCGGCTGCGCCAAGAACGACGGCCTGAAGGAGGCCATTGAGCACGTCCTGAAGCTCAAGGTCGTGAACCTCAAGACCGACCCGCAGCTCATGGGTGCTCTCGGCGCTGCCGAGTATGCCCGCCAGAAGGGCCTTGCCAAGAAGTAAAGTCTTCCTTCCAAAATTGAACCCGCTTCGCCGGGCTTCGGTTTTGCACCAAACGAAAGGAGCATCATAACAAAATATGTACGTTATCGGTGAATTTCTGAAAAATCTCGCCCTGTTCCGCTTCATTGCCTGGATCAAGGAGCTTATTGTGGGCAAGCTCTTCCGCGGACTTCTGAAGACCGTTCTCGTCCTCGTGATCGCTGTCGCCGTTCTGTTCGTCGTCTACTTCTGGAACCTCGACCAGAAGCTGCTGGGCTGGGCCTACAAGCAGGTCAATCTCATCTTCGATCAAAAGAAGGTCGACCAGGTATTCTGATCTATGGACCTCTACAATTCCCTCATCAAAGAAACCCGGGAGCTGACGGATAAGCTCCCCGCCAAGGTCTGGGACTATGACCCCAAGGCCGCCTGGCCCGACACCGGCTCCAGTGAACTGGTGCTGCAGAAGGATGCCGCCTTTGAGCTCGGCGCCTCCGGCAGGGGCTCGGCAAACTACGTGCTCTTCACCTCCGCCGAGGAGCTCGGCGGGCAGGATCAGGTCATCCTCATCGGAAAGGACCTGCGGGAGATCAAGGGCGACTGCGACTTTGCACGCATCGTGATTCTGCGCATCGGCGTGCTGGAGGATGACGACGAGGCTGTCTACCGCACGCTGCGGGACATTGAGTTTGCCAAGTACCATGTCTACCCCCGGGGCTACATGGTGCGCATCTCCCCGGAGAGCTACCGTGAGCAGGTGCGCGTGAGCCGGGACGCTGTGCGTAAGGGCATCAGCTTCCGCGCCCTCGGCATGAACTACATCCAGGCCTACAAGCAGGACCCCAACGTCATCAGCGCCACCGTGCTCTTCCTCACCGATCCCGCCGCCGACTACGCCGCGCTCAGGGCGCTGGCCAAGAAGTCCGCCGACGTGACCGGCACCCTCACCCATATTTTTGAGGGCCTGCCCACGGACTGCTCCGTGTGCGCGCTCAAGGACATCTGCGACGAGGTGGAGGGTATGAAGGAGCTGCACTTCGGCGTGGGCGACAAGGGAAAGGACCACAGGCACTGATCGAAATAAAAAAAGGCGATGCAAACGCATCGTCTTTTTTTATGCATTTCCTTATCTGCTGCGGCGGCGCTGTTTGTGGTCGGCATACATCCTGCTGCCGGCGATGCGGCTGTCGGACTCCTGCATAAACTTCTTGAGCCGGTCCTCAAAATCCTGGTTTCCGCTGCTCTCCGCCGCGGCGGGCACGGCCGCGTAGCTGCGTGCCGGATTGGGGGCGGGCTGCTCCTGCCGTCTCGGTCTCGGCTCCGGGCGCGGAGCGGCGGCCTCGGGCAGGGCGCGCTTGATGGAGAGGTTGATTTTCCCCTCCGGCGTCACGCTCAGAAGCTTCACCTTGACCGTCTGGCCCAGCTGCACAAACTCGTTCACGTCGCTGACAAAGGCGTTGGCCACCTCGGAAATATGCACCAGGCCGCTCTTTCCGCCGGGGAGCGCGACAAAGGCCCCGAACTTCGTAATTCCGCTTACTTTTCCTTCAAGTATCTCGCCGATCTGCCACTCCATGGATTTTCCTCTCTGTCTGTCTTGTGTCGCTGATCCGTCCGGCGGATCTGTCCTCTCCCGGAAGCTCATTCCGGGTTTTCCGGCGGGAAGCGGAAAACCCTGTCGCCCGGCAGTACGAGTCCCAGTCTCTCCCGCGCCAGTGCCTCCAGCTCCTCTTCGCTCCAGCCCTCGGTGAGCTGTCTGCCCACCGCAAGGTTCTCCTGCTCGATCTCCTCCAGCCGGGCGCTGAGCGCCTGCTCGGCCCGTCCCGCCTCATAGAGCGCGCGGCGCGATGCCGAGAGGCAGGCCGCCGCATACAGCAGCAGCGCCACCAGCACGATGCGCACCAGGGTTTCCCTTGCTTCCATGGCTGTCCCTTCCCATGCGGGAGACGGCGGGAATGCCCGCTATTTCCTACATGAATACTTTTCAATAATATCTCATTCGCGGCGATTTTGAAAGAGTTTTTTTGCGCCCTGCGGAACTTTTTTTGTTTTATTTTGAGCTTTTCGCAAAAATACTCCAATTTTCTGTACACTATTCTCCCACATGCGCCTGAAGGACGGGCTCAGAAGCTGTGTGTACAGCAGCAATCCCAGCAGCGCGGCCAGCAGCTCCCCGGTGCCGAGCACCCCGTTCTCCGCGCGCATGGCAAAGAGGAAGGCGGCCGCGGCCGCCGTGAGGCAGAACAGCAGGTCCCACAGGCTCTCCCCGCCCCGGTGCCGGAGCGGCCGCAGCAGATCATACAGCAGGCCGAGGCCCGCGCCCAGCGCGCAGCCCAGCAGCAGCGAGAGGGCCTGCGCCCGGATATCCACGCCCATTCAGCCGAAAAGGCGCGACCAGAAGCCGCCCCCGGATGCCTGCTCCTCATAGCTCAGCTCCCGGACCTTCCCGCGCACGTCCAGCTCCCCGGCGCTCAGGTCGATCCGGTCGATGTGCAGGCCCTCTCCCCGGATGGCCAGCCCGCCCTGTGTTGTCGCCAGCACGATCAGCGTCTCGTCAAAGCCGTTTACATCCACCACGCCCGTCAGGCTGAGCCTCGCCCGGTTCTGCATGCTCAGGCTGTGCTCCTTCTGCTGGGTCTTCTGTGTCTCAGCATACGCCATGCTCTCACCCCCACGGAAAGCATATGCGGGAGGGCGGACAGGTATGACAAAGCCGGAGCGCTGTTTTGCGCCCCGGCGTTTTTTCTTTATCACTCCCAGCAAAACCGTATCCGCTGCTTGTCCGCGTCCACCTCGGCCTCGATGCCGAAGGGCAGGATGCAGCGCGGCAGGGCGTGGCCGATGGAGAGGTTGCAGACGATGGGCTTATCCGGATCGTCCACGACCTCGCGGAGGATCGCCCGGTACTCGGCGTCATAGACCTCATTCTGCGGCTTTCCGACCAGGATGCCGCTGACCGCCGACAGCACACCCGCATTTTTGAGATGCAAAAGCGCCGCGCGGTATTTTTCCGGACTCGGTCTCTCCTCGCTCGATTCGAGCAGCAGGATCTTCCCCTGCCAGTCCTCCGCCGGCGGGAACAGCCCGTATTCGGCGCAGAGGGCCGGGGAGTCAGGATAGCGCCCGCCGTCGAAGAGATCAAACAGCGTGCAGATGCACCCGCCCAGGATTTTGCCGTGAAAGACCGGCGGCCCCTGCAAAAGCACCAAGCCCCCGTTTTCATGGCTGACCGGCGCGACGCCCATCTGCTCCGGCCCGAAGCTTGTGCGCTCCTCATACCAGACGGGACTGGGCCGCACTTCCTCGATGCGCCCGGTCTCGATGAGCTCCTCGAAATACCCCCGGGAGTAGGGCAGCATCTCCGGCCCCGGCTCGCAGATCTCTGTCAGAAAGGCCTGGCCGTAGAAGCTCGGAAGACCCAGCTTATGGAGCATCAGGTGGTTCACCGTCGTGTCGGAGAAGCCGAGGAAGGGCTTCTTTGTCAGGGCGTTTTTCAGCTCGTCGTGCCCGAACAGATACGGCAGCAGGCGGTAGGTATCGTCCCCGCCGATGGCGGTCATGATGAGGTCGACCTCCGGGTCCCGAAAGGCCTCGATCAGATCCGCCGCCCGCGCCTCGGGGTGTTCCTTCAGATAGGCAATGCCCCGGAGGGCGTTCGGCATAAACTTCACCCGCAGCCCGTAAGCCTCCAGGCGCTCCACCCCCAGCTTGAGCTGGTGGCTGACAAGGTCCTCGCCCAGCAGCCCGCTCGAAAGGCTCACGATCCCGATTGTTTTGATCACGCTCATGTCATTTTCTCCTGCTTGACCTTGTGGTCGATCACATGGCGGGAGGCGAGCTCCCTGTGCACGTCCTCCACGCTGATCCCGGCCTCGACCATCAGCACCATCACATGGTAAGCGAGATCGGCGATCTCATAGACCGTCTCCCTTTTGTCCTCGGCCTTGGCGGCGATGATGACCTCGGTGCACTCCTCGCCCACCTTCTTGAGGATCTTGTCGAGGCCCTTTTCGAAAAGATAGCTGGTGTAGGAGCCTTCAGGCATGTCCCGTTTGCGCCCCTCCAGGAGCTGATAGAGGCCCTCGAGGGAAAACTCGTGCCGGCTCTCGCTCTGCCAGACGGGGTTTTCAAAGCAGGAGACGGTCCCGAGGTGGCAGGCCGGGCCCTCCGGCTCCACGACCACGACCAGCGCGTCCCTGTCGCAGTCGGCGGTGATGGAGACAATGTGCTGGTAATTGCCGCTGGTCTCGCCCTTGAGCCAGAGCTCCTGCCGGGAGCGTGACCAGAAGCAGGTGAGCTCCTTTTCCATGGAGAGCTTCAGGCTCTCCTTATTCATATAGGCCACTGTCAGCACCCGCTTGGTGACGGAATCCACCACCACGGCGGGGATCAGGCCCTTTTCGTCAAACTTGAGTTCGTCGATGTTTACCATATTACACCTCTCTGACCGGGATCTTGTTCTCTTTCAGCGCCGCCTTGAGCGCCGGGATCGTGACCTCTCCGAAGTGGAAGATGGAGGCGGCAAGCCCCGCGTCCACCCTGGGGAGCGTTTTGAAGAGCGTGACGAAATCCGAGATCCCGCCCGCGCCGCCGCTTGCGATCACGGGGACGGAGACGGCACTGCACACGGCATCGAGCATTTCCAGGTCAAAGCCCCGCTTTACCCCGTCCGTGTCGATGGAGTTCAGGACGACCTCGCCCGCCCCGAGCTCCACGCCCTTTTTGATCCAGGCGATGGCCTCCATGCCGGTGTCCTCGCGCCCGCCCTTTGCGAAGACGCGGAAGACCCCGTCCACCCGCTTCACGTCCGCCGACAGCACCACGCACTGGTCGCCGTAGCGCTTGGCGGCCTCGAAGATGAGGCGGGGGTCGCGGATGGCCCCGGAGTTAACGCTGACCTTGTCGGCCCCGCACTTGAGTACCCTGTCAAAATCTTCGAGACTGTTGATGCCGCCGCCCACGGTGAGGGGGATGAAGATGGTGCGCGCGACCTCGGTGAGGATGTCGGTGAAGAGCCGCCGCCCCTCGCTCGAGGCGGTGATGTCGTAGAAGACCAGCTCGTCCGCGCCGCTGTCGCTGTAATAGTTCCCCAGCTCCACGGGGGAGGATACATCGCTCAGGCCCTGGAACCTGACCCCCTTGACCACCCTGCCGTCCTTCACGTCGAGGCAGGGGATGATGCGTTTTGTGATCATTTCGCCGCCTCCAGTGCCTCCCGCAGGTCGATGGCCCCGGTATAATACGCCTTGCCGATGATGGCCCCGTAAAGCCCCAGTGCCCGCAGGGCCTTCACATCCTCGATGCTCGAGACCCCGCCGGAGGCCGTGATCTGCAAATCCAGCGCCTTCGAGAGCTCTCCGTAGAGCGCCCGGTTCGTCCCCTGCATGGCCCCGTCTTTGGAGATGTCCGTGCAGATAAGCGTCCTGACGCCTGTCTCCTGCATCTCCCGGCAAAAATCAAAGGCGTCCCGCCCGGAGCTTTCGAGCCACCCCTTGATCGCGACCCTGCCGTCCTTGATGTCCACGCCCACGGCGATTTTCTCTCCGTATTTTTCCACGGCCTCACGCAGAAACGCGGGATCGGTGACGGCGGCGGTGCCGAGGATCACGCGGTCGATCCCGGCATCGAGATACGTCTCCACGACCGCCATGCTCCGCACGCCGCCGCCCAGCTCGATGAAGAGGGGCGCGGCCTCGCGGATGGCGCGTACGGTATCGAGGTTCGGGGTCTCCCCGGTTTTCGCGCCCTCGAGGTCAACCAGATGCAGGCACTTTGCGCCCGCGTTATGGAAGTCCCTTGCCAGGGCCGGGGGATCCTCGCTGTAAATACTCATTTGGGCATAGTCGCCCTGATAAAGCCGCACGGCCTTGCCCTGTACCAGATCAATGGCGGGAAAAATCAGCATATGCTTTCCTCCGATTCGTTCATGCCTCCCCTGCAAGGGGAGGTGGCATCCGGCATCTCACGCAAGCCGGATGACGGAAGGGTCAACCCCTCAGTCACCGCCATAAATGGCGCTGACAGCTCCCCTTTCAGGGGAGCCATAGCGAACGGCTCATTTGTTTTCTACATTTCCTCGCAAAAGGCTCTCAGAATCGCCAGCCCCACCCGGCCGCTCTTTTCGGGGTGGAACTGGCAGCCGCAGACATTGTCCCGCTGCACGGCGGCGGTGAGCATTGCGCCGTACTCGGCGTTTGCGATCACGTCCGCCTCACATTTTGCGGCATAGTAGGAGTGTACGAAATACACGCAGTCCCCCTCTTTGATGTACCGGAAGAGGGAGCTTTTCTTTTCGGTAAAGCACAGGGCGTTCCAGCCGATGTGCGGGATCTTGAGGTCCGCGGGGATGACCTCGGCGATGGGCCGCACCTCGCCCGGGATGAGCGAGAGGCCCGCGTGCTCACCGTACTCGAAGCCCCGGTCAAAGAGAAGCTGCATGCCGAGGCAGATACCCATGAGGGGCTTGCCGCGCCGTGCCTCGTCTGTGACCACAGAATCCAGCCCCGTGACCCGGAGCTTTTCCGCTGCGTCCCCGAAGGCGCCGACGCCGGGCAGGAGGATCTTGTCCGCCCGGCGCAGGGTGTCCGCCTCGCCCGTGACGACAGCCTCCGCCCCCACGGCGGCCAGGGAGCTTTTGAGCGAGAAGAGGTTTCCCACGCCGTAATCCACAATGGCGATCATCCGAGGACCCCCTTGGTGCTGGGCAGCTCTCCGGCGGCGGCGGGGTCGATGGCGACGGCCTTGCGCAGGGAGCGGGCGAAGGACTTGAAGCAGCCCTCGATGATGTGGTGGCTGTTTTTCCCGGCAAGCTCCCGGATGTGCAGGGTAATGCCGGCATTGGCGCAGAAGGCGGTGAAAAACTCCTCCACAAGCTCGGTGTCGAAGGTACCCACCTTTTCCGTCGGGATGGGCAGGTCAAAGCACAGAAAGCTCCGGCCCGACACGTCCACCGCCGTGAGGATCAGCGCCTCGTCCATGGGGAGGGTCGTATCGCCGTAGCGGCAGATGCCCCGCTTGTCGCCGAGGGCCTCCTTCACCGCGCGCCCCAGGCAGATGCCGATATCCTCCACGCTGTGATGGTCGTCGACCTCCGTGTCGCCGTCACAGCGAAGCGTCAGGTCAAAGCGCCCGTGGCGGGCAAAGAGCGTCAGCATATGGTCGAGAAAACCCACGCCGGAGCGGATCTCGCTCTCCCCCGTTCCGTCCAGGTTCAGGGTCAGGGAGATGTCCGTCTCGGCGGTCTTGCGCTTGACTTTGGCGCTTCTCATGGCAGCTCCTCCAAAATTTCCCGGATGTTTTTGAGCAGAATGTCCATCTGCTCTCTCGTTCCGATGGTGATGCGGTTAAAGTCCCGGATGCGTTCTTTGTCAAAATGGCGGATCAGCACGGCGCGCTCCCGGAGCTTTTGGTAAAGCGCCCCGCCGCCGATCCTGTCGGAGCTTGCGAAGATGAAGTTCGCCGCGGACGGCAGCACCGTAAAGCCCAGCGCCCGGAGCGCCTCGACGGTGTAAGCGCGGTTTTCCATGATCGTGCGGCAGTTTGCCCGTGTCGTCTCCTCGTCCAGCAGCACCCCGAGGCCGACGGCCTGGGTCATGGAGTTGACGTTATAGGGGTTTGTGGAAAACTTGATCGTATTGAGGTCGCGGATGAGCGCCGCGCTCCCCGCCGCGAAACCGAGCCTTGCCCCCGCCATGGAGCGGGACTTGGAGAAGGTCTGCGCCACCAGGAGATTGTCGTAGTCCTTTACCAGCGGGAGGCAGCTGACCCCGCCGAAGTCCACATACGCCTCGTCGATGACCACGACGCTGTCCGGGTTATGCTCCAGGATCGCCCGCACCTGTTCCGGTGAGAGCGCAAGGCCCGTGGGGGCGTTGGGATTGGCGAGGAAGATGGTGCTGTGCAAATTGAAATAGTCCTCCGGCGCGATCGTAAAGTCCTCCCGCAGGGGGATTTCGGTATAGGGAATGCGGTTCAAGTTTGCGAACACCGGGTAAAAGCCGTAGCTGATGTCCGGAAAGGCGGCGGGCTTAGTCTCATCACAGAAGGCCATGAAGGCGAAGTTCAAAATCTCGTCCGAGCCGTTTCCGAGCAGGAAGTTTTCCGGCTCCAGACCGTGCAGCCCGGCAAGCGCCTTGCGAAGCTCCGTACACTCGATGTCGCAGTAGAGGTTCAGGGGCCTTGTGTGCGCTTCGGCAAAGGCCAGCGCCCTTTCCGAGGGGGGGAAGGGGCACTCGTTGGTGTTGAGCTTGGTGAGGTTCAGGATCTTCGGCTGCTCTCCCGGGGTATAGGGGACCAGCCGCTCGTATCTGGCGCTGAAAAAACGGCTCATGCTTTCTCCTCCTCCAGACGGATCAGGGCGCTTCGCGCGTGCCCGGTCAGGCCTTCCTTATACGCAAAACGCGCGATCTCCGGGGCAAGCTTTTTGAACGCCTCCGCCGGGTAATAGGTGTACTGGATGCGCTTGACAAAATCGTCCACGCCGAGGGGGCTGCCGAACCTGGCCGTGCCGGTGGTGGGCAGGGTGTGGTTCGTGCCGCCCAGGTAATCGCCCAGCGGCTCCGGGCAGTTTTTCCCGAGGAAGACCGAGCCCGCGTTCTTCACGTCGTCGAGATAATCAAAGGGGTTGTCCACAAAAATTTCCAGGTGCTCCGGCGCTACGGCGTTGGCGATCTGCATGGCGCGGCGGAGATCGGAGGCAATGATGATCTTGCCGTTATCGTCGATGGAGGGGCGGGCGATGCCGACGCGCTCCATTGTTTCAAGCTGCGTCTCGATTTCCGCCTGCACGGCATAGGCCAGCGCCTCGCTCTCCGTCACCAGCACGCAGCAGGACAGCACGTCGTGCTCGGCCTGGGCCAGCATGTCGGCCGCGACGTGGCGGGGATTCGCCGTCCCGTCCGCCACGACCAGCACCTCGCTCGGCCCGGCGATGGTGTCGATGGCGACCCTGCCGTAGACCTGGCGCTTGGCCTCGGCGACATAGGCGTTGCCGGGGCCGACGATCTTGTCCACCCGGGGGATGGACTCCGTGCCAAAGGCCATGGCGGCGACGGCCTGAGCCCCGCCGACC
>Ga0310697_10007663_pt1 | contig 10144 bp, 8 predicted proteins | sample 172DNAGHGlowgp2_FD_203883 | JGI IMG/M metagenome (GOLD analysis project Ga0310697, IMG submission 203883) | Sheep rumen microbial communities from Palmerston North, Manawatu-Wanganui, New Zealand - 1728 DNA GHGlow gp2 (v2) (version 2) | ecosystem: Host-associated > Mammals > Digestive system >...
CTGCGACAGATACCATGACATTTTCTGCGCGTCAATTGTATTTGCGTGCGCTGGAACGTATGGCCCAAGAATTTGCAATTTTGCATAAAATGGATTTAGAAGATGCGTCTGATAAAATCGAAGATATTTTAGGTGTGCCAAAAGAAATTGATTTGAATGCCACCGAAGAAGAGGAAGAAGAATCAGACGAAACAGACGAAGAATAATTTTTGCGCCGTTGTTGAAATGGCGCATTTTTTTTCTTGTATTTATCATTTTTTTTCGCAATCATTTAATCATAGAACTTAACAAAGGAAAGTAAAAATGGCAGGCAGTATAAACAAAGTAATATTGGTTGGTAATATCGGTCAAGAACCCCAGGTTCGCACTATGCAATCCGGTCAAAAAGTAGTTTCTTTTTCATTGGCGACATCTGACAGATGGCGCGACAGACAAAGCGGTGAACAGAAAGAACAAACAGAATGGCATCGTGTCGTGATTTTTGCACCTAATTTGGTCGAAGTTGCCGAACGTATGTTGCAAAAGGGGACGAAATTGTACCTGGAAGGAACCTTGCGGACACGTAAATGGCAAAATCAACAGGGCGTTGATACATATACAACCGAAGTTATTTTGAACCCTTATGCTGGTCAAATGGTAATTTTGTCTGGGGCTAAGGCAATGGACGGTGGTGTGTCAGAATCTGGACCGGTACCACAACCACGCGAAGAAGTCGATATCGGACAAATTGCAGATGATATTCCATTTTAATTGTGGGTTTAATTTAAATTGTAAAATCGGCATTTTGCCGATTTTTTTTTGTTTTATAAAAAATGAAAATATGATATAATCTGCATGACATATGTATGCCAAGAGAGAGATTATGAAAAAACTGGTCTTTTTTATCAGTGCTTTTTTCGTATTGTACACGAATACAGATGCGTTTTGTGCCCCCGAGATCGCACAATGGAAGGATACACGTCGTTATATAAAACCAGAAGAATGGTCAAAGTCACCATATAACAAATTTGTATTGTTGGAAACAATAACACTAGACCAGAGAATATTTGATTGTACTGCGCAATATGTAGCGCCTAATCTTATCTTGTCTGCGGGACATTGTGTTATAGAAGGTGCGTCATATAGAATAACAGGATATAATAAAAAAAATGTACCGGTCAAATTGTTGGATTATATTTGTAATGGAAATTGTGAACCTGCAACAATGACAAAAGATTGGGCTTTGTTTTTAATCGAAAATCCACAATATTACCAAGATGATGATTTTAATGTGTCAATTGTTGATTATGGAAAACAGAATATAGAAGTTATGAATGCTGGTTGGGGAAATACGAGAATATTAACACCGGAAGATTTGGATAAAATAAGAAAAGATGCCGCAACGTACGGTAATTTCAGAGATGTTTGGGAAAGTAATTATTTCCCGGATATTCGGGAAGAAAGAGATGATTTAAAAGCATCAGATTCATGTAATGTTTTAGGTAAAAGTAGTAATCCGGATGTATATACTAAAACAGGAGTAGAAGTCACAGTAGACGCTGAACAAAAACGTTATAATGTCGCCTCTAACGATGGAATGTTTGTTGTGGATTGTGTTGTTAATCAAGGAAATTCTGGTGGGGGCATTGTTACAAAAGATGGACGTTTATATGGTGTTGTGTCTAGTGGACTTAGTTATGGGGTTGGTTGGTTGGTTAATCGTGGAGCATTGGGTTATATTTCAAGCAGTGAACAATTTATGAATGTTGTTGAAGAATTTAAAAAACAATATCCACTGAAACAAATAGAATATGTGTATGAATTTAAATCTCAAAAACCTTTTAGGACGGGTGGAACATACAAATGTAACGAACTTTATGCTGGTAAAGCAAAACAACAACAGGATGAAGAATTTGAAGAATGGAAACAACAATGCAGAAATATCGGGGCAATTTATTTTTATATAAACGATAAAGGCAGATATACTTGCACTTCAAGACAAGGTAATTATGAGACAGATCCAAAATGCTATACAGTTAATGTGCCTGTAAACAGTGGTGCCACAGCAACGGTCACAGAAGAAGTAAATGAAAAAGCGGTTGTGAGAGAAAAACAACCAGATGTTGCACACATGCCAGGAATACAAATACCGGAAGATAATCCTGGTAAATACATAAAAGATATTCCAGCACCTAATTTTTCTGTGTCGGATATATTAGATACAAATGATACAGAAAATACAGAATCAGAACATGATATGGAACAACAAATTAAAGTTGCAGAAAATGCAATTGAAAGAATAGAAAAAGAAACAAAGATAGTTTGTGATGATATGGACAAAAATATTGATAATGTAAAAAATATGTCTGATTATGAATTGGTAAGTTTCTTGAATAATGCTGTATATTGTGAAGAAAGAAAAGAAACATTAGAAAAATTGCAAAAGGCGTATGATGATGCCAAGGCCAAAGAACAATCATTGGCAAATCGTGCTTTGACTGCGGCAACTGTTGCAGCAACTGGATTGGGCGGTATGGAATTGGCACGCGGGTTGGCAGAACAGGCTGCCGACAAGGCTGCTGATAAAGATATGGCGGCATATATTGAAACTATGCGTTGCGAATATGCAGATGGTAAATCTGTTAAGGCGGGGCCAGATGAAATTGAATTGCCTGGGGGAAATAATCAAAATCTGATGAATTATCGTGGTGAATATTTTGCGTTGGCATCTGATTTAAAAATGCGCAAAGAAGCGTTAGGAATGAAACCAGGTATAGAAAGCGAAGAAATATTAGACAAAGCAACACTGGGATTATATGACGATGAAAATGTTGGAATAACAGGTGGCAGTGAAGCATCACGTTATCGTGCACAAATGTTGGGTTCAAAAAAAGATAAATCGCAATTGGATGAATTATCTGCATCATCGTCCAAACGTGTCAAAGGTGGTGCGATTGCTGCCGGGGCTGGAGTTGTTGGTGGCGTATTGGGCGACAGTTTAATTAATGGCGAATTAGGTAAAAAATTAAAAGACGCATTTAAAAGCAAGAAAGTCGGTAAAGAAACAGAAAGTTTGATAAAAAAAGATACTGCGGCGTTGGATGATTTAAAGAAATGTTTAAAAACTGCGGGTGTCCAAGAAACAGATAAATTAGAATTTAAAAAATTCTATGCATCTGTGTTATCTGTCAAAGGGATAGATTGCAAAAATGCTTTTGTTGGAAAAACACCAAATGGTAAAAATTACAGCGATACAAAGGCATCTGATTTGTTTGCTGATTCTACAGATGCAACGGCGGTCTTTAACAGTTTGACAAACAGTTTCACTTTGGCGAATGTCGGCAAAATGATTGGCTATGCATCGTTGAATGAAAATAATAAAAATCTGGGGGCACAACATTTAAATAAATCTATGGAAAATATCAAAAAACAATACGACACAGCAGAAAAGAAAGATTTAGAATCTGCATCAAAATTGGGAATAAATCTGGGCAGTGTATTGGGAAATAGTATGAGGTTAAGAGATTTGATGTCTAACAAAGATTTGATGTCGCAAATCGGCAGTATGGTTAAAAAATAAAAACACCCGCAATCGCGGGTGTTAATTTTTATCGTATTTTTTATGACAATTTATGGATGACTAAACCGCTGCGCAGTTTTGGTTCAAACCAAGTTGTCTTTGGTGGCATAATGTTGCCTGTATCTGCAATGTTAATGATTTGATTCATTGTAACTGGATACAATGCAAATGCTGCAACCATTTCACCAGAATCTACACGTTTTTTTAATTCACCCAATCCGCGGATTCCACCAACGAAATCAATACGGTTAGATGTACGCAAATCGCCCAAATTCAAGATTTTATCAAATACCAAATTAGACAATACAGTCACATCTAAAACACCAATTGGATCGTTGTCGTTGTATGTTCCAGATTTTGCAGTTAACGAATACCATTTGCCACCCAAATACATTGAAAAGTTATGTAATTTATTTGGATGATAGATTTCAGAACCCTTTTCAACAACATCAAAAGATTCGCGTAATTTTTCAATAAATTCAGATTCACTTAACCCGTTCAAATCTTTGACTACGCGGTTGTAATCGATAACATGCAATTGAGAAGCAGGGAAAATCACAGCCAAGAAATAATTGTATTCTTCGTTTCCGGTATGATTTGGATTTTGTTCGCGTTTTTCTGCACCAACACGTGCCGCTGCTGCTGTTCTGTGGTGTCCGTCCGCAACATACATCGCAGGAATGTTTTTAAAGATTTCTGTTATGCGTGCATTTGTGGCATCGTCATCAATTTTCCAGAAAGTATGGCCAAAACCATCTTCGGCAACAAAGTCGTATTCTGGTTCGTGTTTTGCAATCCAATCTGCAACCAAATCGTTCATTTCTGCAACATCTGGATACGCAAAGAATACTGGTTCCAAATTAGCATCTTGGATGCGAACGTGAATCATACGATCGTCTTCTTTTTCTTTGCGGGTTAATTCGTGTTTTTTGATTTTGCCAGACATATAATCATCTGTGTTTGCTGCAGCAACCAAACCATATTGTGTACGGCCGTCCATTGTTTGTGCATAGATGTAATACATTTCTTTGTCATCTTGCTTTAACCAGCCATTTTTTTGCCATTTTTTGAAATTTTCAACAGCTTTGTCATAAGTTCTTTGTTCGTGTTCCCCAGCAATTGGATCAAAATCAATTTCTGGTTTAATGATATGTAACAAAGATTTTTCACCAGCTTCGTTTTTTGCTTCAACAGAATTCAAAACGTCATAAGGACGTGAAGCAACTTCACTGGCTAATTCTTTTGGTGGACGTACGCCCGCAAATGGTTTAATTTTCATGATTGTTTCCTTTTGATATTAAAAGATATTGGTTGGGGTACACGGACTCGAACCGCGATATACAGAGTCAGAGTCTGCTGTTCTACCATTAAACTATACCCCAATGCGTGTTCGTATTATATATCTATTATTTGTTTTTTCAATCAAATATTTTCGGTTTTATAATTTAGTTTGCATCGTTTCTTTTTTTGTCTTATGATTATATTCCGTAAAACAAAAGGCAAAATATGCGACATTTTATATCTAATATTGTTTGTGGGGTTATTTGGAAAAAATCAACACGTGATTTGGTTCGGACAATGATTCGTTTTCCGCAAACGCATGAATATGTCCGATACGTTCGGCATTTTGCAAAAAATATGAAGCAACGGAAAATAAAAAAACTGGTTGGATATGGTTGTAAAAACTTTGTTGTAATTTTGAATAACAAACACGTATTTAAATTCCCGTTGTTAAACGATGGGCGGGATGTCGCAATGCGTGAAAAACGCATAGTTGATGCATTCTATGGTATTTCACCAATAAAAATACCGTTAATGAAAGTTATACCATATAAAAATATTTATATCCGTAAATATGAATTTGCTACAGGAACATTATTGACTGATTTTAAACCAGCAGAAGTAGGTCAACATATGACGCATATTTCAAAACAAATTGCTAATTTTTTATATGTTATCGGAAAAAGCGATCCTGTTGAAATTCGTGATTTGAAACCAAATCCAAATAAAAAACCTGGATTTTTATACGGATGGTTCCAAAAAGATATTTGGCAAAACTTTATGTTAGATCCAAAGACATTTAATATAACTTTCTTTATAGATTGGGAACAAACATCTTTTGAAGATTTTAAACCTGCGTTAATAACAGCTTCGCATAATTGGGATAAATTTGGTTATCAGGGATTTATAGTTTGTGTTATGGCGGAATATTCAAAATTGTATTTTCAAAAATCAGGGAAATAATTCGGCAATAATTTTTGTAATAAAAACTTGATTTTCCATTTTGTTGGTGTATTGTGTATGTACAGGGTTGATATTTATACTTGTTTGTTTGTGTTTATATTAACCGTTATTCAGATTCTTTAAGGTTTCCTTCCTTCCAGAAATGCTGAATACAAAAACAAAAGGTCGCATTGCGACCTTTTGTTGTTTTGGTATATAATTATTTATTGCGTTTACGTTTTTTGTATTCTGTCGCGTTCAATCCACGGGGTGTTTCTGGCAAATTAAATTCATTGTCCATATCACGTAATTGTTTTACCATAATTTCTTCTATTTCTTTTGCTTTCTGTTTCAAAGCATCACCACGTAATGAAGAATCTATGTATATAGGATTACCAAGATAACAAGATATTGTCCCGAATAATTTAGGTATCATAAATTTGTCCCATCTGTCCATGTATATTGGTCGGGAACAAGAAAAACATACTGGCACAATTGGGGCCCCTGTCATACGAGCAAAATACAATGCCCCATCTTGAACGTGCATAGATGGTCCAGAAGGTCCATCCACAGATAAACACATAGAAGCATTTTTATCACGTATTACCCGAACACCATCGCGCAAGACTTCAACCCCCCCAGCAGATGAAGAACCATAAATTGCACGCATACCAAATAACCTTAGCAATCTGGCCATCATACGTCCATCGTGGTGCCGCGATGTTATGCAATAAGAAGAGATTCTGGATTTTTTTATGACGGGTGCCAACATTATTTCGCGACCATGGAAAAATACAAAAATTATAGGTTTTTTACGTAATGTTTTTAATATTTCCATATTTTTATAACGATGTTTGTTTGTAAAAAAAACGAACCAAATTATGCCGGTCAACAACGTTACCAAAGTCCACTGAGTAATTGGATTGTGTAAAATTGGGGACCAAAATTTTTTCCAGATTTTTCTAAAACCTTTTGACATTATTGCCTTCTTTTTGGAAAATCTTAACAGAAAAAAATTGATTTGTAAATGTTAAGATATGCCTTGACAAAGAATAATGTCGGTTTTAGTATTTTGTCAATGTTAAATAAATCTGTAAATTTTGAAATATTTCCGATTTTTAACCAGACTGTGCCTGGGGTTTGGTCTGATTTTGCGCATATTGAATCCGAATGTGATAAGAAAATATATACTCTGCATTATGCTAAAAAACATTATTTGGATTTGTACAAGAAGGATTTTTATGGGTATAAACATTGTTTTGCTTTTGGTGCGTATTACAAAAAACATATGGTTGGTTTTACACATGGGCATTCAGATGACGATGATGTGGTATATTTGGAACGTTTGTATATATTACCAAAATATCAACACCAAGGCATAGGAACGCTGTTGTTAAAAGCTGCGGAACAAACATCAGGTCTGATTGCGGAAAAAATAAAATTAGTATCGTTGAAAAGCGCTGAAAATTTTTATGTTAAAAAAAATGGATATGAACAGTTTGATTATATGAAAAAAGATTTAAAGCCCATGGCAAACAGTATTGTGCCGGTATTTCAATGGGTGAAAAAAGATTTTAATGTTAAATTTGATATTGATGTAGATACCGCATTTTTAAAACAAAATAAATATCATCCAATTTTTGTGCATACCAACAGTGATGTCAGAATTGATGGTGTAGCGGTTCACACCGTGGACGGTGAAACAAAAATATGGACAGATAAAAAACGATTGGTTCCAATGTTATCAAATGCATTAAATAATGTCAGATAAAAAAAGTCTCCGCAAACGCGGAGACTTTTTAACTTTACATCATGCCAGGCATACCACCAGCGACAGGATTTGATGGTTTTTCTTCTGGGATTTCAGACATAACTGCGCCAGTTGTTAATAACACACCTGTGGTCGAAGCTGCCGCCATAATTGCTGTTTTAACAACTTTGGCTGGGTCGATAATACCAGATTTCATCATATCTACAAATTCACCGTTTTGGGCATTGTATCCAAAATTATAATCTTTGTTTTCCATAATTTTTCCAACGATGATTTCACCGGATACACCAGCATTTTCAGCGATTTGCATACAAGGTGCAACAATTGCACGACGAACAATATCGATACCAACATTTTGGTCAGCATTCGCCCCGGTTAAATCTTTCAAAGATTCAACTGCGCGTACCAACGCAACACCACCACCAGCAACGATACCATCTTCGACAGCGGCACGTGTCGCAGCCAATGCATCATCAACGCGGTCTTTCTTTTCTTTGACTTCTACTTCGGTCATACCACCAACATGAATAACAGCGACACCACCAACCAATTTAGCCAGTCTTTCAGCTAATTTATCGCGGTCATAATCGCTGGTTGTTGTTGACATAGTTTGACGAATTTCATCTGCACGCGCTTTGATAGCGTCAGTATCACCGTTCCCGTTTACCAACAATGTTTTATCTTTGGAAACAACAACGCGTTTTGCAGACCCCAACACAGATTGATTGATGTTTTCAAAAGTCATACCCATATCGTCAGAAATAACGGTCGCACCAGTTACGATTGCGATATCTTTTAACATTTCTTTGCGACGATCACCAAATCCAGGGGCTTTGACTGCACAAACTTTCAATCCACCGCGCAAACGGTTTAATACCAATGTTGCCAATGCTTCTGATTCAATATCTTCTGCGATAATCAACAATGGACGACCAGATTGTGCGATTGGTTCCAAAATAGGTAACAAAGCCTGCAGACCAGTGATTTTCTTTTCAGAAACCAAGATTTCAGCATTTTCCAATTCTGCCAGCATTTTTTCGCTGTTTGTGACGAAATAGGGTGACATGAAGCCTTGGTCGAATTGCATACCTTCAACTACATCAATTTCAGTATTCAAACCTTTAGCTTCTTGGACGGTAATAACACCTTCTTTGCCTACTTTTTCCATCGCGTCAGCAATTTTTTGTCCAATATCAGAATCATTATTTGCAGAAATCGTAGCAACCTGGGCTATTTCAGAAGAATCTTTGACCGGACGAGCATGTTTTTCAATGTCGTTTACGATTTTTTCCACTGCTATATCAATTCCGCGTTTAATATCCATTGGGTTCATACCCGCAGCAATAACGCGACGACCTTCGCTGAATAATTTTTGTGCCAAAACTGTTGCAGTTGTTGTTCCATCCCCAGCGGTATCGCCAGCACGTTTTGCAACTTCTTGAATCATTTTTGCACCGATGTTTTCGCCTGGATCTTTTAATGATACCTCTTTGGCGACTGTAACACCGTCTTTGGTTGCAATTGGTGCACCATATGCACGTTCAATAACCACAGTACGACCCTTTGGACCCATAGTAATTTTGACAGCGTTTGCTAATTTATCAACGCCCGCAGCCAATTTGTCAGTATTAAAAACAATATCTTTTGCCATAATTTATACCTTTTTGATTATAAAATACCTAAAATATCAGATTCTTTGATTAAAACGTAATCATGTCCATCAATTTTGACTTCGTTTGCAGTCGATGCCCATTTAGCAAACAAAACGACATCGCCATTTTTAACAGACATCGGGATTTTTTGCCCGTTTTCAATTGCACCATCACCCACGGCAATCACACGACCGTGGACAGGTTTTTCTTTTGCATTATCGGGTATAATAATTCCGCCGGCTGTTTTGTTATCTTCTTCAATTCTTTCCAGCAATACATAGTTATGTAATGGTTTAAACATAATAAAACTCCTTTGGTTTTGCTGTGCTGTAAATATAGTATGAAAAAAACACATTTCAAGATGCGCATAATTATGATTGCAAAAAATTATTTATGTGATAATATACATATAAAATAGGTAGTATGGAAAAGTAAAAAAGTTGACAAAAAAGAATCCGCGGACCAAGGGAAAAGGAGAAAAAATATGATTCAACACGCTGAAAGCCGCAGTTTGCTACACACACACACACACACACACACACACACACACACACACAGGTAAACCTTGCCTGGCAAATGTTGACAAATATTTAGTATTTCTTCCGATTCTTTTATTATCAATTTTTTCCGCCCATGCGGCGACCGAAACAATAAATTGGTATTCGGATGGTTCATTATATAATACAACAACATGTCAAACGGGTGGCGACGTAAATTTACCATCAACATCACCAACAAAACGCGGACATACATTTGCGGGATGGTTGGTTGCGTTATACGATTTTTCGACATTTGATACAACGATTGCCGGCACCCATAGATATGGACGTGGAGTAGATACATCAAACGATACTGATACGTGTTATTACGATGGGAATTTGGTTACATGTAATACAGATTTTTCAGACCTGGGACGATACCAATGGAAAACATCGTTTA
>Ga0310697_10007664_pt1 | contig 10142 bp, 10 predicted proteins | sample 172DNAGHGlowgp2_FD_203883 | JGI IMG/M metagenome (GOLD analysis project Ga0310697, IMG submission 203883) | Sheep rumen microbial communities from Palmerston North, Manawatu-Wanganui, New Zealand - 1728 DNA GHGlow gp2 (v2) (version 2) | ecosystem: Host-associated > Mammals > Digestive system >...
TTCTTGGTGGTCTTGCCCCAGGGATTGTCAAAGTCCTTACCCAGCAGGATGATACCGCCACGGGGACCGCGCAGGGTCTTGTGGGTGGTGCTGGTAACGATGTGGGCATACTTCAAGGGATTCTTCAACAGACCTGCGGCGATCAAGCCAGCGGGGTGTGCCATGTCGATCATGAGCAGAGCGCCCACGCTGTCGGCAATCTTGCGCATACGCTCGTAGTCCCACTCGCGGCTATAGGCACTGGCACCACCAACGATCAGCTTGGGGCGCTCGCGCTGTGCCACCTCTTCCATCTGGTCATAGTCCACGAGGTTGGTGTCGGGGGTAACGTTATATTCACAAGCCTGGAACATCAGACCCGAGAAGTTAACGGGGCTACCGTGTGAGAGGTGACCACCATGAGCCAGGTTCAGACCCATGAACTTGTCACCGGGCTTGAGGCAAGCCATGAAGACAGCCATGTTGGCCTGAGCGCCCGAGTGGGGCTGCACGTTAACATACTCGGCATCAAAGATCTGTTTCAGACGCTCAATGGCGACGTTCTCGCTCTCGTCAACACACTGGCATCCACCATAGTAGCGGTGTCCAGGATAACCCTCGGCATACTTGTTGGTCAAGCAGCTGCCCATGGCCTGCATCACCTGTTCACTCACGAAGTTCTCACTGGCGATGAGCTCAATGCCGTGTTGCTGACGCTGATGTTCACGCTCGATGATGTCAAAAATCACTTTGTCTCGTTCCATTGATTTTTAGTTTTTAGTTTCTAGTTTCTAGTCCCTAGTTTCTAGTTTCTAGTTTTTAGTTTTTTAAGTTGTTAGTATTAAAGTTATTTAGTCTCTTTTCGGTTTCTTGCGCACCGACCAGCCGAAGTGCCCCAGTTCGTCGCCCAAGGTATAGTAGTGACCGTGGCAATAGGTGATCAGGTCGGCAGCCTTGAGGTCGAGTGCACCAGTGCTGTTGTCGATAAAGCGGTCATCGGCAATGACATTCATCACCTCGCCGATAAACATGTCGTGTGAGCCCAGGCGCATGATATCTCTCACCCGGCACTCGATGCTCACCGGCGCCTCGAGGATGTAGGGTGCGGCAACTGTCTCGCCCTTGACCGGCGTGAGCTGCATCTCGCGCCACTTGTCAAACTCACGTCCAGAACGCACACCACACCAGTCGGTTGCCCTCGCCATATCGCGGTTGGTGAGATTGAGCGTGAAGGCCATATTGCGCTCCACGATGCCATGGCTGTGGCGCTCGGGGCGTATCGAGACATAACAAAGAGCCGGGTCGCTGCAGATGGTGCCCGTCCAAGCCGCCGTGAAGAGGTTGAATTCCTCGGGCGACGCGCCGCAACTGACCAGCAGTGCGGGCAGCGGATATATCATAGTTCCAGGTCTCCAGTTCTGTTTCATGCTCAATCTGCAATTCGCGACAAAGGTAATGCTTTTTTAATTAATAGCGAATAGTTAAGAGTTAATAGTTTTTTATTTTTTTGGATATGTCAAGTTGTTAATAACTTTATTGTGATGGCAACTTGTCGTGAGAAGGAAAAAGATTACCTTTGTAGTTTGTAAAACAACCCATTCATCAATCATTAAAACGTGCACATCGTTATAGCAGGAAATATCGGTAGCGGAAAATCCACACTGGCCGAAATGCTTGCCAAGCATTATGGCTGGGAACCATTTATGGAGCCCGTGGTGGACAATCCATATTTGAGCGACTACTACAAGGACATCAAGCGGTGGTCGTTTGCCCTGGAGGTATTCTTTCTCAAGCAGCGTTTCAAGGACATCTTGGGGATCAATGCCAGCGACAAGACCATTGTTCAGGACCGGAGCATCTTTGAGGGCGTGTACATCTTCACGGCCAACAATCACGCCATGGGCAACATGGACGACCGCGACTTTGAGACCTACATGGAACTGTTTGAACAGATGATGAAGATCGTGCGCCTGCCCGACCTGATGATCTATCTGCGCTCCAGCGTGCCCCACCTGGTTGACAATATCCACAAGCGAGGCCGCGACTACGAGCAAACGATGCCGCTCAAATACCTGTCTAACCTGAACGAGCGCTATGAGGAGTTTGTCATGAACACCTATCAGGGGCGCAAACTCGTGATCAATGTTGATGACCTGGACTATAAGAACAACGCTGAGGACTTTGCCACCATTGTGGATAAGATTGACGCGACAATGTTTGGCATCTTCGGGCCACTAGACTAGGCGACGGAGCCGTGCCAGGAGCCCCGGCCCAGGTCGCCCCTGATGACGGGGCACTAACAACTAAGAAACTAACTACTAAAAACTGAAATAAAATGCATATTGCAGTAGCAGGAAACATTGGCAGCGGCAAGACGACCTTGACCAAACTGCTTGCCAAGCATTACGGGTGGAGCCCACGGTTTGAGCCAGTGGACAACAACCCCTATCTTGAGGACTTCTATGCCGACATGTCGCGCTGGTCATTCAACCTACAGATCTACTTCTTGAACAAGCGCTTCAAAGAGGTGGTCGAGATTTCGCAGAGCGACATCGACATCATCCAGGACCGCACCATCTATGAGGACGCGTGCATCTTTGCCCCCAACCTTCATGGCCAGGGTCACATGAGCGACCGCGACTTCAACAATTACCGCGACCTGTTTGACCTGATGATGTCGCTGGTGAAGATGCCCGACCTGATGATTTACATCCGTTCGACGATACCCAATCTGGTGCAACAGATCCAGAAGCGTGGCCGCGACTACGAGCAGACGATGCGCCTTGATTACCTGGAAGGTCTGAACAAGCGTTATGAGGACTGGATAGCCGACTACAAGGGCAATCTGGTTATTATCAATGGCGACGAGGTGAAGTTTGGTGATCGGCCCGAGGATTTCCAGCTAGTGTGTGACAAAATCGACGCTAACCTGTTTGGTATCTTCTCCCCGTTTAACCAGTCGCGTTAACCCTGCCCTACCGTGCCAGCACATGTTGTATTACAGGCCAATGGCTTGCAATGCTAGGATTCTCTACCTCCACATGCAGGGGAAAGTGGATTTTACAGAGACATTATTTTGTACTACCTTTGCAGCGTGATTAGCAAACGTGTCATCGGTCTCATGATGGCGTTGCTGGTTTTCTTGTTGCCAGCAGCGGCCCAGGTGCGCATTGACCACCGCAGGGACGATGGCACGCGCTATGTGTGCTCACAGCAGGAGGTGATGTACGACAATTACTTTCATGCGGCCCGCTTTGCAGTGTCGGCAACGGCCAGCTACGGAGGTCTTGTGACATTCACGCTCGAAGTGACCTATGATGAGGGGCTGCTGCGGGTGTCCCAGGGCGATAGCCTCACCCTGGTGTTGCGAGGAGGTGCCCGCATTGTGCTCAAGACCGACCGCGACGTGACTCGCGCCGATATCGTCAAGCGCCATTATCTTACCTATAACGACTACTATGTGACCTGTTATTATCCGATGAGCATCTATGATATCCAGCGCATCACCCGCAATCGTGTCACCAAACTGTCGGCTCAAACCGATGGCTTCACCTTTGACCGCAAGTTGGATAGATTCCAAGAACAATTCAGGCGACAATTCACAGCGGTTTACCGCTGCCTTGTTGGGCAATACAATTCAACGAGATAAGTAAAACAAGCCCTATGTTCAAACATAGGGCTTGTTTTACTTATCTCGTTATGATAATTCCTGTGTTGCGAATGTGATTATTTTACGCGCAGGACTTTTCCCTCAACCACATTGTCGCTGTTCAAGCCATTGAGCTTCTTGAGCTGGGCAACGGTCATGCCGTTCTCCTTGGCAATTTTGGTGAGGTTGTCACCTTGACGCACCTGATAGGTGGAACGGCTTTCTCGACGGCTCTCCTTGGTAGATTTGCGTGAACCGGTTGCAACGGGTAGGTCTTTTTTAACGTTGTTTTTACCATTTCTGGCAGTAGCTTTTTCCTCAGTAGCAGCCACATTCTTCTTGGCCGAGGCATAGCGCTTGCTGGGAGCATAATCGCGAGCCTTGGTATAAGTGCTCTTAGAGAAAGTGTAGCTATCGGTGTGGGTGCAACGGTTGCCGAAGTCAAAGATAGCCTCGGGGTTGATGGCATAGCCCATGAATCGTGTCTCGAAGTGCAGGTGTGGTCCCGTGCTGCGGCCAGTGTTACCGCTCAAGGCGATGGGCTGACCAGCCTTGACATACTGGTCAGGCTTGACCAGGAAACGTGACAGGTGACCATATACGGTCTCCAGGCCATTCTCGTGACGCACGATCACATAGAAGCCGTAGCCGCCGCGCTCAAAACGAGTCAAGCGCACACGACCCGAGAATGCAGAATAAACGGTGTCGCCGATGGCCGAACGCAGGTCAACGCCCTTGTGTGAGCGACCAAACTGGGGACGGTAGCCATAGTGGCTGGTCACATAGTTGCCCTTGATGGGCATCACATAGTGTCGCACGTCAAGCACCTTGGAGTTAGGCACATTGGCGTCCTTATAGCAGTTCACGAGATTGCTCTCCCAACCCTCGGTGTAGATGTCGGGCTCGGGTTCGCATTCCTCGTAGAGGTCGGCAGCATATTTTTGGGCCTCCTGGACCCGTATCTGGTCCTTCACACGGCTCTGCTTGGCGAGCAAGTTGCTGTGCATCTTGCTGTAACTCGAAGCAGATTGCATATTCTGAGCCGATATGCTAAGCGCAAAAAGGGTCATCGCCGTCAAGGCGAAATATACACGTTTTATATTCATTAGTTAGGTAAATCTAAGTCCGTTTTGTTTTTAAGAACGTCCAAAATTACTCATTTATTTTAAAAGAATACTTATCTGATGTGCTAAAAAGTGTAAAGTTTGGTTTCGTAATCTAAATAAAGCAATCTAACATCTTGCTGTTCAGTAGAATAAAAAATTCACATTTGCAAACAGTTTTGAAACTTGAATTCCGGTATAGAAGTCCATGCTATAACAACGGAGTTCAATAGGGAGCCATTATCGGGTTTAGGGCTGTTATTAAGAGATGAGTCCCCAATTGGTCTGTTTATCGAAGATTTCACGGATGTGGGCGGCCATCTTGCGGCCCCATGGCGTCTCCATCTGCGGGTCGTCACGCAGGTAGTCCTCGGCGGCGTTGCGTGCCATCTGGATGATCTGCCCGTCCTGGGCCAGGTTGGCAATGTGCAGGTTGAAGGCGATGCCGCTCTGCTGGGTGCCCTCCATGTCACCCGGGCCACGGAGCTTCATGTCCTCCTCGGCGACGACAAAGCCGTCGTTGGTCTGGGTCATCACTTGCAGGCGGTGGCGGGTATCACGGCTCAAGTCGCTGCGGGCCATGAGGATGCAGTAGCTCTGGTCGGCGCCTCGGCCCACCCTGCCCCTCAACTGGTGCAACTGCGAGAGGCCGAAACGCTCGGCATCCTCGATGACCATGACCGACGCGTTGGGCACGTTCACGCCCACCTCGATCACCGTTGTTGCCACAAGGACATGGGCCTTGCCTGTTGCGAAGAGCATCATCTGGTGGTCCTTCTCGGCTGGTTTCATGCGGCCATGCACCATCGCCACGTTGTAGTGAGGGAACACATCGCGCACCTGTTCATATCCTTGTTCCAGAGCGTGGAGATCGAGTTTCTCGTTCTCCTCGATGAGGGGATAGACGATATAGGCCTGTCGGCCCTGCTTGAGTTGCGAGCCCACAAACTGGTACATCTTGAAGCGGTCGGGCTCATGCTTGAGGAGCGTGGTAACGGGTTTACGCCCCGGAGGCAACTCGTCGATGACCGACACGTCGAGATCGCCATAGACGGTCATCGCCAGCGTCCTGGGGATGGGCGTTGCTGTCATGACCAGCACGTGGGGCGGTGCCACACGGTTTTTGCTCCACAGGCGGGCGCGCTGGGCGACACCGAAGCGATGCTGCTCGTCGATGATGGCCAGTCCCAGGTTGTGGAACTGCACCGTGTCCTCGATCAGGGCATGGGTGCCAATGAGAATCTGCAACTCACCGCTCATCAATGTCTCATGGATGACGTCACGGTCGCGCTTGCGGGTCGAACCTGTCAACAATGCCACTTTCACGCCCAGGGCCTGGGCAAGTGGTTGGATGGTTTCAAGGTGCTGACCAGCCAGAATCTCGGTGGGAGCCATGATGCAGGCCTGATAGCCGTTGTCTAGCGCAATCAAGGCCGTCATGAAGGCCACGATGGTCTTGCCACTGCCCACATCACCTTGCAGCAAGCGGTTCATCTGCTTACCGCTACCCATGTCCTGACGCATCTCGCGGATGACCCTTTTCTGGGCTCCGGTAAGCGGGAACTGAAGGAAGTTGTGGTAGAAGTTGTTGAAATAGTACCCCACATGAGCAAAGGTGTGGCCCACCAGGCGGCGGGAGCTGCCCTTGATGTAGTGCAGGATGTTGAGTTCCAGGAAGAACAGTTCCTCAAACTTGAGCCGCAATTGAGCCCGCTGCAGTGCCTGCTGGTCGGCTGGCAAGTGGATGTTGTGCAGAGCCAGGGCCAGCGGCATGAGGTGATAACGCTGCATCAACTCGGGCGGTAACGTCTCGGCGATGTGCAGCACACCAGGGGTGTTGAGCAGATTGACAACGAGCTTGTGGATAGCACGTGAGGTGAACTGGCGATTGCGCAGCGCCTCGGTCAAGTTATACACGCCCGTCAAGCCTTGAGCGACATTCTCGGTCGTCACGGCATCCACCTCGGGATGGACAATATTCAGGCGCCCATTAAACATCGAGGGTTTGCCGAACAGGAGGTATTGGGTGCTGGTATTATAGGTCTTCTGGATCGAAGCCACACGATTGAACCACACGACCTCGATGGTGCCGGTTCCGTCGGTGAACAAGGCCTGCAACCGTCTCTTTCGGCCCTCGCCCACCGTGTTGAACGTAATGAATCGCCCCCTCAACTGGATGGCGGGCTCGTCACCATGCAACTCATTCACATGGTTGATCACGCTGCGGTCGATGTATCGGAAGGGGAAATAATACAACAGGTCATAGTAGGTCGAGATGCCCAATTCCTTCTTGAGCAACTCGGCACGCTTGGGTCCCACGCCGTGCAGGTACTGTATGTCGGTGTGGCGCAGGTCAGGCATCTTGATTCATCAAGTATTGGGCAAGTGCCAAGTCCATGGGGCGGGTAATCTTCAGGTTGTGGGGTTCTCCCTCGACCAGGGTGACACTGTGCCCCATGCGTTCCACGACCGAAGCATCGTCGGTAAATGTCTTGTCAAAGGGCTGCTTGTAGGCCTCCAGCAGCAATCGGGCATCAAAGGCCTGGGGTGTCTGCACCGCCCGCAACGAGGAGCGGTCGAGGGCATGACTGGTGCTGCCCGAGAGCTGTCGCACCGAGTCGTTGAGCATCACCACCGGTATGGCAGCGCCATCACGACGGGCAGCCTCCAGCACGCGGTCAATCAGCAATGCCGAAGCCAGGGGTCGCACTCCGTCATGCACAGCGATAACATCCACATTGGCAGGGTCACCGATGCTATTCAGCGCGTTTTTCACGCTGTGCCAGCGGGTTTCACCACCAGGCACCACCCGATGGGGCATGGTGAACCCATACTGGTCGCACAAGGTATGCCACAGGTCTATCTGGTCAACAGGCAAAGCCAGAATTACATCAAAAGAACCGTCCCTATTTTCCCCAAAGGCACGCAGGGTGTGCATCAAGATGGGGATGCCGTTGAGTTCAAGGAACTGCTTGGGGAGCTGTGCCCCAAAACGGGTACCGCTGCCTCCGGCCACTATTATCGCTATCGTCTTCATCATTAAATATTATCTAGGGCACAAAATTACAGAAAGTCGAGCGCAGAACAAAAAGAATTGAGCCATTTTTCTCCTCGGGTTAAACCACAGGACAAAGAATCATGCGGTGCTGGGCTCGTGAGATGGGTGGATATTGAAAAAAGGAATTTTAAGCGAGTGGCTTAAAATTCCTCTTTAGGTTTCAAATAGGCAAAATTTCTAAGGCAAAAAAGATTGTTTCAGGTTTATGCTGCAAATGTATATTGTTTTTTTTTACCTGGCACGATTAAACTTTATGTTTTACAACATGTTTTTTCAAAAGCAGATATAGTGCATCGATTTAACCTGCTAATAATCAGCAGCGCAAACGATTGCACACTTTTTTCTATCAGTTGTCCTTTTCAAAGTAATTGAGTGAGAAATTGCCGTTGCCGTCGAGGACGACATAGGAATTGAGAGAAATCCATTCGCCCAGCAGGATGACGGGGGGCATGGTTGTGCTGGAATAGATGCGCGCCAAGTGGATGTGGCCGTAGATGTAGGCATCAACGTCGGGATGCTGGCGATGGTGCTCGCGCGAGAACTCGACCAGGTTGCCAGCGGCGCGTTCAGAAATGTCACGCAGCCGCTCGGGAGTGCGGCTCGTACGGTTCTCGCTGGACCAGCCTGTAGCGATGGGATAGGTCCATCGAGGATGGATGCCCGCATAAAGCCACTGGCACACCTTATTATAGAAACACCAGCGGGTGAAACGGTACATGGCCGGCTGACGGCCCACGTCGTCACCATGGGAGATGAGAATGCGCTTGCCCTGGGTGTGGATCACGGTATTGCCGTTGAGCACAGTCATGTTTAACTGGTCGCGCAGGTAGTCGAACAGCCACACGTCATGATTGCCTGTCACCCAAGTGAGCTTCACGCCGGCGTCTGAGAGCTCGGCGAGCTTACCCAGGAAGCGGATATATCCCCTAGGGACAACATACTTGTACTCGTACCAGTAGTCGAGGATATCGCCCAAGAGATAAAGCTGGTCGGCATCATCCTTGATGCTGTCCAGGAAACGGCACACTCGTCGCTCGCGTTCCAAGGGGTGCTTCATGTACTTGGCCCCCAGGTGCAGGTCGGAAATGAAATAAGTGTTCTTTCCGGGCATTGTGATTGCTTGATTGATTGGAGGTGCTGGTGGAGTGACTTGACTCCTTATATTATTATCACATCATGCCGAGTTCGAGCTTGGCTTCGTCGGTCATCATGCGGGGATCCCACTCAGGCTCAAAGACGAGGTTGACTGTGGCACTTGTAACGCCGTCAACACTCTCGACCTTCTGCCTGACGTCTTCAAAGATGAAGTCGGCGATGGGACAATTGGGCGCGGTAAGGGTCATGTCGATATCGACATGGCCATCGTCGGCCAGGTCAATCTTGTAGATCAAACCCAGGCTATACACATCGACGGGCAACTCGGGGTCATATACCGTCTTTAACATCTTGATGATGTCTTCCTCGATTTTCAATTTCTGTTCCTGTTCCATAACTGGGCGCAAAATTAAATAAAAAGTCTCAAATGACCAAGAACCAGCCAACAAGCGTGAAAAAGGAGGTAAAATCTCAAAATTGGGAGAAATCAAAAAAAAAACATAAAAAATGCTGAATATTAGCGCTTAATTGGAAAAAAAGTGCGATATTTGCAGTCGCAAAATCGACAAGGGGCTCATTATTGGGCGCTTTTTGTTTGTTGTCTCCACCGCAAGCGATTGGAACAAACCGTTGTCGGTCAAGCGATTATAGCAAATTATTTTATAAAAATATTTAACTAAAAATTTAAGAGATAAAATGACAAAAGCAGAAATCGTTAAGGAGATTGCCGGCGTTACCGGTCTTGACAGAGCATCGGTTCTTGAAACCGTGGAGAAGTTTATGGACTGCGTTAAGGATTCACTTGCTAATGGTGAGAACGTTTACCTGCGTGGTTTTGGCAGCTTTATCGTGAAGACCCGTTCACAGAAGACCGCCCGCAACATCAGCAAGAATACCGTCATCATCATCCCCGAGCACAAGATTCCGGCCTTCAAGCCCGCCAAGGTGTTTATGGATCAAGTGAAGTAATCGCCAACAATTTTTTACATTATATAAATATATTAATATAATCACTAACATTTTACGACTATGCCAAACGGAAAGAAACGTAAAGGCCACAAGATGGCAACGCACAAGCGTAAAAAAAGACTGCGCAAGAATCGTCATAAAAACAAGAAGTAATTGCGCGTAGTCAACACTATGACGATCGTGAAATAGCGGGAACAAACGAATTGGCACGCACGACTGGACATCAGGAACAAGCTCATGAAGCCACTCCACCAGGGTCCCGTCAGGTCAATTGGTTTGTTCCCAGCTT
>Ga0310697_10007665_pt1 | contig 10141 bp, 8 predicted proteins | sample 172DNAGHGlowgp2_FD_203883 | JGI IMG/M metagenome (GOLD analysis project Ga0310697, IMG submission 203883) | Sheep rumen microbial communities from Palmerston North, Manawatu-Wanganui, New Zealand - 1728 DNA GHGlow gp2 (v2) (version 2) | ecosystem: Host-associated > Mammals > Digestive system >...
ATAGACCTTAACGTCATGAGGTGCCATGCGCTGTTTGTACCACATATCTGTAATTTCTTCCGGCGGTCGCTGTTCAATAATAATATCTTCTCCCTTTTCAATGCTCATATCAATAGTGGAAGTTGGTCCTAATACATAAAAGGGAATACCATAATATTTTGCCAAAATCGCTACGCCGGAAGTGCCGATTTTGTTGCAAACATCTCCGTTGGCAACAACCCTATCGCAACCGACGAACACCACATTTACCCAGCCGTTTTTCATTACTTGAGAGGCCATATTGTCACATATTATAGTAGTATCGACGCCGTCAGCTATCAGTTCAAAAGCTGACAACCTGGCACCCTGCAGAAGCGGACGAGTTTCATCGCAGAAAACGCGAAAGTTCATTCCTCGCTCTAAGCCTAAATGTATCGGAGCCAGCGCAGTGCCATATTTTGAAGTTGCCAGCTGACCGGCGTTGCAGTGAGTCAGGATTCCGTCTCCGTCCTTGAGAAGTGTTAAACCATTCTCGCCAATTTGACGGCACATCCAAACATCCTCTGCTTTTATTTTTTTACTTTCCTTCAGTAGCAACGCTTTGATTTCTGGAATTGATTTGTTTCTGTTGCCAACAGCTAGTTGCTCCATTCGATTCAGTGCCCAAGAAAGATTTACTGCAGTGGGTCTGGAAGAATTCAGATATTTTTTAGCTTCATGTAAAGGCTTATAGAAGTCTTCCCAAGTATCCGCTTTAATATTCTTTGCTAACAGATACAGAGCAAAAGCCGCGAACACGCCGATAGCTGGCGCACCGCGCACTTGTAGCAAATATATGGCCTGCCACATTTCTTTTTGCTCCTTCAGATGAAGAAACTTTACTTCGTTAGGTAGTTTTGTCTGATCTAAAATGACAACAGCCCCTTCCTCCTCATTCAGAGCTACAGTTTCATAAGACATAATGTCTTTCTTATTCAAATGTTCATCATCCTTTTCTCTCATCATTTCTTTTATAAGAATAATATCAAATTAAATTACATAATTCAACTTTGAATTTATATTCATGATTGCTTGTAAACTGCTGTAATTTCATAAATAATTTTGTTGAACTAACAATGCGCCTTTTTAAATCTTTTGGCAAATGGCACACTTGAAAAATTTCCAAACATAAAATTTATAGTTCCGCATTGCGGTTCATTTTTGCCATACATGAAACAACGAGCGGGCGCAATGTTCCAAATGCTTGCGTCGATGAACTTAATGGAGCCAGTGAATTTTTCGGCGAGTTTAGAAAAATTATTCTTCGACACGGCGGGCGACCCAATGCCCGAACAACTTGATATGCTTTTGAAAATTACAAGCCTCGATAAAATAGTTTTTGGCACGGATTATCCTTATGTGCCCGCGCAGGTTATCTTGCGCAAAAAGAAAATTTTCGACGAAGAAATTTCGCGCCGCGCTTGGACAGAAAAAATTTACACCGACAACGCGAAGACACTGCTTGGAGGTTGAAGCGATGAAAAAAACTTTTTTGATAATATTTGGGGTGATTCTTATGCTGACTTCGACGGCTTGCGCAAAATCAATCCGCACGCCCGAAGGAAATATGCCGCGTGTGCAATGGGCAGTCGTTGAATCAACTGCAGGCACAATGTCACAAATGATTGAAATTGGCGCAAGGGTATTGGCTCCGACAACTGCGAAGGAATCAGGAACTTATGCGCTTTATGGCGCGATTGAGCGCGACAATCCGAATTTAATGAGACTTCTAGAAATTTACGAGAGCGACGAGGCTTATAGAATTCATAGCACCAGCGAAGCTTTCCAGCAATATCGCGCTGAACGCTTGCCGATTCTCGCCGGCTTGAAACTTTTGCCCGTCAACGGAATAGTTCTGGAGCAAAAAAATAACGGCGTCGGAACGGTCGTTCAAACTTGCCGTTTTGAAATCGCGCCCGCTAACCTTGCCAAATTTCAGCAGATAATTTCAGATGAGGCAATACGCGCAGTTCGCGAGGAAGTTGGCGTTATGGGAGCGTTCGTCACTGCCGAGCAACCACGCCCGAACTTTTTGCACACAATGATAATTTTCAGCGACGAAAATGCCGCGCAGAAATATTTTTCATCGAGCGCGTACAAAAATTATCGTCAGCAAGTTGAACCGCTAATTCAAATCAAGCAAACGATCGACTATCAACCGACAAAAATTCCTTTGTCGGAAAAATTTTAGTAGGAGATGTTGCATATGAAAAAAATTTTGTGCGTCGTGACAAGTAATAATGTCAAAGGCGCGACGGGAAATTTCTTGTCGACGGCAAAAATTTAACGTCATTCACCAATGGCGAAGAAGAAGCAGTTCAGGCAACAAATATTGTGCCGTTCCTGTTGGAAAGCAAACTCAAAGAGCATGGAGCAATTCATCATGCGGCGGCGAATTGGTCAAATCACGTCGTCGAAGACGGACGACTTATTACATGACAAAATCCGGCGTCGGCAGCTGGCGTCGGCGAAGCTATTGTTAAATCTTTAGCTTGAAAGGAGAATTTTTTATGCCATTAATTTCAATCGATGCGGTTCACCCGACGAAGGAGCAAAAGGAAAAACTTATCGCGGAACTTACCAAGACTGCTAGTTCAATTCTCGGCGTGGACGAAAAATTTTTCTATGTACTCGTCAAAGAAAACGACCTTGATAACTGGGGCGTCGGCGGAAAAACTTTGACTCAATTTTTAGCAGAAAATAAAAAGTAAAAATCATTTAATATGTTATATGATAAAATCCGCTTGATCAATCGGGCGGTTTTTTTATTATAAAATTTTTTGTTTTTGTCTACCGCAATCAAGATTTTATGATATAATTCTAAATTAGAGGAGCTTATACTATACGAATTGAAAAGGGAGAATCATTAAAATGAATTGGAACTTGATTAATCTCGACGCAAGAAAAATTCTTTGCAATCTGAGTAAACACGATATCAAAAAAGACAGCTATGAAAACTATACAGTTGAGTTTAAATACGACCTTTCCGATAAAAACATTGAAGGATTCGATATAATTTTATCAGAAGATACTTTTGCTGATAATGCACTTTTTTTCCAGATACGTAAAATTTTGAAGGCAAATTCAAAGCTAGAAATCGACGAAAATTTTATACGCTCAACGCTCCTATTCGTTGACTTCAAGGAAATTTTCTCCAATAAGTATGAAAAAATTTGGTCTTCTGCTAAATTGCCTGCAGATATCCCAAATAAAGCTGACCTCTTAAAAGAAGAAAATTTGCCTTATCGCATGCAATTACTTTTTAAAGATGGTTTGTTCCTAAGCTTCGACGGAGAAAATTTTAAGCGATTTGTTCCCTTCGATAAAAGCAGTTCTATGGCTAGGAATTGCCAAATATCTTTTATAGATTCGCAAGTTAAAGATATTCTTGATAAACATCTTATGCTAGATATAAATTTTGTCGGCAAGACATTTGTACCTAGTAAATTTTATGCTTATCGCGGTCTTTATCTCAGCGCGGCTTCTCGTATTAATATCAAATCAAAAAATTTTTCTCTGAACGAAAAAACTGTCATCATTCTGCCCGATTACCGAGCAATTTTACCCAAAATCAAAGTCTTTACTGCCTCTGAAAAAGCAAACGTTTATGAATACACTCTCAAAGAAAAAACTTTATCATCTAAACTTTTTGAAGGCGAAGGCTTAATATCTCCTGACTTTGCTGAATATATCAGTAATTTTCTTCAGAGAAACTGCGATTATCCGAAGTCTTCTCATTCTTTCCAAATCAGAATGCCTTTTACAAAGGGCGTTTTGCACGAGGTAGACTTTAATAAATTTTTCGCGGAATATCTTCCTGTTGAAAGTAGCGAATGGCTTATCAAAGATGTTTTCGGCATAATTCGCGACCTTCGCAAAGCGAAAATCATTTTTACTGAAAGCATGTTCAAATGTATAGACTTGATAAAGGACTACTCGCCTGACCCGATGAAATACTTTTTCGCGAAATTTGCCGAGTATAATCACGCCCTTTACGTTATTAATACTGAAGCGCGGCTATTCAATCCGGGACGTGTCAGATTGAATTATCAATTTCTAAGCACTCTCGATTTGTCAGACGAAGATTTAAATTCGCTGATTGCCGATCATCATGCATTAATTGATTCCTTAGCTGAAAAGTTTTCTACAAATTTTTCCGTTCTTTCCAGTGTTCAAGATTTTATTGACGAAACGTATGATGATTCCGAATTCGACCAAATCATCTGTCGTTCCTCCGTAAATCGAACAACTTGTTTGAAAGCTCTGGCGAAAAATCCCGCCTTCTTTAAAGACCCTAAAGTTAAACGTATCTATGAAGGATTGAAAAAAAGTTATGAATGCAATTTGGGCTTAGGGCGTTTAGAAGTCGAAGGCGAACAACGATTTTTATCTTGCGACCTGCTGGAATTATTGATTAAAATTCTTGAAAATGTAGAAGGTGTTCAGCTTGACGATACGACCAAAAATTCTTTGAAAGAGGAATGCCTTTATCGAGACCGATTTTTTATGCCGGACGACAAACTTTCAATCATGCCAGATAAAAAATATGTCTTCTTGCGCAATCCGCATCTTTCCAGAAATGAGCAAGTGCTTTTGCGAGCCTATGTTAAGCGTAAATCTTTGCATGAAAAATATTTTTCTCATCTCAAAGGCGTCGTCATGGTGTCGGCAAAATCAACGGCGGCAATGGCTTTGGGCGGCGCAGATTTTGACGGCGACCTTGTAAAAATCATTCCAGACAAGCGCATTGTGAAAGCTGTAGAAGAAGGCAAAATAAAAAAAGATTTGCCTTTGATTGAAATTCCCGACGTAAAATCTAGGCGAGGTTCTCTCAGTGATAATATTCCTTTGCAGGTAATTGTTGATACTTTCGCGAATAAAATCGGACTTATTTCTAATTGGGCTGTCACATTGTCCGATAAAGAATATTTCTCCGAAACTATCGAGGAAAAATATAAAGACGCTTGCGCAAAATGTACAATAATTGTCGGCTTAGAAATAGACGCGGCGAAAAATGGCAAGCACCCTGCGGAAAACATCAAGGAAATTAAAAACCTTGTGAAAGATTGCGGAAAAAATACTTTCCTTGAATCGAAGAAAATTATTAAACAAATTCTTCAAGGGCACTACTCGCCGATTGTTAAAAGCGAAAAAAATCTTCTGCTTTTGTACTTCTCAAAATGTGACAATAAGCCTAAGTTAAAGGTTTCGATTGAAGAGGGTAGTTCAATTCTTGAACGCCTACCCAAATTTTATCTTAGTTATCTTAAATCTACTTCTGAAAAATTATCAGATTCGGAATCTAAATTAGGTCGCGAGCAAAAAATTTCGCAGTACTTTGACTTTGAAACTTCCGGCTGGCGTAAAACTCTCGATAAAGCATTAAGCGACAAACTTACAAATTTGATTAAAGCTTATCTTGATATTTTGAGACTGAACAATAAAAGTCAAAAATCCAAGTCCAAAAAGAAATTTAGCGGATATATCGTCAATATTCTTAAACTTCAGTACAATGACTACCGTTATCAAAAATTACCATGTGGCATTGAAATTATAACGGCGTGGACGCAGCTTAACGCTGAACTGTCCGCCATCCTAAAAACAGATTCAAGGGCAAAAGAGGCGATTGAGCTTCTCAAAGAGCAAAAATGGCATTTTACTTGCGAAGAAGATCGCCCGCGTGTTGCCGCAAAAATTCTCGGTCTAAATCTGTCTGATGATGAAAAATTGCCGTCCTCCTTTGAATTTCTGTATAATTTCCGTTGTAATGGCTTTGAACTTTTCTATTTCGTTTTGAAAGATTTAGACTTGGAAAATGATTTTTTTGATACGCTCGAATCAGATGATAATTATTATGTTGACTTCAATCAGAATCCGTACCGCGAGGAATTTCACAAAACGTACTCGAAGCTTATAAAAGAAAAAAAAAGTAAGCGCATTTGGAACGCTCAACTTATAAAAATTTGCCGTAAACACTTACTAAAAATTTTTAGTGGTGATATGTCCGAAGCCTTAAAATATTATTGGGCGCAGAAAAGTAATGATTCAAGTCGAAATTTCTTTTGGAATGTTTTTGACGAACAAGAAATTTTATCTCATATTTTTAGCCCAAAAACGCAAGATTAGTAATTGTTTTTTCTGAAAGGAGGACTTTTTAGTTTGCTTAATGAAATTGGAGAATATGAACAATACACGCTTTCGCCGGAAGAATTGCTCGCAAGCAAAAATCGTCGGTTGAAATACTATAATGTAAAAAACGGTTTCAGCGGTCTTGAACGAATGATGACGATAATAACGCGGCATTTCATTTTCGATACGCCAGTTGGCTTTAACGAAGACGAATTGCGAGAAATTTTAAAAGCATGGTGCGGTTTCAAACATAAGGCTAAAACGCCTTTGCCCGAACACTTCGACGGGTGGTTGAGCAATTATATAAAGCGCATTTTTTCATTTGAGACTGCGTTGGATTGCCTTAAATACGAAGACCTTCCGCCCGATTTCAAAATTTTAATCGAAAAATTTCTCAACGACCGCGATTTTGATATTAAAAAAGCCTTAGCAGCACTGGAAAATTTTAAGCTTATTAATGACGACATGAAGAAAATTAAAAATTTATGGGAAGTACTCGACAAACTTTCAAAAAAAAATATAACTTTTTCCAAGAAAATTTTCGGAGACTTTAACGCTAAAGGCGAAAATCCTTTTCACGCGATAACTTATGATAAAGTTATTGCTAACGCACGCCTAGCAGGAAAACTTCGTTGCTATTATCTCGCCTGCAATGAAGAACTTTTCAAGACGAAAAAAATCCTCAAAGTTGACGGCAAAAAATTATCGGCGAAAGATAAAGATATAATTTTGAAGATGACTGCCGAATATCTCATGCAACGTCGGAACAGTAATCAAGAATTCATTGTGACCAATAACGCCAATATGATGAATTGGCTTGCGGGAAAGAAACCCGACTGCGCTAAACGCGAAATTTATATACTCGCCGAGACGAATGAAAAACTTTTTGAGACTATCAAAATCGAATCGGAAAATAAAAAGCAGAAAAATAAAAATGGGCTAATTCTAATAAAAGTAAAGCTTAATCCCGAATGGGCAAAGCATTTCCGCTTAATCGAAAACGTCAGTGACGATAAATGGGGACGAATTTTTTTTAGTGACAACGGATCAAGTGACCCTTTAAAAGAAATGAAAGAAATAATTTAACCCTAGAAAGGGCAAGAGCCAGCGGTATTAACCGTTGGCTCTTCAAGTTTTGTTCATTTCACTCATTGCGGCCTCCTAAGTGGATAAGAACTTTTCATCAATCAAGACGGACAATAACCGAATCAATCTCTAGCAGACAATTCATCGTCCCCTTGCACAAAGTCAACCGTAATTTCAAGTTTTTACCGTGTAACGAATAACTTATCATCCTTTCAATTTTCAATGAATTCATCATTCTTTGCACTTGTTTAACTGTGGTTTACAATGAACTATGATAAATTTACCAAAGAAATTTTCATTTGTCAAGCTATTCAACAATCACTTTGCCAAATTTCTCCGCTTAAAAGGTCAACGCAAGAAAGTTTACCACCGTCTCTCTTAGCATAAGTGTCTAACATCAAAATATTTTTAGTTGGAACTTTTAGCGGCTTTGTAAAATCGAGCTTTTCTGTATAATCCGTGAACAACTGCGGTAGTTTTTCAAAAATCTTTTTCGGCCTCTTGTGCCCGACGACTATAACGGCGTCGCCTGAGTAATCCCGATAAAAAGTTTTGAGCTTAGGGTGGTTAATCAGATAAGTTTTTGTCTGAGCCTCAAGCGGAGTATTAATTTCTATTCCGGCGTGGCAAAAGAAATATTTTTTTCCGCCAACCGTGATTTGATAGGATAGCGGCAGATTTTTCAGGAAGTCAAAAATTTTGTTCGGGAAACTAGGTTTCTTAACAGCGGCGGCTTTTATTCCCAAAACAAACCTGCTGTTAAGGCTGTTAAAAAAGTTTCCGTTTAAATCGAAGAGACCGTGAAGATAAGTATCGTCGACGTTGCCACGCAAAAATATTATATTTTTCTGTTTCTTATGCTCAATGAGCCATTGTAGCGTTTCGATATTTTTGTCGCGCATTCCATAGAGATAATCGCCCAAGAAAATGACTAAATCTTCTTCTGTAACGTCTAATTTTTTCCATAGTGCTATCAATTTATCAAAGGCAGCATGAACGTCACCTATAGCTATGATTCGCTTGAAATTTGAATCATTAATGGGCGGAATAATTTCTTCTGCGTTATTGATGAAAAGTTTTCCGTTCTCCAAAACAATGCCTCCTATTATTCTTCTGTGGAAAATACGTGAGAGCCACCAAAAATGCATTGTAGGCGATTCTGGGGGCTCTCAGCGGCATTTCACTTAGCGTTTACGAAAATTAGTAACGGTTATTCCAGTAGTTCAGTTCTGCCTCGCAAAACTCAAGGCAAATTTTCATTGCCTCAAGGTCACCATCAAACGCCCGTTTATAAATGTTGAAGAAACGCAGACGATTAGAATCCAAAATTTCTTCGGTGGTTGGAGCCGCGCCGTCAAAAGGATTTTCTTCCGCTTCGTTGATTCTTTTGCGCCAATAAGCCGCTTGAGCTGTGTACTCTTCTACAAAGTTATCGATAGTAGGTGGGTCGCCGACTGCCGCTGCTCTTTGCTCGATTGACTCGGAGATAAGCGGATTTTTTTGAATCCACGCCAACACGTTCAGCGCACGCGGATACGAATATTTTTCGATCGCTTCGAGAAAGTGTTCAGCCGCCTTTAAGTGCTCAGGCGAACCTTTTCCGCAGTTCCAGAGTCTTTCCGCGATATCGACAATCGTTTCGAGTTGCTCTTCGGTGAGCTTGTCTTCTTTTAAAAAGTGTTCGGCGATAAGCATAGAAATCTTTTTAACTTCCCCTTCGTCGCCTTGAATGAGAAATCGATTGTCGTCTTCTTGGGTAATTGTTAATTTGGTTTTCTCTTCAGTCATGATGTTTAACCTCCAAAATTGGGATTGTATAATATTCATTAAAGTCATTTTTATAATTGATGTCGCATAGCAAGTTCCGCCTTAGCTGAATTATTTCCTAAGTCGGCGGCTTTTAAGAGATATTCAAGAGCCTTATAACCGTCGGTGCGAACGCCGCCTTTGCCGTAACGATAAATTTCGGCGGCAAAATTCAAAAATTTAGCTACGTTGTTTGGATTAACGTATTGAGCACCTTTGATAAAATATTCTGCGGCTTTATATCCGTCCTGTTCAAGACCGTATTTGCCGTCGCGGCAAAAGGTTCCTAAGTAAAAAAGCGCACAAGGGTCATCAAGTTTTGCAGCCTTATTGAAAAGTTTCAAAGCCGTTTTATAAGAAATTTCAAATCCGCCAAGCCCTTTAAGATAAATTTCTGCCAAATTGCTCATAGCTTCTGCATTTTCGTTTTCGGCTAGTTCTTCGAGCTCGCGAAAAGAATTTTTATCGCCGTGACGTATCTTTTCTAAAAGCGCGTCGTTATTCACTATATCACTACTCCTTAAGAAAACGTCAAGCGCGCCAAAAATCGTATCAAATCAATTCGGCGCGCTCAACTCCAAAACTTTTATCTCTCGTCAAGAAGTTCTAACAGCTTGATACCAGTTCTAGCAAAACGATTTCCCAAGTCGGCGGATTTTTGATAAGAATCAAGTGCCTTTTTCGTGTCAGGAGCGACTGCGCCGCAACCTTCTTCAAAAATTCTGCCCATTTCTAAAAAAGCGTCATCGGGTTTGCAGGAAACGAAACGGGAAAAATCTTTATTTTCGACAAGCTTGCTGTAGTATTCAATGGCTTTATGTCCGTCTTGCGCAACGCCGCCCTTACCATAGCGATAAATTTGGGCGATAGCGTTCAATGCATCAGAGGGGCTAGCGAAAGGGTCATTGGGCTCGTCACGTTGAATTATCTGGTTGAAGTATTCGATAGCTTTTTCGCCGTCGGGTTCGATGCCCGCTTGCCCGTCGCGATAAATTTCGGCGATTTCCTTAACGGCTTCCATGTCGTCATTTTCGGCAAGTTTAGCAAGATATTCGATAGCTTTTTCTCCGTTAGGTTCGACGCCCGCTTTGCCATAAAGATA
>Ga0310697_10007666_pt1 | contig 10140 bp, 6 predicted proteins | sample 172DNAGHGlowgp2_FD_203883 | JGI IMG/M metagenome (GOLD analysis project Ga0310697, IMG submission 203883) | Sheep rumen microbial communities from Palmerston North, Manawatu-Wanganui, New Zealand - 1728 DNA GHGlow gp2 (v2) (version 2) | ecosystem: Host-associated > Mammals > Digestive system >...
TTTCCAAGTACACCTGCGTGGGCTGCTTCAATGGAAGCATTCATAGCAAGAAGGTTTGTCTGTGAAGCAACCTTGTTTACAGCCTGAACAAAGTTGCCTACCTTATCTGAAGATTCCTTAACCTTCTGGACATTTTCTACCAGCTGCTGCATGAGCTTCATCTGAGAATCAAGACTTTCGATAATTGAATTCATTCCTGCACGCTGCTGAGATGCCTTTTCGTTAATTTCATAAATGCTTTGAGACATATTGTTGAGCGAAGCAGAGGTTTGCGAAATTGTAGAATGCTGATTTTTTACAGTCATCATCATTTTTTCGGCTTTGTTGTTTATCTGCAGGCTGGAATCTTTAATCTGATTTGCCTGATCGTTCAAGCTTGCAGCCTCGCTGTTGATGTAAGCATAAAGGTCATTTATTTCTTCAACACTACCGGCAGCTTTATCTGTAGAAGAAGAAAGCTGTTTACCAATATTAAGTCCTTCTTTAGTTTCTTTGATAACGTTTGAAAGTTTATCGTAGGCTTCATTTGATTTTTGTTCATTTTCAGCAGCGCGTTCCACAACCTTGCGGGTAAAGCGGTCAAATAAAAGCACAGCCAGGTTTGCAGTTAAAAGTCCAAGAGAACAGATTGTATTATTGAGAGTAACGGCTTTTGGTGCATCAACAAAAAGCTTGCTGTAAATAAAAAGATTTTCGAGAATCCAAAGCACAAGAATAAAAATAGAAAAACAATACAGCTGTTTTCGTCTTAAAGAAACAACATAATTACAAATGGTCATTACAACAATAAAACACGAATCGCGGAAGGGCAGGAAGTTTGAATGAATATAAGGCGCCCCAAAACCTTCAAGTCCGGTAATGATGGCAATTGCAATTGTAGTGAGCCAGGCTCCTCTGTGAATATGCCCCCGTTTTATAAAGGCAAGCGATCCTCCAAAAAAGGCCAGTAAAAACACAGCCCCTCCCCCAATCAGCGGAAATCCAAAAATAAAAAGCGCAATTCCAAACAGTGTGAACATAAGCATGAACACAAGATTAGAACCAATAATAAGCGGAAGCTGTTCCTGCTCGCGGATTGGAAGAGAGTCAAAAACTTCTTTTGGAGGTAAAAATTTTCTGGAAATCGATGCTGCCATATGTAATCCTCTTCTATATATAGTAAATGAAAAATAAAGGATTTGCAAATTGTTTTTGGATTTGGGCGTTACCCTCCATTACCTTTGGTAATTCCGGGTCGCTACGTTCCGGGTTCCGCTAACGCTCCAGCCTCCGCACTCATTCACTTTGTTCATTCGCTTGCGGTGGCCAAAGCCCTGCACATCGCTAACGTAAAAATCTTGTTTCACATATTTCATTTATGGATTGATGACGATGAATCTGGGTTTTCTACTGACAGACGATGGAGAAGTTTACAGAAAACTATAGGATTTTTAAAGAATACGTTCAGATATGGAAAAAACTATCGGAGTTAAGGCAAAAGCATAATTTTTATGCTATAATTAAATACATATAATAAAGGACGTAAAATATGATTACCGGCGAAGTAAAAAATAAACTCGACAATCTTTGGGATGCAATGTGGTCTAACCAGATGACCAACCCTCTTATTGATATTCAGCAGATTACATATCTTATTTTTATTAAGATGCTTGATGACCAGCAGATTAAAAAAGAACGAAAACTTAACGATATGGTTGCCAGAGGAATTAAGATTGAAAACTTTGATAAAGGCCTTATCTTCAAAGATGGCTGCTATATCAATGACGATCTTAATATCCATGTAGATTATGCGGATCTTCGCTGGAATGTGTTTTCGCATTTTGAGTCAAAAAAGATGTTTGCAAATCTTCGCGATAATGTTTTTCCTTTTATCAAAACGCTGCACGGTGATAAGGCAACTTCCTTTACAGATTTTATGAAGGATGCGCAGTTTGCGGTTTCTTCTCCATACATTTTACAAAAAATGGTAGATGCCATTAATGACCCAGGACTTGGTTTTGACAAAGCAGACTTAATGGGAGACTGTTACGAATATCTTCTTTCAAAATGGGCAACATCTGGAGACAACGGACAGTTCCGCACTCCACGTCACATTATTGATATGATGGTAGAAATTGCAAAACCTACACTTAAAGATATAATGATTGACCCTGCAATGGGCTCTGCCGGATTCCTTTCGGAAACAGCAAAATATATCGAAGAGCATTTTTCGGCAGAACTTTCTGATACAGAAAAGAGAAAGCATTTTGATAATGTAATGTTCACTGGCTACGACACCGATCCTGACATGCTTCGAATTGGTTGTATGAACATGACTCTTCACGGAGTAAATAATCCGACTATCAAATACAATAACTCTGTTGGTGAAGATTACGAAGATAAAGATTTATACACTTTGATTCTTGCAAATCCACCATTCAGCGGAAGTCTTGATCCAAGCACTGTAGCAAAATCTTTGAATCAGATTAGCGGCGGAACAAAGAAAACAGAATTGCTTTTCTTAAGTCTCTTCCTTCGTCTTCTTAAAACAGGCGGACGCTGTGTAAGTATTATTCCGGTTGGTGTTTTGAATAACACAAATGATAAAGCCTATACAAAGCTTCGTAAAGAACTTGTAGAAAATCAAAAACTCGAAGGCGTAATATTTATGCCTGGTGGAGTTTTCTATCCATACTCAGGAGTTCAGACAGGTATTCTCATTTTTACAAAAACAAATGCGGGTGGTACAGATAAGGTCTGGATGTACAACATGGAAAACGATGGTTACAGTCTGGACCAGAAACGCGATGCAATCGAAGCAAATGATATCCCTGATATTGTCAATCGTTGGAATAATTTAACAGCCGAAGCTGACCGTACACATTACGAAAAATCCTTCCTTGTAGATAAGCAGGAAATCGTAGATAACGATTATGTTTTTAGTTTTAACAAGTATCAAAAGAAAGAAGTTGAAAAGAAAGAGTATCGTCCAGTAAAAGATATTTTTGCATCTATCAATGAACTGGAAAAACAGTTTACTGATATCATGAATGAGCTTCAGAAAGGAATGTGAGGCAAAGAATGAGAAAGGAATTGAAAGATATTTGTATTCAAATTCGCGGAGTTTCGTATAAACCAACAGATATTAGAAATGAATCTGAGGGTATACCAATTTTGCGAGCAAATAATATACAAGATGATGGGATCAATCTTGATGATTTAGTTTATGTTGATGAAAAAAAAGTTTATGATGAGCAATATCTACAAGACGGCGATATTGTAATTTGTGCTTCAAGCGGAAGTAAAAATCTTGTAGGTAAAGCAGCGACATATAATAAAGACAAAAAAGCTTCTTTTGGCGCTTTCTGTAAAACAATTCGTGTAAATAAATCAGATGATGTATGTGTAGAGTTTATACAGCAATTTTTTCAATCAAAAGTATATCGTAATGCTATTTCAGAATTAAGTATAGGAGCAAATATAAACAATATTAAAACAGAACATATTGATGCCCTGACAATCAATCTTCCTACTTTTTCAGAACAAAAGCATATAGCAACAATTTTAGATAAAATTCAATCAGCTATAAATAACAAAAAGCAACAGCTTCTTTTACTTGATGAAGCTGTCAAATCCGAATTTGTCGAGATGTTTGGAGAGAATCCAGTTGAGAGTGGAAAATGGAAAGTTGAAAAAGGGGAAAACTTATTTAAGTTTTCAAGCGGAAAATTTTTGGATGCTGAACTTAGATTGGAAAAAGGAATTCCTGTATATGGAGGAAACGGAATTGCTTGGTATACAGAAAAGCCATTAATTAACTATTCAACTATTATTATTGGAAGAGTCGGTGCTTATTGTGGTAATGTAAAACTTGTTAGCGAACCAATATGGATAACAGATAATGCATTATTCATAAAAGCTTTTAAAACAAATGATTTTAATTTGACCTATCTATTGAGTCTTATGGAAATGATTAATTTTTCACAATTTGCAGATAAAGTTGCGCAACCAAAAATAACGCAAAGCCCTCTTAAAGATCAGAAATATGCGATACCCCCTCTCAACCTTCAAAACAAATTTGCCGCCTTCGTCCAACAAATCGACAAATCGAAATTTGTTGTAAAGCAGCAGATTGCAGATTTACAGGAACTATTAGACAGTAAAATGCAAGAATATTTCTCATAAAAAGATACATCCATTTCTTTCATAATATGCTTAAGGAGTCTATTATGAAAGAAATTATAATTAAAACCATTGAACAAAAAATGTGTGCAAGTTTGAATAATGCGCAGAATCAAAGATTGCATGAAGTTCTTACACATTGTTTTTACGAAGTATCTATTACACCTAATAAAGATTATAATAGAAAAGTGGAGAACGATAATTCAACCTTACTCGATAATTTTCTAGCTGCAAAACATATAGAGGGATGCTCTGAACGTTCTATAAAATATTATAAGTCAACTTTAACAAAAGCAATCTCTATACTACAAAAACCTTTTAACCAAATAGAAACTGAAGATTTACGGAAGTATCTTTCTGATTACCAAAAAATTAACAATGCAAGTCGCATGACAATAGATAATGTTAGACGCATTCTTTCCACATTCTTTACCTGGCTTGAAGATGAAAATTATATTCTAAAAAGTCCAGTTCGCCGTATTCATAAAATCAAAACCCCGAAGCTTATAAAAGAAACTTACTCTGATGAAACTTTAGTATTACTTCGTGATAATTGTAGAACAACTCGTGATTTAGCAATTATAGATATGCTGGCATCTACAGGTATGAGAGTGAGTGAGCTTGTAACATTGAACAAGCAAGATGTAGATTTTGTAAATCGAGAATGTGTTGTTTTTGGCAAAGGCTCTAAAGAACGTCCTGTATATTTTGATGCCAGAACCAAGATCCATCTTCAAAACTATTTAAACGAGAGAAAAGATAATAATCCTGCGTTGTTTGTGAGCTTGCTTGAACCTCATAATAGATTGCAAATTAGTGGAGTTGAAATTACACTTCGTAAACTTGGTCACAGCTTAAATATTCAAAAGGTTCATCCTCATAAATTTCGTAGGACTCTGGCAACACAGGCAATCGATAAAGGAATGCCAATAGAACAAGTTCAAAAACTATTGGGTCATCAAAAAATCGATACAACTATGGAATATGCCATGGTAGATCAACAAAATGTAAAGGTTTCTCACAAAAAGTTTATTAGTTAGGGCTATGAACACTCTCAAATCCGAATTTGTCGAGATGTTTGACAATATAATTGAAAAATCTGAAAAAATAGACTTAGAAAAAATCTGCACATTTGTTACAGTTGGTATTGCTAATTCAGCAACACATGCTTTTTGTGACGATGGGATAATTATGTTCAGGAATCAAAATATAAAAGAAGACTTTCTGGATGATTCTGATGTGATTTATATAAAACAGGATTTTGCTGAAAAATATAAATCGAAGGCATTGAAAGAAAATGATTTACTAATTGTACGAACTGGTTATCCTGGAATATGTTGCCTAGTTCCTAAGAAATATGAAGGATGCCAAACATTTACAACACTAATTGCAAGATTAAAAGAAAATAGTAATATAAATCCCAAATTTATTTGTCATTATATCAATTCAAAATATGGCAGAGAGTATGTAGAAAAAAATCAAGCTGGAGTAGCTCAACAGAATTTTGGTGCGACAGCATTATCTAAAATGCCTATGGTTATACCTCCAATTAACCTTCAAAATCATTTTGCTTCCTTCGTCCAACAAATCGACAAATCGAAATTTGTAGTACAGGAGGCTTTATTGAAAATACACAGTCTATGTCCTATAATTTATTAAAACATTCTGATATATAACTAAACTCGCTTCGATACAAAAAAATAGGTTTATGCTTTATGAATGGTAATAATGAACTTTCACAAATCGATATTCTCAATCGCCAAGACTTTATTGAAAAAATAATTTCGACTGTAGAATATCATTCAAAAAATAATTTAAATACATCTTTTTCTGTCCAAGGTGAGTGGGGTTGTGGCAAATCTTGGATCTTAGATAGAGTTTTTGAACGATTGTACGATATTCAGGATGAAAAGATTGCAGGTGGTCGTTATTGTGTTTTTAGATATAATGCTTGGAAATATGATTATTATTATGAACCCTTAGTTTCATTATTGATTAGCTTAAAAGAACAATTTAATTCTGAAAATTCTATTATCTTTAAGAGTCAACAGATGCGGGAAAATTATGAGGCTGCAAAAAAAATGACAGCAGAAAGTTTGCTTAATGGGATCGAAATCCTAAAAAAAATACCTTTATTTTCAATAATAGATTCAATGACCTTTCATATTCCTAGTTTTATTTGTTTGGGAACAAAAATAAAAAAAGATTTTGAAAAATACAAGGAAGACGTAAAAAATGAAATCAGACAATATGATCCACATTACAATTTGAATCAGTTAATGAATACTCTGATAGATGGGCTTAATAAAATCTCAAAGAAAAAGACGATAGTAGTGATTGTAGATGAATTGGATCGTTGTTTACCGGAGCATGCAATAAAAGTTCTGGAACGCATGCATCACATAAGTCAGAATGTAAGCAATATTCAGTTTATATATGGTATTGATAAGACTCAGATTGAAAATAATGTTGTAAGATTATTCTTTAATGATACTTCAAAAGCAGAAGGAGAAGAAATACTTATTAGACGTGATAGAATTAATAAATATTTATCAAAATTTATTTCATTTGGTTTACAAGTTCCTAAAGCAAACTATACTGTTGAAATAAAAGAAAAATATTTATCACTGTTTAAAAATTTTTCTAAAATTAACACATGTAATTTTGATTTACCAGACAAAATTAGAATCCTAGCAAATTCTGTCACACCAAGAACTTTTGAACTTGTAATTCATAAAACAATTCTAACAAATGGAATTATAAATAAGAATAATGAAAACTTTGATAACTCCATTCTTGTATTTGAATTATTCTTTGCTATTGCCAGGGAATCTAATTATAATTTAAACAATGCCTTTCTCAAGTTGGATGATAATAACAAAAAAATCTGGATTGAAAGTTCTTTGTTTTTTCCTTCTGTAATTGAAGCATTTAATAAGCTTTTTGTTGATTTTCCTATTATTATTGAAAATAACTTGCGATATCCAAGTGAAATAAAAAGATTGTGGTGCGATTACGAAGATGATAACAAAGCAAAACCTTTGTTTGAATCGGCAATGGTTTTTTATTTTGATAAAATTAAGAATTCAAACAATTTTCGTTTTGAGGATAAAGATGTTGTTACCTCAATGAACAAAAACGTAGGCTTCCTAAAACAGTTTTGCGATTATTACATGACTCTTGATATGTAATTTCCCTTATATTTTTCATAAAAGTGTGTTAAAATAATTGTGGAGTTACAATGAATTCATTAACAGAGAAGTTACTTGATAAATCTAAAGAAGCATTTGTTCTCGCAATTGAAATTTATAATAAGCCTACTATTAGGTATCGTGTTGAGGGCTTTGCGTTTTTTATATGTAATGCATGGGAATTGATGCTAAAGGCTCATATTATAAATAAATTTGGCGAATCAGCGATCTATTACAAAGATAATCCAGAACGTACAATAAATCTTGAAAATTGTATAAAAAAGATTTTCACCAATGACAAAGATCCTTTGAGAATGAATCTGGAAAAAATTATTGAGTTACGAAATACAAGTACACATTTTATTACAGAAGAATATGAAATGGTATATGTTCCTTTGTTCCAGTCTTGTATTTTTAATTTTTCTGAAAAGATGCTTCAGTTCCATGACTTTGATGTAACAAAGTTAATTTCATTAAACTTCTTAAATCTGGTCGTGAAAGAGCAGGCTTTAGATGAAAATGAAGTAAGAGCTAAGTATTCAGAACAAATAGCAGATAAATTGCTTGGTTTAAATACCAAGATATCTAAAATTTCATCGGAAAGTAATTCGACTTTTTCTATTAGAATAGAACATGATTTTTTCATTACAAAAGACAAGAATAAAGCAACAGATTCTGTATTTATTGATAAAAATGCAACTACAGGAATAAAGATTGTAAAAGAATTAAAGGATCCTAATGAAACTCATAAATATACATCAAAAAAAGTTTGTGTTGAAGTTGCAAAACGCATCGAACGTGAAAACTTGAATGTACTTTATAAGGGAGAGAAACTACGTACATTCAATATGTATCATCTTGGACTTTTTAATAAATACTATAACATTAAAGATAATCCAAAATGGTGTTATGTATATAAAGTTAATACCACACCAACTTACTCTTATTCACAGCAAGCAATTGATTTTATTGTTGAAGAAATAAAAAAAGATCCAGAAAGTATTCTGGATAAGCTAAAAGAAAAAGGGCAAAAAAAGAGCTAACCCCAGGGGCAAAGGATTCTAAGCATTACGCCTACTCCCATTCGGGAACCCAGCCTGTTTCCTTCTCAAGTTAGCTTTAATTATATTATAAACTTTATCCGGATAGAAATCAAGAAAAATCTTCCGGAGCTATTATATAGATAAGTATATATCTGGAGTAAACAGATGAATTTTGATTATTTAAAGGAAAATGCAAAACTTCAAGAATTGTATACACTCTGTAATGAAGCAGAACTTTTTGCTGTAAATTATCCAACTGTTTCTGCACGTTCTGCTCGTAATGCATTGGAATGGATAGTCAAACTTTTTTATCTTACAAAAAAAGGTAAGTATTCAGAAACTTCAACTTTATTTGATCTTGTTAATTCTACTGAGTTTACAGCCTACATGGATGAACCATTACTTAGTGCGATTCATTTAATTCGTATGATAGGTAATGGAGCTAGCCATGCAGAAGTTGTAACAAAGAATGAAGCCTTAAAAGTTCTGGAAGCACTTTATAATGTAATTGGTGAAATTCTTCAGTTCTTAAATATCATAGATTCTTATCCACAATTTGATAAATCATTAATTCCTTCCTCGAGTCCTGTAGTATCCAAACCAGAAGTTGTTGATTCTACAGGGGCTCCAAAAAAGAAATATAGAGTTGTAATCGCTAAAAAGGATTTTGAAGGCTATAAGAAGAGAATAGATGCTTCTAAAAAAATGACTTCTTCAATTGATTTTACAGAAGCAGAAACCCGGAAAATCTTTATTGATGCTGCGCTTAAGGAAGCTGGTTGGACTGTTCATCAAACAAAGGGTGTTATAAAAGCAGGAACTGCAAGTATAGAAATTGCTGTAAAAGGTATGCCAAGTTCAAGTGGTGATGGGTTTGCGGATTATGTTCTTTTTGATGATGATAATAAACCACTTGCAGTCATTGAAGCAAAACGTACATCAAAAGATGTAGATGCCGGAAGTGTTCAGGCTCGTCTTTATGCTGACTGCTTGGAGAAAATATATAATATCCGTCCTGTAATTTTTTATACCAATGGTTATCAGATTTATATGGTAGATGGCGGATATCCTGCAAGAAGAGTTTTTGGGTATTATTCTAAAGAAGAGTTACATTCGCTTATCGTAAAGAGAAAACTTGATAAGATTAAAGATAATCGTGTAGACACAAATATTTCTGATCGCCCGTTTATTCAGATGGCATGTACTGCAGTATGTGATGCTTATTCTGCAAAACGACGTAGTACCTTAAATGTAATGGCAACAGGAACTGGTAAGACTCGTTTTGCAATTTCTTTAGTAGACATTTTAATGCGTAATGACTGGATTGAACATGTTTTATTTTTGGCAGACAGAAAGGAACTTGTAAGTCAGGCCTTTAAAGCGTTTGAAAAACATCTGCCGGATTCTTCTCGTTGTGCAGTTTATTCTGGTTCACCTACAGAGTTAGATCCAAATGCACGTATTGTTGTTTCAACTTATCCGAGTATCTTAAACCTGATAGATGCTGACGAAAGAAAGTTTGGCGTAGGACATTTCGATCTTATAATTGTTGATGAATGCCACCGTTCTGTTTACAACAAATATCTGGCAATTTTGCGTTATTTTGATTCTCTTGTTCTTGGACTTACAGCAACTCCAAAAGACCAGGTTGATGCAGATACTTATTCTCTATTTGGTGTTGATAAAAACAAACCAACTTATGAATATGACTATGAAACAGCTGTCCGAGAAGGCTTCCTTGTTGA
>Ga0310697_10007667_pt1 | contig 10139 bp, 4 predicted proteins | sample 172DNAGHGlowgp2_FD_203883 | JGI IMG/M metagenome (GOLD analysis project Ga0310697, IMG submission 203883) | Sheep rumen microbial communities from Palmerston North, Manawatu-Wanganui, New Zealand - 1728 DNA GHGlow gp2 (v2) (version 2) | ecosystem: Host-associated > Mammals > Digestive system >...
GCTGCGATTCTATCCCAGCTCCCTCAATGACTACGCGTCCCATCATCACTCCGTGTTCACGGAGCACTTTCGTCAGTCTTCGTGTATCAATCCCTGATATTCCAGGAACCTTTTCGCGCTTCAGCCACGAGGCCAGCGACTCCTTTGCATTCCAATGTGAATACTGCTCACTATAATCGGCCACGACGATTGCTTTTGGATGGATACGGTCACTCTCCATAAACAGCGGGAGCCCGTTCTCGCCGATGCCCGTATCAGGTACGCCGTAGTTGCCTATCAGCGGGAATGTAGTCACCAGTATCTGTCCCGCATAGCTGGGGTCTGTCAGACTCTCAGGATAGCCAGTCATCGCGGTGTTGAACACCACCTCGCCGACGGTTTCACCTTCAAATCCAAACGACCAACCGCAGAATACCGTGCCGTCGCTGAGTATCAATCTTGCTTCTTTTTTCATTATTTATTTATTTGAAGTTTGCTGTCAATATAGTTCACGAATGCCTGGTTGACGAGGCGTGTACCGCCAGGCGTGGGATAGTGCCCGGTGAAATACCAGTCGCCAGGGTGATTGGGACAAGCCTCATGCAGTCCCTCGATGCTTTGGAACACCAGTTCGATGGGTGCCTGCATGTTCTTTGGACGCAACATCTCCACAATCTTCTGGTTGATTTCCTCGACGGTAAACGGCTCGTAGAGCGCACGGACATGATTATCAGTCTGAGGGTCCCGTTTACAGGCTAAGTACACATCGTTCACCATCTGCCACATGCCGCGTTCCTCGATGAGGGCCATCGTGGCACGGAAGGCGCAGAACTCCTCCAGACGGGGCATGTCGATGCCGTAATAGTCAGGGTAGCGAATCTGCGGTGAGCTCGACACCATCACAATCTTCTTGGGATGCAGGCGGTCGAGAATCTTAAAAATGCTCTCTCTTAATGTCGTGCCACGGACTATCGAGTCATCGATAATCACCAGGTTGTCCTCATAGGGGCGCAACGAACCGTAGCTGATGTCATAGACGTGAGCGGCCAAGTCATTGCGCTCTGTGTTGGTAGAGATAAACGTGCGCAGTTTGATGTCCTTCCACACCACTTTCTCTGTGCGCACCTCACCATGCAGCTTACGGAAACCATCTGTCATGCCATAGAAGGCCACCTCGGCGGTATTGGGGATATAAGAAAAGACCGTGTTCTCCACATCACCATCGATGGCTTTCAGAATGGCGGGTGTCAGCTGTTCACCAAGGCGTTTGCGCTCCTGATAGATGTCACGATCGGAACCTCGGCTGAAGTAGATGCGCTCGAAACTACACGCACTCAACTTTTGTGCGGGCATGATCTGCTCCAAGTGACTTTCGCCGTTGCGACGTACAATAAGCGCCTCACCAGGCTTCAGCTCATGGATATCCTCGCATTGCAGGTCGAAGGTGGTCTGCAACACGGGGCGTTCACTCGCCAAGGCGATGATCTCGTCGTCGCGATAATAGAACGCCGGACGAATACCCCAAGGGTCGCGCACGCTGAACATCTCACCACTACCCGTCAATCCGCACATCACGTAGCCGCCATCGTAGTGCTCCATTGTCTTCCGCAGCACGTTGGCCATCTCCACGTGGTCGTCGATATATCGTGTGATGTCGAGTCCTTCCAGTCCCTTCGCCTTGGCCTCCTCAAACAGCCGCTCCACCTCACGGTCCAGTCGGTGGCCCATCAGTTCGAGCGTGATGTACGAGTCGCCATAGATACGCGGCGACTGCCCCTGCGATGTCAGAAACTGAAAGACCTCGTCGATGTTCGTCATGTTGAAGTTGCCACACAGACAGAGGTTCTTGGCGCGCCAGTTGTTACGACGCAGGAAAGGATGCACAAACGTCAGTCCGCTCTTGCCTGTCGTCGAATAGCGCAGGTGACCCATCAGCAGTTCTCCGGCCATCTCTTGTGTGACGCGACTGAAAATCTCCGTGATGGCATCCTTGCCCTCGGCCTTCTCGCGGAACATATACTCCGTGCCTGGCTCATTGTTCAGGCTTACGGAAGCGATACCAGCACCTTCCTGTCCGCGGTTGTGCTGCTTCTCCATCATCAGATAGAGCTTATTGAAACCGTAAGCCCACGAGCCGTATTTCTTCTCGTAGTAGTCCAGCGGTTTCAGCAGGCGAATCATCGCCACGCCACATTCATGTTTTAACTGTTCCACCATATCAATTTACGATTTGACAATTTACAATTTACTATTTATTTGACAAGTGGACAAATTAGCTATTTGCACATTCTTTGACGAAGCTCATGAACAGCGGATGCGGATGCAGTACCGTTGACGAGTATTCTGGATGGAACTGCGTGCCGATATACCAGCGCTTCTCTGGTATCTCGACGATCTCCACGAGGTCTGCGGCAGGATTGATACCCACGCACTTCATACCCTTCGCCTCGTATTCCTCTTTATAGGCGTTGTTGAACTCGTAGCGATGTCTATGTCTCTCACTAATCAGCGCCTCTTTGCCGTATGCTTCATAAGCACGACTTCCCTTGATAAGCTCGCACTCGTAGGCACCCAGTCGCATCGTGCCGCCCATCTGTGTGATATTCTTCTGCTCCTCCATGATGTCGATGACGTTGTGTGGCGTCTGCGCATCCATCTCACGGCTGTTGGCATCCTCGTAGCCTAGCACGTTGCGGGCAAACTCAATCACCATCATCTGCATACCCAGACAGATGCCGAAGGTGGGAATGTCGTTATTGCGTGTATATTCTGCGGCGATGATCTTGCCCTCGATGCCACGCTGTCCGAAACCAGGACAGATGATGATGCCCGCCATACCGTCGAGCTTCTCCGCTACGTTGTTACGACTGATCTCTTCGCTATTAATGAAGTGCAGCCGTGCTTTCACATCGTTGTAGATACCCGCCAGATTCAGACTCTCGCGAATGCTCTTGTAGGCATCCTGCAGGTCGTATTTGCCCACCAGTCCGATGTGCACCTCGCGCTTGGCATTGCGCTGCTTGTCGAGGAAGTCGTGCCAAGGTTTCATCGCAGGAGTCTCGCCCACGGGAATACCGATCTTTCGCATGATGGCAGCGTCCAAGCCCTGCTTCTGCATACTCACCGGCACCTCATAGATGCTCGGCATGTCCTCGCTCTGCACCACGCACTCCAAGTCGACATTACAGAAAGACGCCACCTTCAGGCGCATAGAGTCGTCGAGGTGGCGTTCTGTTCTAAGAACCAGAATGTCGGGTTGAATACCCATGCCTTGAAGTTCTTTTACCGAGTGTTGCGTTGGTTTCGTCTTTAGCTCGTCAGCAGCTTTAAGATAAGGTACGTATGTAAGATGTACACATACTGCATCCCGGCCCAGTTGCCATCTTAACTGTCGGATGGCCTCCATAAATGGAGCACTTTCTATGTCGCCGATGGTGCCACCGACTTCTGTGATCACGAAGTCATATTCAGAGGTGAGTGGTGAGAGGTGAGTGGTGAGAGAATACTCTGCTGCAGACATATCTCTTACCTCTTGGCGCAGCATGCGTCTCTTTATCTCATCCGTAATATGCGGCACCACCTGAATCGTCTTGCCCAGATAGTCGCCATGACGCTCACGATCTATCACAGTTTTGTATATGCGTCCCGTTGTGATAGAATTGTTGCGCGTGGTATGGATACCAGTAAATCTTTCATAATGCCCAAGGTCAAGGTCTGTCTCGAAACCGTCCTCTGTCACGTAGCACTCGCCGTGCTCGTAGGGGTTCAGCGTTCCTGGGTCGATGTTGATATACGGGTCGAACTTTTGGATAGTGACTTTATAGCCACGTGCCTGTAGCAGTTTACCGATGCTGGCAGAGATGATGCCTTTGCCAAGCGAGGAAACCACGCCGCCCGTAACGAATATGTATTTTGTTTCCATAAATAAGAATATGTATTTATGGGCTGCAAAATTATTGATTATTCCTTAATTATAAAAGGTTTTATCTCCTTTTCAAGATTGAAAACTTTGAGAATTTATTAATTGTTAATTATTTGCTGTATTGAACTTACGAATTGTAAGCAAAATCGGGAGGCAAGCTTACAGATTGATAGTTTGTGGAAAAATAAAGAATAAAATGTCAACAATATTCCTTGTGATAATAACAAAACGTCATACCTTTGCAGTGGATTTAGACAAAAAGATAGTAAAAGTAGGGATAATATGACAAAATGTAAACTTCAAACAAAGAATCAAGGTCTATATCAGTCGGACTACGAGCATGATGCTTGCGGCGTGGGAATGGTTGTGAATATCCACGGCGGTAAGAGTCACGAACTGGTGGATAACGCCCTGAGGGTGCTGGAAAACATGGAACATCGAGGTGCTGAGACACGTGATAAGACGGGTGACGGTGCCGGTATCATGCTGCAGATTCCGCACGAGTTTATCCTGTTGCAAGGTATTCCTGTGCCTGAGAAGGGTAAGTATGGTACTGGATTGGTGTTCCTGCCAAAAGACGAGAAAGCACAGCAGGAGATTCTGAGCGTGATGATTGAGGAGATTGAACGCGAGGGACTGCAGCTGATGCATCTGCGTGCTGTGCCTACAAACCCTGAGGTGCTGGGTGCGGCTGCTCGCGAGGTGGAGCCAAAGATTAAGCAGATTTTTGTAACGGGTATCGCCGATGATCAGGTACCCGTGTTTGAGCGTATCCTATATAAGGTGCGTAAAAGGATTGAAAATCGTGTGGACAACGAGGACTTTTATATTTGCTCGTTGTCGAACAAGAATATTATCTATAAGGGAATGTTGACCAGCGGACAGCTGCGTCGCTACTTCCCTGATTTGAGCAACGATTACTTTACAAGTGGACTGGCGCTGGTACATTCAAGATTCTCAACCAACACATTCCCCAAATGGAAACTGGCACAGCCTTTCCGCTTGTTGGCCCACAACGGCGAGATTAACACCATTCGTGGTAACCGCGGTTGGATGAAGGCTCGCGAGAGCGTGCTCTCGAGCGAGGCCCTGGGCGATATCAAGGATCTGCGCCCCATCGTGCAGGAGGGTATGAGCGACTCTGCCTCACTCGATAACGTGTTTGAGTTCCTGATGCTGAGCGGACTCTCATTGCCACAGGCGATGGCTATCCTAGTGCCTGAGAGCTTTAACGACAAGAACCCGATTTCTGAGGACCTGAAGGCGTTCTATGAGTATCACTCTATCCTGATGGAGCCTTGGGATGGTCCTGCTGCGCTGCTGTTCTCAGATGGTCGCTATGCAGGCGGTATGCTGGACAGAAACGGTCTGCGCCCCAGCCGCTACACCATTACCAAACAGGGTATGATGGTTGTGGCCAGCGAGGTGGGTGTGATGGACTTTGAACCTGGCGACGTGGTATCGAAGGGTCGCTTGCAGCCAGGAAAGATTCTGCTGATTGACACCCAGGAGGGTAAGATATACTACGATGGTGAGATTAAGGAGCAGTTGGCCAAGGCACATCCTTATCGCGAGTGGCTGAACGAGAACCGTGTGCAACTGGAGAAACTGAAGAGCGGTCGCCACGTAGAGAACGGCGTGAAGGACTTGGAGCAGAAGCTCGTTACCTTCGGTTTCGGTCAGGAGGATATCGACAAGACCATCATCCCAATGGCCACAGCTGGTCAGGAACCTGTAGCTGCTATGGGTAACGATACGCCGTTGGCAGTCATCTCAGACCGTCCACAGGTGCTGTTCAACTATTTCCGTCAGCAGTTTGCACAGGTTACTAACCCCGCCATCGACCCTATTCGCGAGGAGCTGGTGATGAGTCTGACGGAGTATATCGGAGCCGTAGGAACGAATATCCTGACGCCCGATGCATCGAACTGTAAGATGGTTCGCCTGCCACAGCCCGTATTGACCAACACACAACTTGATATACTTTGTAATATCCGCTATAAGGGCTTTAACACCAAGAAGCTGCCCATCCTCTTTGAAATGAGTAAGGGTGAGGAAGGCTTGCGTCAGGCATTGGACAATCTTTGTCATCAGGCCGAGGCAAGTGTTGACGAGGGTGTGAACTACATTATCCTGAGCGATCGCGATATCGACGAGAAGCATGCAGCAATACCATCGCTGTTGGCTGTAAGTGCTGTTCACCACTATCTGATTAGCGTGGGTAAGCGCGTACAGACCGCCCTGATTGTTGAGAGCGGAGAGATTCGTGAGGTGATGCACGCAGCCCTGCTGTTAGGTTATGGTGCGAGTGCACTCTGCCCATACATGACGTTTGCTATTCTCGACGACCTTGTTAAGAAGCACAAGATTCAGGAGGAATACGCTACTGCTGAGAAAAACTACATCAAAGCGGTGGATAAGGGTCTGAAGAAGATTATGTCGAAGATGGGTATCTCTACCATCCGTAGCTATCGTGGAGCCAAGATTTTCGAGAGCATCGGACTGAGCGAAGACCTGCTGCGCCGCTACTTCGGCACAGAGGTAAGCACCATAGGAGGTGTAGGCCTGAAAGAGATTGCACGCGATGCTATCCGTTTGCATGAGCAGGCCAAGGAACAGACATTGCTGCAGAATCAAGGCCAGTTTGCATGGCGCAAGGATGGCATTAAGCACGCTTGGAACCCTGAGACCATCGCTCAGTTGCAGTTGGCTACCCGTCAGGGCAACTACGATAAATACAAGGCTTGGGCAAAGATCGTTGACGAGAAGGAGAGCCCCATCTTTATCCGCGATTTCTTTAAGTTCAAGAAGGCTGCCAAGCCAACGCCTATCGACGAGGTAGAGCCCGTTGAGAGCATCGTAAAGCACTTCGTAACAGGTGCCATGAGTTTTGGTGCTCTGAGCATCGAGGCCCACGAGGCTTTGGCACTCGCCATGAACAAATTGGGTGCACGCTCGAATACTGGTGAGGGTGGTGAGGACAACGCCCGCTATCACTCAGAAGTTGATGGCGTGAGTCTTTCAAGTAAGACTAAGCAGATTGCATCAGGACGTTTTGGCGTGACAGCTGAGTATCTGGTGAATGCCGAGGAGATACAGATTAAGGTGGCACAGGGTGCTAAGCCAGGTGAGGGTGGACAGTTGCCTGGCTTCAAGGTCAACGAGATTATCGCCAAGACGCGTAACGCCATACCTGGCATCTCTCTGATTTCGCCTCCACCTCATCACGATATCTATTCTATCGAGGACCTGGCGCAGCTCATCTTCGACCTGAAGAATATCAACCCAACAGCTGCCGTCAGCGTGAAGTTGGTAGCCGAGAGTGGCGTAGGAACTATCGCTGCTGGTGTGGCTAAGGCCAAGGCCGACCTGATCGTCATCTCTGGTGCCGAGGGTGGTACAGGTGCTTCGCCTGCAAGCTCTATGCGATTCGCTGGTATCTCGCCTGAGATTGGTCTCGCTGAGACACAGCAGACGCTGGTGATCAACGGCCTGCGTAATCAGGTTCGCCTGCAGACCGACGGTCAGTTGAAGACTGCCAAGGACGTCATCATCATGGCCATGCTGGGCGCCGACGAGTTCTCGTTTGGTACGCTGCCGCTGATTGTGCTGGGCTGTGTGATGATGCGTAAGTGTAATACCAATACCTGTCCGATGGGTGTGGCTACGCAGAACCCCGAGTTGCGCAAGCACTTCGAGGGACGTGCAGAGTATGTGGTTAACTTCTTCACCTTCTTGGCTGAGCAGGTGCGCGAGTACCTCAGCGAGATTGGTGTGAATAGTCTGAAGGAGATTATCGGTCATACAGAACTAATCGAGGTGGATACCACCAACGCTACCGATAAGCAGAAGACCATCGACTTCGGTCGTCTGCTCCACAAGCCTGAAACAGATAAGGCTTTGTTCTGGGATCGTGGCGCATTCACTAAGGTTACTGGTGTGAAGGACGAGGAGATTATCAAGGCTGCCGAGAAGGCTATCAGCGATGGCGAGGAGATTACACTCGACTATGCCATCAAGAATACAGACCGTGCTGTTACTACCATGCTGAGTGGTGTTATTGCCAAGAAATATGGCGAGGCTGGTCTGCCTGATAATACGATTAACATCAAGTTCAAGGGTTCGGCAGGTCAGAGCTTTGGCGCCTTCGCCGTGAAGGGTGTGAACCTGAAGCTCGAGGGCGAATGTAACGACTATTTTGGAAAGGGTCTTTCTGGTGGTCGCATCAGCATCCTGCCTCCAGCCCGAAGTGGTGAGGATTTCCATGCAGAAGAAAATATCATCGCTGGAAACACAGGATTATATGGTGCCACCTCAGGCGAACTCTATATCAATGGTAAGGTGGGTGAGCGCTTCGGCGTGCGTAACTCAGGTGCCATCGCTGTCATCGAGGGTGCTGGCGACCATTGCTGCGAGTATATGACTGGCGGACGTGTGGTTGTGCTGGGCAAGACGGGACGTAACTTCGCCGCTGGTATGAGTGGTGGTGTGGCCTACGTCTACGACCCCGATCATACCTTCGACTACTTCTGTAATATGGATATGGTTGAGCTTTCGCTGGTAGAGGACAGCGTCTCTCGCAAGGAGCTGCTCGAACTCATCCGTCAGCACTACCTGCACACAGGTTCTGCCCTCGCAGGTCGTATGCTCGACGACTGGCAGCGCTACGTTCAGGACTTCATCCAGGTAGTACCTATCGAGTACAAGCGCGTGCTTCAGGAAGAGCAGAACAAAAAGCTCCAAGAGAAGATCGCTAACATCCAGCGCGATTATTAATGGTTATTGTTTATTGGTTATTGTTTATTGAAAATCATGGGAAATCCAAAAGCATTTTTAGAGATACACCGCCAGGAGGCGGGTTACCGTCCGATTCACGATAGAATCCACGACTTTGGCGAGGTAGAGCAGACGCTCAACACTCGCGAACGTAAACTACAGGCATCGCGCTGTATGGACTGTGGCGTGCCCTTCTGCCATTGGGCCTGTCCGCTGGGCAACAAAGCCCCAGAGTGGAACGATGCCCTGTACAAAGGCGACTGGGAGTTGGCTTATCGCTTACTGAATAGTACTAACCCATTCCCAGAGTTCACTGGCCGTATCTGTCCCGCCTTGTGCGAGAAGGCCTGTGTACTGAACCGTTTCAACCACGAGCCAACAACCAATCGTGAGGACGAGTGCGCCATCACAGAGATGGCTTTCCAGGAGGGTTTCATCCAGCCCAAGACTGACATCGAGCGTAATGGCAAGAAGGTGGCTGTCATCGGTGCAGGACCTGCCGGACTCGCTGCTGCCAACGACCTTAACCTGATGGGCTACAGCGTTACGGTCTTCGAGAAGAACGAGGCCGCAGGCGGGCTCCTGCGCTATGGTATCCCCAACTTCAAGCTCAACAAGGCCATCATCGACCGCCGCATCCGCCTTCTCGAAGCAGAGGGCATCGAGTTCCGCTACGGCGAAGCCATCGACCTTGGGTCTCTAGGAAGTCCTAGGACATCCTATGATGCTTACGTCATCGCCACAGGAACCCCAACAGCTCGCGATTTGAAGGCCCCAGGCCGAGAGCTGAAGGGTGTTCACTTCGCCCTCGAGATGCTGTCTCAGCAGAACCGTGTGCTGGCTGGCATGGAGTTCAGCAAGGACGATCGCGTTACTGCCAAAGGCAAGGATGTGCTGGTGATTGGTGGTGGTGATACTGGTTCTGACTGTATTGGTACTGCTCATCGTCAGGGTTGCAAGAGCGTGACTCAGATTGAGATTATGCCTAAGCCTGTGGAAGGTCCTGAGGATCCACAGAACCCATGGCCAAACTGGCCTCGCACCCTCAAGACCACCTTTTCGCACGAGGAGGGTTGCACCCGTCGTTGGAACATCAATACTTTGGAGTTCCTTGGTGAGAATGGCAAGCTGACTGGCGTAAAGGTTCAGGAGATTGACTGGAAACCAAACCCAGAGGGTGGTCGTCCCATCATGGTTGAGAAGGGCAAACCCGAGATTATCAAGGCCGAACTCGTCCTTCTCGCTATGGGATTCCTCAAGCCCGAACATCCGGAATATCCAGAGAATGTCTTCGTCTGTGGCGACTCTGCCAATGGCGCTAGCCTCGTAGTTCGTGCTATGGCCAGCGGCAAGCAGACAGCTCAGAAAGTTGATAAGTTTCTCACCTCTCACCTCTAACCACTCACCTCTATAAGTATGAGTAAGATCCATTTCACCAAGATGCACGGCTGCGGCAACGACT
>Ga0310697_10007674_pt1 | contig 10137 bp, 7 predicted proteins | sample 172DNAGHGlowgp2_FD_203883 | JGI IMG/M metagenome (GOLD analysis project Ga0310697, IMG submission 203883) | Sheep rumen microbial communities from Palmerston North, Manawatu-Wanganui, New Zealand - 1728 DNA GHGlow gp2 (v2) (version 2) | ecosystem: Host-associated > Mammals > Digestive system >...
GTGTTCTTTGCATATCCAGATGTCGATGAAATGAACTCTCTTGTCGCAAATTGGATAAAAAATCATGCCCCAGAATATGACTTTGTCGCCGAAGATGGTTTTGGTCACACTTTCTGGAAAATTGATGATGACGCAACAAACGCACGCATTACCGAAATATTCAAAAATATTCCTGCGATGTATGTTGCCGACGGTCACCACAGAACAGCCGCGGCTGCACGTGTTGGTGCCGAAAAACGCGACAACAATCCAAATCATGACGGCAATGAAGAATACAATTATTTCTTGGCTGTGATTTTCCCAGCATCACAATTACATGTTATTGACTATAACCGCGTTGTCAAAGATTTAAACGGACTTTCACCCGAACAATTTATTGCTGAATTGGAAAAATCTTTTGATGTCAAAGACATGGGAACCAGCATTTACAAACCAAACGCATTACACAACTTTGGTATGTATTTAAATGGTCATTGGTATTCTTTGACGGCGAAACCTGGGACATACAACGACAACGACCCAATTGGTGTTTTGGACGTGACCGTTTTGTCGAATTTGGTATTTGATAAAATTTTGAATCTGGGTGATTTACGCACATCAAACAGAATTGATTTTGTTGGTGGAATCAGGGGACTTGGCGAATTACAAAAACGCGTAGATTCCGGTGAAATGGTTGCTGCATTTGCACTGTATCCGGTCACAATGAATCAAATTATTAACATTGCGGATACAGGCAATATCATGCCACCAAAAACAACATGGTTTGAACCAAAATTACGCAGTGGTTTGGTTATCCACAAATTATCAAAATAAGTTCTCCTCCTGTGGAGGAGTAAGCCGGGAGGTGGTTTTTAAAACCATAAAAAAGCAAAAATAAAAACTCCGTCGAAAATGACGGAGTTTTTTTTACTGACCCAACAATCCTGTCAAAGAACTCGAAAAACTTGATGCGTTTGTTGTATTCAACACCTGTGTCACATCTTGACCAGCAAATTTATTGGTTAAGCCACTCCAATCGACACCAGATAATTTGCCTTTTAAACCACTAATATCCAACGATGAAAAATCCAGTTTATTAACATTTTTAAACCCGGCCGATGTTAAACCTTTTTTAAACTCTTCTATTGCGGCTTTGTTGTCTTTGTTATTTGCATTTTGGGTTTTTGCATCTTTGATTAAATCAGCAATTTTTCCATTTATTGCACTATTTCCAATCGCGCCGCCAATGGCCCCCACACCCGCGGCGATTGCACCGGCCTTGACACGTGTTGCCGATGTATTTTGTTGGTCGGCCAATTTGTTTGCATCCGTTTCATTTCCACGCGATGCACGATACAAAGACGCATATGTTCCATTTTCAATACCTTTGCCTCCCTCGGCATCATATAACCCCATGTTTGCCTTGTCCATTATGACTTGGGATTCTATACCCGGTGCCATACCCAATGCAGTTTTGCGTTCTTTTAAACTCGCGGCCAAATCGACATATTGTTGATATAAACCAGTTAATTGATTTGTGCCGGCGACCTCTATACCCATTTCACCACCCGAATAAGACCGCCCACCATTATCACCAACTTTGCATTGGAAAGTCGCCAAATACGCCGTCATATCTTGCTCGGCTTTTTTATCTGCATTTTGTTCCGCCAAACCTTGTGCCAACTGCATACCGCCAATCCCGGTCGCCGCCATAGTCGCCCCACCCAACATACGATTTGCCAAAGATTGTTCGTTCGCCTTGGCATTAGAATACGCACTTTCCGCCTCTGCGATTTCCTTTACATTATCAACATTTGGCGCAGCCGTTTCTGTATCATCAGAATCATCACCAGATACCACATTACTATCAACACTTTCCCACTTTGCAATAAATTTTTTATCACCTGTATCTGTTTTAGAAATTTTTACATTTTTGCTACACTCGTTTTCTTTTCCTTCCATACACCACCCAACAAACACATATCCTTCTCTTACCAGCGGAGCACTTTTCACATTCAATCCCTCACCCGCAACATATTCCGTCTGAAGAATTGTTCCTGCAGGATTGTCTGTACCACCATTATAATCATATTCAATTTTATACTTAGTACCAGATACTTCATCATCTTTTACACACACACCATCACGCAATTCATATAAATCATTTACGCATTTTGTTGGCTTGCAAAAAGTTTTTCCATTTGCATCAACAGCTTTTTCACCTTCGCGCGCATTTAATTTTTTCAACATTTCATCATCACAAATGGTGGCAACAATACTAACTTCTTTCAGCGCATTTGCTGTCGGTTGCAATTTTATTTGTGCATTTGAACTGGGCGATAAAGTCAATGTTTGATAACCAACAAAACTCACACGCATCATAGCATTTTTTGGAACATTATTAAACTTTCCAGAAAATTTACCAGCACTATCCGTTTGACAACCTGCATTTGATATCATTGAACCATCAGGATTTACTAACACAATATTTGCATACGGCACAGGTTCGTCTGTTTCAGAATCTAAAATTGTTCCGCTAATTTCGACCGTTCTGGATTTCGTCGCAGGTGGAACCGACGCCGTTGTGTTTATAATCTCTGGGGTATCTTGATGCACAACCGCTTGGATTGACGATGTGGTTTCGCCATTTAATTCCGCATATGTTTTTGCACCCGCATCAATCAATAATTGTTCTATTGCAGGACAAGTATTTTTACCAGCGTTTCTTTTACAAGTATCCGTATATTGCTGTTGCGCACGAACCAAATCCAGCAAAGTTCTTTTCCGTCTTGGCGCATTACCTGGCGACAATTCAGTCACAATATTAACATCTGCACCATTATCTATCAATAATTTTGCAATTTTATCCTGGGGATTGGCACCGCATTTTTTTTCATTATCCGCATCACAACAATTACCAATAGACACACTCAACATCGTTCCTTTTTTATCGTATGTTGGTGTATTTGCCAAGTCAGGCTGTTTTTCCAAAATTGCTTTTACCGCATTATAATTTCCTGGGCAAACGCCACTACCCCTAATTGCCCACTCTAGCGGGGTTCCAGAAATTTGCCATTTTGCATTATCAGACACACAATCGTATTTTAACCATTTAGACACATCACCAGATTTATAATTTGCTATATTACTTGCCAAATATGGCCCACACGCACCAAATGCAGGCAACGACACCAGCGCACACAACACACCACAAAAAATTGTACGAAAAATGGTCATAAAAATTCTCTCTATGACCATAATTATATCACAAAAAAAACAATTTTAAAAATACTATCTGTGACGTTCCACAATATTTTTTAAAACATTTATCTTGCCAGCCTTTGTTTTTGCCCAAAACATATTACCAACATTATCCAACTGCATTGGCGACCACAACATAAATTCAGCGCGATTAGAATACATTTTTTCAAATGCCTGCTTAAATTCAGGATTAGCATATGAATCAAATTTTAATTTTGGCACACGCACAATTAAATCTGTATTACCAAATTCCGCATTATAGTAATGCGAACGATGTCGATTTGCCACCACACCATTTTGACGCAGCACATATTGAATTGCCTGAATATTGGACAAAACACGCGGTTTAAAATAATAAAAACAACCGTCACGAGTTTTTAATAATTGAACGTCCGAACACAACATAAATAATACAGTTGCCATTTGTTCAATACTTAATTCTTTTTTCATATAAATCCCCTTTCGTTTAAAAAGCCGCCAAATATATTTAGCGGCCAAATTTTTTTCAAAACAAAACGCAATAACACTAGAAACCAAACACCATGCGTTGTTTTGACTGACGTTTCTTTTCGTTACGCACAGCTTCTTCTGCCTTGCGTTTGCGCTTTGTTGTTGGTTTTTCGTAACGTTGGCGTTCTTTCATTTCACGATACAGACCTTCTTTTTGTGATTTGCGTTTTGCAACACGCAAAGCCTGTTCAACGTTATTATCACGCACCAAAACCTTTACCATATATATTCACCCCCTTTGGCGAATTTTTGTATTTTAATTTTTTTAATCGGTGTCCGTCTACGCTGTGCTTAAAATCTATCGAATAAAAAATCATATTACTATGAATTTATCTCTATCGAACGCACGGCTACGCCGAGACACTCAATTTTGCTAATTGTACGCATAGCGTACAATAACCAAAATTGGTGGTGGAGCCAATCAGACTCGAACTTGACGAGACGGTGATGGTTGCCCAAGCGGGTGTCTCTCTTGTTCTGTCTTTTCGACTTCATTTATTCTGGTGGAGCCAATCAGACTCGAACTGACGACCCCCTGCTTGCAAAGCAGGTGCTCTACCAACTGAGCTATGACCCCAGAACTCCAACGGGACCACCAACCCTGTCGCGGCGGTGCATCGCACCGACGGATGAGCTATGACCCCAGAACTTTGCGACTTTCAAACCGAAAGCCCACACATTTTATACATTTATTTTGCATATGTCAAATAAAAAATACCCACAAACATTGACAACACTATTTTTTTGACATATAATCTTTTCGACAAAAAATTGGCAAATTATGATACTAACAGAACCGTATAACATTAATATAACACCTTATCAATCCATCGACATATTGCATGGCGATGCCCAGATTGACATATACAAACAAACACAAAAACCGCGGCATACGCTTGCTTTGTTTTCTGGATTTGCAGAAACCGTCGAAACACACCGGTTATTAACAGATGTTTTTGCATGGGGATTAAATCACAAATGCCGTATTGCAGTTGTCAAAACATTTATAAACAAATTGGAATTATTGGAACAAAAAAACGAACAAAATTATGAATACAGCGAATTGCAAGAACTGTATGACACCTGTATGAAAGAATTATTATACGCAACCCAAGACAACAAAGCGCACATTATTGCACATTCCACACCAACAATTCCATTAACTATACACTTTAACAATTGTATTAAATCTGGTCACCAGCCACCTGTGGGGTCGGCAATACTGTTGGCGCCATATCCAACGAATCCAGACATCATTAACACACTGATAAAATTTTCAATCAAAACCAACCACAATGATATGGCAACCAGATTGCAAAACATTATACCTTTTACACAAAAATTATTTGATGCAACAAATTTAATTGAACCAAAACTGATGTCTAAATATAAATTTCCATTATATCTTATCAGTGGCAAAACAGATAAAACCGCACCTGCAAACAACACATTTTCAAAATTTGTTATTCCCGCGGCAAACGAGCATATATCATCTATAATTGTCCCAGGCGGTCATAATTTCAACAAAGATTTATCTGATTTACCTGTGCAAATTTTAAAACAACAGCACGAAAAATAAAAACATATCCAGACTTGATTACCCGTTCTAAACAGATATAATCCAAGAAAAACAAAATTAAAAATATACTATTAAATAAACAAAAGGCAAAATAATGAACGAAAAACAAATTACAAAACGATGCACAACAACACTAAACAAACAATATGGATTAAATTTAACACCACAAACATCATTTCAAACCATATTTCCAAACAATTGGTTTGGTCGCCAAACGGCTGTTGCTGGGACTGTAAAATCTTTTGGTGTGGAAATTCCATACGGCGATGTCAGTCCATATTTTGCAAATAACGCAACAGAATTAGCACAAATTATTCATGAATACATTAAACCATACACCAAAATCAAGGCCAAAATCACCCAGATATTCAAGACTGAATTCAACATACCACACATCAAACAAAACACAAATATTTACACAACAAACAATCCAAATATTACAGTATTTGGTTTATTGAGTTTTATGACAAAAATTGAAGACATGTTTAATATCAAAATTCAAAATCCTGGAAAAACAACACAAAATCTAGATACTTTAGAAAAATGGGGCACATATGTCGCCCAAATCAAAGGAATCCAGGTTCCACAAAAGCATAAATAAAAATCGGGGTTTTACCCCGATTTTTATTTTACAGTTAATTCATTTCCATGAACATCAACATATACCGTCGCACCATCGGTTATACCACCAGACAAAATTAAATCAGCAATTTTATCTTCGACCGCCGATGTAATTAACCGTTTCAACGGACGCGCACCGAACGCTTCGTCATATCCATTGGTCGCCAACCATTTTATTGCAGGTTCCGTCACGTCCAATGTAATATTACGTTCTGCCAATCGTTTGCTCAAATTACGCAATTGAATTTTGACGATGCCCGACATAACATCTTTGCCCAATGGATTAAAGAACAAAATTTCATCAATACGATTTATAAATTCAGGACGAAAATGTGTCTTAACCGCGTCCATACTTGGCAAATTACTGGTCATTATAATAATGGTATTGGTGAAATTGACAACATGACCTTGACCATCTGTTAAACGACCATCGTCCAGAATTTGCAAGAACACATTAAACACATCTGGGTGTGCCTTTTCAATTTCATCAAACAATAACACCTGGTACGGACGACGACGCACAGATTCCGTCAGCACCCCGCCCGCATCATAACCAACATACCCCGGAGGCGCACCAATCAAACGCGCAACCGAGTGCGGTTCCATATATTCACTCATATCAATTCGCGTCATTGCGGTATCATCATTAAACAAATATTCTGCCAAAGCCTTGGCAACCTCGGTCTTACCCACGCCGGTTGGTCCCAAAAACATGAAACTGCCCGATGGCTTGCGCGGGTCAGAAAGCCCCGCACGACTGCGACGAATTGCACGTGCAATAACATTTAAAGCCTCGTCTTGACCGACGACGCGTTTTTTTAATTCATCTTCGATATTTAACAGTTTTGATTGTTCTTCGGTGGATAATCTGTCCGCCGGAACACCGGTCCATTTACTGACCACCGCCGCAATATGTTCAGGCAGCACAGTTTTATATTCACGCGCGTCCGCATTCATCTTTTTGATTTTTTCGGTTAATTCCGGAATTTTACCATATTGCAACGCAGATGCTTTTTCGTAATCACCCGTCCGCACAGCCGCAGCAACTTCGGCCTTGGCGGCATCCAACGCAGCCATTGCATCAGACAACCCATGCATTTTTTCCTGTTCGGCACGCCATTTTTCAGTCAAAGATTTCGATTCATCTTCTGTTTTTTTAATCAAAGATTCCAATTCAACCAAACGACGCGCGGATTCTTCATCTTTTTCTTTTTTCAAAGCCTGTTGTTCGATTTTTAACTGTTGTAATTTTCTATCAACCTCGTCCAAGGCATCAGGCTTTGACGATATTTCAATACGCACACGCGCGGCGGCCTCGTCAATCAAATCGATTGCTTTATCTGGCAAAAATCTGTCTGTGATATAACGATTAGATAATTTCACAGCCGCAACCAATGCAGAGTCCGCGATACGAACCCCATGATGTCCCTCGTATTTTTCTTTTAATCCACGCAATATAGAAATTGTATCTTCGACAGTTGGCTCTTCGACATAGACCGGTTGAAAACGTCGTGCCAATGCCGGATCTTTTTCGATATATTGACGATATTCGTCCAAAGTGGTTGCGCCCAAACAATGCAATTCACCACGTGCCAACATAGGTTTTAATAAATTGCCTGCGTCCATGGAACCCTCGCCTTTACCGGCACCAACCATTGTGTGCAATTCATCGATAAACAAAATTATTTTTCCATTAGCATCTTTGACCGCTTTTAAAATTGCTTTTAAACGCGCCTCGAATTGACCACGATACATTGCACCTGCCATTAACGCGCCCATATCCAAAGACAACAATTGTTTATTTTGCAAATTTTCCGGGATATCACGCGACACGATACGTTCCGCCAAACCTTCGACAATAGCGGTTTTACCAACACCCGGATTACCAATTAAAACAGGATTATTTTTTGTTCGACGAGATAAGACCTGAATAGTTCTGCGAATTTCTTCATCGCGTCCAATCACAGGGTCCAATTTTCCATCTGCTGCCAATTTTGTAAAATCGGTTGTATATTTTTCAATTGCCTGTTGTGGTGTTTCGTTCATTTCTTCTGGATTCATAAAATCACCTCTTTTTTTTATCAACGGTATATATAAGTCACACCAACAAAATTTCAATAGTTTTGGGAAAAATTCCATCAAGGCCTTTTTTCTTGCTTATTCAAATTTATCATCTAATATCTTTTAAAAGCTCTAATAATTCCCCTCCAATCTCGCTGTAGCGCTTTGCGCGAAAGCGGATAAATCGGAGGGGGCGGACCATCCTGCGACAGCTTAGGCCAATACGATTTAGTATTGGCTTAGCGACAGCGGATGGTGGGGAGGGTTGTATGCATATTTATAAACACATTTTAACTACTTTTGCTCGTGATAACCGCCGTTCAGGAAATCTGGCCGAAGCTTTATTATGGAACGAATTAAAACAAAGCAAACTGGGGTACAGATTCACAAAACAAAAACCGATTGGTAAATATATTGCTGATTTCTATTGTCCAGAAAAGAAACTGGTAATTGAAATAGACGGATGGACACACGACGACAAATACAAATACGATACCGAACGCGATAATTTTATGAAAGCCCAAGGAATACATGTTTTAAGAATTAACGATATTGATGTAAAGCGCGATATGAACGCAATATTGATTTGGATAAAAGCGACATTGGATAGCCTATAACCCTCCCCACCACTCGCCAAGACGGCTCCGTGGTCCGCCCCCTCCGATCCGTCCGCTTTCGTTTCACTACAGCAAGACTGGAGGGGAATTACCACCGCCACCGTCTTCGACGGTCCCCCTCCCCTTTGGGGCGGAATCACAAAAAGCCAACATTATAAAAAACACCGACCAAATGGTCGGTGTTTTTCTTTCTTGCATACTAGGATTCTTTATTTGATTCCCACAGATATTTCGTCGCCATAACTGCCAACGGTTTGACCACCAATTGTGCAAACGACATCTTCGAATCCGTTTTTAACCTGATTCTTTTTAACAACACTGGACGTTATCAAACCACCCGCAGTTCCCAAAACAACACCCGCGATAGAATCCGACACCAAACGTGCAGTATTGAAATTACCCTCGGCATCTTTCCATACAGACACATCTAAACCAGAACGGTATTTATCAATCGCCTCGACCGCCGCCGCCAAACGTTGTTCGTTCAACTGTGGTTTTGCATTACATTCCACAACCAATTGTTGCATTTGTGTCACCAATTTAGAAACAATTTTTGCATCACATTTTGTGTCTTGATCACATTGCTGCTTGACTTGTGTTTTGATACTTTGCAAGTTAGTCCGCTGTGTATTACAATTATTGTTAACAATTGTGATATCCACATATGTTTCACACATAGTCCCACACGGATTCACCGGTTGTTCTGGTGTTCCTTTGGCAACACATTGACCATTTTCCGCCCCATCAGCATGTCTCCATTCTTTGGTTGTATCAGGAGTTTTTGTACCTGAAATCACACAAGTACATGTATCTGTCTTGCTATCATACATTGTCTCAGCCCCCGCACGACAACACGCACGACCCTCGGCAGTTGGACGATTCAAGCAATCTGAACCACCACCTTTCTTCTTCTGATCTGGATCCGGCTTTGGTTGCGGTTCTGGATTTGGCGTTGGATCAACCTTGTTATCCACTACACATTTACCATTATCCGCTTTGAAGTCGTCACGACATTTCATCGCTTTGCAGACTAATTTTGGTCCTTCTCTGCAAATCAAATCAAATTCTACCCCTAAATCGTCAGTAAGTTCAAAACCACTGCATTCTTCTTTTGACAACCTACCATTATGTTTTTGTCCTACATTTATATCCCCATAAGTTTTGCCAGCATGACACACTCCTTTACCAACAGGATACCAATAATCGTCAAAATCATCCCACTTATTAGCTTGACATTGATACGTTTCTTTATGATTTATAACCTTCCCTTTAAACACGTGCCCCGCAGGCATATCAACAATGGATGCATGACTGCAGTGCTCATTATCACATTCGTAACCTTTACCGCTACCAGAAGTTGTATGATTTGTGTTTTTATATCCCGCATTTGCCGCATCAAATTGTGATTTATTGGCATATAAAAACTCGTTATCATCAGGATCTTGATTTCCAGAATATCCCAACACTTCTGGCCCACAAGTCTTAGCAGCCATCACATTTGTCGTGGCA
>Ga0310697_10007676_pt1 | contig 10134 bp, 5 predicted proteins | sample 172DNAGHGlowgp2_FD_203883 | JGI IMG/M metagenome (GOLD analysis project Ga0310697, IMG submission 203883) | Sheep rumen microbial communities from Palmerston North, Manawatu-Wanganui, New Zealand - 1728 DNA GHGlow gp2 (v2) (version 2) | ecosystem: Host-associated > Mammals > Digestive system >...
TGAAACGAGTAATTGCGGGATTGGCCTTGGCGCTGGCTGTTGGCGCCTATGCGGCCCATCCACAGACATTGAACAAGGAAGGCTTTGTCGGTGTAAACAAGACCCAGTCCGGTCAGTCCCTTGGACACTCCAAGCTGGCGTTCTTCGCCCTTATGGACTATGCCGATGGCTTCAAAAATATGAATGGCGCCATTGTCAAGGAGACCTCGACCGCTGATCGAAATAGTGAAATCTCCAAGTTTATGGGCTTGAGTGCCAATTTGGGTTTTGCCCTAGGTATTTGGCACTACTTTGATGTGGGTGCAGCTATCCCGGTGTATTACGATAACTTTAGCCTGCCAATGAAAAGTAACCCCGATGGCTCATGGAACGAAGATAGCCGTAAAGCCGGCGGTATTGGTAATGTGAAAGTGAATTTGAAAGCTCGTTTCCCGTTGCCCGAAGACCAACCCATGGATGTCGGTGTCTTTGGAGGAGTCGCTATACCCACGGCAGACCAGAATAAGCAGGGTATTTGGGTTCGTGAATTGGAATACATCAATAAGGAAAATGGCCGTGCCTCGGCATTTGGAACCAACTCGTCTACAATAAAGTTTGGTTTGGCCGCCACTGCAGACTTTTCTAAGATAGATGGTGGTGCGGGTATGCCGTTCCTTATCCATGTGAATGGTGGTTATAGGTATACGAGCAGCGAAGGCAACGCCTATATGGGTGTGCCCTTTGTCAGTGCTGCAGCCGAGTTCTATTTTGTAGATTTCCTCTCTGTTTTTGCAGAATACTTCGTGGATATAGAGCTGGACAAGTTCACTTATACGGGAGTGGAGGAAAATCTCGATCTGCAGCAGTTGACTGGAGCTCTGGTTTTCCATACTCCGGTTGGATTGGATATTCACTTGGGTGCTTCTTACTATGTGGGCGGCGATGCGAAACTTTCCAACGTTAAGGTATGGCAATCGGATGTTGATGCCCAACGCCAGGAAGGTTATTCTGTTTCTCAGCTCCGTGTGAACCCCCAGTACACGGCATATGGTGGCGTAACTTGGAGTGGATTCTTGCTTCCGCAGGACCGTGATGGTGACGGTGTGACCGATAACGAGGATAAATGCCCCGATGATCACGGTCACCGCTTGAACCAGGGTTGCCCGTTGGGTAATCCGGACTCCGACGAAGATGGTGTTTGCGATTCTTGGGTTGCTGAGAAGGGCTTTGAAGACGAATTTGCTGACGTTTGCGAAGGTGTCGATGAATGCCCCAATGAACCGGGTGAAGGCGAAGATGGTTGCGAACTGGATGACCCCGACCCGGATAAGGACGGCGTTTGTGATCCGTGGGTGACCCAGAAGAAGATGACTAAGAAGTTCAAGGATGTTTGCGATGGTATCGATGAATGCCCGGCTCAACCTGGTCCAGTGGAGTTCAATGGTTGTAAGACCAAGGAACCCGACCCGGATGGTGATGGCATGTGCTCTCCGTGGGTGACCGACGAAGGCGCATCTAGCAAGTTTGCAAAAACTTGCGCCGGTTATGACATGTGCCCGGGTGAAGCGGGAACCAAGGCCAATAAGGGCTGCCCGTGGGAAGATCCTGATATCGATGGCGATGGAATTTGTGATCCGTGGGTGACCGAAAAGAAGATGGGCTACTACTTCGAAAAGGCTGCCGAAGATAAGGAAATAGCCAAGAAGTGGTTCATTGAAAAGTCTTGTAAGGGTATCGACAAGTGCCCGACCGAATCCGGTCCGGCAAACAACGAAGGATGCCCGCTGGGCGAGCCCGACACCGATGGCGATGGCATCTGTGACGCTTGGGTGACCGAGAAGAAGATGCTTGACCAGTTCGATGACATCTGTAAGGGCGTTGACCAGTGCCCGACAGAAGCTGGTCCTGAATGGGCGAAGGGTTGCCCCATGGATAACCCGGATGCCGATGGCGACTCCCTCTGCGCTTCTTGGGTCTTTGAGAAGTCCATGCACGATCAGTTCAAGGATATTTGCCCCACCAAGACTACGGACCGTTGCCCGACTGAACATGGTCCTGCTTGGAACAAGGGTTGCCCGTTTGACGATGATCCTGACCCGGATGGCGACGGAGCATGCTCTGAATGGGTTGCAACGAAGAAACTCCAGAAGCAGTTCGAAAATGTCTGTAAGGGTATTGACCGTTGCCCGGATGAGCCCGGTGCCGATGGCCATGGCTGCCCTGTTCAGGCTCCTGAAAAGCTCACGGGTGTGACCTTCAAGAGCGGTAAGGCTACTCTCGAATCCAACGCCAAGACGGTGCTGAAGGGCGTGGCTAAGAAGCTCACTACCGAAGACCGCTACAAGGATCTGAACATCGTTATCCAAGGTCATACCGATAACGTGGGTAAGTCCGCCAAGAACCAGAAGCTGTCTCTTGACCGTGCCAAGGCGGTGATGAACCTCCTCATCAAGTCCGGTGTGGGCAAGAACCGTATCAAGGCTGTGGGTTGCGGCGATAGCGCTCCTGTGGCTGACAACAAGACGGCTGACGGTCGTGAAGAGAACCGCCGTATCGAAATGCACTACGTGACACCGGATGACGATGGAACCAAGTGCGTGGCCACCTTCACTGAATAAGGTCTTCTACTGAATCTTTGAAAAGCCCTGGGTTTATCCCAGGGCTTTTTCTAATTTATAGGCATGACGAAGGTTGATGAGATTCTTTCGGCCGGAAACTGGACCAATCACGATGTGGTGGAACAGTTGCCCGGAAACTTGAACCACAAGATGGTGCAAAAGGCCAGGCTCGGAAAAAAGCCTGTTCCGCGCCACACCCAGGACTTACTTACCGAGGCGCTCAACCGCCTGATTAATCCGGAAAAGGCGTTTCGTCGCGAAGAGCTATTTCCTGTTGAGGATGATTGATGCCTAGTCTTGTTTCTATAAAGGACTTGAGCTTTAAGTATCCGAAGTCCGAGAGCTTCGCATTGAAAGACCTGTCCTTGGAAATAGAAGAAGGGTCTTTTTTTGCGCTCCTTGGCCCCAACGGCGCAGGCAAGACAACGCTGATGAGGCTATTGTGTGGAAGACTGCCGCATTATGCGGGGACACTGAAAATAGCGCCTGCCTATCAAAATGACAAGGGTTTCTTGGATTCGAACAAGCTTGGCGTTCTTCTGGAAAATCCGGGTGTATACCCCCGCCTGACTGTGGCGGAATACCTCAGCTATTTCGCCGGATTTTACGGGATTGAAAAGGACGAGGCTGTTTTACGAGGACTAGATGTCTTAAAAAAAATAAGTGGACCGTCCCTGGAACTCAAACTGTCCCAGTTGTCCCTTGGCAACAAGCAGAAACTGCAAATTGCAAGAGCCCTTGTACATAAACCGAAAGTTCTGATTCTCGACGAACCCGTGGCCAACTTGGATCCGGAATCCCGTGAACAGGTGTGGAGCTATATCGGCGACTGGCGCAAAGAGTTGGGCGGTACAGCCGTCGTATGTTCCCATATTTTGGCGGAAATGGAAACCGAAGCGACGGATTACGCCATCATCGATAGGGGTGTAGTGCTGCGCTCCGGAAACCTGCAGGATGAATTTCAAAGGCAAAAAGGGACAACCGCCCGTTTTGAAATCGAGGTACAGTCTCAAACAGACGAGGGGGCTTTGCGAGCGGCTCTTTTATCGGCGGGGATTTCTGTCGGTCAAATGAAAAAACTTGGAATATCCCTTTCGGACATATACCGCGAAGCCGTTTCGCACTAACCGCTACATCAGAACGCCTGAGATAGGTCGAAGGCAAACCTGCTCCAGGCGAAGTTTTCCCACTGCCCCAGGTTCTTCATCTTCTTGTTGATGGCGTAGTCCAGACGGAATGTCAGGAACTGCCAGTGGTAGCGGATCCCGAGACCGAAGCTAGCATCGGATTCTTCAATATAGAGGCTGCTTTCTTCGTCCATGACTTTTGCCCAGTCGAAGAACTGCACGATTTGCCAACGACTCCAGCTTTTGACAGGGACCTTCCAGCGTAATTCCTGATTGAACCGATAGTAGAAGGGGGTAAGGCCCGTGTTGATTACTTCTTTCTCTTCTTCAGTTCCATCGGCATTTATAACGGTTTCTTGGGATGTGTAGCTCGCGTAAATGCTCCTGAATCGGTAACCACGAACAGAACGGGAACCGCCCTGGTAGAACACACGGGCATCGTCTTCTAGAGCAGAATTGAAGAACTTGCCAACGCTTCCACTGACTGCTCCGTAGAATGTCCAGAATAGGGGATAATATAGGTTGACGGTGCCTTCGGAATAGGTATAGGGATTTCCGATCATGGTGGGGTTGTCAAGAGAGGCCGTAAGGTTAAGGCCCATGCCTACCGTAGGAGCGAGACGTATACCCTTGGTGGGATTGAAGTAGTCGTCGGTAAAGTCGAAGGTCAGGGCGATTTCTTGCTTTTGCTTGAAAAGCTTATCTTCGTTTTTGTTTACGTAGCGGGAGTCAATGGTCCCGCGGAAACGGATGTGGCTGGTAATACCGAAGGTTAAGTCTGCACGGTTGATAACTTCGTAGCGCTCTTCGATACTGTCCGGGTAGGCGGGCGGGTTGATTTTTTCGTGGTTGAAACTAAGGCGGTCATCGAAGCGGATGGCGGTAGGAATGAAAGAGAAGGATGTCCCGAACAGGAGAGGATTTGCATAGCCAACAGAGAATTCCTGCTTGTGTTGGGCGATTTGTCCGCCGGTGGAAAATTCATGGAAGTGCCCAATGAAATTTTTGTGTTTTGCATACGCCTGGGCTCCAAATCCGTAAATCTCTTCGTAGAAGAATCCGTAGCGGGATTCGCCGGGCACACGTTCTGTTACATCTAAGTGGACATCAGAAAGGCCGTCTTCACGCAAGGAGTCGCTCATCTTAATCTGGGTGAACATCTGTGTTGAAAAGAGCTTGTTTTTGAATGTGTTGTATTGTTTACCGTCAATGGTTTCGCCTTGAGGGATTTTCCATAGAGTAGATAACCATGCGGTATCTGTGAGGCCAGCTTCCTGCGAGCTCTCCTTGTCCCTGCGGTCTCCAACTCTCTTGGCGGAGCTGGTTATGTTTCCCATGATTACCTTTGCACCTGGCTGGACGGTAATTTCAACATAAATCTTCTTTGCAACAGTATCGATTTTTTCCAAATGATCTAGGTATACATGTAGGTAACCTGCTTTACGGAATGAGGTCTGGATATATTGAAGGTCTTCGGAGATATCGTTGTCATTGAATACCCGATTCTGAGAAGTCTTTAATGAGGACGTGTCAATTTCTACGCTGTCGGTTTGGGGCATCTTTAGGATTGTTCCCGCAAAACGGTAGCGTTCTCCTTCGGATAAGGTGAACAGGTAACCGCTCATCACGCTGTCTTGCGCTAGATATTCACGTTTGATGTCCATTTGAATATCGAGACTGAAATACCCCTTGGAAAAGTACAAGGAACGAACATTTTCAAGGGACAGCCGCATCATGAAATCTTGCTTGGTGGTATCCAGTTTTCCGAATTCCTCGGGAATGTCCATCTGCTCCTCTAGTTGGTAACTGGAGAACACATTGTTTCCATCAAAATTCATGTACCAGGGGTGTTTATCCCCTTCGTCAGCCCAAGCCATGATCACAAGAGCAAAGAGAAAAATCAGAATGTTTTTCATGGCTTTGCTCCTGTTTTTGGCGGCTCTTTTTCCGATGTAGAATCACGGGGTGGTTCAATTGATTCGCAACGTCCAATACCCAAGAGGCAGGGATTCCAGAAACGGAAGGTATAGTTTACGCCGACATTCTTTTCAATGCGGTTTTCGTTTCCTTCGGTACCGGTGTTGGTCAGGTACTGTTTCGATACAAGAAGTCCGTTCAGAGATAAGGTGGGGTTGATGTGGTTCTTGTGGGAGTATTCTTTTTCACGGAATACAGGGAGCGTATAGTTTACGCCAAATTGTAGGGCTTGGTCATAGGTGGGGTTTTCACTCTGGTCTTGAGTATACCCAAAGATAAGGCTCAAATCCTTGACCCAACGGTCGAGAGAAACGGGAACCTTGAAGTAACTGGAATCCCTGTCGTTGGTTGTATTGCTGTTGAAAAGCATCACCTTCATATCAATGTCGCCGATGTAATCTCCACCAAGGGTCCTGTTGGCGGTAGACGAGAGGAATTTCCCAATCGCCTTTCCTGCAAGTTTGTTCCAGTCTGTATTTTCATCGGTATCATCTGCAATACAGCCCAGGAATATATTGTAGTAAATTGCGGCAGCGCTGGACTCTCGGCCGCAGTTTGAATTAGGCGTGGCAATCGGATTGGTTAGAGTACCTTGGATGTCAAGATTGACAGGGCATGTTTCGTTTTGGTTGTCGTCTGTTTCAGTACAGTATGGCAGTTCTTGTGAACTGGAAACATCGATGACGCCTTTTTGCCAGGGTACATCGGCCCAGCTGATTCGGAAATAGTTCAAGTCGAAGTTATAGACATCCTTGACGCCAATGAATCCTGCGTTGGCGTTGGTGAAATCACCGCGAAGTAGCGGCCTGTTGGTATTGCCAAGGACCCAGATATCAAAGGTAAAGGGGAAAGCGGCGAAGGGTGAAAGAATTTCAATGGAATCCTTTTGCGTGTCCATCACATGTACAGATAGGTTGATGGGACTGGCTGCAGAAATCTTTGCCTCTTTGTTTTCCGTCTTTCGCAGTCTTGCTATGGCGTTATTGAACATGGCTAAAATCTTGTCTAGGGAATTAGGCGTTACTTCAATTTCCAAATCTTTCTTGTAAACGGCTTTGTCAATAGAGATGTTACCTTCGATACTCTTGTTCCGGATGAGGCCGTCTATGGAATGGGGTATGACGAATTTGATATCGCCTTGTCCTAGAACTTCTGCATCGCCGTATGATTCATGGTTGAAAAGGTATTGGATGGAAGCCAGCTCTGTAGAAATGACGAGAGCGTCATTGTTGTCTTCCATGTGACTGGAAATGTTTTCAAGAAGTAGCGTATGGTGCTTTGTGTGGATGGTGTATTTTTCTGACTGCAGGTCGATACCTTGCAGCTGCATCTTGTTTAGGTCAAATTGCAATGTTCCCGAAATGGTTTCGGCGCTGTCGTTTTGAGTAGAAGCTTCAGTGATGTCAAGAATTCCCTTTTCTAGGTGTCCTCTTGCACGTAGCGGGAACATATAGTTCAGCTTGGGTGGCTGATAATAAGTGGAATCTGTTTGAAGGTCGGCGGTGATGCCGTTTAAGCCTTCCCGGATATTTGCGGTGAGGGCAATCTGTAAATCGGTTTTCTTGATTTCGCTGACGGTGCCTGGAATAAACCACGAACCGTTCATGTTTACGTTTCCCGTGAATACCAAGGCGGTGTCGATGAATCCTTCGGCCCATAGGTTTCCTCCGTTGTCGGTACTATGAGAAAGGCTCAGGTGTCGTTTGTCGTTGAACACGTTGTCCAGGGTAACCTGTGTAGTGCCGGTCCAGCCGCCGCCCCCGATTCCTAAGTAGGCGTTCAGTTCTACCTTGCTACCTTCGGCAAAAAGGTTCATTTTTTTGATATTGAAAAGATATGGCGGAATTTTGCTGAACTCGATGTCGGTGAATTCGATATTTCCCTGCAATCCAACTTTTTCTTCGTAGGCGATGTCACCATTGATAAAGCCCGAGGTGAATGTGGTGTCGTTGATTGGGTCCAGCAGTAGCGGAATGTTGAATTTTTCAGATGCAGCCCAGGCGTGGACAACCTGTATGGGTAGGACTCCCGTAGGCTTGAAATCTGGGTTGGAATCGTTGGGTAAGATGAATATGGCTTCGCCCTGAACTTTGTTCTGGCTTTGTATGGCCTCTGCCTTGTCAATAAAGATTGTGTCGCCGTTCTGTCTTGCAGAAACGCTTCCCTTCAGGTTGTAGGGGTCAAAGTACCCGTCCATGCTGACATCGGCTTTTCCTACGTTGGTATCGAAGTTCTGTGTCCACCTGCCGGTCACCTTGCCGTTCAATTTTTCGTTCAGTTTCGTCTTGGCAAAAGGTATGGTGGATATCTCTACCTGGTCGGCAGAGACGTCAATGGTAATGGAATCCATGATAGTCACGTACGCCCTGGCGCTACCGCCATGCCGTTGGGTTACGTTCCAAGAGGTGTGGGGAGCAGGTTCGTCCCAGACCACATCGCCCGTGAAGTCAAAAGTTTCTTTGGGCGTATAGATGATTCCTTTCGAAAAATCGATACCGTGCTTGTCGATGAGCAGCACCGTCTGTAAGGAATCCGCCTTCATCTGGTATGCGTATTCCACGTTCGGAATTTTGACGAATATTCGGGTCTTTCCGTCGAAAACAGTGCCGTAAACTTTAAACCTGTCCTTGAGAACGAGTTCTCCCTTGGTCCAGTCTAGAGCCCAAGGTTCAAGCGGTGACATGTCGCCTGTGTAGGTGACAGGGATGTCGCTATCTAGATCGATATTTGCTTCGACCACGGAGCCTTGTCGGGTCTCCACCTTTGCCGTTATCTTGTTGCCTTTCTTTTCGGCGGAATGAATGGTCATGTCTAGGGGCATCATCTGTGGACCGAACTCGGCGCTCATCTTCTCCACTTTTCCCGAAGCGGTTCCGTTGAGTTTCGTGTCCATATCGGCAGTAAGATGTATGGTTCCGCCCTCGTCATTTTTTAGTAAAATGTCGGAATGGAAATGCTTCTGGTCACCTTTGACGTGGAAAGTGGCGTTCAGCGGCATCAGTGGCCAGAATTCACCGATGCGGGTCTTGATGGTAACGTCGTAGTTGGACTTTCCCGTCTTCGGATGCAGGCTCGCCTTGGTCTGCACATGGAGCTTGCCGATGGTGGGGGCACCCTTGGGAATCTTGACGGGTAGCCAATCTTCGACCTTCTTGACGTCTAAAGAGGTCGTAGTGGATACGGCCGCCAAGTTTTTCTTGGAGGTGGTGGCGTCAACGGCAATGGAATCGGGGCCTGCAACCACCTTACCCTTCATCTTGATTTGGTCGGACTGGAAGTCCAGGGACACGCCGACCTTGGCCGGGTGTTTCACGAAATCGCCCTTGATGCTATCAGCGCTAAACCGGGCCTTGGTGGAGCCCTCGCTCTTTAGGGAAATGTCCTTGGCCTCCCAGTGTTTGCTGGAGTCCACATCTACAGTAAGTTTTCCGACGCCGATATTCACCGGCACGTAGAATTTTACCTGTTCCGGCAGGGATGGTGGAGAACTGTCTGTTTCGACATTCTTTTCCTTGGGCGGTCCTGCAGAAGATATGTTGACATTGACCTCGCCGGCCTGCAGCTGGATGTTTCGGTTCTCCTGGAACAGGGTGATGTCCAGGTCCGTATTCCGCAGGATAAAGGTGTTTTCGCCGTTTTTGATGGCGATGGAGTCCCAATGGTGGGTCAGATAACCGTCTTGGCGGTGTCCGTGGGGGGAGATTTCTAGGGATCCGAAGCTGTGAGGGCTAGACAGGATCACGTCCAGCAAATAGTTCGACAACCAGGTGCAAAGAGCCAATGCACCCACAATCGCCGTCGTGATTACGGCGGGCCTAAGGAATGTCGAAGTTCGATTCTTCAACTAGCTAGAATTATAGAAAAGGGGGTGTTTTTTGTTGGATTCTTTTTCTCAAAAAGCGCGTGTAAGTCGTTGAGTATCAAGGAGTTACGCAATCGGCGGCCCGAAAGGCGTGCCTTAGCGTTTTGTTTGTAAACTTTCGTAAACAAATAACTCGGAGGGCTATTGAAATTCGTGAACTTTTTCGCTAAATGCTCCATAATACGGTATTTATTTTAAATTTTACCACGATGCAGGACAAACGAAAAAAGAAATGGATTGGTGTGGGGAGCGGAGTCCTTCTTATCGTTCTTGGAATCCTCCTGAATATCGTGCCCAACAAGCTTGTGGGCGTCTTTGGTTTGCCTCTTTTCCTTGATTGTATCGGTACCATACTCGTCGCTATGCTGGGGGGTGTTTTCCCTGCAGTGTTAGTTGGCTTTACCACGAATTTGGTGAAGAGCTTGTCGGGTTCGTTCTCCATGTTCTATGGAGTCATAAGCATTTTCATAGGTCTTGCAACAGTATTCTTTTACAACAAGAAGTTCTTCTCCAGTATTCCCAAGTTGTTTGTGGTCATATTCTGCTACGCTCTTCTGGGGGGAGGCCTTGG
>Ga0310697_10007678_pt1 | contig 10134 bp, 8 predicted proteins | sample 172DNAGHGlowgp2_FD_203883 | JGI IMG/M metagenome (GOLD analysis project Ga0310697, IMG submission 203883) | Sheep rumen microbial communities from Palmerston North, Manawatu-Wanganui, New Zealand - 1728 DNA GHGlow gp2 (v2) (version 2) | ecosystem: Host-associated > Mammals > Digestive system >...
GGCAAACCATTTTCACACCCAACCCCCACGGGGAGCGACCGTCACCACAGCCGCTCCCCTTTCTTTTTACCCCAAACCAATCATTAGTCCAAAACCGTGCATTAACCCAAACCAATCATTAACCCCAAATCAATCATTAACCCCAAATCAATCATTAAGATTTCTCCCCCTGCCGCCGCTCCAATCCAACAATCCATTCCCACCTCACCCTTCTTCCCTTCCCTTGTATCCCTTCCATCTTCACCCCTCTTCGCAACTCTCCTATCCCATCCAACCCATCCCAATCCCTCACCACCTCCCTCCCCAATCCCCAGCCACCACGCAACACAAACCATCCACCCCCAACCCGCATCCATCCCGCTTCCGCTAACTCTTCACCTTCTAAAAAGCTCTTTCTTAGCTCCTCTTAAGCACGATGGTATACAGCAACTCGCGAAGTAGTCATTATCCACTTAACCCAAAGCGGAGCTGCGACTAACTGCGATTGTTAATGCTGCAAACATAAAAAGTGAGACTTATACAATTCACCCCGAAGGGGTGAGATATGAATAACACCGTACAAGCCGCAGGCGCAGTACGGTGATTCTCTGAAATATTGGAATGCGTCCCGATAGGGACGCGACACAAAGACAAATAATTATAACCCACTATGGAACATTTTACGAAATATCAAAAATAATGTGTATATTTGCAAAATTAAATATACAAATGCCGAGCAATAACAATTCATTAAATCAATTTATAACAACCATGGACAACAACGAGACCTCAATTAAGCAATTTGTTCTTTTAGGGGAAGACAACAGCCAATACAGAGACTATGCCGGCTCCTATTTCACAAAGGCAAACCTCAATTTTTATAGAACCATGAAGACTGTCTTCCGGCGGTCAGGAATAATGAAGGACAACAGATTAGGCAATGTTGAATGGAGAGATGACAACATGGAAACAGCCTTATCAAGCTTTGACATTACAACAATCAGTGCCACACAAATGTCCAGTCTATCCGATCATTTATTCCGTAATCTCCCCATGTTCGGACCAATCATGTCGCATGATAAAAACGCATTTTTATCTCCATTAAAAAGAGCAAAAAAAGCATTAGACAAGGCAAAAAAAGACTTGAAAAATGCCAAAAAAGCACACCAAGATGAAGACAAATATGAAAAGCTAAAAAATGTGGCCGAGATAGAATACAACCAGCAGAAAGAAAATTTCAAAAACGAGATGTATGGCACAGAGGCGAAAGACATGTGGGACAAATTGATAAACATAGCTGGTGCACTACTATATTATCGAAACCTTTATACACACAAAAACCCCTATTCAACGGAAGATGATGAGAATAAACAAAAAGAAAGGGAAATTAAAATAGCAAAGTGGATGAATTCCGTCTTCGAAGGGGAAAAGGGTATCCTGATAGAACGGAAAAAATACAAGTACGAAGATACTCTATTCCTAATTGACCATCAAAAAGAGACTGACAGGATGGAAAAGAGAGGAAACAAGTATGTAGAAAGAGATAACTTTTACTTCAAAATAAAAATATTGGATGAGAATAATAAATGTATCGGGTTGACAGATTTCGGTAGATTCTTCTTCTGCAGTTTATTCTTGCGACGCTCGGATAGCGAGTTATATGCAAAAAGTGTAAAACTATTTGAAAACAGTCCTTACTGCCTCACCGAACAGGAGTTGAAAATAAAACAAGCAGAAGAAAACAAACGTGCTGCTACAGAATCCCAAAAAAGCGATCATCAAGTCAATCCCAAAACTATTGACATAACAGAATCTGCACAGATAAACATCATAAGGGAGATGATGCAAATGCACCGAATCAGAATACCGAGAGAGAAAAAAATAGATTTCACTCCAAGCGAAAGCATGCTCCTTATGGATATTCTAAACGAACTGCGAAGATGCCCACAGGAATTATATGATACGTTTAACCAGACAGACAAACTAAAATTTGTGGTGGATAATCCAAATGAGGACCCTGAATCAGATTCTAAAATTACACTTACCCGTTCCAAAGACAGATTTGCCCATCTGGCACTTAGGCTTATTGACCACACCGATGCTTTGGGTTCTATTCGGTTTCATTTACGATTAGGATTGTTCCGTTTCCGCTTCTACGACAAAAAACTGATTGACAATAGCGAAACCCTGCGTCGGGTGCATAAAGAGATAAATGGATTCGGCAAATGGCATGTAGTTGAGAGTCTGCGTCGCGAAAAATGGGGAAAATATAATCAGAAATTCGAACTAAACGACGATGGTCTCCTGCAATTTGTTCCTGATTCAGCCGAGTCCGACCCCTATATCACCGACTGGCAAACCACATACAACATCCACGCCAACCGTATTGGCTTATTCTGGAATGGAAACAGCCAAAGTGAGGACTACTATATTCCGGAACTAAAAACAATGGTGGATGAAAACTCAAAAGTAATAGCACCCGTCGAAATGAAAATACCACTATGTTCACTAAGCATCTACGACCTGCCTGCTATACTTTTCTACACCTATATATTCAATTTGTACAACGGGAATAGACTTGGACTGCCAAATGCCGAAAAAATAATTAAAAACAAATATACCGCACTAAATGAATTCTTCGGATTTGCAAAGAAGAGCGAATCCACTCCCGAAGAGCTCATCAAAAAACAAGAAGAGCTCAATTTACACGATAGCGAGATACCCGAAAGGTTACTTTATCTTATGGGTAAAATAAAAACGCCCAAAGGTAAAATAGCGGAGTGGAAACCGAACAGCAAACGAAACAACCATGCCAAAGAACTTCTGAAAAAAATCATCGAAGAAGATGAATGGCGCATAAAGTCTTTCAAGGATAAAAAAAATAAAATAGAGGATAAAAACCGATATGGACGCAAAGACTATTCAGACATACGGCATGGGGTTTTGGCAAAATACCTGGTAGAAAGCATGATGATGTGGCAACCTGGAAAACAAAAAGCAGAAACCAAAATTTCATCTGCCAACTATCGTGCCTTACGGGACTACCTGAGCAACTACAACAATAATAGCAACAATCTACAATTTGTATTAAAAGCTGCTCATCTGATTGACAGTGAGAATCCTCACCCGTTTATCAACAAAGTCAAGGGAAGTAATATCGAATTATATTACACAAATTATCTTCATGAAGAACTAAAACATGCAAGGGGTATACTATCCGAACTCGAGGACAATAACTACACTGGTGACAAAAAGGAAATCATTCCTCCATTTGCAAAGCCCGAATCTGACAAATGGAATAAAAAAAGCAATACCATACAATCTTGTGCAGCCAAATACCTTGAGCACCCCATACAGCTCCCTGACGGATTGTTTACTCAAGCAATCATCGACCTATTGAAGGCAGCCGATATTGACGAGACCATAAAGAATGATGCCACCAAGGATAGTAATGCAACATATATCATAAGATACTGGTTCGACAAAGTAGGACAAGACAGCCCTCAATTATTCTACGACTCGACACTATTCAAACGCTCATACAAATTTATTGACAAATGCTTCCTTCAAAAAGATGAAGGCAACCAGACAATAAAACACTTCCTTACAGAAAAAGAAATACTAGACAATATAAAAAACTTTAGAGGTGAAACAGGCTCTTTGGCTGGCAAGCTCTATCCAAAAGACAAATTAGAAGAAAGCAAAAAATCCATTATAAATCAATTAAACGAGGTCAAAGATAAAGAAAAGGCCATACGCAGATATCGGGTGCAGGATATTGCACTATTCCTGTTAGCAAGAAAACGCTTAGTGGAATTACTTAGCAAATCTGAAAACAGCAATAGAAATGAAGCAAGAGTTGAAACTACACATAGTCAAAACAACATCTCAAAAAAAGCAAACAATCTGAAACTAAAAGATTTTGGATTTGATGAGGATTTTCACTTCTTGAGTGGAAGCGAAGACAATGGCGATGGTTTGTTATTCGAATACGAATACATTGTTGATAATGATGCCAACAAAAAAATAATGATTGTTCAGGAAGGACTCTCATTGAAGAACTATGGAAACATATACCGAGTGTTAGGAGACAACAGAATAAAAACTCTTATGCAATTATTATATGAAATCAAAAAGGATAAAGTCGAAGATGGAACCATCACATTTACATTTGCTGAATTGGTAAAAGAGCTGACTAATAACGACAAACTACACCATGAATTCTATAGATTATTTCAGAATATAGAACAAGAAGCATATGATGGGACAGGTGGGTTTGATGCAAATAAAAAAAATAAAGAAGTACTTGATAATCCTGATGATGAACAATTCTTCTTTGTTAGGCAACGCAAAAACGGGGAAGTTACTACGAAAGAGGCTGTTCGTAATAGTTTCAAAAAATTGATTGAGTTACTGAAACAATATAGCACAGACGAAGGCATTATAGTGCAACTACGCAACGATGCCATACATGATAGATATCCTGAACCAATTGCTGAAATGGAATTAAAAGAGACAGGCATAACCGAATCCCTCATAGAGTATTTGAACAACTTAATAAAAAAGAACCAAGAGCAACTATAGTATCGTGAAGAAAGACAAAGTATCTTGCTTGTAGACGTTGCGGGCGGCGTGGGGTGCTGTCAAGACCAAAGGGGCGACCGGAGGTCTTGACGGCAAATGAGCGGATAGGATTGAAAAAACGGGAATCGATTAATTGCGAAAAGAGGGAAAAGAGTGATTTTTCTATTTCTATTTGCGAAAAAAGTAGTACTTTTGCAAATGGAAAACATTGATAAACAAGAGCTGTTTTCGCAAGAAAAACGAATAAAGAAAACCGGTAATGCATTTGCGAAGCCCACCGGAACGTACTTTGAATTAAGGGACAATATGTTAGGTGTATCAATAAGTATGAAAAAGCCAATGTAGAACAATAAAATGATGGGGATTTGCGAAAAATACAAAAGGTGACACTGCAAGAAAAAGACTTTCAGAAAGATACAACTATATTAGCGATATTATGCCCCCCAATCATTGGCTGCAAACAACACAAAAACAAAGTGTTGTAGAAGCCTCTCGTTTGGAGGGGTATGACAACATTGACAAAGTCATTTCGCACGACCAATCGTCTTGTTGTAGAAGCCTCTGGTTTGGAGGGGTATGACAACTACCCTCAGCAGCAGGGTCAACTTTTGTTAGTTGTAGAAGCCTCTCGTTTGGAGGGGTATGACAACTCAGTGTGTCTTTGATGGAAGGATCATTGATAATGTTGTAGAAGCCTCTCGTTTGGAGGGGTATGACAACTTGATAGTTGAATTTTTCGGTAATTTTCTTTTTTGTTGTAGAAGCCTCTCGTTTGGAGGGGTATGACTACTTGCTGCTTTTCCTGGCAAAGGGAAAAAAAGTTGTAGAAGCCTCTCGTTTGGAGGGGTATGACAACGCGGGTGGAGCTGAAGCATGTGAACCTGGCGTTGTAGAAGCCTCTCGTTTGGAGGGGTATGACAACTCTTGGGCGAAGGAAGCTGTTATGGTGATATCCTCGTTGTAGAAGCCTCTCGTTTGGAGGGGTATGACAACTAACACCGGATCTCCGCTTGCCAGTTTGTCATAGTTGTAGAAGCCTCTCGTTTGGAGGGGTATGACAACTTACTTATAGGTTTCCCAATCCCAATCATTCTTCGTTGTAGAAGCCTCTCGTTTGGAAGGGTATGACAACGAAAAATCCGAGCTTATGATTTTTTCTCCTGACAGTTGTAGAAGCCTCTCGTTTGGAGGGGTATGACAACACAACAGTACTGCTACAGAGATTTTTTTCATAATGTTGTAGAAGCCTCTCGTTTGGAGGGGTATGACAACTCTCTCTTCGACGAAGTACTTGCGGCAGCGCCAAGTTGTAGAAGCCTCTTGTTAGGAGGGGTATGACAACCGTGTCTCACTTTCATAGTATTCTTTGTGAGTTGTAGAAGCCTCTTGTTTGGAGGGGTATGACAACCAAAGTTTGCATCAGTAAAAGTTATACCTGGTTGTAGAAGCCTCTTGTTTGGAGAGGTATGACAACTTGGAATTGCCTGTAGTGCAAAGTAAGTGAGGCTTGTCGGAATTGTGAGAGTTGACGGAGTTATCGAAATATGGGATTGTAGGACTTGTAGGTGTTGTGGGGCTGTGAGAGTTGTGAGAGTTGTGAGAGTTGTGGAATCCTCTTGGGTGGAAAGGGGTAAAACAAATGAACTTGACAAGCCGTGAAAGAAGAAAAAGATGCATTATGGGAGGGGAACATTGACAACCAAAAATTCGCATAGCCTCTTGGCTATTACAGAGCAGCTAAAACAAAAAACATTTGCGGAAAAACGATAAGCATACAAGATGCGGAATAACAACGAAATGAACTATTAGGATTGAAAAAACGGGGTTCGATAAATTACGAAATGGGGGAAAGGAGTGTTATTTTTGATTCGATTTGCGAAAAAAGTAGTACTTTTGCAAATGGAAAACATTGATAAACAAGAGCTGTTTTCGCAAGAAAAACGAATAAAGAAAACCGGTAATGCATTTGCGAAGCCCACCGGAACGTACTTTGAATTAAGGGACAATATGTTAGGTGTATCAATAAGTATGAAAAAGCCCATGTAGAACAATAAAATGATGGGGATTGACACTGCAAGAAAAAGACTTTCAGAAAGATACAACTATATTAGCGATATTCTGCCCACCCAATCATTGGCTGCAAACAACACAAAAACAAAGTGTTGTAGAAGCCTCTCGTTTGGAGGGGTATGACAATTGGAAGCTGATATTCTGCGTGTAGAGTGCAATGTTGTAGAAGCCTCTCGTTTGGAGGGGTATGACAACCTTGTTAGTTTCTTCAAATCCAGCAATAACGTTGTAGAAGCCTCTCGTTTGGAGGGGTATGACAACCTTGTTAGTTTCTTCAAATCCAGCAATAACGTTGTAGAAGCCTCTCGTTTGGAGGGGTATGACAACCAGCGTGTGCGTAGTACTCCCTTCTTCGTAGTTGTAGAAGCCTCTCGTTTGGAGGGGTATGACAACTGATACTGCTGTCGATAGAATCATAAACATAAAGTTGTAGAAGCCTCTCGTTTGGAGGGGTATGACAACATGTTTTGGTAGTGGGCTACAACATTGGCGGTGGTTGTAGAAGCCTCTCGTTTGGAGGGGTATGACAACTGTTTCCAAACGGAAACTTCAAAAGGATTTCGCAGTTGTAGAAGCCTCTCGTTTGGAGGGGTATGACAACTGTTTCCAAACGGAAACTTCAAAAGGATTTCGCAGTTGTAGAAGCCTCTCGTTTGGAGGGGTATGACAACTTGAAGCAGGAGCACAAAATTAGTTGCACAAGTAGGTTGTAGAAGCCTCTCGTTTGGAGGGGTATGACAACCTGCATCAGGTAGATGAAGACATCTTGCGGAAGCGTTGTAGAAGCCTCTCGTTTGGAGGGGTATGACAACCTTGGTTGACACATGGCCGTCCCATGTCTCGTGGAGTTGTAGAAGCCTCTCGTTTGGAGGGGTATGACAACCACAAAGTTCATAATCATCTTTGAGCCCCCGAGGTGTTGTAGAGGTCTCTTGTTGGGGGGTGGGGAACACTAAAACATAATTGGAGATTCTATGGGGTGTTCCGGAAAAGAGTGAACATGGGTAGTGCCGCAGAAAAGGAGTATCTTTTTGAAAGATGGGACAATAAAAGAAAGAGAAATACGTTTTAGCAATAAAAGATAAGGTTATGGATGTGAAAAATTTATATTCCCACACTTTTGTGGTTGGCATGCTGAATGCCGAAAGTAAGCCTAACGAATTGAGCCGTTATGACTGGGACGAGGTTGTCATGCTGGAAGAAGACTTTGTGTCGAGAAAAATGGATTACTATACCTCACTATTAGACTCCATGATGAAAACGAAAGACAGAGCGGTGCCGGAGTTTTTGAAAGGGGTGTGCCATTACAAGGCCAAAATGGACGAAGACTATGGGGATATTGAAATAAAACTGCCCAAGGATGAAAAAACACTAAAGCCAGAGAGACCATATAATTTCAAACTGTGCAGCATAGACCTGTACTGCTTTCCATTGGGCATAGTGCTGTTTGTAATAGAAATAGACGACAGTGGTTGCGATTTGGACGACATGACTTATGTTCATGGGTTGTGGAAAGAATGGGGCAATTTTTGCATAAAATACAAATGCGACAATTTGGAAAGGGCGATGGCACCAATAGAGAACTTGTTGAAAAAGGAAAAGAAGGACTTGTCGCAGATTGCTGCCAACGGCACAAAAACCAAGATGTACCAGATTGTGATCACGGACAAAGATGAGGTGGACGATGCGTTGTTGTTTGAAATAGGGACATTCTCGCCCATCGGAGTGGTTAATGCAGATAAAAGTTTCAAAAAGAAATTTCTAAAACCTTCGCAGGATTATTTCGACCTCATCATGAAAGAGAACACCGTGTCGGCCTTCGACAACTGGAAGGGGTTGGCTTTGAACGACAGCTTTACTGTGTTGGCTTCGGGTGAAATGGAAATAAAAGATGACGGGAAAGAGGTTTTTATATTTAACAGTTGGCCACACGAGAACCTGTATTTCCCACTGTTATACCTGCGTTGTTTCTTTGAGAAATGCTTCTGTTTCAGCCGCAATACACAATACAGGAGAGACAAAGATGGCAGGACAGACAATGTGGAAAAATTGTTAAGAGAGATATCGAATATGGACAGGTATTACTTTTATGACGATATATCGTACAATTTCCTTCCACCCATGATTTACCGCGCAATAAAGAAAGGAATGAATCTGGAGACCGACCTGGAAGAGATGAAAATCCACATAAAAGAGAACCTGCAAGAGGAGCGGCGCCAACGGTACAACATGATGTTGTATGTGGTGACAGCATTTGCCGCATTCTCGGTGAGCTGGAGTTTGTACTCGTTTATTGACGAGATAATGACAGCGGACACCACACCCAACTTCTGGAAAGTATTCTTCCTTGTGCTCTCGTTTTTATTGTTCGGCACATGCCTGATACTGATGTACCTCAGAACACCGAGGAAACCATTATTAAGAAAAAAGCCATGAAGAAATATGTATCGAAACGCGACACCAGCGTAACAATTCAATTAAGCGACGAGGTGAGAGAGCATGTTGGCACCCATTTCGACAAAGGGCAGCCGGGGTCGAAGTTTGCAGTGGCCGATATTGATACGTTGTTGCAAATGCTATTGGACTTATTCCCCGAAAAGATAAAAAAGGCGAAACCCGACGACGACGGAAGGAAAAGGCTATCGTTCTCGTTTCCATTCGATATTGGGACATGCAACGTGGTAAGTGTGGACAGGCTTTCGGACCAAGAGAACGAGACAATGCACAGGATGCAGCGGGGGACGAAAGTGGTGAGGGTGGTTGAAAGTGAGAGAGTGTTTCCCACAGACGAATGCCAACTGGTGTTTTCGGGAGACAATAATGTGATAACCATCTATCCCGGAGAGGCGGCACCTCCCCTGCCAGACAGTCCCGATATAGCAGACCCATACTGGGACAAGCATGTATTTATAGCAGGGTGAGACCCTGAAAGAGGAATTGGGAAAAGAATTATAGGATAACACCATACCGTGTTTAGTGGCATGTATGGTGTTTTTTATTAATGATGATCCTCAATTCGCCGAAACGACCCAACGGGGCAACGAGATAATAGCCCAAGGCAAGGCCTTGGGTAAATGAGAAGCAGACCAATCGCCCTGAAAGGGCAAAAGCAAAAACAGGGATTGTGCTTTTGCCCTTTCAGGGCGACATCTTATGTTCCCATGACCTACGACGTTGCCGTAGGCTATCTGCTTTTGGCCTTTCAGGCCGTAAATCGAATACTTGCAGATAATTCTATTATGAACTAAGAGTGCAGTTGACGGAAGGGCAATTATTGGGTGGCGAGAGGATGCAAAGTGGTGATTTTAGGGAGTGATAGCGTGGGAAGGAAAAAGAAAGGACCGGGATGAGATGGTATGGATAAAGGCGTTTTGGTGAAGGTTGGTGTTTTTTGAGGAAAAATGCGACAATGTGTAAAAAAAATTATGTATATTTGCACATTGAAATAATCTATACAAACAAAATAAAAAAACATATAAAACAACAGATTATGAATAGAAA
>Ga0310697_10007679_pt1 | contig 10133 bp, 5 predicted proteins | sample 172DNAGHGlowgp2_FD_203883 | JGI IMG/M metagenome (GOLD analysis project Ga0310697, IMG submission 203883) | Sheep rumen microbial communities from Palmerston North, Manawatu-Wanganui, New Zealand - 1728 DNA GHGlow gp2 (v2) (version 2) | ecosystem: Host-associated > Mammals > Digestive system >...
TCGATAATTTGGATTTGCAAAAAGAATATGTAGAACCAATTAATCTTGCCTCGTCTTTTTTCCCTTTATCTTATTCAAAGGCAAAAGACATGGGCTGCATGAATTTTTTTGGTCCTTCTGTTGATTGCAACAACATAATGTATTTAAAAAATGACACTAACTTGCAAAGCACTTTTGATTTAATTATGATTCAGTTTTATGGACAACCTTACCCAAATTATACTGAAATTGCGAATGTTCATCGCAGTTCCGTTTTTGAAATCTCATTATCACAAGTTGATTTAAATCAAAAAGTGACGGTAGACAAAGATTCAAACAGTTTTTTCGGTCTTTATGAAAAATTTATTTCTAATTCCGATGATGGTGTTTATGTTTTAAATTTAAATAGATTTCATGAAAAAATGGAGATTGTTAATGGAAAAGCTCAAATTGTTTTAGACAAAACCAAGGACTACTTTTTTGATGATTCAAGCGAAGAATTATCACAACACCAAATGTATTATAGAATGGATTACTATAAAAATAGTGATTCAAAAAAAGTGACATTTAAACAGTTTTTGTATCTTTGCATCCATGGATTTAATTCGTGTGGAGGAATAATTGTTGCAAATAATAGTGGAAGAGTTGTCTTGTCTTCTTGTGATAATGAAATACTAACATTATTTAAGAATAAAATTAAAATGTTGTAGTCTTTATTTTAAATAGCGTTTCTCCTCCAATGATTAACCTAATTACCGAAACGAAGCAGGGACGAATGATTGGGGAGTGGAACGACTACGGACGACTTTTGGATTATTAAATTCCGGTTTATAAAGAGAAATATTTAACCGATCGTATTTAAATAAAACAAGTCATTCTCATTCATTTGGGAGTGACTTTTATATTACACGAAAGGGTGTTTCAAGGGTGTTTCAAAATTTAAATGGGGTGTTTCATTTGTATCACTATAGTTGTCCTTGTACATTAAATGCGATAAAAAAATCTAAGCAAAAAATGTGAATCAAACCTTTCTTGCTAAAATGGTTAAATGTAGCGGATTTGGGTCAATTTATGCGATTCAAATGATTTTATTGATAGTTTTAAGAGTGCAACCGGTCAGTTACCTGATTGTAATTATTTTATGCTGGTCAAAAAAGCCGTTTTATTGATTGGATATCTAGTTATGGAGTGGAGGTTTTTTGTAAGTAAGTATTAAAAAAACGATTGTTGCGTTAATTGTCCCCTTTGTCCTAGTTTCATGTAACTGTATTTAATCAAGCCTTTAATAATGTTAAAGAAAAAAGACGGCTTTTCATCTCGATTAGAATTTACTTATAAGAATTATGATTTCTGTTTAAACGAATCTGATGAAATTATAAATGGTAAGGACCATCACACGTCTTTTAATCTTGATGGTGAGACACTAATACATTCATAATTTGATAATAAATCATTTTAATTATTTATAGAATTAAACGCTTATTTTTTAATTGAAAGACACAATTGAAAATTGTATCTTTTTTGCACAAAAAATGGTAAAATAAAGAAGTTAAAAATTGCCTTTTAGCAAAAAGTTTTGAAGCAATCAAGATTATTGGGGACTTGTTACAACATGAAAACAAAAGATGAAGTTTTTGAAGAAAAATCAAACAATCAAACAGAAAAAAGTATTAAAGATGTTAATCAATGCAAAGTCACCTTTTCTAAATCAAATCAAGAAATGGTTTCTTTTAAAAAGGATGATAGCGCAATTAAATTGAAATATATCAGTAGCCAAGGCACTGATATTAATCCATTAATAAATAATGATAGTAAAGTCGCAGTTTATAAAAACATCGAAGAAGGGATTGACTTAAAGTACGAATTAAAAGGCGAACAGCTCAAAGAGAGTTTTGTTATCAATCAAAAAAGCGATAATTATGTTTTTAACTTTGAAGCCAACATCGGTGATTTAAAGCCATTTTTTAACGAAGCAACAAAATGCTTAGAACTTAAAAGAAATAATATAGTAGTTTGCAAAATGCTTCCTCCATATATGTTTGATAATAAAGAGCAAGAATCTAATAAGTGCTCTTATGAAATTGATAGTGCTGAAAATGGAATACTAAGGATTAAACTAATTGCCGATGCAGATTGGATAAATTCAATAGAAAGAGAACTACCAGTTATCATTGATCCAACATTTGAATTTGAAACTGATACCGCTATGTTCCACGTTTCTCAAAGTGGGGACTCTGTGAATGTTCTTTCTGAACAGGACGAAGTTTTTATTGGCTATAAAAATCAAGATGATGATTTTAAATTTTATTCTTTTCAAATAGATATTGATTGGTCATATCTTCCTAGTAATATCATTGCATCTGATAAGAATTTCTACTTTGAAATGCCCGTGAATTATAACATTATGGATGAAGATGATGAAATTATTGTTTTTGTTAACGGAAACGTTACTGGCATATATAAGCCATCCCAGCTATTTAATAATAATGTCTTAAGACTCGATGTTAGTGAAAGCTTTAAATCTGGTGAACATGGAACAATTCTCTTGAGAATAGCCGCTGATGGTTTATTGGCGCGTGCTGGCAGCGAATACTATAAAAGCAAAACGTTCAAGCAAGGCGTCTATAAAGCAAGTTTACAAGTGAGAGATTCATCTGGCAGAGAAACGGCAAAACTCATCGTTGAACCGAAACAGGAAAGTAAGCAATACATTGACTACGATATTGGGGTTTCTGGCGTAACATCTATCAATATCCAAACAGGCAGATACAAACATAGAATAAATGATTTATCGATCAGTAGTGGCTCATTAACTTTAAACATAGATCATATTTTCGATTCAAGAAACAATTCCAACGGTGCATACGGACAAAATTGGGGATTGTCTATATGTCAGCATTTAACAAAGGAAAAATTAAATAATGGTAGTAAGGTGGTTAGTTATACTGATGAAGATGGTACTAATCATATTTTCATCGAAAAATGGTTTTATAAATTTGGAAACACCAAAGTATATGTGGGCATTGAAGATGTTACACTTTCAGAAAATAATGAATTAGTAACGAGAAATGGCGAACCCGTTGAATACGAAATTATCAATGACGAAGGATATCAGTATGTTTCCCTTGGTAGCGTTACTAATTATGATGCAAAGAGAAAACAATATAAATATTACATAAATTACAATGGCTTTAAAAAACCAGTAATTGAGGGCCAAAATAATTATCTACAGTTTGTTTATTTCAATAATGGTGTTGTTTATTATGTGGATAACGCTAATGTTGAATTTAAAAATCGTGGTTTTATAACTAAAGTTGGAGATGAAGAAAAGCGTGTTTATCTATCCAGCGAAAAAACTACAATAAATTTCACTACTGAAAAAGCCACAATTTATTATGGAGCAAACAAGCAAAACTCCAAACAAGTGACGTTGCAAAAAGTGCCAGTTTACGAGAACTTGGATGAAGGTCTTTACACGTCTAGCGAATTGGAAAATTTAGAATATGAAGCTAATCAAGCTAAATATAATTTGTCAGAAATTAATAGAATCATTTTAAATGAAAAGTCTCACGAATTATCTTTGCTTCAATCAATGACAAATATTGATTTTAATCAAGAGGTAACGCCTGACACTTCAAATGAAGATAAAACAACAATTGAGAACAACAATAAACTTTATAGTGATTTCATGCAGCTTGAAAACGAACTCATTTCTGCTTATGAACAATTGGCTAACATTGAGAGAAATGAATATTTTGTGACTAGAAATTTTAACGCTAAATTAAAAGAACAAAAAGAATCGGCTAACGACTATATTATTGATCCAGATGGTAATATCATTCTTTTTGATGGTTATGAAAGAATGATTGGCGTAATGGATAATCACGAAAATAAAATTGAGATTATCTATAATAAAGATTCTAATGTTGAACTAATAAAATCTAATGAAGAACAAATATTGTTTAAGTATAAGAACAATAAGTTAGAAATGATGAAAAAAACTAACGGTGATACAGTTAGATTTAATTATTTCTACGATAACCTTATCGAAATTACTAGTAACGGAAGAAAAACGACACTCACTTATTTTAATGGTCTTCAAGTCTATTCAGATATTAATGATGAAATTATTATAGACACTCAAACTACTAATACTCTCAAAGTTAAGAAATACGTCGAGCCAGGGACCATTAATGAAACTAAAGTGTTCCAACCTTTTGTGGATAGAACGCTTGTACAAAACGATAAATATGAATACTCAAATAATTTCAACACCACAATAGTAACAGATAGGATAATAAATGAAATAACGACAATAGATTTCGATTTTTGTGGAGAAATTAAAAAGCAAGAAGATGAAAAATATATTACCTACGCTAATTACTATAAGGGAAAAACAATTTCTATAGTTAAAGCAAAAAAGAACCCAACTATCGTATTTGCTAAAAACGATTTTATTCAGGAAGATTATAAATATTCATTAATAAATAACGCTAAACAAAGTTATCCTTCCAAAGTAGATGCATATTGTTTAAAAGTTGATTTAAATGATTTACCAAATAGTGAAGAAGATTTGAAAACAATAATATTATCTATCTCGTATTTAAAAAATGGAGAAACATATAACTTTAAACAATCCTACATTAATAAAGATAACGAAATCATTGTTTTACCTTTCTTCTTAAAAGGCGAAGTCTCAAACTTAACTGCTTCGGTTGAAGTGAATGTGCAATCACAAACTGAACTAAATTCTTATATCGGCGATATTTCTATTATCACAATTGAAGAAGGCGCCTTATATGAATACGATAGTGAAGATAGATTATGGAAAATCAAAAATAACGATGGCAAAATAACTTATTTAGCTTTTGAAGATAAGTTACCAATCAATATTGAATTTAAGGATTGGAATGGCAAAGTTGTTACTACTGATTGTGCATATAACACTGAAGGAAAACTAATTTCCTCTATTGATAGCAAAGGTAATGTCAAAAACTACTTATATCAAGATAATAGTAAGAGCATTGAAACAAAGCAATATAATTTAAAAGATGCATCATTAGTTAGAAGTAGTCTAAAGTCATATGATGAAAATGAGAAGGCTTATATAGAAAAAGGAAATATTAAAAATCAAAATGGCGAATATCCAATAAGTAAAGCTATTTTTTATCCTGGCACTAGTATCATTAAAACTTCTATTGCACAAGATGGAAGTAAAACTACATATAACATCCATCCTTTGACAAAACAAGTAGTGGGTTTAATTAAAGAAAATAGTGGCATTAAAAACTCAATATCTTATATTTATAATCACGATTTCTTAACTACTGTAAAAGATAATGAAACAGAAATTAATTATACTTATGATGGAAGAAAAAGAATCAAGAGTGTCAAAATAAAAGGGTATAGTTATAACACTATTTCTAATATTTATAGCGATAATGTCACAGTTACTGATAAACAGAATAACTCTTATCCACATGGTTCGATAATTAATACTACATATAATGGTATTTATACGATTACTAATAAATATACTAAAGATGGTAATTTAATTAGTGCTATTCAAGGACCTACTAGCAATAGTTATTCTTCATATTTCACCTATAACGATGATGAATTAATTACTTCTAGCGAGACTATTAAAGTTGGTGATAATAGTTATCATGAAACGATTTCTTATTCATATGATGACAAAAATAGATTTTCTTCAATGATTAAAGAGATCAAAGAAAACGAAGTGACTGTAGAAAAAGTCGAAAAAACATTTCAATATAATAGTAATGATGCTTTAACAAATTTAGATCTATTAATCAATAACACTTTGAGCCAATCAATTGCTTATTCTTATAACAATGAGGATTTATTGATAAGAGAATCCATTAATAGTGCATATCAAATTAATTATGATTACGATGCGCTTAATAGAATAATTCATCAAGAAACTACCAGTAATAACAATATGACTTTATGCCATAACTTTTCTTATCTACAACAAGACGACCATACTTTGGATTTAATTAAGGAAGATATTTTTAAAGTCGTTGCTCCAAATGGTAATGTTTCATCTAAAAACTATAAATATTCATATGATGTTAGTGGCAAAGTCAACGAAATTATCGTCGATGACAAAAAAATTACTTATGAATATGACGCTATTGGAAGACTTGTTTTAGAGAACAACGAATTATTAGGTGTCATCAATAAATATTCTTATGATAATTTAGGTAGCATTGTTTCAAAATTAACTTTAAATCTAAGCGATAAGTCATTGATTAACCATGATAAATATGTTTATTCATGTGACAATAAACATCTACTTGTCACGGTTAACGATAATAAAATTACCTACGATGCATATGGTAGAATAGCTTCATATGGCGATAAAGATTATATCTGGGACAATAATGGCACTTTAAAGAATATCTCCTCTAATTCACATATAATTAGTGAATATGCATATAACGACAAAGGCATCAGATATAAAAAGATATTAGCTAATGGTGATAATGTTAGATATGTTTTAGATGGTAATAAGATATTAAAAGAAGAACATAATACCTTTAGCATCAATTATCTTTATAACATTAATGGTTTATTCGGTTTTATTTGTAATAATGAAACTTATATGTATCAAAAAAATATTTTTGGCGATATTGTTAGAATTTTTAATAGCGATGCCGAAATAGTCGGTGAATATAGATACGATGCTTTTGGTAATGTGACTATCATTACTGATGTTAACGGTATCGCCTCGCTTAACCCATTTAGATATAGAGGTTATTATTTTGATAATGAAACAGAATTATATTACCTAAATTATCGTTATTATGATCCAAGCATTGGCAGATTTATCTCTCCTGACGATATCAGTTATATTAATCCAAACACTATCAATGGGCTCAATCTTTATGCTTATTGTGGAAATGATCCAATAAATTATTTGGACCCGACTGGACATATCATATTTTCGCTATCTGCATTAATAATAGGAACTTTGGTAGGCATCGCAATTGGAGTTGGCTTCAGTGTAGTTTCGCAAGGTATGACCAATGGATGGGAGAATATTAACGGATGGCAAGTTTTGTTAGATGGAATCATTGGTGGTATAAGCGGTTTTATTGCGGCATCAGGCATAGGTGCCTTAGGAGCTGCTTTAATATCTGGTGGATTAGGGTTTTTTGGAAGTGTCGGTAGTGATTTGATTGCTTCTAACGGAAATTGGAAATCTGTCAATTGGGCTAAAGCATTGATTATGGGAGCGGTGAATTTTGGAATTGGCTTTTTAGCAGGTGCTGGATCGCAAAATATTAAAAATGTTAGCAGCGGCCTTTTAAAACAATTCAATGTCAGCGAAACATTTAATGTTTTATTTAAAACCGGTACCAAATTTGCCATTAAAACGATTGGCAAGCAAGGGTTTAATGAAACCATTATTTTGTGTGCTAGTAGATCTGCTGGTGCTGTTTCGAACGCTCTATCAAGTATTATTGCGAAAGACACTTTTAAAAATTTACTATTTTTAATTGGAATCACGCAATTCAACATGGGGTTATCACAGAGGCTGTCTGAATGAATTTGTACGATATATTTTTACCCTGGCTTTTCTTATTGCTCTGGTACTTCGGTCCAATGTTCAAAGCTAGTTGCTTTGAGTATATTACGGATGAGACACTTAAGAAACAGGCTGTCAAACCTAACTCATTTTTGGATTCCATTTATGTTTTTGGGAATGACACCATTAAGTTGAAATTAGTAGCAATAATGTTTATTGTGTTTTTCTTTCTCACATTAATTTGCAACAGCGCAGAAATAATACTATTTTATGCGTTTAATATAACAAACTTGCCTATACTATATAACACATTATTTGGCTTTAATCTTGGCACAGAGGTGGTATTAGGCAGTGGAACAATCATATATTTAAATTGCAAAGGACATTATATTATAAAGAGATTTTTTCCAAAAAATATCTATAAAAAGATTCGAACAGATTTTTCTTTTGTTAAAGAGTTTGGTTACATTTATGATTTAGTTTATGAATCTCATGTTGTGCCTTCGATTCTTTTTTGTTCGGCAAATCGAAAAATAAAAATCGGTGTGAATTTTGAAAATGATAAAATCTTCATTCTTTATTATGAGAATTTTGATTCTCTTGATGCGATTGATGTATTAGGCGGTTGCGAATTTGAATCAAGAGGGTATAAAAAACAGGTTGAAAAAGCAAAGTCTGTATTGAAGAATTTTTTAGAAAATGGCTTTTAAAGCAAAATTTAGATTATGTCGTTGAACCCCAGGATTTTGATTTTAATAGAATATGATAAAAAACCTGATCTGATTATTACTATATATTTATCTCTCTTTATTTTATAAATAAGTTTAATTATGATTATTAGCATGAAAAGAATATTGATCATTGGTTGTCCAGGTAGTGGCAAATCTTATTTCGCTAAAAGACTAGGAGAAATTACTAAACTCCCCGTCATCCATATGGATAATATTTATTGGAAAAAAGATAAGACTTCTATTTCCAAGGAAGAATTAATGAAAAAGCTTCAACCATATTTAGAAAAAGATGAATGGATTATTGATGGTAATTACCATCATACTTTAACTCAACGTTTAAAATACGCTACTGATGTCTTCTTTTTAGATATTCCAAGAGAAGAATGCATTAAAGGGATGATTGAAAGAATTGATATTGAAAGAGATGATATCCCTTGGATAGAAACTAGAGAAGATGCCGAAGAATTAATCGCTTGGACAGAAGATTATGAAAAGCGTCATAAAGTAGAAGAAGAGCAAATGTTAAAAGAAAATAAGCAAGTCGTGGTCCATCGCTTTAAAAGCCGCGATGAAATAAATGCTTATTTAGAAAGTATAAAAAAATAATCCCCTATGGGATTTTATTTTGCTAAGGAAACGATGTCCTTACCTTTTTGTTTGGCTATTCTATTGGCAGAGTCCGCGAGTTCAAGTACGTGATTAAAGTTAAACGAATTATCAACGGGAATAACAACTGCCCCAATTGAGATTGTGATATGGAAAGAAGGATGTTCTTCAAATGTATCAACTGCGACATAGGCGCGATATTTTTCTGCAAGTCTTACTAAACGATCTTCATCGATGTTTTTAAAACAGACGACGAATTCATCCCCGCCCCAGCGGCAGACGAAAGCCTCATTTTCACTTTCTAAAGTTTTAGCGATTTTAGTTAAAACAGCATTACCAAAGAGGTGCCCGTATTGATCATTAACACTTTTAAAGCCATCAACATCAATGAATAAACATCCTAAAGAGGCGATTTCAGCGCGATTATTATAGATTTCGTTTAAATACTTGGCTAAGTAATTTTGGTTAGCGACATTAGTCAAAGAATCGTGTAATGAGACAAATTCATAGTGTTCATTAATACTCTTTAAGCGAGTGGCGTTAGCTAAACGGAGAAGTTCGGCCACAAAACCCATAATCATACAAACGATATAAACAAGAGTGATACGAAGTCTAAAGTCTACAGATAATGAACCTGGGTACTTAAGCATTTCATTAACTGGGGTCCAAAATAAAACAATGATGACCACAAACATTGGGATTGAACAAACTAAACCTTCAAAAATACCAAAGGTAATAAATGAAAAGGCGGGAATTAATATAATCCAGAAATATAAGAAGCCATCTGGTGCGCCATCATAAGATAGATAAGTAAAGAAAGCCACAACACCAGCGACAAAGATATAACCATAAATATCGTGATTCTTTCTATTTAACAAAGTTAAAAAGAAGATAGCGGTGGAGAAAATATGAACACCCGCTAATACGAAAGCCATGAGCTTTTCCTTATCATCAATGAAATGAGGAATAGCGGCAATCATAGAGATGACAGAAAGCATGAATGAAAGAAGCAACAAAGAAAATGCTTTACGGAAGCCATCATCGACTAAACTATTAATTACTCTATTAGCTAGTTGCTTAAAACTCATGTGCTCATTTTAGCGCAGGTGGTTTTATATAACAATGCTATTTTGCGAGATTTGACCGAAAATATTTTGTTTTTCTAAGTATTTGTTCTTTAATAAAAGAAAATTGTTCAGTATAATCATATTGCTCATGGGACCCATTTGGGCCTATAGGGGGACATTATGAATAAAAGAATT
>Ga0310697_10007681_pt1 | contig 10132 bp, 7 predicted proteins | sample 172DNAGHGlowgp2_FD_203883 | JGI IMG/M metagenome (GOLD analysis project Ga0310697, IMG submission 203883) | Sheep rumen microbial communities from Palmerston North, Manawatu-Wanganui, New Zealand - 1728 DNA GHGlow gp2 (v2) (version 2) | ecosystem: Host-associated > Mammals > Digestive system >...
AACAGAATCCTTTTTACAAAGCCTTCTGCGCGCCAAAACAGGAAACCGCCCCGCACATCTCTGTGCGGAGCGGCAAATCGGAAAAGCTCAGTAGATCAGGTTCTTTTCGGTCGCCGGGTCGAAGAAATGCATGACCTTGCCCTCGAACGTGATGAACAGCTTGGCACCGTTTACCATGCCCTCGCGCTGCTCGTTCGTCAAGTCGATGGTCGGAACGCGGACGATCAGGCGCGTGCCATCCTCCGTGAAGACATGGAGGTGCAGCTCGGAACCCATCATTTCGTTGACTTCGAGGGTGACCGGAATTGCATGCTCTGCATTCTCTTTGGCGAGCACTATATGCTCCGGACGCACACCGAGCAGGATCTCGCCGCCGGGAATCTCCTTTTCGCGGAGCAGATCGCCCTTTTCGCCGTCTACTTCAATCTTTGCACCGAACGGCGTGACGTAGTACTTGTCGCCGGCCTTGATGAGGTTCGTGCGCAGGATATTCATCTTCGGCGCGCCGATGAATTCGGCAACAAACAGATTCTCCGGCTTCTCGAACACCTCGGTCGGCGAACCGACCTGCATGATGTAGCCATCCTTCATGATGACGATGCGGTCGCCGAGCGTCATAGCTTCGGTCTGATCGTGCGTGACGTAGATGAACGTCGTATTCAGCTTCTGCCGGAGCAGAATGATCTCGGCGCGCATCTGGTTGCGAAGCTTTGCGTCAAGGTTGCTCAAAGGTTCGTCCATCAGGAACACCTTCGAGTCGCGCACCATTGCTCTGCCGATCGCGACACGCTGCCGTTGTCCGCCGGACAGGGCACGCGGTTTGCGCATCAGATACTGTGTGATGCCAAGGATCTCGGCCGCGTTGGTGACCTTGTTGTAGATCACATCCTCCGGCATCTTCTGAAGGCGCAGCGAAAACGCGATGTTGTCGTACACCGTCATGTGGGGATACAGTGCGTAGTTCTGGAAGACCATCGCGATGTTGCGATCCTTCGGCTGCAAATCGTTGACGACTTCTCCGTCGATTTCAACGGTACCGCCGGAGATCTCCTCCAGACCCGCGATCATGCGCAGCGTCGTGGATTTGCCGCAGCCGGACGGGCCGACAAACACGACAAACTCCTTGTCCTTGATATCAAGATTAAAATCGTGAACGGCGACGACGCTGTTATCATATACCTTTTTTACATTGGTCAATTTGACACTTGCCATTTTGCTTTACTCCTTTTCCAAGATTCGAACCGATTAGCCCTTGACCGCGCCGCCGGTAACGCCTTCGACGTAGTACTTTTGCAGACACATGAACAGGATCGTGACGGGGATCGCGACGATCACGCCGCCGGCGCAGAACATTGTGTAACGCTGACCGATCTGGTCGAGCTGCAGCCAATTATACATACCGACTGCAACATTCATGCCCGACGCAGTTCCGAACGAAATGTATCTTGCAAAGATGAAATCGCCCCACGGTGCCATGAACGCCGTCAACAGCGTATAGATGACAATCGGTCCTGCCAGCGGCAGAATAATCTTATACAGCACCTGTGCGCGCGTTGCGCCGTCCACGCGGGCCGCTTCGTCCAGCGATTTCGGGATCGTATCGAAGAAACCCTTGGAAACATAGTATCCCATACCGGAGGAGGCGACGTAGACGAGGATCAGGCCGGGAACGGCGTTCGCCTGCGTCAGGCCAAGGTCCTTCAGAACGCGGTACAGAATAATCATCGTCAGCATGCTCGGGAACATCCCGAGAATCAGCATGAACTGCATCAGCGGTTTTCTCAGTTTGAAGCGGAAGCGCGAGAGCGTATAACTCATGCAAAGGACGATGATCGTCTGCAGAGCCGCCGTAAACAGCGCTGTAATCAGGGTGTTGAGATACCACTTGGGAAAGTCCGTATTCAGCTGGTTCCGGTAGTTGTCCAACCCCCACTGTTTCGGAATGACGTAGCCGACCTGCCAGGTCGATTCCACACGAAAGGACTGCAATACAATGAAAATAAACGGCAGCAGCCATACCACGCTGATGACAATCAGAAGGATATGAATGATCGTATTGGAGATCGCGTTTGCAGTCCGCAATCCCATGTGCCGCTTCATCGAATTGGTTTCGTTTGCCATTATTGGAAATCCTCCTCGTTTTTAATGGAAGGCAGCACGTTGTAAACGATCAGGCTGATGACCGCTATGACAACGAATACCAGAATGCCGACGACGGAAGCCAGATAGTACTGCGCGTCGGCGCCCGTTGTAATCTTAAACAGCCAGGTAATCAGCAAGTCCGTATAACCGACGGAACCGGCCGTACCGGACGCAGAAACGTTGGTCGGCGCGCCGCCCGTCAGCAGGAAGATGACGTTGAAGTTGTTCATGTTGCTCGTAAAGCTCGTCAAAAGGTACGGACCCGTGATGAAGAGCATGTACGGCAGCGTGATCTTCGTGTACTGCTGCCAGCCGTTTGCGCCGTCGATCTTCGCGGACTCATACAGGTCGGCCGGAATGTTCATCAAAATACCGGTGGCAATCAGCATCAGATACGGAATGCCGATCCAAATATTGATCAGGATGACCGTGACGCGCGCCCAGGTCGGATCCTCCCAGAACGGGAGTGCCGATTTAATCCAGCCCAAATCCAGCAAAAAGCCGTTCACAATACCGTTTTTTGCGAACATCTTACTGACGTACAACAGGGAAATGAACTGCGGAATTGCAATTGTCATCACGAGGATCGTGCGCCAAACCTTCTTCAACCGGATCCCCTTCTTGTTGATCATCATGGCGACGAGCATGCCGAGGAAATAGTTGGTAAATGTCGCGAAGAATGCCCAAATCAGCGTCCACGTCAAAATCTCGCCGAACGTGGCCGCATAGTTTGCACCTCCGCTCGTCCAGGTCAGCATCGTTTGGAAGTTCCGCATTCCAACCCAAGTGAACAGATTGTTGTTGAATCCGTCGTGCGCACCGTCGTAATTGGTAAACGCAACAAGAATCATGAACACAATCGGCATGACCGTAAAGATCAGAATGCCGGTCAGCGGCAGCGCAAGCAGCGTCTTATGGAACTGATCGTCCACCAAAGAACGCAGGTCGTCCTTGCCGCTCTTCAGCTTTTTACCCGAGCGCAGGATCTGCTCGGCAAGCTTGTTCTGCTTGACGTTGACGCGCCACGTATAGAGGAACGCGATGATAAAGAAGATCGTCAGCACGCCATACAGCAGGATCTTGAACGAGTTGTCGCCGTACACCGTCGTGTAGGAATCGAGCACGGCATTGTATTCTTCGTGCGGGCCGACCAAACCGAGCGACGGCAGCATCCGCATCCAGTAAGCGCCGGTCAGAATCATATAGCCGACAAACACGACTTCAAACAGCAAAAACAACAGTCCGCGCAGAATCTGTCCTCTTGCGAGGCATCCGAAGCCCATCACAAGGTAGGATAACTTCGTTTTCCAATCGCCCTGTACAAAGGTTTGAACGATATCCTTGGCTTCCGACGCAATGGCAAGTCCGGCCTTTTTGAACCACATCCCGATCGCCTTCAGAACGTTCCAGAGCGCACCGGGGATCCCTGCAAAGAAGCTCAGAAAGCGATAGCCGAAACGCTGCCATTTGGAAAGCTTCAGATATTCCAAATCGCTGTAATGTTTCATAATGCACCCCCTTTGAATAAAAAGCGGTTGGAGCCGTTGCCGACTCCAACCGAAATCCGATGAAATCAGATCCGGTTAAAGCACGCCCGCTTTAACATAGATCGAATTTCGTTTCCGTTCTCTTATGCCGGGATGAGCGTGATTTCACCGCTCGTTTCATTCAGCTGAATGTAATAGGTGCCGGCCGTTTCAACCTTGAAGTTGTCCGCCGGGAATGCATTGTCCCAGCCTTTGGCCTGACGGCACTTGAATTCGCAGCCCTCGGGAATCTCATAGGCCTTCTCAGTCTTCCAGATGCCTTCCTCGACCTTGACCATCGCGAGGTCATCGTTCCAGTTGGAACGGGTCTCGTTGTTGTAATCGGTGAAGAAGAAGCCATCCGCCTCGTTGTACATACCGATGACGGACCAGGAGAGCTTATCCTCTTCGGTCATGTTGAACGTCGCAGCAATAGCCGCTTTGTAGTCGTCCAGAGCCTTCTGCAGCTCTGCATCGGAGGTAGCAGCCTTGATCGCAGCACCGAGCGGTTTGGTGATATCCCACCACTGGCCGTGGACCTGTCCCTGCGGAACCGCATAGACAGCCTGCGCAGCAACTGCGGAGAGGATCGGGTCAGCCTGTACGGCTTCGCTGGCTGCCGCGGTCAGGTTTGCAGGACCCCAGCCGACCGCCTCAAAGCGCTCGACCTGTGCTTCTGCGCTGGTCAGATACTGTGCGAGTTTATGAAGCACCGCGCCCTTGACGGCATTGGTCTGCGGCTTAACGCCCACGAGCTTGTAGCCGTTGAACGCGCCGATGTGATAGGACTGACCGTCCACTTCAAAGCTGGGCAGCTCTGCAACGCCGAGGTTGTCGCCGAGGATGCCCTTCGCCGTACCGGAATCCCACGTACCGGAAACGACGATCGCCGCGCCGGAATCGAGCTCCTGAGCGCTGGATGCATTCAGGAACATCGGGGAAGTCATCAGCTTGTTCATGCCCTTCGCCGCGATCAGGCCCTCCGGGCTGTCGAACGTATCGTTAACGGAGATGAAGTTGCCGTCGGAATCGGTTTCCCACTTGGAAACGCAGCCGGTGCCGAAGAACCAGCCCGCCATGTACCAGCCACTGTCCTCAATCTGGAACGCGAAGTACTTGTTCGCCGCTTCGCAGTCCGCAATCAGCTTCTCGAGGCTGCCGACATCTTCTTCGGGGATAACCGACTTGTCGTAGTACATAAAGTACAGGTTGTCGGCAGTCATCGGGTAAGCGAACAGCTCGTCACCGGAAGTGACAGCTTCGACCGTACCGGCCGCATTGTTCGCTTTGACATTCTCCGCAGCCGTAGCGCCGAGCTTGGACAGGGCGTTCGCCTGAACCAACCGGGCAAACTGATCCTGCGCGAAGCAGTAGATATCTGCACCGGCTTCGACATCCGTGATCATCTGGGTTGCTGCATCGCCTTCACCGACCGGCTCCACCGTCGCATTGATCGTGATACCGTCCGTGTTCTTGGCATTGAAGTCTGCAATCTGCTTCTTCGTCAGATCGACAACCTTATCGGCACACCAAACGGTGATGTCATACGTTCCTGCCAGTTCGCCGCCGGTGGTCTGCTGAGCAGCAGTCTCATTGGAACCGCCCTGCTGTGCAGGTGCAGACGGATTCGCTGCACCGCCGGCGCAAGCAACCAACGACAGAGCCATAACGGCTGCCAGAACAATTGCTAACATTCTTTTCATTCTTTTCTTCCTCCTATTTGCATTTTGCTTTTATCAGCATGAAAAGACTGAATCAGGCGATCCTTCCCGATATTCGCAGGGACGGGAAGAATATAGGATTTCTCCTGTTCGCCCTTTCGAGTAATAATATAAACTTTCTGTTTCCAATTGTCAATAAAGAATTTACCTGTTCTTTGCACGCTTGGCTGATATATCACATATCTGTGCATAATTTTATGCAATATTTCGCATATTGTCGAAATATCGCGCAGCTATATACGTCTCCTTTTGCCAAAGAAAGCGGCTGTCGTCCGTAAAACATTCGATTCCGCAAAGCAGAAACATCCCCGCGAACGGTTCGCAGGGATGTTTCCGCTTAATCTGTAATTGCATCAGCCGACCGAATTGAGCATTGCATCGTCGATCTTGCCCCATGCGCCGTTCCCTTCGCCCGCACAGCGGACCCGGATGCCGACCGTGACGGTCTGTCCCTCTGCGACGGGAATGGAGTTGATCCGGCCGGTGTCCCAATTGCCGTAGGACGTGATCTGCATCGGCGCACGGCCGACCTCGACGCCGTCCACAAGCGCATACGCATAGATCTCGGTATCGCCGCAGTCGCCGCCCATGATCGAAATCGCGAACTTGTAGGTCCCTGCGGCAAGCCCGGTCACCTGCTGTTCGAGCGTAAAATCGACGCTGTCCTTGTTTGCGCTCCAGAAGTGATAATGGTATTCGCCGCTCTTGGAGTCGGTCACCTTCTGCTCGACGTACAGCTCATCGGCATGCGCGTTGTCGGTCACGATCCACGGCGCGTCGCTGCCGCTTTCGAAGCTGTCGTTTTCGAGGAAGTTGAACTCGATCATGTTCAGATGGCACAGGGCGGGAAGGCCGTCCGCCTCGCCGGTCAGTTCATACGTTTTCGGGCCGTTTTGATACATCTCGGAAAGCATCTCTTCCGTCACATTCCATTGCACCGGAACGGGTCGCTTCGAGTCGTCGGTCATCACGGCGTTGACGGTATCCGGCAGCTCAATCTTCCCGTTGAGATCGACGAACAGCGTCGTATCCTCGACCGCATCGGCCTTCGGCTCGACCTCGTTGCCGTATCGCACGAGATTGAACACACGGAGACTTTCGAGCGGTTTGCCGTAGGGATCGAACATGGCCTGATTGTCGACTGCGCACCCGCCGTAGTACTTGCCGGCGTCATCGGGATCATAGCCGGATGCAAAGCTCGACGCCCAGCCCGAACCGTACTGCTCCCAAATCGCGCTGTTCTCCTCCCAGGAATTGTGCCCGACGGTGATCCATGTGCCTTCCCAGTAGACGACGCCGATGCCGTTTTTCGTTCGATTGACGACGGTATCGATCACATTGCGCACATGATTGGCCTGTCCCTGCACCGTGAACGGATAGTCCTTGATGATGCCGCCGCCCTCGCCGATCGTGTTCCCGGAAAAATCGCTGTCCTCGGCCGTATAGGCGTAGGAAGTCTCCATGACCATGACCTTCTTGTCATACGTTTCGGCAACGTCCGAAAGCACCGCCGCCAGATTGTCGAGCGTGCCGTGCCAGTAGGGATAGTAGGACGACGCAAACACATCGTAATCGACGTCGTAGTACGCAAGCTTTTTCGCATAGGATGCGTAGGACCCCGCCTTTTCGGGATTTGCAAAGTGCAGCGCAACGAGCGCCTCGGGATAGATTTCCCGCACGGCGCGCGAGCCAGCCTGCATCAAGTACTGGATATTGAACCACGTCTTCTCTCCGCAAAGCGCGCCGTTCGTCTCGTTGCCGATCTGGACCATGCCGACGCGAATCTTCTCGGCTTTCATGGCTTCGAGGCACGATTTGACGTATGCATAAACCTGCTCGGTCTTTGTCTCGATGTCCAGATCCTTCCACGCGCGCGGCACCATCTGCTTGCCGGGGTCCGCCCAGAAGTCGGACAGATGAAAATCGACGAGCAGGCGCATTCCCGCCGCCGTGGTGCGTTTGCCGATCGCGATCGCGGTTTTCAGATCGTTGTTGCCGCCGCCAAAGCCGTTGCCGTTCTCATCAAACGGATCGTTCCAGACGCGCACCCGGATCGTGTTGATGCCGCTTTCGGCCAAGGTCAAAAAGACGTCCTGCTCCTCGCCTGCATAGTTATAGTACTTCACCCCGCTGTTCTCCTCTGCGATGACCGAGGAGGCGTCCATACCGAGGATGAAATCCTCGGGCAGATTCTCAACCTTCTTGACGTACAGTGAGCTACCCTCGATCTTTGCGGGCAAAGCCGCGACGTCCCCCGCTCCCGCGCAGCCAACCAGCATCAGCGCTGCCAGCAAAACCGTCATCATCCTTCCTTTTCTGTTCATTTCTTTTCTCCTTTATGGCATTTGCAAAATCCGCCGTGCAATCACACACGCCGCATCATCCTCGGACGCGTTCCACGCGCCGAGATGGACGGACCGGATGTTATAACAAAGGAAGTACCGTTCCCCTGCTTCGTAGATGCAGTACGCATCCAGCCGGCTGAAGCCATCGGGTTCGTGCAGCAGAGTCCCGCGCTGACCGGTTTCGGGAATCACGCAGAGCTGTTCGGCATATTCGTGCATCTCACGCTCCGGCAAAATATACAGATCGGCAAGCTTTACAGCCTCGGTATCGAACGCCGCATAGGAAAACGGATGCACCTGCACCATCTGTATGCCGTCCGGCAGTTCCTTTTCCAGCTCGATCGCAAGGCTGCGATCCGAAATCGAAGGCACGTCCGCATACAGCACGATCTTTTTGTCCCGCGTCGTATCGGTGACGAACGTAAAGACCCACGCCCAGAAAACTGCCGAAATCAGCAGCCAAAGCACATACCGATGCAGCTGTGAAAAAATACGTTTAAGCATCGGCGGCCTCCTCGTATGCAACGATGAACCCGTATACGGTCGTCACGCGGACGGGTTTCGCCGATTCGAACTGCTTTCGCTTTTTATCGTACAATTGCAGGCTTTGCACACGCGGCGCGCCATCGACCTGTACGCGTACCATCGACACGCCGTTTTTGATCCGCACGCGCTCCGTCGTCAGCGTGAACGCCCCCTCGGTGACCTCCCTCGGGCCGGACAGCATGGCTTCGGTATGCCGGATCGCGCTGCGCCATTCGTCAATCGCGAAAATGCGCAGCGACAGCACAATCCACCCGCCGAGCGTGGACAGCGCAATGCACCAGAGCAGCAGACGCTGCGCGTTTTCGGTGCGCACCCGGGTACACAGCACGATACATGCAAGCAGCGTTGCCGCGGCGATCGCAGCCGCCGCTCCGATCCACAGACGAAGCCGAGCCCGCAGCTCCGCAGGATCGCTCGATTTATACAGCTCAACCGTTCGAAATTTCATGCTTCTTATTATATCACAAGAATTTTACCGTGCAAGCAGAATCGCTTGACAATCGCCACGGCTTTATTGTACGATAAGAACAGAAATCTTCTGTTTGACTTACGGAGGAATTGCTTATGAAACACCTGACAAGATGTCTTCTCATCCTGCTTTCACTGCTGCTGCTCCCGCTCGGATGCAAAAAGGCCGATGCCTCCAAGGCTTCCGCCGAGATTGCGCTTACCGATGCGGCGCTGAAGGCTGCCGAACAGCCCGACGACAACAACCGCGTCTTTTATGAAATCTTTGTCGGCTCCTTCTCCGACTCGAACGGCGACGGGATCGGGGACCTGCGGGGCATTATCAACCGAATGGACTACCTCAACGACGGAGATCCCTCCTCCGGGCGTTCGCTCGGCGTAGAAGGGCTTTGGCTGACGCCGATCTTCTCCTCTCCGTCCTATCACAAATATGACGTTACCGACTACTATGCGATCGACCCGCAGTTCGGCACCGAAGACGATCTCAAAGAGCTTTTGACGCTCTGCCACAGCCGCGATGTCAAGGTGATTTTGGACCTTCCGATCAACCACACCGGCCGCCGCAACGAATGGTTCAAAACCTTTTTAGAGGCGCACCGGCAGGGGGATACGCAAAATCCGTACTACAATTTCTATTGCTGGTACGACGGCGACACGGCGTCCGCGCCCGCGGGCCGAAGCTATGGACAGCTTTCCGGAACGCATCATTACTATGAATGCAACTTCTCGAGCGATATGCCGGAGCTCAACTTTGACGACGAACTGGTCCGCAAAACCGTCGTCGAGATCGCGTCGCATTACATCGATCTCGGCGTGGACGGCTTCCGCTTCGATGCCGCAAAATACGTGTATTTCGGCGATCATCAAAAGAGCCTTGACTTCTGGCTCTGGTACCTCGGAACGCTGCGCAGGCAGAAGCCCGACCTGTACACGGTCGCCGAGGTTTGGGACAGCGACGGCATCACCGATCTTTACTACCCCGCCACGAACTGCTTCAACTTCACGATCTCGCAGGCAAGCGGCCTGATTGCCGAGACGGCCAAGAAAGGCGATGTGAACAAGTTCACCGCCTACATCGACGCATATCAAAAGCATGTTGCCGCGATGCGCGACGGGGCTGCGATCGCACCGTTTCTTACGAACCACGACACGGACCGCGCGGCGGGATTTTTGACCGTTGCAAGCGGCACGATGCAGATTGCCGCAAACCTCTACATCCTCGGTCCGGGCACGCCGTTCCTCTACTATGGAGAGGAGCTCGGAATGCGCGGCTCGCGCGGCGGCGCAAACACCGACGCCAACCGTCGCCTTGCGATGCTGTGGGGCGACGGCGACACCGTAGCCGATCCGGTCGGAACCACCTATTCCCGGTCGAACCAGATTG
>Ga0310697_10007682_pt1 | contig 10131 bp, 6 predicted proteins | sample 172DNAGHGlowgp2_FD_203883 | JGI IMG/M metagenome (GOLD analysis project Ga0310697, IMG submission 203883) | Sheep rumen microbial communities from Palmerston North, Manawatu-Wanganui, New Zealand - 1728 DNA GHGlow gp2 (v2) (version 2) | ecosystem: Host-associated > Mammals > Digestive system >...
GTGCTACGCGGCCGGCGACAGCCTGGGCTTCGTCATGGAGAGCGCCGACGGCGCCCACGTCCTTGCCTGCGACTGCTCGCTCAATCCCGAAGGGGAGAGCCGGGCCTTCGTGGAGCGCCTGGTCGCGAAGCTCAGCCGCGAGGTGCCGGGCTACCGCGGAACCGACATCCGCTACTGCGCCTTCTCCCTGCGCGGCTTCGACGAGGACGCCAAGCGCTGCGCCGAGGCGCTTGCCAGCAGGATGGGCACCTGCTTCCTCCTTGCCGACGCCGGCGTCGTTGCCGCCGGCCCCGCCGCGCCGGCGGCCTTCCCTGCCCAGGAAGGCGGCTGCGCCGCGCTCGCGCTGCGGGCCCTCTTCAAGCCCGAGGAAGACGTCCTCTTCCGCACTGCCGCCACCCCGCTCCTGCAGTAGCGGCCTGCCGGAAGGGCTTTGGGGAAGCGCAGCCTGCCTGCGCCTTGCCGCACAAGTTCGGGCGAGGCCTTGACGAGAGGCCATGGCGGCGGCACCCTTTGCTTCATGGATGCCATTCTTGCCATGACCGCCAGCGCCGGAGGCGCTGCGCTGTTCCGGTGCCGCCTGCAGGCAGACGCTTCCTGCATGCGCGGCCCTGGAGCCTGTTTCAGGGCCTGCTTCGGAGCCTGCCCTGGCATGGCCATGGCCTTTGCCGGCGCCACCTGACCCGTCTGCGGCAGGTGGGGCTGGACGTCTTGCCTTTCTGCGTGAGCCGGTGATTCCGCCTGCCGTGCCTGCGCATCCTCCCCCCTCCTGCCGCCAGCGCCGATCGGCGCTCTGCGACAACCACACATCCACCGAGGGAGGAAAACGCATGCGACATCTCTTCACCGTTATGGCCGGCCTGTTCTGCACGGCAGCGTTCGGCGTCATCGCCGCGCCCGCCGGCGCGGCCGATCCCCTGGACGCTTTCAAGGGCCTCAAGGGCACGCTCGACATTGCCGGCGGCACCGCCCACATTCCGGTCATGAAGGGCGCAGCCCAGCAGATCATGGCTGCCAACAAGGACATCCGCATCACCGTGACCGGCGGCGGTTCCGGCGTCGGCGTCCAGAAGGCCGGCGAGGGCCTCGTGCAGATCGGCAACACCGGCCGCGCCCTCAAGCAGAGCGAGATCGACAAGTACGGCCTCGTCAGCTTCCCCTTCGCCATCGACGGCGTGGCCGTGGCCGTGAGCCTCGACAATCCCGTCTCCGCTCTCTCCAAGGCCCAGGTGAAGGACCTCTTTGCCGGCAAGATCACCAACTGGAAGGAGGTGGGCGGCAAGGACGCGCCCGTCACCCTCTACGTGCGCGAAGACGGCAGCGGCACCCGCGAAACCTTTGAAGGCCGCGCCCTCGACAAGGGCAGCTCCGCGCCCAGCGCCAACGTCGTGAACTCCAACGGCGCCATGAAGACCGCCATCGCCAAGGATCCCAACGCCATAGGCTACGTCGGCATCGGCCACCTCGACGCCAGCATCAAGGGCGTCGCCATCGACGGCATGGTGCCCACCCAGGAGAACGCCGCGAACGGCAAGTACACTGTGACCCGCCTGCTTTACATGAACACCAAGGGCGAGCCGCAGGGCCTCGCCAAGGCCTTTGTGGACTACATCTTCACGCCCGCAGGCCAGGAGCTCGTGCGCAAGGCCGGCTACATCCCCTATGCCAAAAAGTAGGGGCCAAGGCGCCGCCGGCGCGGCTGCCGCGCCGTCCCCGGACAAGGAACCCGCGCCGGAAGCGCTGCAGGAAGCGGTGCCGGCTCCGGAACAGGAGCTGGCACTGGACCTGCCTGCCGATCCCGGGGACGGCGCCGGCTGGGGCGCATCGCTGGCGGCCGCCCTGGCCGCCGGCGGCGCCCTGCTGCTCTGCCTCATGGTGGCGCTGGCAGCCCTGCCTGCGCTCTTCGGAACCGGCGGCGAAAGCCCCTTCCACTGGACCTGGCAGCCCTACGCGGGCCAGTTCGGGATACTCCCCATGTGCGCAGGCACCCTGGCGCTCACGGCCTTTGCACTGGCCCTGGGCTGGCCCCTGGCGCTGGGGCTGGTCTGCTGGCTGCTCTGCGAGGAGGCGAAGTGCCTTGCGCCCCTGGTGCGCTTCACCTCGGGCCTCGTGCGCTTCATGACCACCATACCGACCGTCGTCTACGGCTTTGCCGCCGTCTTCCTGCTCACGCCCTGCATGCGGAGCCTCTTCGGCGGCACGGGCCTGGGGCTGGCCACGGCAGGCCTCGTGCTCACCCTGCTCATTCTGCCCTCCATGCTCCTCACCCTGGAAGCGGGCCTCAAGCCCCGCCTCGAGGCCCTCTGCCCCTGGGGCCAGGCCCTCGGCTTCTCGAAGCTCCAGCTGCTCCGGCGCTTTGTCCTGCCCCAGGCGGGCCGCACCCTGGCGGCTGCAGCCGTGCTCGGCTTCGGCAGGGCTGCCGGCGACACCCTGCTTCCCCTGATGCTGGCGGGCAACGCCCCCCTGGCGCCGGAGGGGATCTTCGCCAGCCTGCGCACTCTTTCCGCCCACATGGCCATGGCCACGGCCAACGAAGTGGGTGGCGGCGCCTACAACTCCCTCTTTGCCGCAGGCTGCCTCCTGCTCGGCGCCACGGCGCTGGCAAGCCTTGTCCTGCGAAGGCTCATGTCCAGCGCAAGGGCCGCGGCCGGCGCTTCCGGCACTGGGCCGGAGGAGGGCCGGCCATGACCGGATCTGGCCTGGCGGACTGCCTCCTGCGCTGGCTCCTGCGCCTCTGCGCCCCGCTGGTGATAGTCTGCGTGGGGGCGCTCCTCGTCTTTCTCGTGCGCCAGGGCTGGCCTTCCCTGTCGCCTTCGCTCGTCTTTGGGAGCGTCCCTCCCCTCGACGCCCTGCTCGGCCGCCAGCCCGTGTGGGACGGCCTGTGGCCCGCCTGCGCCGGCACCTTCTGCCTCGTAGCCCTGGCTGCCGGCATGGCGCTTTTCCCGGGCATTGGCTGCGGGCTCTACTTGGCCGAATTCGCCCCGCCCCGCAGGGCCTGCGGCATACGCCTCGCCATGGACGTGCTGGCAGGAACGCCATCCATCGTCATGGGGCTCTTCGGCTTCACCCTCATCCTCTTTCTGCGCAAGACCCTGCTTCCCGAAGCCAATACCTCGCTCTTCCTCTCCGCCGCCTGTCTGGCCCTGCTCGTGACGCCGGTGCTGGCCGCCACCACCGCCGAATCCCTGGCTGCCCTGCCCGCAAGCCTGCGCGCAGCCTGCCAGGCCATGGGCTTCACCAAAAGGCAGTGCGCAAGGCACGTGCTGCTCCCCTGCGCCATGCCGGGCATTGCCGGCGGCGTCGTGCTCGCCGTGGCAAGGGCGGCCGAAGACACCGCCGTCATCATGCTCACGGGCGCCGTTGCCAACGCCGGCCTGCCGGCAGGGCTCTGGGGGCGCTTCGAGGCGCTGCCCTTCAGCATCTACTACACCTCTGCCCAGTACCAGGACCAAGACGAGCTCCTGCGCGGCTTCGGCGCGGCCCTCCTGCTCCTCGCCCTCTCGTCGGGCCTGCTGCTGGGCGCGAGCCTCCTCGAGAGGCGCTTCCGCCGGCGCTGGCAGGGCGGGGGATAGCCTGCCGGAGGCAGCCAGGCAGGGCGCAAGCAAGGCAGAGGCATCCATGAAGCAAAGCTTGAAGCACAACAGGGAACAGACGATGCGCCAGACAGCGAAGCAGGCCATTCTCGTGGAGGGGCTGGAGGTTGCCTTCTCCGGCCGCACCGTGCTCTCGGACGTGGCCTTCGATGCCGGGGCGAAGGGCCTCAGCGTCGTCGTGGGGCGCTCTGGATCAGGCAAGACGACCCTCCTGCGCGCCCTCAACCGCCTCAACGAAACGCTGCCCGGCTGCCGGACCAGAGGCCGGGTGCGGCTCGATCTGGGCCGGGGGCTGGAAGACGTCTACCCCCAGTCCCTTGGCGCCAGGGTGCGCCCCTTGAGCGAGCTGCGCCGGCTCGTCGGCATGGTCTTTCAGACCCCGAGCGTGTTGCCGGTAAGCGTGGCCCAGAACATCGCCGTGCCGCTCAAGGTGGTGCGCGGGGTGCCGGGATCGGAGATAGGCGACCGCGTGCGCCAGGCGCTGGAGGCCGTGGGCCTGTGGCAGGAGACCGCAGACCGCCTGCGCCTGCCGGCCGCAAGCCTCTCCGGCGGCCAGCAGCAGCGCCTCTGCCTGGCGCGGGCGCTGGCCCTGGAGCCTGCCGTGCTCCTGCTCGACGAACCCACCGCCTCCCTCGACGTCCATTCGGCCCGTGCCATTGAAGATCTGCTCAAGGGCCTTGCCGAACGCTATCCCCTCGTCGTCGTGTCCCACAATCCGCGCCAGGCCGCAGAGCTTGCCCAAAGCCTTGCCGTCATGGCCAAGGGCCGCATGGCGGCCCGCTTCGAGGGCGACATTCCCGACGCCAGGGAGATAGGGCGCCTGCTCGGCGAGGACTGAGACGGGGGCTGGGAAGCCAGGCTGCGTCGCGGTTCGCCCCCTTCAGGCGCCATTCAAGTCCTGCTTGAATTCGCCTTGCAGCCTTGCCTGCTGAAGGCACTGTCCCCTGAGGCGCTTTTCCTGCAAGGCCGAGGGCGAGGGCGCAGAAGAGCGTGCAGCCTTGCGGCTGCCTTGGGCCTGCGCTGGCGGAATTGTCCCCCCGCAGTCCTGCCGGACTGCCAGGGGCATGTCCGAACTGCGTCCTGCCTACTCGGTTTCGTAGCCGAGCCGTTCAAGTAGCTCGTTCTGGAAGCGCATGAGCGCAGCCACCGAGTCGGGCTTGAGGCGCAGGGCGCTGCGCGTGGAGAGCCAGCGCTTCAGGGTGACGAGAGTCACGCCGATGGTCTTGGCAAAGGCCTCCTCGTCCAGCGCCGAGAGCTTGAAGAGGTTGCGTATGGCCGTGCCTGTGGGATGGTCCGCCTTGACGAGGCCGCGGGGGCGGGGAAGCTTTCCGCCAGCCTGCGGGGCAGTCGCTGCTTCGGGCTTCGCTTCCGCCTTGGGTGTCGGCTTGGGCTCGGGCTTGGGTTCAGGCTTGGGCTCAGGCTTGGGTACCGGCTTGGGCTCAGGCTTGGGTACCGGCTTGGGCTCAGGCTTGGGTTCAGACTTGGGCTTGGGCTCAGGCTTTGGTTCCGGCTTGGGCTCAGGCTTGGCCTGCACCTTCGGCGTCGCCTCAGGTTTGCTTCCCTTGGCCTTGCTTTCCTTGGTCTTTTTGGCAGGCTTGGCCTCTGCCGGCGAAGCCGGCATGTCGGGGGTCGCCGGCGCAGAGCCGCCCATGTCGAGGTCGATGCCGAAGAGGGCGCCCATGTCGTCCACGCCGAGCTCGCCGGCATCGGCGTCCGGTTCCGTGGTCGCCTCCAGACTCTGGGCGAGCAGGTCGGCGGAATCGACCCCGCGCAGGAGGAAGATCTGGTCAGGCTGGTCGTCGAAGCGGTGGCCTATGCCGTAGAGGACGGCTGCCACGTGCTTGCACATGTAGGCCCAGTCGGGGCAGGAGCAGGAGAACTCGATCTCCTTGGGGGAGGGGAACATGCCCGTTTCGGGGGCGCAGATGATCTGCATGACCTCCTTGGAGAGCTTGCCCTGCAGGAGCTCGACGAGGGAGCCGACGCGGCCTGCGCACCTGGCGCAAATGGCCTTCCAGCGTGCCTTGTCGAGGGGCTGGATATGGACTTCCACGTCGTAGACGTGGGTTCCTGCCACCTTGGCCTTGACGAGACCCTTGGCAACTTCGAGGTGGCAGACGCTGCCGTTGCGCACGTAGCTGCGTCCGCGCGGGAGCCTGTTCTCGTAGTCTGCGTACTTTTCCAGGCCGTCGCACCAGGCCTTGCCCCAGAAGGTCTTGGCCAATCCGCCTTTGAACGCCTCGATGGGCTGAATTTTCAGCCCCTTTTTCTCCAGCTTGGCCAGAGCCTTCTTGGCTCGGGCTATCTTTTCCGCGACAGGAACGTATTTTGGGAAACCATTGTAGCCGAACATGTGCTTGCCTATTTGTGAATGTTACGGGTTGACTGCAGTGAAAGCACTTCATCTTGCCCTAATCTGGTGCAGTCTGGCAAGTATTTTCCGGCACTTGGATCGCATTTTGTCTAAAACTTGCCGTTTTCGTCCCCTTGTCGCGTGGAGGATCCGGTCTGGAGGAGCGGGCGTGGCACGGATTCTGCCTCGTGCGGCTGGAATCCCTCTCTCCAGTCCTTGAAGAAGGGGGACAAAACTGTCGTATCGGAGGTGATGGCTGCGCCTGTGCGTCTGGTCAGCGGGCGGCGCTGCCGCTGCCAGCGGGAAGGTGGCCTCCTGACCGTGCAGGAAGGGCAGGCTTTGCGTCGCAGTCCTTTCTCTGGCAGCGAGAGGACGCCAGCGTCCCGCATGGCGCGTCTGTCTCGAGCAAGTCTCGAGCAAGGAGTGCAGAGCGAGACAGCAGGCGCCCCCCCAGGACCATCCTAGCGCCATCTCTGCGCTATCCCAAGCGTCGGTCCGGCGTCGGCGTGCAGGGATCGAAAGGTGCCCGCCTGTCCCTTCTGTCTTCCGTGCCAGAGGCACGTGCAGCAGGACGGCGGATCCTCGGCAGGCGCCGCGCTGCTCTGCCTTGCCGGGCAGGGCTTGGCGAAGGCGCTCCTGCTTGCCCCCTCGCGGGCAGGCAGATGCGCCTTGCCGCTACGCGAGCACCTGGGAGGCGTCGAGCCGCACGAGCTTGAAAATCTCCTCGTCGCTCAAGCTGGCGATGTTCACCTCGGCGCCGGTTCCGAGCACCTCGCCCGCCAGATCGCGCTTGTCCTGGATGAGCCTGTCGATCTGCTCCTCCACGGTGCCCTTGACGAGGCACTTGTGGACAAGGACGTTGCGCTTTTGGCCGATGCGGAAGGCGCGGTCGGTTGCCTGGTCCTCGACGGCGGGGTTCCACCAGCGGTCGAAGTGCAGCACGTGGCTGGCCTCGGTCAGGGTGAGGCCGGTGCCGCCGACCTTGATGGTGAGCACCATGAAGGGCGGGCCGTCCGGGGTCTGGAAGGCGTCCACCAGGGCCTGCCTTTTCTTGACGGGCACGCCGCCGTGCATGACGAGGCCCCGGGCCTTGAAGATGCCGGCAAGGTACTCCTCCAGGGGTTCCACCGTCTCCCGGAACTGGGAGAAGACGAGCAGCTTCTCCTGGCGCGAGGCTATGGTTTCGCAGAGCTCGCCCACGGCCTGGAACTTGCCGGAGAGCGCGGGATCCCAGGCGTCGCCCGATCCCGCCTGGGCGGGATGGTTGCAGATCTGCTTGAGCATCATGATGGTCGAGAGCACGATCATGCGGCGCTTGGCCGTGCCGTTCTCGTCCGTGGTTGCCTCGTTGAGCGCCTCCGCGAGCCTGTCCGTCACGGCCTTGTACATGGCGGCCTGCCGTGGCGTGAGGCGGCATTCCAGGGGCATTTCGGTCTTGTCGGGCAGGCTGTCGATGACGGACTTGTCCGTCTTCATGCGTCGCAGGATGTAGGGGCGGGTGAGCCGGCGCAGGGGGGCAAAGGCCTCGGCGTCGCGGGACATGTTTTTGGCCTTGGCGGCAAACTCCCGGGCTCCGCCAAGCAGGCCGGGATTGAGGAAGTCGAAGAGCGCCCAGAGGTCGGAGAGCCCGTTTTCAATGGGCGTGCCGGTGAGGGCGATGCGGGCAGGGGCCTTGAGGGCCCGCACGGCCCGGCTCTGTTTGGTGCCGGCGTTCTTGATGGCCTGGGCTTCGTCGGCCACGATGCGCTTCCAGGCGATCTTGGCCATCCAGGGCATGCCCGCTGCGCCGGCATAGCTGGCAAGCACCAGATCGTAGCCGTCCAGGGCATGCGGGGCGGCAAACTTCGCTGCTTCCTGCTTGGTCATGCCGTGCAGGAGCAGGAGCTTCAAGTCCGGCGCGAAGCGGGCCGCCTCGGCCTGCCAGTTGCCGAGCAGGGACGCCGGCGCCACGAGCAGGCTGGGCCCGCCTCCGCGTTCCTTGAGGAGCAGGGCCAGCACCTGGATGGTCTTGCCGAGGCCCATGTCGTCGGCAAGGCAGGCGCCGAGCCGAAGCCTTCCCAGGAAGGAGAGCCAGGCCACGCCCTGGGCCTGGTAGGGGCGCAGCGTGGCGCGCAGGCCGGGAATGGCGCTGGCAGCCCCGGTTCGCGCCGACTGGAGAAATTCCTTGAAGCCGGTGCCCGGCAGAGGCGAGGACCAGGTGCGCACGGCGTCCTCCTCCCCGTCCTCTGTCTTGCCTCCGGCATCGTAGCCGGCCAGCAGGCGCATGCCGTCGGCAAAGGAGACAAGGCCGTTTTGGGCATCCTCGGCGATGCGCTCCCAGTGGCTGAGGGCCTGCTCGAGCTTTTCCCGGTCGAGCTCCACCCAGCCGCCCTTGAAGAAGACGAGGCCGTCGCTGCCGGCCTCGGCCAGCAGGGCTGCGAGATCCTCCTCGCTGAGGGTTTCGTCGCCGATGGCGATGCGCACGTCCACGTCGCAGAGGGCGCCGGTGTCGAGGGCCGATCCCTCGCGGGCATTGACGGTGGCCACGACCTTGGGCCTGGAGCGCTGGCGCCACCAGTCCGGGAGGCTTGCGCCGATGCCGCAGGCGTCAAGGGTCGCGGCGCTCTTGAGGTAGTCGAGAGCCTGGCGGGGCTCCCAGGGCTGGGGCCGGTAGACAGCCCCGGTATCCAGCATCTTCTGCACCCAGGGCAGCGCCTGTCCCGCCTTGCCGAGGGGCTCGAGCAGGCGCAGGAGAGCCGGCTTGTCCTTGGCCTGGGCGTACTGCTTGAGAGCGTTGGCCAGCGGCAGGTGTCGCGGCTGGCCCTTGTCGTTGAGGCCGGTGGAGTAGGTTGCCAGAAAGGCGAAGGGATGACTGGGGTCGGTCTTGTTTTCTGCCAGGTGGAAGAAGACGCGCCCCACGTGGCTCCACTGCGGGGCGTCGGCCTTGAGGAAGGCAGCAACGCCGCCCTTGGCGAGGGCCGCTTCGGCGCACCAGGCCAGCAGCTTCTGCCAGAGGGTCTGGAGCATGAGCAGGCCAAGGTACTCGCCGCCGGGCAGGGGCGGCGCCGAGGCAAGCCAGCGCTCGGCGTCGGCAGGCAGGGGGATGGCGGGAATGCCTGCGGCCTCGGCTTCGGGATCCGCCTCGGGCGCCGCCACGTGGCACAGTGCTGTGATGCAGGCTGCGCCAATGCCGTGCCAGAAGGCGTGCACGGCGTCTATCTGCGGCGTGCGCTTGGCTCCCAGGCGGAACCACAGCTCCTGCCAGGGCTTGTCCTCTCCGCCTTCGAAGCGGAGCCTGCCTGTCGGTGTCAGGATGATGCTCTGTGCTGCCTGGGCCATGGGACGTCCTTTGCGTTGGGGGTGAAGGGTATGCCGGAGCGCGGGGTGGCGGCCGGGCGGTGCCGGAATCTACAGCGCATCGCGTGGGGAAGGCAACAGCCGGCGCCTGCATGGAGGCTGGAAGGCAGAGGAGATGTCTGTCGCCGTCCCGGCATGTGACTGATCTCGTTCCTTGCCGCCTTGTTCCGCCATGCCGGCAGGCTGGCTTCAGCAGGGATGCTTCACCCGGGGCCATGGCTCACGCATGGCCTTCACGCCCGAGTCTGGCAGTGTCGCCTGTGCTGGAGACAAGCCGCTTGCCGGCATGAAAGGCACGCGGGCCATGGCCCAGGCCGGCGAAGTGCCCGGCAGGCTTGCCTCGAGAAGCGTCGATGGCAACGGTTCGGCGGAACGCCGCGCCTGGCTCTGGACAATGCGGTGGAGTTTCCCTGCATGGCCGGCTCCGGTTGCTGGGGTGGAGGAGCAGGATCCGCACAAGCGCTCCGCCAGATCCCTGGCCTCCTGTCGGGCCGACTTGCCCGTGCCGGTCCTCGGCACGGCGTCCACCTTGAAGCAGGTCCGGGGCACCCAGTGCCGGGGAAGGTCGCTTCTGGCTCTGGCCACAAGTTCTGCCGGAGCGGCCTCTTCCTCGTGGAGCAGGACGATCTTCTCCTTGAGTCGGGGACGCGTTGCGCCGGCAATGCAGAACAATCTTTATTTGCACACGTGTGCAGTACGGAGCGAAACGCCAAAATGATAAATTAGTCCACATGTGCACTCTAAACACTTAATAGCGCTTTCTTTGTGTACTTCATAGGTGATTCAACAACTTACTATCGCATTTGTGTTAAAAAACCAACCTTATAAGAATGACAAAACACACATTGAAGT
>Ga0310697_10007683_pt1 | contig 10129 bp, 8 predicted proteins | sample 172DNAGHGlowgp2_FD_203883 | JGI IMG/M metagenome (GOLD analysis project Ga0310697, IMG submission 203883) | Sheep rumen microbial communities from Palmerston North, Manawatu-Wanganui, New Zealand - 1728 DNA GHGlow gp2 (v2) (version 2) | ecosystem: Host-associated > Mammals > Digestive system >...
AGTTCTACACTTGGTTCTCTTGCTAAATGCTTGTACTAGTATTGCATTTTCGCAAAATAGAGGTTCAGCTAGGACTTGCACCTAGATTACCGAAAGACTTATCGGCGTTCTAACTATTTGAACTACTCAACCATAAGAAGGGCTCATTTTAATCACCACAGTGTCATTGCCCTTCGCCCATATATTTATACTGCGTTGTGGCTCTTTGCAGTTCGAACACGAAGTTCTAGTAGTCCCTCGTGGTGTTGAACCACGTGTAACGGTTTATAAGACCGTCCCTCAAACCGTCGAGGACAAGGACTATTGTAGGCTAGGCTGGACTCGAACCCTGCTTCTTCCGATGTGACCCTTGACTTTCCCTGATAAGCTACTAGCCGACAAACGTCTTAATAATCTCAACTACCTATTGTACAATTCAGTAGCAAACATTACCAAGTCGCCGAAATAAGACAACGCATTACTGTACAACTCATACATTCTCTCATTTCCTTATACTATAATTATACACCGCAAAATCAAATTTGACAGGGTGCAAAAATTTTTGAGTTCGAAAACGAATTCAGTATAATTATCTTTCTGAGTTTGACCGACACCGTTTTTCAACGGTGTCAATTATCGAAAGCCATCAGCAATAGGGTGCAGCTTTCCGCGTCAATACAGGTTCCCTACTTTCACGCTTGGTATCTCACCAAGATTTATTTATTTTCCAGCACTTTTTGTTGCTTCCTGGATTAAGCTATCTATTCCAAGAACCTTCAAATCATTAGATGTGATAACTGTTGGGAATTTGATTCCCTCAAGTGCCTTAGCACGTTCCTTAATAGCTTCTGCTTCTGCGAGACCTTTAAGACGTAAGTTTTCAATTTCCTGCTCTTTCAACTTACGATCCAACTCAAAGGTAGATGTTTGTCGAAGAATCTCCTGTGTCGCTACTGTCTGACGAGCCTTTGCTTTCTCGTTTTCAGTCTCGGCTTCAATACGAAGCTTCTCCATTTTTTGAAGTTCAATTTCGTTCTCTTTCTTCTGCTTTTCGGCATCAAAACGTTTCTTTTCTGTTTCTACCTGTGCGGCAAGTTTAGCTTGCTCGTCCATAGAATTCTGAAGCGTTGAATCGTCTGGTATCATACCATTCCATACAGCAAGGTTATCAATAGTAATTCCAAATTCATCTGACCATATCTTAATTCTTTCAATAGCAGATTGTACAATTTCGTCACGATTAGGTAGTACGTCTTTATACTCGTATTTATGGAATTCTTTTGAAAGTTCAGCGGCTACAACGTTCTTAAACTGATTATCCGCTACTTTTTCAGGTGAACTTAGCATTTTAGAGCGTATCTTAGTCTTTCCATCATTCTCATATGCATTTTCATTCGCAGGGAACTTAGACAAGAAGCGTCCAGAATCCTCGGGTGTTACACGAATAGCATACTTCATAGGTACAGTAAATCCCTGGCTACCTTTTGTTTCTACTTTAATATCATTATCCCATGTTCCAGTTATAGGCGAGTTAGATACGGCTACTACCTTAAGCTTAGGAATATATCTACCAGTACCACGCATACGACCAGTTTTTACCCATTTGTGCGGGATCTGAACAAGCTTTTCATTTAGCAAATGCTTTTCGTAGTAAGCCTCGGATGTAAGCATAGCCTGTGCATTTTCCGAATCCTCATCAGCAAAGAGATCAATTACGAATGCAGTTTCGTTTGTGTCGATCTGCACATACTCTGGCTTATCGTAAGGTTTGATAAGTCCACAAGAGGTGAGCATAGCCACCAAGAAAATTACGAGAATGAAATAAATTTTTTTCATTATTCTTTTCCTTCCTTTAAAAGTTTTAAGATTTTATTTCCATCTTTGAACAAGACGAATACCATAGTTAATGCAAGTAAGAAGATTGCAAAGCCAAAGATAGCGGTAAAACTACTCTGATGGTTGATGACAAATTCAGAGAAAGCCAAAGAGGTTCCCCCTTTAAGTCTTTCAATCTCCATACTCCCTGCGGTCTGATTGACAATGGTTGCGAAAAAATCGCTTGCCAAAGAGATCGCCCTGATTACCAAGAAGAGAAATGCCTCCTTGATAATCAATCCAAAAGATTTGGATACGATTTCTTTCTTCATATTTCTTCCTTTATACTAATTTGCTTAATGCATCATGGTAGCGGAATGTACATCTCTTGATCTTGATGCCCTTTGGAGCATTGTAGATCTTTACGTACTTTGTAACATCCATTTCGTCGAAGTACTTGAGTTTAACATTTGTGAAGTCGATGTTCAAGTGTACCTGAGCAAGCTTTGTATCTTCCTCTCTTTCTTCTCCGTCATCGTAATCATCGTCGATAACACACTCGTCATCGTCGCTTGACAATGCTCCTTCAAGAACACCAGCCTTTGCGGCAGCTTCCATTCTTGATTTACTGTACTCAAGATTTACCCAACGGCTGTTAGATTTATGACGAGGTTTTACTTCGAACTCATTGATTTCTACTGTATATTCCTTGCCATAAGCGTCGTATACAAGCACACCGTCGAGAACAATGCTTGTTCCTTCAACGTTGAGGTATTCCATTGCCTCTTCTGCTGAACAACCGAAGTCATTAATTTCATTAACGAGAGCAATAAGAATATCGTGAGATACATAATTTGCAGAAAGAAGTTCTTCAATAATTCCTTCTTCCTTTGACTTGTCTTTGAGGTTGTCCTCGCAGTAAGCCTTTATTTCATCAATTCCAAGAGAAGAAAACTTGTAATGGTATCTGATTCTTCCTGGTCTTGAAATGAGATTTTCGTTCAATTCGCTTCTGTCATTGCAGGTAAGAATAAACAAATTACCGTTAGCACCTGCAGTACCGTCAAGTAATGAAAGGAATTTTTCCTGCTTTGTTACACCGTCGCTATCGTCTGAATCAGCGGCACCACGCATAACCTTTTCAAACTCGTCAATAATAATTACCGAGTTATGAATTTTTGCGAGGAAGTCAGTCATTCCGTCAATATAGCTATTAACAAAAATAACTGGGTGATCTTTTACTGATGTTTTGGCAATGATCTTTGTTGTAAGAGATTTACCAAGACCTTTGCCGCCCGAGAAGAGAACACCAAGGTTCTGCTCTTCACCAACTCTTGAATATGCATCAAGAATATGGTCGGCAATGATTTGAGATTTTCCGTAAATTTTCTTGTCAACAAAGTTTGGCTTTATGAAATCAAGCAAGATTCCCCTGAAAGGCTTTTGTGTAACCATATAATAATCGTTAGGAATCTTGTCGCCAAGAGATACTGATTCTGAATTGATGTCACTTACATCTGAATCAGTGACTAACCATTTGAGTTTTGCCATTGTTTCTTTTTCCTTTTCTTAAAAATTAGTGGAGATGGCGAGAGTTGAACTCGCGTGTTGTCTAGTCTTTTACAAACAAACTTCTATACAAGCTTAAGCTAGTTTTCGATTCGGGATAGCTACCGGTTTCTGCCCAAGTATATGACCTTTACAAGCCACTTTCATAAAGAGGTACATGCTCTCGCTCCGCCTCTACTCTTTACTAGTCATCGCAATCTTTCAAGTATATAAGCTATGGTGACTCTTTCACTTAAAACCCGCTAGAGTTCTCTGACTCTAGAACTTGAAATGGTGCTTACGCAACCATTGCCAAGTCTTCGTACTCTGTTTCGTCGTTTACTTACGGTGCTTTTAGGGTACACTAACCACTATGCTTGATTTGTTCGATACTCAACTATCAGTCGATATCCGTTACATCCCCGAATATTTATTTGGACAGTTCGTCCTTTAATGCCTGAAGTGTTGGTCTGAATATACAAATGCCCTGATAATGAGCACTTGCACAGAAGCAAGCAGGAGTACGCCAAATCTCCCACTCACCATATTTACAAATGAATTTCCACATTGACAACCCCCTACTGTTCGTCAAAGATTTTCATACTACATTCAAATAACTCTTTTCTACTTATCTTCTTATCTCTCGATAAAATATAGATATAAGCAGAAACTTTATCTGTTACTGTACCGTTTTCACGGCACTTCTTTCCGTCTTTTACAATACGGTTTAGTTTTCTTTTTCTGAAGAAATTTTTAAGCAACTTTTTCATTTGGTACCCCTCGTATCATTGTTTGTACATGAACATCGGTATAACCAAGTTCAAGAAGTTTCTTTGCGGCAGATATAATATCGCCAAACTGTAACGCCTTAGATGGATCATATGTTCGATAGCCATTTTCATCGGCTACATAATGATAAAGACCGTCATTTGGTTCGTTATATTCTAAAACATAAAATTTTTCCATCTGCCTTTCCTCTTACATATATTATATCACGAAAAAATTTTTTTAGCAGGGTGCAAAAATTTTAAGCTCCGAAATGAAAATCCAAGAGCTGCTTATATAAGCTTTCACAATAACGCTGTGAATTTATTCTAGCTATCTTTTTTATTCTACAATCCTCTGCAAGTTTCTTTCTTAAATCAGAATAATTCATCATTCTTGGCGGCATTTCTTTTTGCATATGAGGCATTAACTTATTGTATTCTGCTATAGCCTTTAGATACCTATCTGTAGCAGCATCTAAACTTGTAGCAGCCATAGCATATCTATGCAACAATTTTTTATATGTATCTCTTAACATAAAGTACCCCTTGTCGTAATTTGTGTAGTGCGACCACCACCGCGAAGCCGAATAAGCATTAAACATAGGTCGACAAAAAAGCCCTCGCTTTTTGGGCGAGGGCGTTAATTGCTCTACTAAGTAGGAGCTAAAGCTCTCTACTAGAAGCTGGCATAAAGTCTTGCAACTTTACCAGCTATGCGGTTAATTCGCCTTGTCTTTCTTTGAATCCTTCTCAAACGCCTTGAGTAAGAGAATTGGAGCGAGCGGATTCTGATCCTTGCCGCCCATACCCTGAAGAGCAAGGAGAGGAAGGAGGTCTTCTTTGTCTCCTTTTCCGTCGAGCAACATGAGTGGCAGTAATCCATTTATTCCTCCTTCGTTAAACTTTCCACCGTTAGCCATGCTGAGCAAAGCCATTGTCTTTACGTCGAATTCGCCGTCGCCGAGCAACATTGCTGCTGCCATTGGGTTGTCACCGAAGCCATTGCTCATTGAACCGAACATCTGAGCCTGGATAATGCCCTTCATATCGATCTTACCGTCTGCGCCGAAGAGTGGCTTGTAAACGATAACCTTGTCTGTCATCGGAATTGATGAAACAGCGATTGTTGTTACGATACCGTTGTTAAGGTTGATAACCAAGTTGTCATCCTTAGCAAAGTAAAGATCCTCGCCGTTAGTGTAGTAAACACCCTTTGTGATCTTGTCGGCAACTGTTGGAACGAGAGCAGGAATATCCTTCATAAGGATGAACTGTGGCAGAACTTCTGCTACGTTGCCTGCTGCATCTACATACTTGTACTTTCCGTCTACTGCGAAAGCAAGTTTCTTGTCAAATGTGATAACACCTTTGATCATGTTGAAATTCATTGTGGACTCCTTCTTGTCTGATTTCTTTTCGATTGTTGGTGCACGTCTTGGTGCAGCCTTTACTGGTTCTTGTGCGGCATAAACTGGGCGCTCTTCAACAGCCTCTGCTGGTCTGTCATATTCATCATCTTCTGTATCAAGATGAGAAATGTCATTTCTGAGAGAACCTACATCGTAGCGGATCTCTTTGTAAGAGTCTACTGCGTAGATTTCTACTCTTTCTCCGCTGCTGTTGTATGTTGATCCAACAGACTTGAACTTTGGATTAACTGCCGAGAAGTAAAGCTCAACATCACGAGCTGTGTTAAGTCTTACACCCCATTTTGAATCGCCAACAAGCTGTACCTTGAAGTAACCTGGGTATTTCTTGATGTGTGCACGAGTTACGTCGTTGATGCAGTTTGGAGAATCAGGCACCTTGAACTTTTGTTTTTGTGGTTCGTAAGTCATAAAAACAAATACCTCCTTTTTAGTGTAATTTGTAATTCATTCCCTGCAGGAGTTGCACCAATGCATTTCTTGCCTGAGAAGCAATCGTCCTTACTGTTAGACGAAGGGAACATAAAGTGTGTGTCTTAATTTTTCTTATACTTAATTATACCATTATTTGGAAATTTTGTCAAGAATTTTAATTAAGGGGGTTCACAGTTTCGAAACCCTACGAGAAAGGGGCACGTAGCCAGCCGACAAATTGTGGCTTCAATTCTACTGTAAAATTTCTAACTGCTATCATTCCCTGCAGGAGTTGCACCAATGCATTTTTGTCCTGAGAAGACTCTGTCCTTACTGTTAGACGAAGGGAACATAAATTGTGAATTGAAAAAAGAATAAGATATGTTTTATTTTTTGTCAATTAAAAACAGTTTCGAACCGAAAATTCCGAAAAAGTATAATATGGAATAGTCAGCTCTAACTGTTTTTTCATTCCCTGCAGGAATTGAACCGTACATCTTTTGCCTGAGAAGCAACCGTCCTTGCCATTAGACGAAGGGAACATAACGATAGCTGTAACGCTACTATCAAGCGAGTAACATTTTCTTAACGACCCAAAACTTACTATAAAAAACGATTGCTACTACACCAACTTCGTAGCAAACATATACTACGCGGCTGGTACACGCAGCAACGACGGCTTAATCTGTAAAGGTCGAAGCAAGACCTACTCATTTTACAGCCCGTAATGAGCGACGTAGGCATTTTTACATGAACACCCCAAACAGAACTTACTAACGTTAGTCCACGGTTTTAACGAGTTGGCTCTCAATATTATCAGTTTTTTTAGAGTGGGTGTCTCCCACTTCCCTCTCTAGTCCTTTTTGAGAGCAAAACCCTCTGAAGGATTTTTATTAGAAAGAAATCATTCCCTGCAGGAGTTGCACCGATGCATTTCTTGCCTGAGAAGCAATCGTCCTTACTGTTAGACGAAGGGAACATAAAAATTGCTTTTTTTGAAACCACTAAAGTATATGCCACCATGGACTAGACGGTTCTGGCTTCGGAATTGTTGGTTTCCCAACGTACCTACAACGTTCACGAATTACCACTCGTAGTCTGCTAAAGCAATCTCTAAAAAGCAATATATACCCATATCGTTAGTGGGTAGTCAACACGCCACCTTTGTTACTAAGGAGTAACATTGGTCTATGCTGTCTTTTACAAAACATAAAATTGTGTCCAAACCGCACTTGGACAGTCAGCAAGCCATTCCTCTAATGAAGCACTTAATAGCTTCGTTAAGCCTGACATTTAGTGAGTGTCTTAGGACACCATTGTCAATGGCATCCTTGCTGTCTTTAATTAACTAATAAATAATGTATCCAGGGAATTTCTATAAACTAAAAACCAAAGTGAACCCGCTTCATAGCAGCACCTCTCTTAAATAAGATTTATCATTCCCTGCAGGAGTTGCACCAATGCATTTCTTGCCTGAGAAGCAATCGTCCTTACTGTTAGACGAAGGGAACATAAAATCGCCATACTGCAATATGACTTGTACGTTTTTCGATACGGGTAACGGAACTACGATGAAAAACTACCAAAAAGATCGCCACAACACTAAGTCTTGTGCCACAGGGTTTTTAACTCTACAAAACCCATAAAAACATCTTAATTGCAAAACAGCTTGCAGACTGAGTTACGACATAAGACCCGCTTGTAAAAGATTTGTGTGAGGGGAGGCGTTCTCTCTTTCACAAGCGGCACGGCAAAATTAAAAACCGCGTTGGGAGCCTTCAGATAACCCACAACAGCTCCTCGCTTCCTATGTTACACCGAAGTGTAGAGGGTTTTAGCTTAAACGATTTATTATCGTTCTGAGAAGGTACCGAATACAATGCTTTCGGCTTAGCGAGAAAAAAACTTTTTTCAAGTTTTGTTCACCTTACTCTTATATTATACACCTTGAAACGTAATTGAACAGGGTGCAAATTTTTTTGACTTCGAAAAATATCGAGTGCGGCAGGACTCGAACCTGCAACTAGCGGTTTTGGAGACCGCTGCTCTAGCCATTGGAGCTACACACCCATATTAGTAAAGGATTTCTTCAACAGAATCCTTTATTTCTCCCTTAATGTCCTTGCAATCAAGAACAAAAAGACCGATGTGTCCTTTCAAATTAGCAATAAATTTTTTCCAAAGTTTGTTCAACTTTAACTTAATCAGAAAAAAATAACTACTAAATTTACTCATAACCAATGTTCCTTTATATTATATCAAGGGTTGAAAATTTTGTCAAGTAAAATTATTAACCCTTTTGAAACCTTGTCCAAGATCACCGCCCAACCTGGCGAGGCCAGGCCCTTTTACAGACTCCCGAGGGGATTTCTAAGAGTTAATATCATTCCCTGCAGGAGTTGCACCAATGCATTTCTTGCCTGAGAAGCAATCGTCCTTACTGTTAGACGAAGGGAACATAAAATATAACGCAACTTGCTTTTGAAGCATAAGCCTAAGACTTGTTCGAACTCAAAGCCTTTACTAGTTGCGAGCGTATATGAAGATGAGTACCACATACGACTGAGGCACATATTATTTATATACCGCACCTGATTAACGCTCGACCTCGTCGTCAAGACCGTTAGCCCATCATTGCCACCCGTGCGGGTTATCATTCCTTGCAGGATTTGAACCGTGCTTTTATTGCCTGAGAAGCAATCGTCCTAGCCATTAGACGAAAGGAACATAAATACCCTTGGGAGAACCACTCCCCAGAAAGGGTTCCTGAATCACGAAGTTTTTGGAAACTTTGGGATCACATAACCTCTAGTCGTTACATTAAAACTAGTAAACGTCCATAGTCCCAATGGAAGGGGATTGATCTTGTTCAATTCTAAACACCGCTCTTTTGGTTGTTGGTTAAGCGGTAGCCATAGGACAAAGTTGTAAGGGTTAGATCACACACACTCTCTAAAGTGTATCTTCTAGTGGGAGAGGGAATTTCTTCTTATTCCTATCGTTCCTTACTCTTATATTATACACCGTGAAGTTCGTTTGAACAGGGTGCAAAAATTTTTGATTTCAAAGATCATTCCTTGCAGGAGTTGAACCGTGCTTTTTACGCCTGAGAAGCGTTCGTCCTAGCCGTTAGACGAAAGGAACATAATAAAAAAGCTGGGAAGTTTTGTGGTCTGTCTATCACCCTAGAGGCGTGCCAATCTTATTCCCATATAGCACACTACGTTATACCTTTTTGGATCCTCTCCTCATCTTAACCACCGAGTGGTAGTCTATAACGCCCGACTAACTCATATCTAGTAAGATGACAAAACCTTACCTCTTTTGAGTTTTTTTGTTTTAGAGCCGCCGTTCAATTATGATAACCTATCCATTTACTTAGCCTTCAAGGAGCGTTTTGATTATTTAATGACACAAAAACTTAAAACACCCAAACCAAAAATTGTTTTGAAAGATGATTAAACTTTTCAGTTTTTCTCACCTTACACTAATATTATACACCGCAAAACTGAATTCAGCAGGGTGCAAAAATTTTTGATTTCGAAGAACCAGAGGCATTTTTATCGGTGACGCTCAAGTGCAAGCACTTACGCTCCACCATACCTCGAGTTCAAATCGAAACCGTCCGATAGAGGTGGGGAATATTATCGGACGACCGCAGGACAGCGGTTAGTAGCCTACAGATAACCAACAACAGCTACTCCCTTTCGATTATCACGGCAAACGCCGTGATGTTGGTTTTGGGTTTTGGGACGAGTTAAGCAGCAGCTTTTACTGCTATAACAGTACCGTCAGCTTTCTTTACAGAAATAAGCTTGCGATACTGAATGTATCTCTTACCTGCTTCTCCCGCAAGAGTTGGATATTCAGAAGTGAATTCAACTGTTACAGTAGAATCACCTACTTTCTGAACTGGGCGAGTGAACTGACGAGCAAGCTTGCCAGATCCCATAACGAATGTTACTTCGTCACCAACTTCAACATTGAGTTCGCGTCCGAGGCGTGTAGCTTCGTCACGAGCTGCCTTTGCAGCGGCATCAGCGTCGGCTTTAATCTGAGCCTTGAGGCTGATCTTCTGTTCGTTGAGCTGCTCAAGAACTGCCTTGAGGATTGCAACGTTTACCTTGTCTTCGCTGTCGCGAATCAAGCCCATTGTAGCATCAACGATCTTGTTAACTG
>Ga0310697_10007684_pt1 | contig 10128 bp, 7 predicted proteins | sample 172DNAGHGlowgp2_FD_203883 | JGI IMG/M metagenome (GOLD analysis project Ga0310697, IMG submission 203883) | Sheep rumen microbial communities from Palmerston North, Manawatu-Wanganui, New Zealand - 1728 DNA GHGlow gp2 (v2) (version 2) | ecosystem: Host-associated > Mammals > Digestive system >...
GAAGACCTCATAGTTCTCTTCAAGAAGCCTCGGCGTTTCGAGGCCATAGGGGCACTTCTCATGGCAGGCGTTGCAGTGCTGGCAGCCTTCGATTTTCTTCATCTTCTCGGCCCATTCCTCGGTGAGGTAGACGCTATACGGCGCACGCTTCAGGAAGAGGCTCATGCGTGCGCAATCGTTGATTTGGATGCCAGCCGGACAGGGCATGCAATAGCCGCAGCCACGGCAGAAGTTGCCCGACAACTCTTCACGTTCCTTCTCAATCTTGCGCCATGAAGCGGAATTAAGTTCAGGCTCATGGTCTTGATACGACAAGAACTCGTCCAACTCGCTCTCGCGCTGTATACCCCAAATAGGCAAAGCGTGGTCGAACTGGTTCAAGAAAGCGTAGGCCAAGGCCGAGTCGTTGATGAGGCCACCCGCCATGGCTTTCATGCAAATGAAACCCATGTTGTGCTTGTAACAGGCGTCCACAATCTTCTGGTCCTCTTCCGAAGAAAGGTACGAGAAAGGATATTGCAGTGTGTCGTAGCAGTCGCGCTCAATGGCTTCCATAGCCACACTTTGACGGTGGTTACTGATGCCGATGAAGCGTACCTTGCCTTGACGTTTGGCCACCTTCATGGCGTCATACAAGCCTTCCTTGTCGCCCGGGCGCGGACAATAGGCAGGGTTATGGAACTGGTACAAATCAAGGTAGTCGGTCTTGAGGTTATTCAGCGTGGTGTGAAGGTCTTTCCAGAAGTCCTCAATGGTGGTGGCAGCCGTTTTGGAGGCGATGAGCACCTTGTGGCGGCGGTCGGCAAAAGCAGCGCCGATTTTCTCCTCGCTGTCGGTGTAGAACCGCGCTGTGTCGTAGAAGTTGATGCCGTGGTCGTAGGCCTTATGCAGCAGATAGACAGCCTCTTTCTCGCTAATCCTTTGGATGGGCAAGGCACCGAAGCCGTTCTTGTTCACCTTCAAGTTGGTCTTGCCTAATGTGATGATCTTCATAACTACTTGAATTTTGCACAAAAATATAAAAAGAATTGACACACACCAACTTTTCCGACAAATATTCTCATTCAAGCGCACAAAAACCCTATTTTTGCAAAAACTTTTCAAGATGGATATCCTCATCCTCAACGGTCCGAACCTCAACCTTTTAGGCAAACGTGAGCCCGAAATCTACGGCCATCTCTCCTTCGAAGAATACCTGCCGCAGCTTCGCGAGCGTTTCCCGCAACACGAAATCCATTATTTCCAATCCAACCACGAGGGCGTTTTAATCGACCAGCTGCAAGCCGCCGACGGACAATACGACGCCGTGGTGATGAACCCGGGAGGCTATGCCCACACCTCCATCGCCCTGGCCGACTGCATCCGCGCCATCAGCATCCCCGTAATAGAGGTCCACATCTCCGACATCACCAAACGGGAGCCTTATCGCAGACATTCTTTTACTGGTGAGGCCTGCGCAAGGTGCATTATGGGATTGGGCTTGGAAGGGTATGCCAAGGCGATTGAAGCGATCGTTATTCGCTGAAATCCTCGGGGCGTAACTCGCTGTATTTCTTTTTGCCGCGAACCACATTGTCGAAGACGATGTTGCGCTGATAGACGCAGCTGACTTCCTTGTGTTCGACGGCTTTTCTGTTCTCGCGGAGCGTATTTAAGCGTCTGTAGAAATCCCAATGCGCCTTGAAGACCATCTGAAAGTCCTTGAAGCAACCCTCGAAGAGAAACTTGAACGCCGCCACCCAATCCAAGAGGATGCGATACACGATGGTACGGTGCACACGTTTCTTGGGCAGGTTCTTCACCAGCAACGACAAGTTATTGCGGAAATTCAGATAGGTCTTGCGCGGCGAGTTCTTCGGCAAAGTGCCGCCACCGATGTGGTAGACCTGCGACTGCGGACAGCAATACACCTTGTAGCCGGCATTCTTCAGCCTCCAGCAGAGGTCGATTTCCTCCATGTGGGCAAAGAAACTGTCGTCCAATCCCCCGATTTGGTGGTACAAATCAGCACGGACGAACATGCAGGCCCCCGTGGCCCAGAAGACCTCCATGGGTGTGTCGTATTGGTGCTCGTCGGTCTCCAAGTTCTGGAACAAACGCCCACGACAGAAGGGATAGCCATATTTGTCAATGAAGCCGCCGCTGGCACCGGCATATTCAAACTGTTCCTTGTGGTAATACGATAAAATCTTAGGCTGACAGGCGGCAATCCGCGGGTCGGCATCCATCATCGCAACAATGGGTTCGATCCAATGCGGTGCCACCTCAATGTCGGAGTTGAGCAGAACATAATACTGCGCCTCCACCTGCCGCAAAGCCTGGTTATAGCCTGTAGCGAAGCCACCGTTGCTGCCGTTTTCAATCAAACGGATCTCGGGGAAACGCTCGCGCATGAATGCCACGGTGTCGTCGGTAGAGGCATTGTCGGCCACGACGATTTCTGTCCATGTCGGGTCGCAGTTGGCGATGACATTGGGCAGAAACTCCTCTAGGAACTTCCGTCCGTTGTAGTTCAATATGACGACGGCCACCTTCATGCTTCTTTCAATTCAGGTCTTTGGTGTTTCCAGCGGCGATGCGACCACAGCCAATTGTCGGGGTTGTCCTCAATGAAGCGCTCCACGTGGCGCACATACTGTTCCATGACCTCACCGTTGCCCATCTCTTTCGGGTTGTCGGTCACCAGCTCAAAGGCGACCTCATAGCGTCCTCTCCCCTGCCGTTTCATGCTGACGAGCACGATGGCATAGTCCAATTTCTTGGCTATGCGTTCGATGCCCGTAAACCAGCACGTATCCTGATGCAGGAACTCAGTCCAATAGTCCGATTCCAAACCATGGGGCGTTTGGTCGGCCATCATCAGCACGGCATTGGGGTTGTCACGCAGTTGTGCTAAACGTCTCAATACCGAGTTCGACTCCACCATCTCCAAGTCAGTGCCTTTGGTGCGCATATACAACATAAGGCGCTCAAAGACGGTGTTTTGCACTCTCTTATAGATGGCCAAGCCCTTATGATGCGAGAGTTCTGGGATCATCTTTCCAAACCACTCCCAGTTGCCCGAGTGCGGGATGGCGAAGAAGATGTTCTTGTGCTTCTCGTCCAATTGCGCTATCAGCTCCGTGTTGGTGAAAGTGAGTCTTTTGCGGTAGCCATTCGGTCCCATACGCATCATCTTCGGGGCTTCCACGACCAAGTCACAGAGGTTACGGTAGAAATGCCTTTCAATGGTCTTAATCGACTTGGCATCCTTCTCGGGGAAAGAATTCAACAAATTTTGCCGCACCACCTTGCGACGGTAGCGCACGACATGGTAAGTCAGGAAATAATACACATCGGATTTCAAATAGAGCAGCCAAAACGGCAGAATGGATTGGAAATCAACCCACCATTTCACCAAATAAAATCCGACGTTCTTCATCGTGTTTATCTAGGATTATTGTAGAAGTCGCTGGCACGCGACCCCCAACCTTCATTGAATTCGGTTTGGTCAACACCTTGTTCCGTATTACCGAGACCAAGACGCGAGTAGATTTCCATCTGCCAACGCGGGTTTTGGATTTCGCCAATCATATTGGAATGGATGAGCATATAGTCGTTGGCAGCATGGTCCTTCGCCATAAACACAAAACGTATGTTGCGCTGGTGAGCCACCTCATAATAATACCAAATCTCATAAGGATAGGCATTGGGTTCATTGGGGCTTTCCATGATCTTGTCGGGCATACCGTATTTCAAGAAGACAATGCCACGGTCGGTACGGTAGCCTGGGTATGACGAGGTCTTAAACGACATGTTGACACGACGCACAGCCGCCAAATAGTCGTCGAAGCCTTGCTTGGGGTTCATCGGCGAGCGGGCGCTCCAGAAGTTAAATAGAAACTGCTGCATGGTCTTCACGTCGTCAGTTTGCACGAGGCTCGAAGAATAATTACGCTCCGTCTCGTTGCAAATCGGGTTAAGGTAACTGATGAACAGGCGTAACGAGTCGAGGTCAGTGATATTGCTGACGAAGGTGTTGGCGACGTTCACGCCGGCGAGGTCATTCATATCGTAGCCCACACTCGGGTTGCTGCGTTGGAAGAAGCAGCTGTTGGAGCAAATCAAGGCGTTGCTGCGGTCACGCATCTCTACGACAAGGTAATAGTTGCCCGAAGGCAAATCCTTGATATCCATGGTGTTGAGCAGCACATTGACCTTGTTCACGTCATCACGTTTGTTAAAGTTATAGTTTTGCATGCGGCTCGACGACTCAACCGTTTCGATGTAATAGTTGATGAGGAACTTGCCATTGTCGTAAAGTTTGTCACTGTTGTACAGCTCCACATAGAAATGCAATTTTTCATCGTTGGCGCCATAGAAGGGATACACACGCGGCAGGAAATCGCAGCCGCTCTTGGTACAAGCCTTCTGTTGGTCGGCCTTGGCGTAGGAATCGAACAGGAGGATATCGGAAATGGCAGGTGCACCTTCTTGATAGTTCACCGTCAGAGGAAGGGTCTCCTTGGGAAGCGCGATGCCACTGTTCTTGTCGACGATGCTGATCTCCATCTCATACTCGCCATTGGGCAGCGAGAAACGCTGTTGGTCAATGAAGGCGCCATCAAGGTTGGAGGTGTCGGTCACCACAGGGCTGTCCAAAGCGACCTTCGACAGGTTGCAAATCAGTGAGTCGCCCTTTTGCCTAAACGTCGTGGTGATTTCGACTGTGGCCTTGAACTTACCTGGTTCACATTCCTTATACACAGCAGAGCGGTTCTCGAAGGCGATGGCGTTTTCAACGTATGGCGTCACGCCTGGCGCACAGTACGTTGTCGTTGAAAGATAAGGTTTCAGATGCTTCACTTTTTGCGCGTTGCCAGCAAAGGCGAGCAGTACGAGCATGGATATTACAAGTATTCTTTTCATAACAATACGGATTATTTCATTTTGCAAAGATAATCATTTCTTGGCAAACGGGATTTTTTTTTCGGGAAATCTCACAACCAAACGAAAAATGTTGTACTTTTGCAGCGGAGATATGGCTGAGTGGTCGATAGCGGCGGTCTTGAAAACCGTTAAGCCGAAAGGCTTCGGGGGTTCGAATCCCTCTGTCTCCGCAAGGGCGGCGTTGAAGTCGCTTTTATAATGAAAGACCCTGCCTGACAAGGCAGTAAGGAGAGATGCCGGAGTGGTCGATCGGGGCGGTCTCGAAAACCGTTGAACGCTTTGCGTTCCAAGGGTTCGAATCCCTTTCTCTCCGCATAGAAAATGGCAAGTTTCGGCTTGCCTTTTTTCATTTATGGGAAATCCTCACCCGCCTCAGATCCAGCAGATTTGTCGGATTGCTTCCCATGTCCTTCACGCGCTTGTTGACAAAACGCAGCACCTCATCGTAGAACAGCACCACCACGGGCGCGTCCTGCATCATCAGGCTGTCCATCTCGGTGTAGTAGTTGGTGCGTTGCTCAACATCAGCGCAAAGCAGGGCTTTTTCAAACAACTGATCGAATTTGGGATTGGAATAATGCGTGTAATTGGGTCCAGCGGGAGCGAAGTTTGAAGTTGTGAACAAGGAAAGATAGTTCTCCGCATCGGCGTAGTCGGCCACCCACGAGGAACGGAAGAACGGCAAGCTGCCGTTGCTTCTCATGCTGCGCATGGTGGCAGGCGGCATCACCTCCATCTTGCACTGCAAGCCGATTTGCTCCACTTGACTTTGCACAAATTTTCCGATGTCAGCATAGTCGGCGACGGTGGAGAGTTGCAGCAGATAGCCATCCAAATGGTTCTCAGCAACCAGCCGTTGGGCACGCTTCAAGTCGTAACCGTAGCCGATAGTATTACTATGCCCTGGCAAACCCACAGGGATCATGCCACCCGTGCCAGGCTCGCCGATGCCGTTGCGCAAATAACGCAACATCTTCTCACGGTCGATGCAGAGGCTGACGGCCTGCCGCAAAGCCCGCGCCCTATCGGGGCCTAACGGATCGTTCGGGTCGATGAAGAAGGAGAAATACTCGGTGTTCAGGTAAGGCTCGGTGATGAGTTCAATCTTGTCCTCGTATTTCTTGCGCAGGTTGCCGTCGTAAGTCAAAAGCTCGTCCTTATAACGCGCGTCGATGCCCGACATGAAGTCGAACTTGCCTTTGATGAACTCCAAAAAGGCCACCTGCTTGTCGATGAGGAAACTGATGGAGACCGCGTCGATATAGGGCAACCTCTCCCCTGCCTCATCACGCTCGAAATAGTCGGGATTCTTGCGGAAAACGAGCTTCACGCCCTCTTTCCAGTATTGGAACTTGAACGGTCCCGTGCCCACAGGATGGCTGCGGAAGTCATCGCCATAATACTCAACGGCTTCATGCGGCACCACCGAGGCGTAGGTCATGGACAAAATGCCCAAAAATGGCGGGAAAGGCTGCGAAAGCTCAATCTGGAAGGTGGTGTCGTCAACAGCTGTGAAGGCATAATGGTCATCATCGTGCTTGACGGAGGAGAAAATCCACAAACCCGGTGAGTTCAAGGTTTTATCCACGACACGGTTAAAGGAATAGACGAAGTCTTGGGCGGTAACAAAACGAGATTGGCTTTTAGGGGTCGGCGTTTCGACAGGCTCAACGACCTTAGCTTCTTCGTGTTGTGAAGGTCCCTGAGCTTGCGGTCCCTGAGGCCTCTCGAAGGGTCGAAGGGCCGACTGATAAAAACATGTATCGTAATGAAACTGCACATCATCCCGCAAATGGAAGGTATAAGTCTTGCCGTCCTCACTGATGTCCCACGACTTGGCCACCATCGGGACGAGGTTCATTTTGTCGTCGAAAGCCACAAGGCTGTTGAACACCTGGTTGCAGGCCCAAATATGTGGTAGGTCCTTGGCATAGATCGGGTCAAGGGTGAGGATACCGGCGGATTCGTTGTACTTGAAGATAGCGAGACCTTCCTCAGAATCTTGGCGTTTGCCACAAGAAACAAGCAACAGCAAGGTCAATATCCCAAGGAACACTTTCCGCATAATCACTTCACTTTGAAACCAATCACCTCGGGATGCAAGTTGTTCAGATACTTGTTGTAATCCAAGTCGTTTGTATCCTGTTCCTTCTCCAAGGCAAGGTCGAGCACCTCCATCATATTCTGCACATAGTGGAAGTTCAGGCCGCTGATGTAGTCTTCCTTGATGTCCTTGATGTCATGCTCGTTGTCGGCAGACAGGATGATGTCGGTGACGCCATTACGTTTGGCGGCCAGCATCTTTTCCTTCACGCCACCCACAGGCAGCACCTTGCCGCGCAGAGTAATCTCGCCCGTCATGGCCAAGTTGCTCTTCACCTTGCGTTGGGTGAAGGCCGACGTCAAGGCGGTGAGCATGGTAATGCCCGCCGAGGGACCGTCCTTAGGCGTGGCGCCTTCGGGGATGTGGACGTGCACATTCCATGCGTCAAACACATCGGGGTTGATGTTGAGCTGCGAAGCATGTGCCTTGATGAATTCGAAGGCAATGGTCGCGCTCTCCTTCATCACCTCACCGAGGTTGCCCGTCAGCGAGAGGTGTCCTCCACCACGGCTCAAGCTGACTTCGATGGACAGGATCTCACCGCCCACCTGTGTCCAAGCCAAGCCTGTGGCCACACCCGGCATGGTGTGTTTCACTTCGTCTTCGTCGTGATGTATCGGCACGCCAAGCACCTTGCGCAGGTCGTCCATCGTAATTTTCTTTTCGAAAGCCTCGTCGGTCACCACCTGCTTGGCGCGGTAGCGCATCACGTCGCCAATGCGGCGCTCCAAATTACGCACGCCCGCCTCGCGGGTGTAGTCGTCGATGATGTGCATCACGATGTCCTTTGGGAAGTTGATCTGCTTACTATCCAATCCATGCTCCTTCATCTGCTTGGGGATGAGGTGGCGCTTGGCGATTTCGTATTTCTCTTCGCGGAGGTAGCCGCTCAAATCGATGATCTCCATACGGTCGCGCAAGGCAGGATGGATGGTCGCGAGGTTGTTGGCCGTCGCAATGAAGAGGATTTTCGAGAGGTCGTAGTCCAACTCGATGAAGTTGTCGTAAAAAGCATTGTTCTGCTCAGGGTCAAGGATCTCGAGCAAGGCCGCCTGCGGGTCGCCGTTGATGTTGTTGCCGCTCACCTTGTCGATCTCATCGAGGACGAAGACGGGGTTACCCGACTTCACCTTACGCAGGTTCTGGATGATACGTCCCGGCATGGCGCCAATATAAGTCTTACGGTGACCGCGCAATTCGGATTCGTCGCGCACGCCGCCCAATGACATTCTGACATATTTGCGGTTCAATGCCCTCGCGATCGACTTGCCCAACGAGGTCTTGCCCACGCCTGGAGGACCGACGAGACACAAAATCGGGGCTTTCATGTCGTGGCGCAGCTTCAGCACAGCCAGGTGCTCGACGATGCGGTCTTTCACCTTGTCGAGGCCATAGTGGTCTGCATCGAGGATGCGTTGGGCACGCTTCAGGTCGAAGTTGTCCTTAGTGAACTCCTCCCACGGCAGGTCAACGAGATACTGTAGATAGTTGAGTTGTATGCCGTATTCCGCTGCCTGAGGGTTGGTGCGTTCCAACTTCTTCAGCTCACGCTCGAAGACCTCCGCCACCTCCTTCGACCACTTCTTCTTCGCGGCCTTCTCCGTCAGCTCCTTGACGTCCTGCTCGTTGGGGCTACCTCCCAGTTCTTCCTGGATGGTACGCAACTGTTGGTTCAGGTAATACTCACGCTGCTGCTTGTCCATGTCGACGCGCACCTTGCTCTGGATCTGCTGCTTCAGTTCCATCATCTGCTGCTCGTCGGTCAGCACTGCCAGCAGGTCGGAGGCCATCTGGTTGAGATTGCGCGCCTCCAACAGAGCTTGTTTGACAGGCATGTCTGCTTCCACGTTGCTAGCCACGAAGTTCATCAAAAACACGGGGTCGTCGATGCTCTTGATGGCGAAGCCCGCCTCTTGCGGCAGGTTGCGCGAGCGGCCGATGACCTGGATGGCCAAGTCCCTCACCGACTGCACCAAAGCGTTGAATTTTCGGGTATTAGGCACATCCTCCGAGGCAGCATAGGGCATCACGGCGGCCTTAAGGTAAGGCTCGGTTTGCGTGGCTTCTATCACCTCGAATCGACGTTTGCCTTGGATGATGACGGTGGTATTGCCGTCAGGCATCTGCAAGGTCTTGATGATCTGTGCCGAGGTGCCCACCTTATACAAATCCTCAAGCATAGGTTCTTCCACGTTGGCGTCCCGTTGTGCGATGACGCCGATGGCCTTACGTTTGCGGTAGTATTCCTTCACCAGGCGAATCGACTTGTCGCGGCCCACAGTGATGGGGATGATGACGCCAGGATAGAGCACCGAGTTGCGCAGCGGCAAAACAGGCAGTTCCTCCGGCACCTCCTCGTCTTTGCCAAGGCGCTCGTCTTCGATGGTCAGCACGGGGATAAACTCCGCGTTGGAGTCCACGATATCTGAAAAAAGTTCCGTTTCTACTTTAAAACTCATATTCGCATTGTTCGTTTTTGCGGGCGACAAAATGTCAGTCTGTCGCCATTTTACACCTTATAATATATATGGCGCAAAGATACGACAATAATAATGCCAAGGCAAAAAAAAAGCCCTCGCGACTGGCAAGAGCTTCTGTTTTTGATATGGTTCAACTTACTTGGCTTCCTTCTTTTCGAAGAACTTCTTGTACTTGTTGTTGAACTTATCAACACGACCGGCGCTGTCGACGAGCTTCATCTTACCCGTGTAGAAGGGGTGTGATGCGCTAGAGATTTCGAGCTTCACCAGAGGATATTCGTTGCCGTCTTCCATCTTGATGGTTTCCTTAGTGTTGATGGTCGAGCGCGACATGAAGGTCACGTCATTCGACATATCTTTGAAAACAACCAGTCTGTAATTCTTAGGGTGAATGTCTTTTTTCATCGCTTTCTTTCCTTTTGATTTTGAGTGCGCAAAATTACAACATTTTCTTGGAATGGCAATCGGTTTTGTGGAAAAAATTCTTAATCATATTTAGATTGTTGTTTTTCAGCTAATTAAGCAATTCAACAATGGATATAACCACACCTCTTGATTGATGTTCAAACAAAAGTGCATCCGTTCATGCAAATAAAAACCGCAGATTAGACCTTA
>Ga0310697_10007685_pt1 | contig 10128 bp, 7 predicted proteins | sample 172DNAGHGlowgp2_FD_203883 | JGI IMG/M metagenome (GOLD analysis project Ga0310697, IMG submission 203883) | Sheep rumen microbial communities from Palmerston North, Manawatu-Wanganui, New Zealand - 1728 DNA GHGlow gp2 (v2) (version 2) | ecosystem: Host-associated > Mammals > Digestive system >...
CGACGCTGGTTCCCTCTGCGCTGGGGATCATTGTCGGCCTTCCTCCCTCCATGATGGAGGCGGCCGAATTGCTTGTTCCTAGATCAATTCCGATGATTCTTGACATACTTGCTCACCTTCCTATTTTTAAGCCGTTTTCTTTGTCACTTTCACTTTAGTGAATCTTATGACCTTTCCGTTCAAGGTGTATCCCTTTTGGAACACCTCTGCTATCTGATCGTCCTCCTCGCCCTCCACGGCCATCAGGGCCTCGTGGTAGTTGGGGTCGAATTTCCCTTCCGCAGGGATCTCCTTCAGACCGTTGTTCTCGAGGATCTTCATCAGATTAGCCCTCACACCTTTGATTCCGACCACCAGGTCGTCATCCTCCTTCGCGTGCTCCAAAGCACGGTCCAGATCATCCACAATCGTAAGGAGGTCGGTCACTATGCCCGAGGTCGCGACCTTCTTGTAGTCCTCGATCTCACGCTCCTTCCTCTTGCGGTAGTTATCGAAGTCCGCCTGCAGCCTCAGGGCAAGATCGAGATAGTGGTCGGCCTTAGCCTGGATCTCCGCAACGGGATCGACCTTTGGCTCATCCTCGACGATCTCGAACTCCTCGTCCTTCTTGGATGCATCGTCCTTCTTCTTCTCTTTAGACTTTCCAGTCATCTGGTTACCTCTTTAGTGCACTCGGATAAGTGTGAAGCGGGGGTTCTGGCCCCCGCGTTTGTTCAACGTGTTTACATCATGTCGTTCATGTCGGGCATGTCCTGGGGTCCGGGACCGCTGTGGGTCGCGGCTGCGATGACATCGTCGATCCTCAGGATCATGACTGCAGCGTCGGTAGCGGAGTTGATAGCCTGTGTACCGATCCTGTAGGGCTCGATGACATTCAGCTTCTTCATGTCCTCCACCTTTCCGGTGTAGGGGTTGAATCCAGCGTAGAGCTTCTTTCCCTTGTGCTGCTTCCTCATCTCGATCAGGATGTTGATGGGGTCCTGACCTGCATTCTCTGCCAGTGTGGAGGGGATGACCTCCATTGCGGAAGCGAATGCCTCGATTGCGATCTGCTCTCTGCCGCCGACGGACTGTGCGTAGTCACGGAGCTGCATTGCGATCTCCATAGCGGTGGATCCTCCTCCGGTGACCATCTTTCCATCCTCGATTGCGACCTTGACGACGGACCATGCGTCCACGAGGGATCTCTCGACCTCGTCTGCGACGTGGTTGGTTCCTCCCCTTACGAGGATGGTGACTGTCTTGGGATCCTTGAGTCCGGAGATGAATGTCATCTGCTCCTCTCCGACCTTCTTCAGCTCGACGCAGTCTGCGTAACCGAGATCGGTCTTCTCGAGGTCGCTGATGTTGTTGATGATGTTAGCACCAGTGGACTTTGCGAGCCTCTCCATGTCAGACTTCTTGACACGCCTGCATGCATAGATGCCTGCCTTTGTGAACATGTGCTGTGCGGGGTCGTCGATTCCCTTCTGGCAGAAGACGACGTTTGCACCGGATGCGACGACTTTGTCGACCATCCTCTTCAGCATGTTCTCCTCCTCCTTGACGAATGCGGAGAGCTGTGCGGGGTCGTTGATCTGGATCTTCGCGTCGATCTCGGTCTTCTTGACCTCGAATGCGGAGTCGATCAGTGCGATCTTTGCCTTCTTGACGACCTTCTCCATGTTCAGCTGGACGGGCTCCTTGTCGATGACGAGACCTTTGATGATCTCGGTCTCTTCCATGTTGGCGCCTGCCTTCTTGACTGTTGTAATGTTCTTGAGGTCGATGTCGTAGCCCTTGCCCTTCTTGTCGGCGATGGTCTTGACGGCGTCGACGACGATATCTGCGAAGAGTTCCTTGGACTGGTTGACCTGCTTGGAGATCATTGCAGTCTCAGCGATGAGCTTCAGTGTCTTGGTGTCATCGATGGAGACTTTCATTGCGATCTTCTCGAGGATCTCCTGTGCCTTCTCGTTTGCCATCCTGTATCCCTTTGCGATGATTGTGGGGTGGACGTTGGCGTCGATCAGGTCTGTTGCTTTCTTGAGGAGCTCTCCGGCAAGGACGACGGATGTTGTTGTTCCGTCTCCAACCTCTGCATCCTGTGTCTTAGCGACCTCGACGAGCATCTTTGCTGCGGGGTGCTGCACATCCATCTCCTTGAGGATGGTGACTCCATCGTTGGTGATGATGACATCTCCCATGGAATCGACAAGCATCTTGTCCATTCCCCTGGGTCCCAGGCTGCTCTTGACTGCTCCAGAAATAGCGACGGCTGCCGAGATGTTGTTCATCTGGGCATCCTTGCCTTTCTCTCTCTTTGTTCCTTCTCTCAGGATGATTACGGGGGCGTTACCCATTCCCATTCTACTTCCTCCAATATTTTCCAATTTGGAATGACTGATACGGATAAAGTTTGTTCTTCTATATAAATCTAACCTACCGTATCCTCGGTCGCTCCGATTGATCGGAAGAAGTATCCAGACAGTTCGTGTCAGCGTATGAACAGGAGCTCGCGGTACTTGGGAAGAGGCCACATCTCATCATCGACTATCATCTCTAGATCGTCGATGAGCACCCTTATCTTCTCTATGTACGGGATTATCTTATCATGATACGCATTGGCCTTTGCGAAATCGGTCTTGAGGCCATTGGCCTTGTTGCACTCCGCCTCCATGTCGATGGCCAATTTGCGCACTTCGGAGAGATGCTCCGCTATATGCTTTATCAGAGAGACCTCTCCTGAGGAGAGTGCCTTGTATTCCTGGGCGGAGAAGACCTCCTTCATCTTTGAGACGTTATCGAGCAACCTCGACTCGTACTGGATCGCGATGGGGAGGATGTGGTTCTCGGTAAGGTCCGCCAGTATCCTGGCCTCTATCTCCACCTTCTTGCTGTAGATGTCGCAGAAGGTCTCCTTCCTGGCCTCCAGCTCAGCCTCCGTCATGACGCCTGTCCTCTTGTACAGACCGACGGTCTTCTTATCCGTGAGGACGGAATAAGATTTAGGCGGGGAGGTCTCGCAGTCCAGACCGCGCTTCTTCGCCTCCTTCTTCCATTCGTCGGAATAGCCGTTGCCGTCGAAGCATATGTTCTTGGCTGCCCTGTATGTCTCACGGGTCTCGTCCAATATGGCCTGCATGACAGGGATCCCTTCGGCGACCCTCTCGTCGACGGCGGCCTTGAATGCCCTCAACTGATCGGCCACGATCGTGTTCAGTGTAGATACGGCGTTGGAGCAGTTGGCGGATGACCCCACCGCCCTGAATTCGAACCTGTTTCCGGTGAATGCGAAGGGCGACGTCCTGTTCCTGTCGGTGTTGTCAAGCATCAGCTCCGGGATCTGGGGGATGTTGAGGCTGTAGGACTTCTTGCCCTTGAGCTTGACCATGTCCTTGGACTCCAGAAGGTCGTCGAATGCCTGCATGAGCTGCGTTCCCAGGAATGCTGATATGATCGCCGGGGGCGCTTCGTTCGCCCCGAGCCTGTGGGCGTTAGTCGCCGTAAGGACCGATGCTTTGAGCAGAGCGTTGTTGTCATACACGGCCTTGAGCACATTTGCTACAAACATGAGGAACATGAGGTTCTCGTTGTCGGTCTTTCCGGGTGTGAACAATCCGATACCGGAGACAGTGCCTATCGACCAGTTGCAGTGCTTTCCAGAACCGTTGACGCCTGCGAAGGGCTTCTCGTGGAACAGCACCTTGAATCCGTGCCTCTCCGAGACCTTCTTCATCATGGCCATGAGGAGGAGGTTGTGGTCGTTCGCCAGGTTGGCCGCCTCGTACACGGGGGCGATCTCGAACTGGTTTGGGGCCACCTCGTTATGCCTGGCCTTGATCGGGATACCTAGTTTGTAGCATTCGAACTCGAGATCCCTCATGAATGCAAGGACCCTCTCCGGGATGGATCCCAGATAATGATCCTCCAGCTGTTGGTTCCTTGCGGCGTTGTGCCCGATGAGCGTCCTGTCCACCATGATCAGATCCGGACGTAGTGAGAAGAGCGACGAATCCACCAGGAAGTACTCCTGTTCCCATCCGAGATAGGATACGACCCTGTCGTCCTTGATGCCGAAGTATTTGAGGAGCTCCTCCGCGGCCTTGCCGATCGCGATCTCCGACCTGAGCAGCGGCGCCTTGTAATCGAGGGCCTCCCCGTTGTATGAGATGAAAATCGTAGGGATGCACAGTGTGTCCTTGATGATGAATGCGGGCGATGAGGGATCCCAGGCGGTGTACCCTCTGGCCTCGAACGTGTTCCTGAGGCCTCCGTTGGGGAACGAGGATGCATCCGATTCCTGCTGGCAGAGCAGTTTTCCTGTGAACTCCTCGATGGCCTCGCCCTTTCCAAAGGGTTCTATGAAGGAGACATGCTTCTCCGCGGTTCCCCCTGTCAACGGTTGGAACCAATGCGTGTAGTGTGTGGCGCCCTTATCCATGGCCCATTTCTTCATACCAGCAGCAACATCCTCAGCTGTTTCCCTGTCCAGAGTGACACCTTGCTCGCTGGACTCGTAGATCTTGCGCCTCGTGTCCTCGGAGAGATACTCCCTCATGGCCTTCCTGTTGAATACGTTGCACCCGTAGTACTCAGAGGTCAGAGAAGATGGCGCGTCGACATCCAAAGGCATTTTTCTGAAGGCTTCGTCCACTGCTCTGAACCTGCTACTAGGCATGTGTCGATGGATTGCGTCTTAACTAATATATCTTATCTGCAAGACCCGGGAGCGATATCGAACATCCTTATAGTAGAAATACAGGGAGTTCTATCGGCCCGCATGGACTTCCTCGAGGGGGTGAAGCAGCGCTTCAATAGACCCCAGATCATCAGAATAATCGGTTCGTTCGTCGGGATCGGATTCCTGGGGGTATTGTGGGCCTTCTTCGACCTGCCCCTCCTGATAGCGTCCCTGGGTTCTACGGCCGTCACCCTGTTCGGTCTTCCCAAGGCGCCTCCGGCCAAACCGAGATCCGCCATCCTGGGGCAGTTCCTCTCAGCTATCTGCGGGTGGGTGACACAATATCTCCTGGGATCCGAATGGTATGCATGCGCCATAGCCGTCATGCTCTCGCTCATAGTGATGGTCGTCTTTGACTGCGTCCACCCTCCGGGAGGGGCGACTGCGCTCTCGGCGGTCCTCACTCCCCAGCCCTGGACGTTCATAATCGCCCCGGTCACCGTCAGCGTTATCTTCCTTGTCTGCGTTGCCTATGTCACCAACAAGGCCTGCGAGCGTTATGAGGAGAGGACGGAGCCCGCGAGATGAGGTAAGGACGTGTCAGAGGATTCGGATGTCAAGAAATGGAACACGGCTGCCGCTTTTGCTTTCGCGGTTGCGATAATAGCCGGAATACTCGTAGGATACTTCACTGAGATCGTCAACGCCGTCTTCACCATCCTGATAATCTCCGGCGGATATCTCGCAGTCTCATTCTACATTAAAGACAGGAACGATACTTCCGGAGGACCGTCGGAATACGGTGCTGCGGTCATGGGAGGGGTGCTCCTTGCCGGGATCGGTGCCTGCGGAATCATCTTCAGACTCACGGACAATGTCATACTGACGATCGCCTGCATATTGGCAGTGGTCATGCTGGCGTCTGTGGTCATGATATTCCGCTACCGCAAGTATCTGTGAGAGTTTTATTTACACAGGAATCGTTCCGCGGCGCATGAAGCAGTTAGAAGACTACGTCACCACGATCCCCGACTTCCCCAAGAAAGGGATCATGTTCAGGGACGTTACATCTGTAGTCCAGAACGGAGAAGGATTGAAGCTCGCCATCGACGGCCTCATAAAAGGACTCAAAGGCATCGATTTCGACCTTGTCGTCGGAACGGAATCTCGCGGATTCCTATTCGGTGCTCCCGTTGCATACGCTATGGGAAAGGGATTCATCCTTGTCAGGAAGAAAGGAAAACTCCCTAGAGAGGTCATTTCCGAGGATTACGAGCTCGAGTACGGAACGGCTACAGTCGAGATGCACACAGATTCCATCAAACCCGGGCAGAAGGTTGTCGTCATCGATGATCTCATCGCCACCGGAGGAACCACCGAAGCAGTCGTCAAGATGGTCGAGAGGCTCGGAGGAGAAATCGTCAGAATGGGATTCGTCATGGAGCTTGCCGGACTCGAAGGAATGAAGAAATTCGAGAAGTATCATCCGTTCGCACTCATCACATACCCCGGGAACTGATCCCGCCCCAAACTTCTTCCCTTCCATCAGTATAGGAAAATATGACCATTTTTCGTTGCTACGGTCAATATTCAGTTTACACGAAAAGTGCATGAGACTCCTCCAATTTGTACATTTTTCGATAAATTCCCGTTAAAATTTATATTGAGCTCGGGACTATCTGTAGAGCATCAGAAAGAAAGAGGCATTTTGGTGAATCAGAGCAGAGTACTGATCATTGCCGTGATTGCCACCGTACTAGCGATAATTGCTGGATTCGCGGCATACGCGGGGCTTTTCGATGATGGCAGTGCCGAGACAGGTTGGAGCATAGAACCAACCGAGGATCTAGTCTATAACGGAACTTCACAACAGTTGGTGAAGGTCGTAGTGGACGAGGGCACTATTTATTACAGTCTGGACGGAACAGAATTCACGACAGAGATTCCTTCCAAGACCGACGCAGGGAAGTACACCGTCTGGTGCAAAGTGGACAGGGACGGGGAAATAATCGGCGAAAGTACGATTGCAGTCACAATCCGGCCGGCACCTGTCATCGTCAAAGTGGACGACTGCCAGAAATACCACGGAGAAGCGGACCCTGTATTCACAGCAGAGGTCAGCGGTACACTCGGTTCTGATAAAGTTACATACACCATCTCCAGGGAGCCTGGAGAGGATTGCGGAGGATACGTCATCAGCGCCTCCGGAGAAGAAGTACAGGGCAACTACAAGCTGACCTTTGAAAATGGATACCTTGTCATATTCAATGAGGTCGTCAAGGTCACACCCAACGACGCTTCCAAGACCTACGGATCGGCAGACCCAACTTTCACTGCCACGGTTGAGGGCGGAATAGACATCGAATACACATTGGTCCGCGAAAGCGGGGAACAACCGGGCACATACAAGATCCACGCAACGGGAGATCGCGCCCAGGGCAACTATCTGGTCGAATTCGGAATCGGAATCTTCACCATCAAGGATACTTCAGGGCCCACACCTCCAACACCGGTGAATCCGACGGACAATTCGACCACTGAGGCTGTTCAGGGCCTCATCTACAACGGATCTCCCCAGGCTTTGGTGAAATCCACTTTCACAGATGAGACGATCACATACAGTCTGGACGGTAAGAACTACTCTTCGACCATACCCACAGGAACCGATGCGGGCAAATACACCGTATGGTACAAAGTGACGAAGAATTCGAAGACCCTTACCGAGAAATCGATTACTGCATACATCGAACCCAAGACGGTAACCGTCAAAGCCAACGATGTTTCCAAACAGTTCGGAAACTCGGACCCCACTTTCACTGCCACTGTAAGCGGCACCCTCGGTTCCGACAAGGTGAAATACACACTGTCAAGAGAACAGGGCGAAGAATTGGGAAAATACACAATCAGCATCACCGCCAACGAGGTCCAGGGCAACTATCGGCTTATGATCCTCACGGGAACCCTGTCGATCTACAAGATTGTCAAGGTCACTCCCAACGACGCTTCCAAGCAGTTCGGAACCAGCGATCCCGTATTCACGGCAACAGTCGATGGGGATGCGAATGTCAGCTACTCACTCACCCGTGATGCGGGAGAGGATCTGGGAGCTTACAAGATACACGCCACAGGAGAGAGGAATCAGGGCAACTATGTCGTTGAGTTCGATTCCGGTATCTTCAGCATCATGGCTACATCAGCATCGTGGGCAACGGAACCTGCAGCGCAATCGTACGATTTCGACGGATGGGCGAAGGAGCTTATCACTCCCGGAACCGTCGCAGAAGGAATCGCGTATTACAGATTATCCACTGAAAACTATTCGACCGATATCCCGACCGCTACCGAGCCCGGGATCTACAAGATATTCTGCAAAGTATCTGGAGGAGGCAGTGTTGCCGACTCCACGGAGATTGTTCTGATCTCCGAGATCAGGGAATACCTTTGGGACGGAGCAGAGACCAAGGAGCCCAGGACTGTAGACGGCAAATACATAATCCATCTCGCATCCGAATTGGCCTGGGTCGCTCAGAACAACTTCGCCAACGGAGGGTTCGACGGCAAGACATTCGAGATCGGACATGACATTGACCTCAGAAGCTACGAGTGGACCCCTATCGGATCAGTTTCCTCACCTACGACCTGCCCGTTCAAGGGCACTGTCAAAGGGAACAACCATGTGATCGAGAATCTGGTGATCCATTCCGGCAGCGACTATGTCGGTCTGTTCGGACATATGAGCGGAGGTCACGTCGAGAACTTGGCAGTGGACAAAATATCCATTTCAGGCTCGCGGCATGTCGGTACGATAGCAGGAGGTGACCCATGTCGACCTGGACGGAAACAGGTATGTCGGAGCGATAGCCGGATACCAGACCAAGAAGATTTCCAATTCAGAAGTATCCTACGCGAACGTCCTGTGCAGCAGGATAACAATCTCCACCCCATACGCCCTGAGCGACATGGGCAACGATGTGGGAGGAATCTCCGGAATGTGCAACTCCGATGTCGATGACTGTACCGTCTCGCACCTGACCATCAACGGATACAGGAATGTGGGCGGAATAGCCGGAAACATCCAGGAGAACACGGTCACTGTCAAAGTCTCGGACTGTAACCTGAGCAGGACGACAATAATAGCCGATTTGAACGGAGGAAATGCCGGCATCCTGGTCGGAAGGGCCTCCGACACCACTCTGATGGTTAACAACTCCAATCTATACACCAGCATCATCTACATCACCACTCCCTCGGAGCAAGGAGGGGAGGGGAGCGGAGAGGACCCGATCACCACACCGCCGAACTATCTAACAGGAACATACGACAAGATTGTCGCTGAAGGAGACAAAGTAACGATTTACAAAGACAATGTTGCCACTGTATTGGAGGACATACACCAGATTATACTGGACGGTGTGGCCATTAACGCATCGGAGAACACGCCCGCAATCGAAATCAAGAGCGATGCTTGGCTTACGATAGTCATCAAGAATGACGTGAATCTCAAAGGCGGAAAGGATGCTGATGCCATCAGAGTTCATGAAAGTGGCGAAGTCACCATAACTGGAAGCGGAACACTGACCGTCATAGGTAACAATGGTCAGGAATACGATTCACATGAAGGATATAACAAAAAGGGCACCTCTGATTACGCATCGACCGGAGGGAGTGGAATCGGATTTGCAGGAAAAAGTGCTACAACAGGCACCATAAAGGTCACAAATCTCTCAGCCCTATATGCATACGGTTACGGTGGATGTGCAGCCGGAATCGGAGGAAGCAACGGGTCGGTAACAATCACATCTTCGACAATCAAAGAGGCCCGCGGAGGATTCGATGAAATCAACTTCCTCACCGACGGCAATGGAATGAGCGAAGCGGAAGGAGCTCCAGCTATAGCAGGAAGGACTATATTGATAGAAAACTCCATCATCGAAAAAGCTCTCGGAGGCAGTAAATCAGCTGGTATCGGAGGAAGATTCTGGGACAGCTCAGACATAACCATTATCAACTCAAACCTTCAGAACATTGTTGGAGGTAACGGTTCTGCTGGTATCGGAGGAAGTCACCCAGCACATAACGCAACCACCAAACCAGTCATCTACATCAGTATCCTAATCGAGAACTCCGACGTTACTGTAACTGGAGGATACTATGGAGCAGGTATTGGAAGCGGATATGACAGGTGCTGTGGAGAACAGGGATCTACCGACCTAACCATCGTTATCAGCTCATATTCCGATATAACCGCAGAGGGAGGAAAGTACGCCGCAGACATCGGTACTGGATTCCACTCAGGTATTCTGAAAGGAAGCATCGACAGCACCGTGAAGGTCCATGTCACCGAAGGTACAGTACCGAAGACCAGCAGCGGTTATTCCTATACGGCTCAAAGCATCGGATATGGTGTGGTAGATTCTGCAAGAGAAGGGGCACCTCTCAAGAATGGAGATGACCTCGTCACGCCT